>Ga0268353_100118_pt1 | contig 13975 bp, 10 predicted proteins | sample G5R2_NF_18SEP201_FD_190168 | JGI IMG/M metagenome (GOLD analysis project Ga0268353, IMG submission 190168) | Phyllosphere microbial comminities from switchgrass, GLBRC, Michigan, United States - G5R2_NF_18SEP2017_LD1 | ecosystem: Host-associated > Plants > Phyllosphere > Phylloplane/Leaf | place... | reverse complement strand
GCTATCAATATCTTGCAACTCAACCTGCTGGATACCCAGAATAGCTACCTTATGCGCGAGGATGGCGCTTATATCTGCCAGCGCCCGGCTTCCGGCGAGCCGGCCGTCAATATCCACCGCGAATTCTATCGCCGCCCCGACGAGGCTCAACTGGCCCAGGCCACGCCCGAGGGCTTGCTAGCCCTGCTGCACGACCAGACCGCCAAGCGCCGCCAGTTGGCCGCCGCCGAAGCCGAAGCGGCCGCCGCCGTTGCCCCATCCTTAGCAGTCGAGGAAGGCGCAGACGAGTTCGGCCAGGGCGAGTCATTGACGGAAGCCGAAATCGAGCAAGAAGCCGACATAACCGCAGATTTAACGGATTAAACGGATTTCGCAGATACGCTTGCTCACGCAAGCTGACTACGCGAGGCGGAACAACTAAGAAGAGGCTACCCATCTGGGCAGCCTCTTCTTAGTTATTATCATGGCCAGTTGGCTAGTCAGCTTGCGTGAGCAAGCGTATCTGCGAAATCCGTTTAATCCGTTAAATCTGCGGTCTAGACGAGCGGCCCGTTTTCCACATCGGCTACGGGCAAAATATGTGGATGCACAGTGGGACTTATTTCGTCGAAATATTGCTCAAACAATGCTTGTAGCATGCCATCCTTCAGGCCAATATCAGGCACTATCATGCTGCTGACGCCGGCCCACTCCATGGCTGAGAGGTAGATGTGGCCGGCGGGCACGATGACATCGGCACGGTCGGGGTTGAGCATAGCCACGTTCACGCGCTCACTCATGCTCATGTTACCGAGGCGGTCGAGGATGGCCTGCACGCTGCGCTTGGTCACGGGCTTGTTGGGCGCGGCCGGCGACATGCTGTAAATCTTGTTGATGTTGCCGCCCGTACCGATGGCTCGGGTGACGTGGTACCGGCGGGCGTTTTCGTGCACCCAGGCCTCCATACGCTGCCAGAGGCCGTTCATTTCTTCCACAGTGCGGCCGCTTTCTTCCTGCTGCATCCGGCGGATAGAGCCGATTTCGAACGATTGCGCGGCCACCTTGCGGCGGTCGTGGTAGATGTTGAACTCGGTGCTGCCGCCGCCCACGTCGATGTGCAGGTAGTGGCGGTTGTCTTCGAGCAGGTGCTCAATAACGCGGTTGATGTACGCTGCTTCGGCCTGGCCGTCAATTACTTGAATTTCCAGGTCCAACTCGTCTTTCACGCGCTGTGCTACGGCCGCGCCGTTGGCGGCAGTGCGCATGGCCGAGGTGGCACAAATGAGGTGGTGCGATACCTCGTGCACTTCCATCAAAAGCTTGAGCGAGTGCAAAAACTTGACAAACTTATCGGCCTTGCGCGGTGGAATTTCGCCGGTGGCAAACACATCTTCGCCCAGCCGTAGCGGATAGCGCACGTACTCGACGCGCTTGAGGCGGTAGCGACCCTGAAAAAACAAGACCGCCGAAATCTGACAGCGCACGGCATTAGAGCCAATATCGATAGCGGCAAGCTTAGTCAGTTGATACTCCATAGACCGCAGATTAAACGGATTAAACGGATTTCGCGGATACGCTTGCTCACGCAAGCTGACTACGCGGAGTCCAGTGGTATGAGCTACAAAGTTAGACCGCAGATTTAACGGATTTCGCGGATACGCTTGCTGACGCAAGCTGACTACGCAGGATGTAGTAAACAAGTCATATGATATGATAATTAGCTGAATTGTCGTTTTCCGCGTAGTCAGCTTGCGTGAGCAAGCGTATCCGCGAAATCCGTTTAATCTGCGGTCTATTTGTCGATGCGGAAGCCGAGGCCGAACTGGATGAGGCTGTTTTCTTCCGATAGTTGGTATGATACGGAGAAGGCCAGCGTTTCGACCACGGGGGCGAGGTAGAAGCCGCCGCCGTAGCCGGTGTGCCAGCCGCCCGGCGAACTGCCGTTGTAGTACACCCTGCCTTGGTCGTAGAAGCCAAATACGCCGTAGTAGAAGGGCAGAAAGTGGTTTTTGCTCTGGCCCAGGGCGAAGCGCAACTCCGAGTTGTAGTACAGGCTGGCGTCGCCAGTGAAACGGTTGCGGTAGTAGCCGCGCAGGTTTTCGGCCAGGCCCAGGCTGGTGAGCTTGTAGAATGGGATGGCCTCGTCGGGACCGTAGTTGGTGGCGCCCCCGCCCTTGAGGGCCAGCGTGATAGGGATGCCAATTTTGGCCGTGCCGTAGTATTCGGCGAAGCCCTGGGTGAGGCCAAAGCGGCGCTTATCGCCGGTGAGCGACTGGTATGAGTCGTGGCGCACGAGCAGGCGTACGCCGCGCTGGGCAAAGGAGGGGCGGTTGCGCAGGTCGAGGTCGAGCAAGGCATTGAGGCCCACAAGGCGCTGGAAGTCAGCATTGGGGCGCGGGTTGTCCTGGCCGGGGAGCTGCTGGCGCAGGTCCTGGCCAAGTTGGCTGGCGGTGGCGTAGTCGGCGTTGTAGTGCTCGTAGCTGGGGCCGAAGCGAAAGACGCTGCGCTGCCAGAAGGTGCGCTCTCCAAAAGCCTTAAGCGTGAAGCCTTTGTAGCGGGCGCGGTAGTAGCGGGCATCGTATAAGTCCTCTGTTTTCTGCGTGTTGTTGCCGATGCCGAAGAAGTTGTAGAACGGGAAATAATTGCCGTAGCTCACCTCCGCGCCTAGGTCTATCTTGCCGATGGCGTAGCGATGGCGGCTAGCGGCGGTGAGTTGAAATTGCCCACCGGTCGAGGTTTGGAGGTTGAAGTCGTAGCGGTTTTTATAGTCGGGCTTGCGAAATCCTTGGCGGATAAAGCTGAGCCCCAGGCTGAGGCCGAAGCCGTCGTTGCGGTTGTAGAAGAGGCCGGCGCGGGGGGCGTAGCTGTTGAATTCAAACGACTCGCGGTCGTAGGCATTCACATCGGGGCTAGCCGAGCGGCGGTCGTCGGTTTCGGGGCCTGCGGCAAGGTCGGTGTCGGGCGTGTCGTATACCTTGGTGAGGGCGCGCAGGCCGGGGGCGCGCGAGTTGTCGGCAATCTGGTCCTTGCCTGCTCCGCCAATCACGCGCACCACGATGCTGTGCTTGCCGCCCTGGCCGGTCACCTGGAAGATATCCTGGCCATCAAGGCCATAAACGCAGATTTCCTGCGTTTCTTTGGGCTCGAAGGTGCGGTCGAAAAGGGCGGGGCCGCTGGGTTCCTTATCATTGCCCTTACGGGGGAATTCCTGCACGCGCACCCGGCCGCCTGCCAGGCGCTCCACTTTGAAAATCTCGGCTTTATTGGAGCCCACCACATCCACGCGGCTGGCTAGCAGCAGGTAGTAGCGGTCGAGGGCTTTAGGCAGTTCCTGGATGCGGGCCTTGAGCTTGCGGTTGATTTCCTGGCCCGAGAGCGGCTGCACTTCGGCAGGTAGCGTGGCAGTGGCCTGGTCGATGACGGCCGGCGTGAGCTGGGTTTGGAGGTACTTGGCGGCGGTTTGCCAATCCTGGCGGGTCAGGCTTTGAAGCAGGAAGCGGTCGAGGTGGCGGGCGGGCCAGTTGAGGCTTTTCATGTCGCCAAACTCGTCGCCGAAGTCCTCGATGCTGGGCACGGCCCACTCGCGGTTAGCGAGGTAAGTAAGCAGGCCGTTCCACTTGGTGAAGGCCTGGTCGCGGTCGCGCGGGATGGGGCGGTACACGGTGCCTTTGCCTTCCTTATAGCCGGCCCATTTCCAGTTGTCTTCGTGCTTGCCAAAGTCGGCCACGAGCATGTCGAAGGCGCGGGCACGGGCCAGCGCGGGGGCGTCCACCCGGTTGTCGTGGTCCTTGTAGAGCTTGCGAAAAAAGCCGTAGCTGCGCGTTACCTCGTCCGACTTGCCGAAGCCCGGCAGGTTGGGCTTTGGGTCGGTGGGGCGGTCTTCCAAGGTGCCGAGCAGGCCAGTGTAGTCCTGACGGTAGGGACCAAGCTGGTTGTTGTCGGGCAGGCGAAACAGGCGCGGCCGGGCGTGCAAAATGTCGGTATGGTCGAGTAGCGCGCTGATGGGCAAGCCCGAATACGGGTTGGCCGTGGCCGTAATATCTTTCAGAATGGGCGCCACAAATGACGTGCGCAGCTCGGGCGGCAGGATAGTCGTCACGTCCTTATCCACCGAGCGAAAAACGTACTCCGCGCTGTCAGCCGCGATGAGCTTTAGCGAGGTAGTCTGGCGCCCGCCACCCCGGCCGAAGGGCGTGAGGCCGCCCTTTTCGCGGCGCAAGTCCAGCGTAGGCACCTGCACCGGGGCTAGCCACGATGAGCGGTAGAGCGAGCCCAGAAAAAAGCGCTTGGTCGGTCCCGCCTTATACTCTGGCCCCGGCACCACGGTAGTCATGGCCTGCAACGGTGCATCGGCCCGGCGCTCGGCGGGTGTCTTGGCCACGCCGGGGCAGTTGGTGATAAAAGAGTTGACGGGTACACCACCGGCCGTGTCGGTAGCGCAGGGCGAGCGAAAGAGAGTGCCCGCGTAGGCTTGCGTGGCGGGCTGGCCCTCGCCGGCAAAGGTGAAAAACCGGCTCTTCACCGTGCCATCGGCGTAGTAGTCGAGGGCGGCGTAGCCATCGGCTTTTTCGTTGAAGAGTGCTTGGCCATCGACGCCCACGTGCTGGCTCTGCACGAAGCTGCCGGCCACGAGGTGGTAATTGCCCTGGAAGGGCGTCAGCTGCAAGGAATAGTCGTGTGAGGCGGCGTATACTACGCCGGGGTTACTGCGCAAGGCGTTGCTGAGCAGTTCTTTGCGCAGCTCCTGGTAGCCGGGACTGGCCAGGTCGCGGGGCGACCCCACGTTTTGGCGATAGGCGGCGTAGATGGTGCCCAGCACGGGCGGACTGAGGTGGCGGCTGAGCGGCTCGTGGCCGCCGTACACGCCGGTGGTCACTACCGGGTGGTGGCCCACGAGCAGCAAGTTTTTGCCCTTGGTATCGTCGATAATGTCTTGCATCTGCTCGCGAAACTCCTCCTTGGTCAGCGTTTTACAGTCGGTGTCGGGAGCTTCGGGGCGGTCGTAGGGGTGCGTAAACCAGGGCGTGTTGAGGGCCACGAGCCGCACGAGCGGGGCCACGTCTACTACTTCGGGGCCGGGGCAGCCGTTGGTGGGTACGAAGGCGTTCTGGCCGGGCAATTGCTGCTCGATGTATTTTTCGAGGCGGCGCACCGCCTTGAGGCCGTCGCGGCCCGAGTTGGCCCAGTCCTTGTCGCCGGGCACGAAGTAGATTTTGCCCAGCGGCAGGCCTTTTACCAGGCTGATAAAGGCATCGGCCCGGCCTTTCTCTTGCTGCGAGAGGGTGGTGTCTTTCTTGCTGGCTAGCCCTTCATTGGCCACAATATCGCCGAGATGCACCACGGTAAAGGGCGTTTTTTGCTGCTCCAGTACTTGCCGTAACAGCCGCAAGCGGGCAGTGGGAAGCTCACCCTGCGCCGTATTACCCAGCAAAAAAACCGTGTGGGCTGGTGGGGTAGTTTGGGCGGTGGCCGTGGTGAAGGCTAGCCAGCAGTAGGCCAAAAAAGGGAGGAAAGGTGCACGCATAGAGTAGGGGTTAGGGGGAACTTACGCAGAAACGGCTCGCAGGTATACCTGTGAGCCGTTTAGGTTATTAGTAGGGAAGTCGTACCGGGCCAGCCCTATTACTGAGGAGGTGAGTAGGGCATTCGCTAATCTTGCTCCAGCAGCAGCTTGAGCGTGCGAAGCCCCGCCAGAAGGTGGCGTACGCTCGTGGTGCACACCGGCAGGGGGAGTAGCTGGTGCCTGGGTAACATAATGGTTACCCGGCAGCCCACAGCGGTGGGGCTGGTGCGCATCAGTACCTGGCAGCTGCCGGTCTTAGGTACCATGAGCTCGTAAAGTAACTCACCTGGCTCGCTTTGCGCAGGGGCGGGGCAGAGGCGCAGTTTCAGCACATTGCGGGGCGTTTTTAGCAGCCATTGGCCAAGGGGCAGCGGCTGCACCGACTGCACTGCGGGCATGGTCCAGGGCAGCCACTGCGGAGCATCGCTCATGAAATCGCGCAGCTTAGCTACCGGGCACCGAATATCCAAGACATGGGCCACGATGGCCGCCGGTGTGGCGGACGATGCAAGGGCATGGTTAGAGGCCGTCAGGCAATGGGGAAAAGGATTCTGGAGCATATTCTCCCCAAAGTTCACGTCCCATTTATACCCATCCGGTGCCCATCGACCAACTGCTACAGGCACCAGTTGAACGGCCCCCAATAGTGGGTAGAGTTAACGCACCCCTAGCTGCCAGGAGCTTCTATGCCTATCGCCCGTAGCTGTTCGGCATACTTGTCGTAGATGACGCGCAGGTCAGCGTTGTGCTTGGCGGCGTCTACGCCCTGGCTCACGTTGGCCGAGTGGAAGCGGTGCAGGTGGCTGTAGTGCGGGCACACTACGGGTAGGTGCCCGGCCAGCAGGAAGCGCACGTAGAGGTCTAGGTCCTCGGCCATCGCCAACTCGGGGTCGTAGCCACCCACTTCGTCGAGTAAGGCCTTGCTGTAGCACACGTTACCCTGAATAAAGTGCTCGGCCCGGAAGATGGCTTGCAGCATTTCCTGGGGCGAGTTGAATTTCCAAGCGTAGTAATCCTCGTTGGGCAGGTAGCGAGCCTGCTCATCTACGCGCAAGAAATCGGCCACTAGCCAGGGGCGGTCAGGGTTGGCCTCAATAGCGGCGGCGTAGTGGTAAAGGGCGCGTTGCAGCAGTAGGTCGTCGTCGTCGAGGGGCACCACCCAGGCATCGGCGGGCGTGTGCTGGCTCAGCTCGTTGCGGGCGAAGCCGGGGCGTTTGGGGTCGGGGTGCTGCCAGTGGCGTAGCGGCGGGTAGGGCTGGGTGGCGGCTTCGGTGAGCACGGCGGCGGTGCCGTCGTCGGGGCCATTCTGGTAAAGCAGGTGCTCGAAAGAGAAATCAAGCGGGGCCGAGATGCTGGCCCGCACGCTGGCAATGGTTTCGGGCAGCAGAGTGCGCCGCTTGAAGGTCGGGGTGATGACAGTAAAATGCATGACCCCCTCTTTCGGCCAAAAGTGCCTTCGGGTTACGCTGCCTGTACCACCAAATAAGGAATATATTACATAAGGTCGTCATGCTGAACGCGGTGAAGCACCCCACTTGCACCGTTAAACGATATAAATAGGATGCTTCACCGCGTTCAGCATGACGACTTGCTTGTTATCTTAAACCGCTGCCACTTCCTTGCGCTCGCCAATCTGCTGGCGCCACATGGCGTAATAGAGGCCTTTTTGGGCTAGTAACTCGGCATGGCCGCCGGCCTCGGCTACCTGGCCGCGCTCCAGCACAAAGATGCGGTCGGCGTGTAAAATCGTGCTCAGCCGGTGGGCGATGAGTACGGTGATGTGCTGGCGCGAGCCCGACAGCTCGCGCACCGTGCGGCCGATTTCTTCCTCCGTGAGTGAGTCGAGGGCCGAGGTAGCCTCATCGAACACAAGGAGGGTGGGGTGGCGCAACAAGGCGCGGGCAATGCTGAGGCGTTGCTTTTCGCCGCCACTTACTTTCACACCGCCCTCGCCGAGCACAGTGTCGAGGCCCTTGGGGGCGCGGGCCAGCAGGGTATCAGCCGCCGCCTGGTGCAGGGCGCGTAGGCACTCTTCGTCGGTGGCCTGGGGGGCTACGAAGCGCAGGTTTTCGCGGATGGTGCCGGCAAAAAGCTGGGTGTCCTGCGTCACGAAGCCGATTTGCTCACGCAACTGGTCGAGGTCCACGTCCTTGCTCGAAATACCGTTGTAGAGAATGTCGCCGGCCAGTGGCGGGTATAGGCCCACCAGCAGCTTCACCAAGGTAGTTTTGCCCGAGCCGCTGGGGCCGACGAAAGCGATGGTTTCGCCCAGCTTGGCCCCAAACGAGATGCCAGCCAGCGCGGGTGCGGGTGCCGTGAGGTGCTTGAAGGTAACGTGGTCGAAGGCCAGCGTTTCGATGCGTTCGATGGCCTGCGGGTGGGCGGGCTTCACATCGCGCGGGGTGTCGAGGATGGTCTGGAAGTTACCCAGCGAAATCTCGGTTTCGCGGTAAGTGCCGATGATGGCGCCCAGCTCTTGCAGCGGCCCGAAGATGGAGAACGAGTAGATGAAGAACGAGAAAAACTCGCCTAGGCTGATGTGGTTTTGTACCCGCAAGTACAAGAGCAACAAAATGATGATGTTGCGCAATAGGTTTACAAACGTGCCCTGCACGAAGCTCAGCGAGCGCAGGTAGCGCACCTTGCGCAGCTCCAGCTTCAGGATTTTGTCGGTGATGCCGTTGAGGCGCTCCGTTTCCTGCTGGGCCAAGCCCAGGCTCTTAATCAGCTCGATGTTGCGCAGGCTTTCCGTAGTAGAGCCGGCCAGGGCGGTGGTTTCGCCCACGATGGTTTTCTGGATAACCTTGATTTTTTTGCTCAGCGCAAAGCTCAGAATGCCTAGCAGTGGGATGGTGAGGAAATAGCCCAGCGCAATGGGCCAGTACACGCTGATGGCGTACCACATCACGAAGATGATGCCAACGAGCGCCGTAAAGAGCACGTTGACAAAGCTTTGAATCAGCTTTTCGACGTCGATGCGCACCTTCTGAAGCTTGCCCAGGGTTTCGCCCGAGCGCTGGTCCTCGAATACCTGGTAGGGCAGGTCGAGGGAGTGGCGCAGGCCGTCGGAGTACATGCGCGCCCCCAGCCGCTGGGTGATGACGTTGACGTAGTAGTCCTGGAAATTTTTGGCGATGCGGCTCACCATCGCCACGCCCAGCATGGCCCCGATGTAGGGAATGGCTTCCCAGAAAAACGGCCAGAACGGTACCAGTCGCAGGCCGCCCACTGCACTGTTGCGAGGCACAAAATGGTCAACTAGCTTGCGAAACAAGTAGGGGTCAAGCAGCGAAAAAACTTGGTTGACGGCGGCTAGCACAAGCGCCAGCACCAAGAGCGGCCAGTAGCGCCGCAGGTAAGAGTACAGAAGTTGCATAAAAAAAGCGCCGGGCTACGAACCCGGCGGTACTACCTACTAAAGCGCCAGCGACGCCAGATGTTGCGCGGGCCTAAACCAGCCGGGTCGGGGCCGGCCGCCGAAGCATCAGAATAATGACCAGGCCCAGCAGCAACCCTAGCGCGGGCAAACCATTGGGCAGCAGCCCGCCGGGTATCTTGGTAGCGTGCATAAATGCTGCTCCAGTCATGATAATAATAAGCCCAACTGCTGCCGGCCGCACAAAGCGTGGTACCAGTAGCCCGATGCCGCCCAGCACCTCGCCACCCGCTACCAGATAGGTAACTACCACGGGTAGCCCGAGCTTACTGAACATACTCACCGTGTCGGCCAAGTGCAAAAACTTATTGCCGCCCGAAAAGATGAAGCCTAAGCCAAGGAGGACTTGCAGAATCCAGGAAATGACGTTGCGTACTGCCATGAGAAAGAGGTTTTGAGGTGGATAACGCAAACATACACGGATTTATGATAACCAACACAGCATCAGTTTAATGAGCGCTGGAACCAGGTGCAGTGTAATGTAAAATGCCCCCTAGCGTAGTGAATGTAATGTTAAGCAGTCTATGAGGGGCACAAAAAAGCCTCTCCGGTGAGGGAGAGGCTTTTTTCAAAGGCTAGGCTAACTAGTAGCGGTAAACCTTATCAGCGTTGTTGGTTTTGAACTGCTCTTCGAAGTACTTGGCGTCTTCGGCGTTGCGGGGCTTCACGCCCATTACAATGCCACCATTTTTGATGCCTTCTTCGTATTCAGCAGCGTGCTCCTCGGGGATGCCCGAGCCTACTAAAGCACCTACCAGGCCACCCGTGAGGCCACCAGCACCGGCACCAGCCAGGGCAGCGGCCAGCGGGCCAGCGATGATAAGACCGAGGCCCGGCAATGCTACCGACGTGCCGATGGCTGCAATAGCACCAATAATAGCACCAGCCGTACCACCGATGGCCGAGCCTACGCCGGCGCCTTCCATTGCCTTGTCACCCAGTTCAGTGCGCTCAGCATCATACTCGTCGTTGAAGTGCGTCTTGCGGGTGTCATCCGACATCATCAAATGCACGTCGTCTTTGCTATAGCCGCGCTCGTGCAGCGACTGATAGGCTTTCTCGGCGCTGCTACGGTCGCGGAAGATACCGCTCGTCGTGCTGCCTTCTTTGTGGTCGTAGCTATCGTTTTCGCCGGTTACAGCGTCTTTTACGGCGTGGGCGGCGCGGTCAGTCGTGTTTTGCACGGCGTCGATGCCACGGCCTACTACGGCACCGGCAGTGCCTGCTACTGCAGCACCTTTAGCAGTCGCGCTGTAGTCGTCGCCGGGGCGCGAGTTGGCGTCGTTAGTATTGAGCGGGGTGGTGGGGGAGGTGGGTGTCATGGGAGATGTGGAAGTGGAGTCTAAGGTGTTGGCGTCGGAAGAAGTAGAGCCGCCGGTAGCGCTGCTGTAGTCAGTGCCGGCGTTATAGCTGGTGCTTTCGTTGCTGGTGATACCGCTGTTGCCGAGGCCGGTGCCGGTGTTGCTAGTGCCATAGTTGGCGCCAGCGCCAGTACCAGTATTTGCCGGGCTATTCGAATCGTTGGTATTCATCGGAAAAGGAAGAGTTAAGTGAGGGAAGAAGCGAAAAGCTAAACAGCCAGCTTCTGCTACCTAAACGGGATGAGCAGAATGGGGGTTGCGCTGTAAGACTAACTATTGTTAGCTTCAGGCGAGGCCTGGGGGTAAAAAGCAAAAAAAGCCCCACGATTAGGTGGGGCTTAATTATCAGATAGTAAGCAGTAACCGTTAGTTCGCTATTGGGTAGCTTCGCCAAGCGCAAACTGCGCATAATTTGCTTCCTGCTGCCAGAATTCGCGGCACTCCTTTATTAGGTTCTTCAAAAAGACCTCGTCTTGTTTTAAGGTACGCCACTCGCCCATACCCAGGCGCTCGCACATTTTATAGAAATTGTCGCCTTGGCCCTTGGAGCCCTGTACCCGCACGAGGCTACTGAGGATGGGCCGGCCGGCGGCATGCTCTTCGGTCGAAATCTCGGTCAGCATTTCGTTCAGACGCGATTTTTCGTGCGAGATGTCCAAGTTCAGCCCCAGTTCGGATTCCTGCACCAGCGTAAGGTAGCTGACCGTGCCGGCCTGCTGGCGAGCGTAGCGGATGAGGTAGTGACGAAGACGGTTAATCATTGGAAAAACAGGCGGCCGCTTCCGGCTAACGAGTAGCCGGGTAAGCCTAAGCTTTACAAAAAAGGTGGGACAAGTAGCGTGTTTGCGCCTGAAATCCAGTCAGTAAGCGTATTTGCAGCGCTGTGATTGGCTCGAAGCGGGAGTAAGGTACCAAAAATCAGGCCTACGTTGTCGAAAATTACCGCTGTGGCCAAAAAACTGCTGACTTATGTGGGCTAGCGGTTCTGGCGGCGGCGCAATTCCTTTTGAATAAGCAAAAACTCGCGGCTGCTTTGGCCCGCAATGGCCGTGTTCTCATTGGCGCGGCGCAGCAGGTAGGGCATTACGGCCTCTACGGGACCGTAGGGCACATACTTGGCGGTGTGGTAGCCAGAGTGGGCGAGGTTGTAGCTCAGGTTGTCGCTCATACCGTAGAGCTGGGCAAACCACACGCGCTCGTCGCCGGGGGCCAGCCCGGCCTCCTGCATCAACTGCGTAAGCAGCAGCGAACTAGCCTCATTGTGGGTGCCGGCGCACAGGCTGATGCGGTCCACGTGCTGCACGCAATAGCGCAGGCTCTCGTTGTAGAGGTCGTCGGTGTGCTGCTTAGTGGGGTTGATGGGGTTCTGGTGGCCGCGCTGCTGGGCTACGCGGGCTTCTTTTTCCATATAGGCACCGCGCACTAGCTTCACGCCCAGGTAGTAGGCGCCGGCTATGGCGCGGTCGTGGGCGGCTTGCAAGGCCTCGAGGCGGTCGTGGCGGTAGAGCTGGTAGGTGTTCCAGACGATGGCGCGCTCCTGGTTATAACGACGCATCATGTCCTCGGCCAAATCATCGATGGTTTGCTGAAACCAGCTTTCCTCAGCATCTACAAACAGGCGTACGCCGTGCTGATGAGCGCTGGCACACAGGGCGTCGAGGCGCTGGCGGCCGCGCTCAAAAGTATCTTTTTCGGTGGGCGTGAGGGCCGCGCCGGCTTGCACTTTTTCGAGTAGCGGCGTGGGCATCAGGCCTGTTACCTTGAAAACGGAGAACGGGATGTTGGGCGTAGTCGCGGCCAGGGCGATGGTCGCCAGAATCTCGTCGCGGGTGCGGTCGAAGCTCTTGTCGTTCCCGGTGCCTTCCACCGAATAGTCGAGGATGGTGCCGATGTGATAGCGCCCCAACTCGGCAATTACCGGCTTACACTCATCAATGGTTTCACCGCCGCAAAACTGCTTGAAGATGCTATGCTTGATGAGAAACTTAGTGCCGGGAAAATTGAATTTCAACGCCGACTGCATAAGGCCGCCGCCGGCTTTTACCAGGCTGCCATTGTTCATGGCCGCAAACAGACCATACATCTTACGGAGCTCGTTGTCCGTTTTAGCCTCAAAGGCAATGCGGGTGTCTTCGAAGGAGATAGGGGCGACGGGCGGCGCGGGCACACTGGACGGGGCAGACATACGAAGGGGGGCAGGAGGGAGAAGAAGAAGCGGGTGGGCTAGCGGGTACATACGAAGGTACGACCCCCTTTTAAAACCCTGTTCGGCAGCTACAGGTTACTTTTAACCTCGTAAAACGGAGTGGCACGCCGTTTTTGCTCTTCACTCATGCTTTTCGCCAGCCGCTGGCCCGGCGGCGCGGGCCTCCAGTGCCACTTAGGGCCACAGTTACTAATGGAAAATACCGCTACCGCCGACACCTTTTTTACCCGTCGGCTGGCCGCCAAGGGCCAACCGCTCATCATTGCCGGGCCGTGCTCGGCCGAATCGGAAGAGCAAGTACTGACCGTAGCCCGCGCCCTCAAGGCCGCCGGGCAAGCCGACATGTACCGCGCTGGCATCTGGAAGCCGCGCACCAAGCCCGGCGGGTTTGAGGGCATGGGCACCGCCGCGCTGCCCTGGCTGCAAGCCGCCCGCGCCGAAACCGGCCTGCCGATGGCCATCGAGGTAGCCACGCCCAAGCACGTGGAAGAGGCCCTGAAATACGGCATCGACGTGCTTTGGATTGGCGCGCGCACTACCGTTAACCCCTTTGCGGTGCAGGAGCTAGCCGACGCGCTGGCGGGCACTGGCGTGCCGGTGATGGTGAAGAACCCCGTCAACCCCGACCTTGCCTTGTGGGCCGGGGCACTGGAGCGACTAGAGCGAGCCGGTATCACCGACCTGGCGGCTATTCACCGGGGCTTCAGTACGTTTGCACCCTCGCGCTACCGTAACGCACCCACTTGGGCCATTCCGATTGAGCTGAAGACGCGCTACCCGCAGCTGCCGCTCATCAACGACCCCAGCCACATCGGCGGCGCGCGCGACTTGCTGCTGCCCATCGCTCAGAAGGCGCTCGACCTCGACTACGACGGCCTCATCATCGAGACGCACCCCGACCCTGACCACGCCCTCAGCGACGCGGCCCAGCAGGTGACGCCCGCCCGCCTGCAAGAGTTGCTGAGCGAGCTGAAGTACCGCTACCGCTCGAGCGACAACGTGGACTACCGCAACAAGGCCGAGGAGCTGCGCCAGAAAATGGACACCGCCGACCACGAAATCCTCGAAATGCTGGCCCGCCGCATGGCCCTCATCCAGGAGCTGGCTGAGTACAAGAAGGAGAACAACGTAAAAATCCTCCAGCTAGAGCGCTGGCAGGAAATTTTCAAAACCCGCCCGGAATGGGGCCGCAAGCTTAACATCGACGAGAAATTCGTGGGCGAGCTCTACAAGCTCATTCATATCGAGAGTATCCGGCAGCAGACGCAGGTGCTCAACGGCCGCCCCGTAGATGGGCCGGTGAATCTGGGACCAGGCCTGTAGGTAAGAACTAAAATAAAGAAGCGGGGAGCGTAAAAAGTCGGTACCGACTTTTTACGCTCCCCGCTTCTTTATTTAGCCTAGCGCCATCGCGGGGCTTGCGCTAGGCA
>Ga0268353_100117_pt1 | contig 13984 bp, 14 predicted proteins | sample G5R2_NF_18SEP201_FD_190168 | JGI IMG/M metagenome (GOLD analysis project Ga0268353, IMG submission 190168) | Phyllosphere microbial comminities from switchgrass, GLBRC, Michigan, United States - G5R2_NF_18SEP2017_LD1 | ecosystem: Host-associated > Plants > Phyllosphere > Phylloplane/Leaf | place... | reverse complement strand
GCTGGCACGAGCTGCTGGCACTGGGCTTCACCACGGGGCTGTCGAGCTACTGGCTGCCGGTGGCGCTGGCCGTGGCCCTGCTGTTGTTTCAGCGGCGCTACGGGGTACTGGCGCTGCTGCTGGGCAGCTTCGCGCCCATTTTTGTGGGGGCGTTTGCCGTTACGGATATCACGCGCAGCCTGGCTTTTGGCATGCCGGTAGCCTTCATCAGCCTCGACCTACTGGGGCGCTGCACTACTCTGGCCGAGCGGCGCTACCTGGCGCTGGCAGTGGTATTTTTTGCCCTGCTCACTCCCGCGTATTTTACTACGGGCTACTTGCAGTATGCCGGCCCGGTGTGGTTGGTGCTGCTGCGGGTGCTGGCGGGGCGCTCGTATCAATAAGCAGTGAGAATAACTGCTTACTGCTGATAGCTTAGGTCGCCGTGGCCTTTGTAGAGCAGGCCGCTGGCATCGTATAGTACATAGTATAGGCGATAGAGCGCCCCGGGCTGCAAGCCTAGCCCAGCATAGTCGAATGCTGCCTTAAATTCGCCCTTTGCGCTGCTGGTGGGAGCTATCCGCTGTAGCACCTGGTAGTCGGCTCCTACTAGCACGGCCGTTACCATAAAATCGGGCCGGGTGCCGCTGGCGGTTTTCGCGCTAGCGACGCCCCAAGTTGCTGTCGGTGCCGGGTTGGGGTAGAGGTAGGTATGCTCGATGATGCGCGCTGGCTGCGGAGCATTCAGCGTGAGTTTTAGAGCCGGAAAAAGGTTTATTTCCTCCGTGTTCCAAGTCGCGTCCGATGTCCAGTCGCTGGGGTCTTGCTGGCCGACTGGGAAGTTTGACCCATCGCGGTACGAAAAGCCAGTGCCCGGCCCGAAGTCGATGCGCGGCTTCTCGGCTGACTTGTGACAGGCGGCGAGACCCAGCAATGAGAGTAAGACCAACAATTTATTCATGGCAGTGGCAAAAAAGGTTGGAAAAACGAGCGCTGAACAGCCAATCAATTAGCCTTCTTGAAATCGCCCCGCGAGAAGTATTTTTCAATCAGGCAGTATACCAAAATAAAGAAGTAGCGGCTGCCCATCTCCTTGATTTTGAGCTTCGACTCGCCGTACTTGCGGTTGGTCCAGGAGTTGGGCAGCACGGCGTAGGTGTAGCCCCGCACGATGGCCTTGAGCGGCAGCTCCAGGGTGAGGTTGAAGTGGGGCGAGAGAAAGGGCTTGAGGCCGTCCATCGTGCCGCGCCGGTAGAGCTTAAAGGCGTTGGTACAGTCGTTGTAGCGCAGCCGAAAGGCCGCCCGCACGATGGTGTTGGCCACGCGATTGAGGGTTTTTTTATGGGCCGGGTAATCTACTACGCGCCCACCCTTTATCCAACGCGAGCCAAACACGCAGTCGTAGCCCTCCAGCAGCTTGTGGTAGAAGCGCACGAGGTCGGCGGGGTCGTCCGAGAGGTCGGCCATCATCACGGCCACACAGTCGCCGCTATACCGCTCCAGCCCGTAGCGCACGGCGTAGCCGAAGCCGTTGGGGCCGGGGTTGGTGTAGTAGGTGAGAGTCGGAATTTCCTGGGCCAGCGCCGTGAGTTGGGCCAGGGTGCCGTCCTTCGAGTTGTCGTTGGTGACCACGATTTCGTGGTCGATACCTGCCCGCACAAGCGCGGCGTGCAGCGTGCGCAACGTCTCGACGATGCTTTCTTCCTCGTTGTAGGCCGGAATGACGACGCTTAGTTTCATGCGGGCTGGCGCAGGCGTAGTTCCTCAAAAATCTGCGTCAGCGTGCTTACCAGGTCGTACTGCGGTTGCCAGCCGGGGTAGTGGCGTTGGAAATGGCCCACGTCGCTCACGTACCAGATGTGGTCACCCACGCGGTTTTGGTCGGAGTAGCTGTAGCTCATCTTGTTGCCAGTAATGGTTTCGCAGAGCGCGATGGCCTCCTGCATCGAGCAGTTGGCAAAGCGTCCGCCGCCGGCGTTGTACACCTGTCCACCCGTGCGCGGCGCCTCGTAAAAGTGCCAAAACATGCTCACCAGGTCGTGGGCGTGAATGTTGTCGCGCACTTGCTTACCCTTGTAGCCAAACACTGTGTAGTGCTGTCCCGTAAGGGCGCACTTCATGAGGTAGGAGAGAAAGCCGTGCAGCTGCGCCCCCGAGTGGCGCGGCCCGGTGAGGCAGCCGCCCCGGAATACGGCCGTTTTCATGCCGAAGTAGCGGCCATACTCCTGCACCAGTACGTCGGCTGCCACCTTAGAAGCGCCGAACACCGAGTGCGTGGTGTGGTCGATGCTCATTTGCTCGTCGATGCCGTTTTCGAAATAGGCATGGCGCGGGTCGATTTCCCAGCGTGTTTCCAGCTCCACCAGCGGCAGCAGGTTGGGGTTGTCGCCGTATACCTTGTTGGTAGAGGTGAAGATGAATACCGCCTCGGGGCAGTGCTGGCGGGTCATTTCCAGCAGGTTGAGCGTGCCAGTGGCGTTGATGCTGAAGTCTGTAAAGGGTTCGCGGGCGGCCCAGTCGTGGCTGGGCTGCGCGGCCGTGTGCACCACCAGCGCTATGTCGGTACCGTACGCTTGGAAGATGGCCGTGAGCGCCGGCACATCGCGGATATCGGCGGCGTGGTGGCGATAGTTGGCGTAGTCGGCTTGCAGGCGCTGGCGGTTCCAGTCAGTAGAAGCGGCTTCGCCGAAGAAGTAGCGGCGCATGTCATTGTCCACGCCCACTACGAGGTCAAACTTATCGCTAAAAAACGCCACGGCCTCCGAGCCAATCAGCCCGCCGGCACCGGTAATGAGGGCAACTTTCATATCCTGTACTTCACCACTGATAATCTTATTCAGCAGTAAAGGTAAAAGGTCGTCAGGCTGAACGCCGTGCTGCCTGACGCCTGCCTAGGGAAGTAGCCTACTCAACACGGCGGGCGCGAGGCTTCACTTCGTTCAGCATGACCATGTTGCTAGGCTAGCTACCCCCCAAAATCGGCTTTAAGTCGGCTTCGTGGTCGCGCAGCCACGCGTGTACCTCCTGCACCAGCTGGCGCACCGAGCGGCGCGGTGCCCAGCCGGTGGCGGCCGTCACGCGGGTATTATCGGTGAGGTAGAGGGCGATATCGGCGGCGCGGGTTTCGGCCTCGGCATGGATGGGCACCGTGTGGCCGGTGACTTCCTGGCACAGCGCCGTGAGCTCTTGCAGCGATACGCTGCTGGCGCGGCCGCCGCCCACGTTATAGGTCTGCCCGTTGTGCCCAGCCAGGTTGGCTAGCTGGATTTCGAGCAGGTCATATAAATCATCGATGTGTAGCACGTCGCGCACCTGCTTGCCGGTGCCGCCAAAGCCGATGTAGCCCAGCCCCTGCTGCCAGAAATGGCGCGCCACCCACAGCACCACCACACCCTGGTCGACCTTGCCCATCTGCCAGGGGCCAGCCAGCACGCCGCAACGGTTGATGACCGTGCGCAGACCGTAGAAATGGTGGTATTCCTGAATGAGGTATTCCGAGCACAGCTTAGTGGCCCCGTAGAGTGAGCGGTAGCCTTCCAGCGGAAAATTCTCGGCTAGCCCCGCTGCACTTATGCCGGGCAGGGGCTGCTGGGCGGATACCTCAAAGCGTGTTTCGCTCTCCGTGAGGGCAATACGCTCAATCTGGTTGATAGGGTAAACGCGGCTCGTGGATAGGAATACGAAAGCTGCGCCGTGCCGCCGGGCATAGTTCAGGCAATTGATGGTGCCCAGCAAATTGGTATTTACCAAATAGTCGGGGGCCGAAGTAATGCCCGCCATCACCGAGGGCTCGGCCGAAGCTTCGATGACAACCTCTACAGCGGGCAGGGCGTCAAAATCTTCCTGATTACGAATATCACCATGCACAAACTCGACGCCCGCCTGGCGCAAGCGCGGCAGGTTGAGCTCCGAGCCGCGCCGTTTGAGGTTATCGAGCGCAATAATCCGGGCTGCCGGGTGTGCTGCCTTAAAGCGCAGGGCCAGCGCCGAGCCCACAAAGCCAGCTCCGCCCGTAATCAGTAATGAAGTCAAGAAAATAGCCGCTAAGTAAAACGTCGTGCAAAGTTGCACCAGCAGGGCGGGAGTTGGCTGTGTGCTTACTCGTGCTGCTGAATGCGTATAGGTTGCGTATATAAAAAAACGCCATGCTAAGCTGCTTCAGCAAGCTTAGCATGGCGTTTTTACTCATTAAGTACAAACGGTAACCTGTCTATTTAGTAGTCTGTTGCACTACTTCGGGTAACACGCGGCTCAGGGCTTCGGCTTGGGCACGCGTGAAGTTGCCTTGCACCTGCACGAGCACAAAAGACCCTAACGCATCGGGCATAGAACCGGTAGCTACCAGCTCACTCACTTGGTCGCCGGAGGCTTTTACTACATATTGATAATTGGCCGCGCCGCCATTCGAAACTGCCAGCGATGTGTAGCGTTCGGCTTGCAGCAGGCCAGTCACCTCGTTGTTCAGGCCTTCGCGCACCAGGTTTTGGGCGCTGCCGGAAGTAGGGGTGAAGGTCATGACCCGGGCCGTGCGAATGCCGGTGATGGCATTGGTCAGGTCGTTGCCCCCAAGCAGCTTGCCTACCCGCACCAGCGCGAGGCGCTGAAGCAAGTCGGCCGACCACTCAGTAGTGCGGAAGCCCGACCGGTCGCGGTACTTGGCAAAGAAGGCGGGCACGGTGCGCGCTGGAGTGCTGGGACCGCCGGCCCGGCAGCCACCCAGCAACACCAGGGCCAGTACGAGGGCCAGTAGTTGCAGGCCCAGGCGGCTGCCCAGCGGCCGGTGGGCAGCCGGGCAGGTTTCGAGAAAATGCATGGTGGCTACTAGCTGTGGGCGCCGGCCGAATCGCCTTTTACGAGGTCATCGTTTTCGCCGCGGCGCTGGCCCTGGCTGTCGCGCGGGCCTTCGGCGCGGGTTATTTCGTCGTCCTCGTCGGAGGATACATATTCGTTGGTAGTGGGGCCGAGACCGCCGGTTTTGGCGGCGAGGTCAGCTTCGGCCTGGGCAAACTTGAGGTTGAGCAGCGAGTCGTCGGCGGGTTTCTGGGTGTTGTCAGCCATAGGGAGGAAGCCGGGCCGCCGGATGGTGAGCGGTAGCTCGGCTGGGAGTAGTACGCACCCGCTTGGCGCGGGGTTGGGGTGGCTAGCCCGGCGGGCAGCGCCTATTTTTGCCCGTCATCTCCCTAGCGATTGTTGCTATGCCCTACGCTCATCCACACCACGACCTCGACGAAAACCACAACCCCTGGCAGACGCTGGGTAGCGAACTCAAGTACCAGAACCCCTGGATTCGGGTGCGCCAGGATGAGATAATCAACCCTAGCGGCAACCCGGGCGTGTACGGCGTGGTGTCGATGAAAAACAAGGCCATCGGCATCGTTCCCATTGATAACGAAGGCAATACCTGGCTCGTGGGCCAGTACCGCTACACCCTGAATGAGTACAGCTGGGAAATTCCGATGGGTGGTGGCCCCGTGGAGCTCGACGTGCTGGAGTCGGCCCAGCGTGAGCTGCGCGAAGAAACCGGCCTGCTTGCCGCCCGCTGGACGCGCATTGCCCGCTTGCACACCTCCAACTCCGTCACCGACGAAGAAGGCTTTGTTTTCCTGGCCGAAGACCTCACCCAGGGCGAGTGGGAGCCCGAAGAAACCGAGGACCTGCGCCTCTGGAAGTTGCCGCTGGCCCACGCCATTGAGCTGTGCATGGCCGACCGCATCACCGACGCCATCAGCGTGGCTGGCCTGCTCAAGGCGGAGAAAGTGCTGGCGGGGCGGCAGTAAAATGGTGAGGTGACGAGCGGTGACATGGTACACAGGTTTGCGCTAAGTATCATCTGACTGCCTCACTACACCATTTCACCCCTTGCCTTCTAACTTTGCCTATATGCCTGCTTTCCTGCGCACCCTTGGTCACCGGCTCTACACTACCTGGGCCACGTTCTGGTTTGTGCTGCCCTTTTTAGTGACGTACCCGTTGCAACTCGTGCTGGTGCGCCGCCCCGAGTGGCGCCACCACCTGCACGCCATCAACCGCAACTGGGCCAAGTTCTCCATCCTGATGTGGGGCGTGCCGCTCGAAATAGTGCGCGAGAGTACCAAGCCCGTGCCCCAGCCGTGCATTTACGTAGCCAATCACGGCTCCTACATTGATATTCTGGTGCTGTTTTACACCATCCCGGGCTTTCTCAATATGATGGGTAAAGACGCGCTGGTGAAGTTTCCGCTCTGGGGCCCCATCTTCGGCAAAACGTATATTCCCGTCAACCGCCGGAGTGTGGTGAGTCGGGGCCGCGCTTTCGCCCAAGCCAAGCAAGGCCTGGCGGAGGGTCGCCCGCTGGCCCTGTTTCCCGAGGGCACCATCGGCCCCAAGCCCGGCGAGGAGTTGCAGCCTTTTCAGGACGGCGCTTTTCAAATGGCCATCAGCCTGGGCGTCCCGCTGGTGCCGGTAAGCATGCCCCTGAACCACAAGTTTATGCCCTCAGTGCCGGGCCTGCGCGTGCGCCACGCGCCGCTGCGCATCGTGTTTCACGAAGCCATTGATACCAAAGGCCTGACGCAGGACGACGTGCCCGCCCTCAAGGCGAAGGTAATGGCCCAGATTGCCGACGACTTTGTGCCCGAGGGTCGGGGCATTCCCGAAGCCAGCCGCTTCTTTAATTGAATCTCTACTGGAGGCATGAGCAAAGATTAGCTCACACCTCTGGTTAACCGTTAACTCCCCACTACGCAGTATGAAAGCTGACCTCGAAACCCTGCGCGGCCTGGCCCACCTGGCCCGCCTCGAATTTGACCCTGCCCGCGAAGGCCAGATGCTTACCGACCTCAACAAGATTCTGGATTGGGTAGCCCAGCTGGAACAGGTAGATACTGAGGGTGTGACCCCGCTCGTGCACCTTTCGCACGAAATTAACGTGCTGCGTGATGATGTGGCCCGCAACACCGTGAGCCACCAGGAAGGCCTGCGCAACGCCCCGCGCAAGGATTCTGACTACTTTCGCGTACCCAAGGTGCTTGATTAGTAGTTGGCTACGTGATTTAAACTACACGTCATGCTAAGCTTGGCGAAGCATCGCGCGCGCACCGCCAGGCGTTAGTCCCCCAAGGAGGCGCGCGCGATGCTTCGCCAAGCTTAGCATGACGTGCTTATTAGCAGGGGGGTGCTGCCCCGCCTGCTGTCTACTGTCTAGCCGCGCCATTATTTTGCCCGCTTCTCCCATTCTGCACCGTTTGCCGGGGCTACCAGCGCTGCTGGCACTCGTAGCCCTGGCCGGCGCCGTATACGCCTACTTCACCGGCGACCACGCTACGCTGCCCGTGCAGCTGGTGCCGCACCTGGCGCCGGTGCCCCTCACCCTAGACTCGGTAGCGGTGGGGTCGGTGCGCCTGCCGCTGCCGGTGAGCGGCTTCATCACCACGCTCACGCACGATGTGGGTGGCCCCTATACCCAGCCGCTGGCGGCTGGGCTGTGGCTGAGCGTGCTGGCACTGGCCATAGCTGGCTGGCTAGCCGTGGTAAGCATGCTACGGCGGCCCGCTTTTATCGCTGGCACGGTGCCCGTCATCTTCTTGCTAACCTCGCTCAACGCCGATGGCTTGGGTATCTTCAGCACTACCAACCCATACTTTCTGTACCTGAGCCTGGGTGTGCTGGGGGCGGCCGCGCTGGGTTTGCAAGCTTATGGCGACCGGGTGCGCGCCGTGTGGCGCGTAGTGATTTTTGGCGCTTTAGTCGCTGGGCTGGTAACCGTGCTGCTGGCCACAACCAAGCTGCCAATCGCCGAAACCGCGCTGCACTTAGCGGCTTATGCCACGCCGGCCAGCGCTGCGCTGGTAGCGGCGCTGGTGCTGTGGGTAGGGGTGGAGAATATCCGCGCCCTTCTTTGGTTCAACACCCAGGCCGAGCGGCCCGAAAGCCGCTTTGGGCTGCTGCCTTTTGTGTTGGCTAGCTTGCTGTATCTGGGGGCGCTAGGCTTGTACTTCTGGAATGATGACGTGTTGCTGCTGGTGGGTGGGCTGCGGTTCGACCCGCTGGTGCTACTGCTGCCGGCCGTGCTCATGGGGGGGCTCGGCTTGCGTGAGCGGGCGCCCAGCTATGCGGGCTGGCTACCCTTGGCGGCCGCCCGGCCGCTGTACTGGCTGCTGGTCGCGGCCGCCTCAGCGGCGCTCGGCTACGCCTTGGCCACGGCCAATACACCGCTGCTGGCGGCCGCGCGCGGCTTTAGCGGGCGAGCGCTGGGGCTGCTGGGCGCAGCATTTTTGTTTTATACGCTGGTCAATTTTGGCTCCCTCATCAAGCAGCGTCTGCGGGTGTATCGGGTGGTGTTTGAGCCACGCCGGCTACCGTTTTACACAGTTTATATTCTGGGGCTGGCCGGGTTGTTTTTGTATGAGCTGCGCAACAACTGGCCGCTGCTCAACCTCACCCAGGCTGGGCAGTACAACCAGCTCGGCGACCTCACCCGCCAGCAGAGCGAAGCCAGCCCCGACGACCTGCCGCTGGCCTTGCTTGCCGAGCGCTACTACGCCGAAAGCGGCGATGTGCTCGACCGCTTCAACCGCTCGGCGCAGCTGGGCCGGGCGGCGCTCTATCGCTTCCGTAGCCAGCGCCAGAACGAGCTGAATGCCCTGCGCCGCGCCCTGCTGCGCCAGCCCGACGAGAAGGTAAGCCTTAAGCTCAACGCCTTGCTTACTGAGCCTAGCGACTTCTTCGACGCGCTGGATGTGCTGCGCCAAGCCCGCCGCGGCGCACCCCACAGCTTCGCGCTCGCTTCCGATGCGGCGCAGCTATTTACCCGCTCAGCCCTCACCGACTCGGCGGCCTTTTACCTCGATAAAGCTGAGCGCCTGAAGCCTGGTAGCTACGTAAGCCGCACCAATCAGCTAGGCTTCTTGCTGAGTCAAAACTTAGTACCCGCCGCCCAAAAGCTGGCCGCAAACTCAGAAGTGCCCGCCTCCGAGCCCGGGCTGCTGGCCAATAAGGAATTGCTCCAGCTGCTGGCGGGCTCCCGCACCGTGCCGCCAATGCCGGTGGCGCAGGCCAACCTTGATGCTGCGACCTTTGCGCACCTCTACCAAACGGCCTTGCTGACTGTGCGCGCCGGGCAGCTTGGCGCGTGTCGCCAACTGGTAGCTACCCTGGCTCAATTGGCCGAGCGCCCCGCCAACGAGCCCTATTATGAGCAAATCCTCTTCCTGCAAGCCTTGCTGCGCCACACGGCTGGCCAAGAGCTAGCCGCCCGCCAAACCCTGGCGCCGCTCACGGTTGGTACTACGGCTGCGGCTGGCTACTATCAGTATGTGCTAGGGCTGTGGCAGTTGCAGCAAGAGCAGTATGCCACAGCGGCTGACCAGCTGGCATTAGCAGCCCAGCATGGGTTTCGCGAAGCGGTACCGGCGCAACTGCTGGCTGGCTATGTCGGTTATCGCGGGGTGGATTCTACGCTGGCAATTCAGCGCAGAATAAAGGCGCAGCCTGATTCAGCAGTAAAGCGGACGGTAGCGCGCTTAATAAATCAGGCTGAAGAAGGCGAGGGCATGCAAGCCGGGCGCTGGGCGCAAGGCATCACGGGGCTGCCAGATGCTGCGCAGGTAGAAAATTGGTTGCAGGCTCATGCCAATCAATTGCCGGCTGGTGGCGAGCTCTATGGCAAAGCCTTGGTGGCTAAGCTGCGTAAGCAACCAGCCGTGGAGCGCCGGCTGTATAGCCAGCTTGTGCAAGAAGCGCCTTTCAATGAAGCCGCTATGCTAGCGGCCGCCCACTACTTCACCAGCCAAAAAGCCTATACCGATGCCTACGACGCCCTCAACAAAGGCTTAACCGAAAACCCTCACTCGGTGCCGCTGCTGCAAGCCTACGCCCTGGCCGCCGCCGACGCCGGGCTGGCCGACCTGGGGCAGTCGGCGCTAACGCAGCTGCGCCCGCAGTTTGGCACCGCTGAGTACGCTAACTTGCTGGCGCAATTTGCGGCGCGGCGCGCGGCCCACACGGCGGCCGGAGCGGCCTTCGACCAGCCGCCGGTGCCTGCCCGCTAACCTTTTTCTTTCGCCCTCACCTTATGTCTGCTGCCGACCGCACTCCCTACGTTATCCAGACTACCGACATCGCCAAGGAATACGTGATGGGTACCGAGCACATCCACGCGCTACGCTCGGTGAGCATCGACATCAAGCGCGGTGAGTACGTGGCCTTCATGGGGCCGTCGGGCTCGGGCAAGAGCACGCTCATGAATATCGTGGGCTGCCTCGATACGCCTTCTAAAGGGCAGTATATTCTAAATGGCCAGGACGTGAGCCGCATGAGCGACAACCAGTTGGCCGAGGTGCGCAACAAGGAAATTGGCTTCGTTTTCCAGACTTTTAACCTGCTGCCGCGCTCTACCTCGCTCGAAAATGTGGCCCTACCGCTCATTTATGCGGGCCTGGGCAAGCGCGAGCGCAGCGAGCGCGCCCTCGAAGCCCTGCGCTCGGTGGGCTTGGCCGACCGCGCCGGTCACCGCCCCAACGAGCTGAGCGGCGGTCAGCGCCAGCGCGTAGCCATTGCCCGCGCCCTCGTAAACACCCCCAGCGTGCTGCTGGCCGACGAGCCCACTGGCGCCCTCGATTCCAAAACCAGCTACGAAATCATGGGCCTGTTTGAGGCACTCTACGCCAAGGGCAATACTATCATCATGGTGACGCACGAAGAGGACATTGCACACTACGCCCACCGCATCGTGCGCCTGCGCGACGGCCTCATCGAAACCGACGAGGTAAACCACAGCGTGACGCAGCCCGCTATCAACACCCTAACTACCTAGGTAGAGCTCCACAACGCCAAACCCAGCCGCCCCAAAGCACCCCCCAGCCCTCCGCCCACGTAGTGAGCCCGCGTAGTCAGCTTGGCGCAGCCGAGCGTATCCGCGAAATCCGTTTAATCCGTTTAATCTGCGGTCCATGAAGATATACACCAAAACCGGCGACAAGGGCCTGACCTCACTCATTGGCGGCACGCGCGTGCCCAAGTCGAGCCTGCGTATCGACTGCTACGGCACAGTTGACGAGCTTAATTCCTACGTGGGCGTGCTGCGCGACCAAGATGTAAATGCCCCACGCCGCGAAGTGCTTAAGGAAATTCAGGACCGCCTCTTCACCATCGGCGCACACCTAGCTACCGACCCTGCCAAAGACCCTCGCCAGCGTATCCCTGACCTGCACGCCGAAGACGTGGCCCTGCTCGAAGCCGAGATGGACCGCATGGATAAGGTGCTGGCCCCGCTCCGCGAATTTGTGCTACCGGGCGGTCATCAGGCTGTGTCATTTGGCCACGTGGCGCGTTGCGTGTGCCGCCGCGCCGAGCGCCTGGTCATTCACCTAAGCGAAGAGTCGCCGGTAGAAGACCTGGTCGTGATGTACCTCAACCGGCTGTCGGATTACCTCTTTGTTCTCAGCCGCGCGATGGCCCACGACCTGGGTGTGGCCGAAGTTACCTGGAAACCCCGCGTGTAACCGGCGCTGGTTTCGGGCTGGCTATGGGCTATGCTGCAACATTTAACTCGTTTGCCGGTCCCTAGTACTACCTTTCCCACCCATTGGCCTGCCGGTCTGGCGCGCCTCTTTTTTCGATTTAATACCCCGCCGCCCCGCTATGCTTGATACCCTGACCATTGACGTGCAGCCCGCAGCTACTTCCCGCCTCGCCGAGCTGGACCTAGCTAACCTGGAATTTGGGAAGTCCTTTGCCGACCACATGCTGACCGTAGAATATACCGGTGGGGAGTGGCAGCAGCCGCGTATCGTGCCCTACGGCTCCCTGACGGTGAGTCCCGCCAACTCGGCCCTGCACTACGGCCAGGCCATTTTTGAGGGGGCCAAGGCTTATCGCCAGGCCGATGGCAGCGTAGCGCTGTTTCGACCCCTCGACAACTGGCGCCGTCTCAATGCCTCAGCCGAGCGCATGGCCATGCCTACCATCCCCGAAGATATCTACCTCCAAGGCCTACGCGAGCTGGTGAAGCTCGACGCGGGCTGGGTACCCGGCGCGGCTGGCAGCTCGCTCTACATCCGGCCCTTCATGTTTGCCACCGATGGGTTCCTGGGTGTGCGGCCTTCCGAAACCTATCACTTCGGCATTATTACCTGCCCGGTAGCCGCGTTCTTCAACAAGCCAGTGCGTGTGCGCTTCGAGCAGAAATACGTGCGCGCCGCCCCCGGCGGCGCTGGCTACGCTAAAAACGCCGGTAACTACGGTGCCGCCATGCTGCCCAGCAAGTTGGCCCAGCAGGAAGGCTACCACCAACTCCTCTGGACCGACGCCTCGGAGCACCAATACGTAGAAGAGTCGGGTGCCATGAACGTGATGTTCGTTATCGATGGCGTACTTATCACGCCTGAGCTGTCTACATCCATCCTCGATGGTATCACGCGCCGCTCGGTGTTGCAACTGGCCCGCGACTGGAGCATGCCCGTGGAGGAGCGCCGTGTATCAAGCCGCGAGGTGGTAGCTGCCATTCGGGAAGGCCGCCTTACTGAGGCTTTCGGCGTAGGCACAGCCGCGACCATCGCCGCTATTGCTACCATCGGCCACGAGGGCCACGACTACGACCTGGCGCCCCTGACCGACGCATCCTTTGCCCGTAGGGTAGGGGCGGCTCTAGAGGCCATTCGCACTGGCCACGCCGCCGACCCGCACAACTGGATGGTAGCAGTATAGATAGTAAAATACTGAGCAGTGATTCAGGGTTTCTACCCGTTGCGTACTGCCTCACTTCAGTGAGTAAGGCCAGCCGGAATCCCCGGCTGGCCTTTTTTGTTCGACCTTTACGTTGTGAACACGCCCACTCATCCGTTCACTACTTACTATTTTGCTATTATGACTCAAGACCAGATAAAGGACTTGAGGGGCCGCGCTGAGGCCCTGAGGAGGTATCTTTGACTACGATGCCCGCAAGGAACAAGTAACTGCGGCTGAAGCCGAAACACTGGCGCCTGATTTCTGGGACGACTCGAAGGCCGCCGAGGCTAGGCTCAAGGAAATCAAGAGCATCAAAACGTGGACCGACGACTACGAGGCGGTACAGCAGGCCATAGCTGACACCGAGGTGCTCTACGAATTCTACCGTGAGGGAGAGGCTACCGAAGCCGAAATTCAGGCCGAGTATGATACTACCCAGGCCAAGGTAGAAGCGTTGGAATTCAAGCGGATGCTCTCCGATGAGGAGGACCAACTGCCTGCCATTATCGACATCAACCCCGGCGCGGGCGGCACCGAAAGCCAGGACTGGGCCGAGATGCTGATGCGCATGTACATCATGTGGGGCGAGCGCAAGGGCTTCACCGTGAAACAGCTGAGCTACCAGCCCGGCGAAGGCGCAGGTATCAAGTCAGCTTCGCTGGAAATTGATGGGCCCTTTGCCTATGGCTACCTCAAAAGCGAGATTGGCGTGCACCGGCTCGTGCGCATGTCGCCCTTCGACAGCAGCGGGCGGCGGCACACGTCATTTGCCTCCGTCTTTGCTTACCCCGTGGTTGATGACACGATTAACATCGAAATCAACCCCGCCGATATCTCCTGGGATACCTTCCGGGCCGGCGGCGCGGGCGGCCAGAACGTGAACAAGGTGGAAACCGCCGTGCGCCTCACTCACGCGCCCAGCGGCATTATCATCGCCGTGCAGATTGAGCGCTCGCAGCTCATGAACAAGGAACACGCCTTGCGCATGCTCAAGTCGCGCCTCTACCAGCAGGAGATGGACAAGCGCAACCTGGAGCGCGACAAAGTCGAGGCAACCAAAAAGCGTATAGACTTCGGCTCGCAGATTCGGAACTACGTGCTGCATCCGTACAAGCTCATCAAAGACTTGCGCACCGGTATCGAGCGCACCGACGTGCAAAACGTACTGGATGGCGACTTGGACGAGTACATCAAGGGCTATTTGATGCAGAATTAGCATGCAAGGTCAATAAAAAAGGCTGCCAGTAGATACTAGCAGCCTTTTTTATTAGCAAGTGAGAATCAGTTAGAACTTATCCCA
>Ga0268353_100116_pt1 | contig 13994 bp, 8 predicted proteins | sample G5R2_NF_18SEP201_FD_190168 | JGI IMG/M metagenome (GOLD analysis project Ga0268353, IMG submission 190168) | Phyllosphere microbial comminities from switchgrass, GLBRC, Michigan, United States - G5R2_NF_18SEP2017_LD1 | ecosystem: Host-associated > Plants > Phyllosphere > Phylloplane/Leaf | place... | reverse complement strand
TGGTTATCGAAGAGGCTTGGCCGCTGGCCAGCATCTCGGGCGAGCTGGCCTACATGGTGCAGCGCCGCGCCTTCGACTACCTCGACGCGCCGGTGGTGCGCATCACCTGCGCCGACGTGCCGCTGCCCTACGCCCCCACCCTCATCGAAGCGTCGCTGCCCAACGTGGCCCGCATCCTGAAGGCCGTGAAGGAAGTGACTTACGCCAAGGCATAAAGCTTCGGCTAGCTCTTTTTTAGCGCAAAAGGCCTCGTAACGCACGTTACGAGGCCTTTTGCTTTTACCTATCTGTTCCTTAAATAGAACATCATGCGGAGCGAAATACCTAGCCCGCATCGTTGGATGCGAGACCCTAGCGGCGCGAGCGAGATGCTTCGCTTTGCATAACGTTCCACTTTATTTTATAACTTATTTGTTATCAAGCACTTCACCGCTATCGTCGGCTGGCTGAGCAGTAGCTTTCTTGGGCGCGCCAGCCTTGGCGGCGGCCGGGCGCTGGGCTTTGCCTGCGGCGCTCACTTTCGCGGCAGCCTTTTTGGCAGGGGCGGCGGATTCGGTGGAACTGGCGGCCTTTTTGGCGGCTGGGGCCTTGGCAGCGGGCTTGGGTTTGGCAGCGGGGGAAGAGGCGGGCTGGGACTTGCCTTTGGGAATGACGCGGCTTTTGAGGTCGGCGGTGAGGCCTTTGAACTGCTTTTCGAGGTCGGCGCGCTTGGTTTCACTGTTTTTGAGCAGGTCATCCACAATTTTCTTACCCTCCTGCTCGGAGATTTTGCTTTCCTTCACCAGCTTCTCGATGGCGACTTGCACGGCTTTGTTGCCCTGCGAAAGGAAGCCCACGCCGGTGTTAATGAATTTCTTAAACAGGTCGTCCATGGCTGAAAGAGGGGGAAGGTGAAAACGGTGTTGATGAAGTGCTTAGCGCGGTAAACTTACGCACGGCGAGCGGGCTGGTTGGATGATGCTTTACGCAGGCGGGCCAGCTTATTATCGCGGTAGCCTTTGATGGCCAGCGGAATCCACCCGAGTACGGGAATAAAGTAAGCCAGCACCAGCGGATTGCGCCACAGCATTTGCCAAAAGGCCCCCGGCCGGTCGAGCGGCATCTTAAAATCGCGCTCGCCATTGCGCACGAAGCGGCGCTCAAACTCGGTGAAGACGGCCGGCCAGGCAAAGGGTAGAAAGAACGGAAAGTAGCGCCGGTTTTCCTTCATGCGCTGCCACAGCTCACGCCAGCGGTACGGGTGCTGGCCGTGGGCGTGCACGGCGGCGTCCATCTCCACCTGCATCCGCTGCCGGATTTGCTCACTAATAGCCAACAGCTCGTCGCGGCTCAACTCATCGTGCTGTTTAGCTGTAAATTCGGTGGGCCGAATGCGAGTGCCCATCACGTAGGTAAGCTGGGCGGGCAGGGCCAGGTAGAAGGCCCAGGGCTGGATGAGGACGAGCAGCAGCAGCAGCGTAATGGGCAAAAACGGGATGCCGATTTTCTTAGTCAGCCGGTTTATCCAGTCGAAGCTGTAGGCGTAAGGGTTAAGATACTCGGCGTTGATGGTGTAAAACGGCATGATGTCGGTGCCGTGCATCAGGCTAAGCCGCAGCATGCTGGTGGCTAGCCGCTGCAACTGGTACTTGCGGTTGAAACCCTTACCGATGCCGGGCACACCCTCGGGGTAGAGCATGAGGTTGTGCTCCTGGTAGTACATCATGGTTTCGAAATTGAGCGTGGTGGCATCGACGCTGCCGCACTTTTTCCAGAAATCCGTGATGAGGTAGGGGTTCATCAGCTTAGTGGCCGAGAGCATGGGGGCCGAGAGCGGCCGGGGCAGGTCGCGCAGGTGGCCGCGCGTGCGCATGAGGTAGCGCCAGAGGTGCGAGAGCGAGATAATAGCATCCCAGGGGAAGGCCATGCCCGAGTGGTTGGAGGCGAAGATGAGCGGCCGGCTGGGGTTGTTGCGTTGCGGGTAGGGCTCGAAACCCACCAGCCGCGAACGAAACCACACGCGGTCGAGCAGCCACAGGATATTATCGTCGAGTGTCTGGGTAAATTCTTCCCGAAAATAATCGCGGTAGATGTGCTGATTGGCCTGAATAAAGGGGGGCGGAGGCGTATCGGAATCAGCGGCGGCGGACATAGGGCGGGAGTGAGCGGCCCCGAAAGGTACTGCTGCCTCCACGGTTACCCGCGCCTAAAGTGGCCTGCTGGCAGCAGCGGCGCACAAAATTGCCCTAAGCGCCAGGCGGGCTTTCCAAGGGTAACGCGGCTCATTAGGTTAGCTCTTGCTTGGTTGGCTACTGGTCGCTTTTCAGCGCCTACCCAGGCTAAGCTCCCGCTCGACTGGCGATGGCAATAGCACTTAGCCTACGCAAGTACAGCCGCTAACCACCCAGCTGGCCCAGTGCAATGCACACAAGCGTGCAGTTACTAAGCCGCGCACTCCCCTCGATTGCCTACCCGGGCGGGCGTTTGTCTGCACCTGGCGCCCAGTATAATTACCTGGTCTGTAGAACAGGTAATTATACGCTATTTCCCGGCTACCGGAAACCGTTTCTTTGCTGCAGGTTGCGACAACTACCCTACTCAGCCAAGGCCTGGGCTTTCCATAACAAAGCAATCCGCGCTACTGCTACGACGCACCTGCTGGCGACCAAGAATGGCCCCGCTAATAAGGCCCGCACCGCCCAGTGTGGATACCATTGGTGCGCTGCCAGAGGTAACGTGCGAGGGCTTATGACCCGCGCACTAAGCTTAAGGAAGGAAGTCAGCAGCGGCAGGCAGTGCCCTCCTTGTCGGTAGTCTTTGTGCAAATCACGCAGCAAGTCTATCCCCGCCACCAGTCCCTGCTCGGAGCCTTGGGCTCCGGCGCATTTTTTAAGCGGCCGCGGCTAGTCACTGGCTGGCCTTCCTCTCTACTCACCCCAAGTACCTCCTCCCATGTCAGCAGCTACGGCCACCATCTCCTTCCGCTTAAATGGGAAGCTTGTTACAGTACCCGATGCCAAGCCTACCGATTTGCTTATCGATTACCTGCGCTCGGGTTCCGTCAACCTGACGGGTACCAAGCTCAGCTGTGGAGAGGGTGGTTGCGGCGCCTGCACAGTGCTTTGGTCCTACTACGATTTTGACCAAAAGAAGCTGGTGGAGGTGCCGGTCAATTCCTGCCTTCGCCCCCTATGTTCGCTAGATGGCACGGCCATCACCACGATTGAGGGCATTGCCGCCCCCAACAAGCCCGACCTGGTGCAGAAGAACATGGTTACTAGCTGCGCTTCCCAGTGCGGCTACTGCTCGCCGGGATTTGTGATGACGATGCACGGCCTCCTGAAAAAAGATAATCTGCCTACGCCGCAGGCTATTGAGGACCAGTTCGCCGGAAATATCTGCCGATGCACGGGCTTTATTTCCATCCTCAAGGCGATGCAGCAAACCGGAAACGACTTGCAGGCCGGGGCGACGCTGCAAGCCCAGCCCACCCCCTACGCAGCATCGGCTGCGCCCTATCGCCAGTTCCTTATTACGGAGGGCGACTACAGCTACTACCGCCCCACCACCATCGATGAGGTGCTGGGACTACTGGTGGCTTACTCCCCAGTACCTGGCCGGGTAAAGCTGCTACAGGGCAATACGTCGATTGGCATTTACAAAAAGGCAGTCGAAGACCCCCATATTTTAGTCGATATCTCACGGCTACCTCACTGGCGCGTCATTGCGCAGGAGACGGGAAGCCTGATGCTGGCCGGCGGGGTCACCATCGCCCAATTATTGGATTACCTGGATGAGGGCGCGCTAAGCAACTCGCTTACGCCCGCCCTGCGGGCCTTGCACGCCCACCTGCCGCTCATTGCCGGGGTGCAGGTTCGCAGTGCGGCCTCGGTGGCAGGCAGCCTGATGCTCGTCAAAAACCACCAACAGGAGGGCACTGGCATGCCCTTTCCCGGGGATTTATTCACCGTGCTGTCGCTGCTAGAAGCTTCGGTTAGCTACCGCGTTCCGGATGAAAGTGACGAGCTTTTGCACCCCCTACTGACGTTTCCCCTGCCCACTACCTTCCCGCTAGGCTTTCTGATTACGGCCATTCACATACCGATTGGGTCTCCGGAGCAGGTGGTGAGAACTTACCGGGTGGCCCGCCGCACCCAGAATTCTCACCCCATCCTGAATGCAGGGTTTAGCTGCGTGCTCAACGACGACAAGACGGTTAGCGCGATTAGGCTGGTGTACGGTGGGCTGGGCCGAAGCGCCGTGCTGATGACCAAAACGCAGGAGGCGGTGCTAGCTCACCCGCAGCTGGCGTGGGGGCCAGCGCTTATGGATATCCTACTGCCCGTACTGGAAGCCGAGATAAAGGACTCCATTTACGTAGCTGAAGACGCAATTTTTCCGGCGCCTTACTTGCAGAGCCTGGCTTATAACCTGTTCTACAAGTTCTATGTGTATGTGTGTCAGCAAAAAGACATTTCGCTCCCCGCGGAGCAGTGGTCGGCGACGGATGCCCCGCCCCGGCCCCTGGCCCAGGGAACACACCAGTACGTGGTGGCGCCCTACTACGACAAAGACACCGGCGACCTCAATGAGCTAGTGCACTTACAGGAGCCGGCTCCCGTGCAGCCGCAGCCGGGCACCTACCAGGCCAGTAATTTTAAGATGGTTGCGCTGGCAGTGCCCGAGCTTGGCAGCCTGCCCGAACCGCTGCTGGCCAAGGCGCCTCCGGCCGCCGAAAGCGTGCAGAAAGCGTTGACGTTCGTGCAAAACCAGTCGCCCATCAAAATCGATGCCTGGAGCCAGGTCAATGGCACGGCCAAGTACACGCACGACCTGACGCACAGCGCCGATACTCTCCAGGCGTTCTACGTGTATAGCCAGCATCGCAATGCCAGCTTCAGCTACGACGGCGGCGTGGAGATGGTGCGGCGCGCGCTGGAAGAACAGTATCCCGGCGCCAGCTATATCTGCGCCGATTCTATCCCGGTGCCCCAGTCCCGGGTTGATAACTATGATGAAACCATGCCGGGCCTATACGACCCTATTTTTGCCCAGGATGTTGTCGTGTGCTTTGGGATGCCGATTGGCATCGTGGTCGCGCCTACCCTGGACGCCGCCCGCGCCGGCGCCGAGTACGTAGAAGCCGCCATCCGCTATTACGATTTTTCGGCGGCCGATACGGTGGCTACGCTCGACGAAGCCATCGCGAAGCATAGCCTCCTGGCGACCGCCACCCCCGCGTCGCGGATTCAGTTCATTACCCGCCCGGTGCCCGAGCAAGACCCTCAGCGGCAGCAAAAAACGACCTGGCTGGACGCTCCCCAGCAAGAGGAGGGCAAGGTATTCGTGCAGGGCAGCCAGGCCACGGGCGCGCAGGCCCATTTTTACATGGAGCCCCAGGGCACGCTGGCCATCCCGCGCGAGGATAACCAACTGGAAATGTACTGTTCTACGCAAAACCAGTCCAGCGTTCAGAAGCGGGTAGCCGGGCTCCTGGGCCAGCCCATGCACAACATCCGGGTGGGCGTAACGCGCCTGGGCGGCGGCTTTGGCGGCAAGGAACTGCGGCAGACATACGTGGCCTGCGCGGCGGCCGTAGCGGCCTGGGTACTTCAAAAGCCGGTACGCCTGCTGCTGGACCGCAATACGGATATGCGCATGGTGGGCACGCGCCACCCCTTCCAGGGCGATTACGCGGTATCAGCCTCCCCAACCGGGACGATTGAGAAAATGCGTATTAACTACCGGTCGGACGCCGGCATTTCCTACGACTGCTCATTCCCCGTCATGGACCTGGCCCTATTGTGCGCGGAAAATGCCTATTATGTCGATACTTTCAAGACCACCGGGCAGGTCTTCCGCACCAATATCCAGTCGCGCACGGCCTTCCGCTCCTTTGGCCTCGTGCAGTCGATGCTCATCACCGAAACGGCGCTGGAACACCTGGCCTTTCAATTGAATATGCGCCCCGACCACCTGCGGGAGCAGAACTTTTACAAGGACGCGCAATCCGATAATCCTGTTCTGCAAAAAACTCCCTACGGTAGCCCCCTCCCTTATTGCCGCATCAACCAAGTATGGCGCGACTTCGGCAGCAAAATAGACTTTGAGGGACGGCTACAGCGCGTGACTACTTTCAACCAGCAGAACCGCTGGCGTAAGCGGGGGCTAGCCATGATTCCGCTCAAGTACGGCATCTCCTACACCTACCGACCTATGAACCAAGGGTCTGCTTACGTGCTGGCCTACAAGGAAGATGGCTCGGTGATGCTAAATCACGGGGGCATAGAAATGGGCCAGGGCATGCACACGAAAATGGCCCAAATCGCGGCCGACGAGCTGGGGCTCGACATCGACATGATTCGGATTGCCACTACTAATACGGCGGTTATCCCCAACGTTTCTTCCACCGGGGCCTCCACTGGCTCCGACTTGAACGGGTACGCCGTGCGCAGGGCCTGCATGGAGCTAAAAACCGTTCTGACAGATTTTCTGGAGGAACTAAGAGCTGATAGCACGCATGTGAAATTTCCTGATATCACCACCGTAACGACCGAGCAGATTGACAATTACTTAGCCCACATGGGGGGCGCAAACTGGCCCAAGATTATTTCCCTGGCCAGTATAGCCCGCATCAGCGTCTCCGCACAGTATTCCTACGCCAGCCCCAGTCTGGGAGCGGTTGGGCCACAGTACGGCCCCGCTGACTCTACCACCCCCATCAATTACCAGGTTGCGCCCTGCGACTCGCAGGTTTTCTATTACTACACGTACTGCGTGGCCGCTTCCGAGGTAGAAATAGATGTGCTGACGGGCCAGTTTGAAATTCTGCGCGCCGATATTGTTTACGATGCTGGCGATAGCCTAAATAACAACATTGACTATGGCCAGGTAGAGGGAGGCTTTATCCAGGGGGTAGGCTGCCTGACCACCGAGGAAATGCTCTACGGCGAGCAGGGCCAAGTGCTGACCGATGGCACCTGGGAGTACAAGCCTCCATGCAGCAAAACGATTCCGCAGGAATTTAACGTATACTTGCTCAAGTACGAAAGCTCGGGCATCAAAACCGACCCGCCCAAGGACAGCTACGGTATTCATTCCTCAAAGTCAACCGGCGAGCCGCCGCTGGTGCTGGCCAACAGCGTATTTTTTGCCATTCGCCAGGCCGTCCACGAAGCGCGCAAGGACGCTGGTGAAGCCGACTGGTTTGATTTTACCGCGCCGGCTACCGTCCAAAAAATTCAGCAGGCGTGTGCGGTTGGCCAGCCACAATAAGCGCACTGCCAGGCCAGGAGCGCGCAAGGACGCTTACATAGGCGCTTCTGGTCTGGCAGCTTTATACCGCTAGTACCCAAGGGCGGCTCCGGTAGCAGGAAGGGTGGTTTAGTACGCAGGCGGCGTGGCACCTCATATCTGGCGCTTGAGCCGGACGCTGGTAGAATACAGCTCCCCATCGGCCCGACGCAGCACCAGAAAGAGCATACGGCCATCCTGCGAGTGCAATAGCCGGTTCAACTCTGAAATGGAGAGATAGCTGGTAGGCGTCAGATTGAGGCTCACCAACTCCTCGCCTTCCGCAATACCCGCCGAGGCGGCCGGCGAGCCCGGCACCACACGCAGCACCACGTACTGGCGGTAGCTAGCGCCCACCGCTAGTAGGTCGAGGCCGCACATGTCGTGTTCAAACGGGTCGCGTAGCGCCGCCGTGGGCTTGAGTAGCAGCCGGCCGTGTGGGTAGTCGATGACGGTGATAAAGCGCTTGAGCACCTCGTAGCCCAGGTTGCCGTGGCGGGTGCGCTCGGTACCCGTGAGACGGCCATGCACCTGTGCCGAATCGGGAAAAGACGTGAGCACCTGTCCCAGTTGGTAGCGCCCCAGCTGCACGCCCGCCACCCGCCCCAGCGAGCCGCTGATGATGCCGCCCAGGCCCCGTCCCAGGTCGGTGCGCAAGCGTACGGCGGGCAGCCGCAGGCGCGGGTCGGCGGTAGTTTCGAGGCTGAGGGCGTGGCCGGCGCCCGTGTCGAGCACCAGCCGCAAGGGCAGCGGTACAGTGCCGGGAGGGGCACCCAGCTGCTGCACGCCGGCTGTGACGTAGGCCTTGCCTTGGTCGAAGGCCAGCGGCAGGCTGGCCCAGCGCCGCCCGCCGGGGGCCTTGTAGTGGGCCGGGGCGGTCAGCACCAACTGGCGCTGCTCGGGCCGGATACATACCACGAACGAGCGAAACAGGTCGGCCCCCATGATGCCATGTACCGGCATGCCCACGTAGCCCGACAGGTCGAGTACATCGCTACTCAGCACCAGCCAGGTCATGGCGGCAGCCTCCACGCCAGGCATGGTCACGCGCACGCCAGCGGCCTCGTAGGCCCGCAGGCCGCTATCTACGCCGCCCACGCCGGCCACGTGGTAGTTCTGGCCGTGGGCGAAGTGCAGCGAATCAGCCAGCCGGACATCGGTGAGCAGGCTGGTGGCCACGCCCGTATCCAGCAAGAAATTATACGGCCCGCGCCCATTCAGCTGGGCCGCCACAATAATCAAGTTGCGCTGAGTCGAGAACGATAACCGCACCTGCCGCTGCCCCGGCTGCACAAACGCGAATGTAGCAGCGGCCTCGGGGCTGGGCTGCGCGTTGCCTACGCTGCTGAGTAGCCCCAGCAAGAGCAGTAGCTGCCCGCGCAGCCGGCACCAACTATCCCACAGGCTCACACGCATAACAACCGGCTAATCAACCCGGAAAGGGCTAAATATACAACGGCTTAGCGGCGTGGGCAAGGCCCGCGCCGGATGGTAAGCTGGCTAGGTGCCAAGCACGGCGCTAGGGCTGCTCCCAGTGCCCGGCGGGGTCGTAGTGCAACGCCCCGGTCCGGATGGTGAGCGGGGCCGCTAGGTTGTTATCGTAGAGCTGCCCAGTACCCAGGCCCTGGGCAAAATCGCCCACCTCGTACTCCCCCGTTAGCTGGGCCACGGCGTTGAGACCAATGTTCGATTCCAGAGCCGAGGTAATCCACCAGCCAATGCCGCGGGCTTCGGCCAAGGCTATCCAGCGGCGGGTGGCGGCGTGGCCGCCCAGCAGTGTGGGCTTGAGCACGAGATAGGGCGGGCGCACGGCGTCGAGCAGTGCCTCTTGCTGGCTAGGGTCGGTGAGGCCAATCAACTCCTCATCCAAGGCAATGGGCAGGGGCGACTCGCGGCATAGTGCCGCCAGCGCTGGCCACTGCCCAGCCGCAATGGGCTGTTCAATGGAGTGAATATGAAACGCTGCCAGTTGCGCCAGCTTAATGGGTGCCTCAGTGGGGCTGAATGCGCCGTTGGCATCCACGCGCAACAGCAGGCGCTCGGGGCCGGCCTCGGCCCGAATCTCGGTCAGCAGCTCCAACTCGGTGGCGAAATCGAGGCTGCCAATTTTTACTTTTAGGCAGGCGTAGCCAGCGGCCAGCTTCTGCCGAATTTGCTCACGCATGAAAGCCGCGTCGCCCATCCATACCAGGCCATTGATAGGCAAGCCAGCCTGGCCACTGCTAAAGGCGTTGGCATACAGCTGATGCCGCCCACCACCGTCCAGGTCGAGCACCGCTGTTTCGAGGGCAAAGCGCAACGACGGTAGCCCAGCCGGCACCAGCGCCGCCGCCTCGGCCACCGATAGAGTTGTGTGACCAGCCTGATTAAACCGGTCGCAAAACTCCCGCACGGCTGACTCAAACCCAGAGCCGTATTCGGGGCTGAGGCCGGCCAGGGGGGCGGCCTCGCCCCAGCCTACTACCTGCGGCCGGCGCGCATCGCGCAGGCCGAGGTAATAGGCTACGTGTTCGGTAAGCGCCCCGCGTGAGGTGCGGGCCGGAAAATTGAAGTGCAGCGCCCGCCGCTGGTAAGTAAGGGTCAGCATGGGGCAAAGTTGCAGCCGAAGCGAGCTACGCGGCGTCGGGACCAGCTTTTTTAGGACCGCGGCGGCTTATCTGGCCGCCTTTGCGGCCAGCGGCGCGGGCCTCCTCCGTGGAGAAGCGGTGGCCTTTGCCGCTCTCGTGCGAGGCGCGGCCGCCTTCGCTGGCAATGCGACGCTGCTGCTCGGGCGACATAGCGGCAAAACCACGCCGGCTTTTTTCGCCTACCCGGCGGGCAGGGCGCTTGGGCTGCTTATCAGGGGTTGAACTGTTGGGAGAAGGAGAAGGGGATGAATTTGACTTAACACCAATCGTGCTCATAGAAAAGGAAATAGGAGAAGAAAGCGCGCTGCACCCAGCTTGCTTTTACACATAATACCAAGAGCTATTGCAAACTGTATTAGCAAGCCGTAAATTCCTTTCAAGCTTAATTATCTGGTGTTTTTTACGCTACTGGCTGCGGGCTGCGCGAGCGCGTCGGTTTGTTTAGGTGCGCCGCTGGTCTGAGGCACCGGCCCAGACCGGGCAGCTTAGCGGCGGGGGCGCAACTCTTACGCCAGCTCCACGGTTAAACGAGCGGCGGCCGTGCGCCCTTTTATTTGCTTCTATGACGTTTGTTTCCTCGCCCCTCCCCGCTTCGGTTGCCGCTGGCGCGGCGGCACTGCCCGCCCACTTTCAGGCCGTTCGGGCGCAATCGGTCGCCCTAGTGCAGCCCTTGCTGCCCGAAGACACTGTGGTGCAGCCCAGCCTTGATGTGAGCCCGCCCAAGTGGCACCTGGCCCACACCACTTGGTTTTGGGAAACTATGCTGCTCCAGCGGTTTTTGCCCGGTTACGAGTTGTTTCACCCCGATTACGCCTTTCTGTTCAACTCGTATTACAACTCGCTGGGCTCGCGGGTAAACCGGGCTGACCGGGGCACGCTTTCGCGCCCGCCACTGGCCGATGTATACCGCTACCGCGCCTACGTCGACGAGCACATGGCTACTCTGCTTGCCCGCTTGGCTGAGCTACCCGCTGCCGCCACCGAACTAGTCGAACTGGGCTTGCACCACGAGCAGCAGCATCAGGAATTACTAGCCACCGACATCAAGTACATTCTCAGCACCAACCCGCTAGCCCCCGGCTACCTGGACATCTCGGCGTTGCCTACCCCTACTACTTCTTCTGCAACGGCTGAGTTTGCTGCCCCTGGCGGCGCGGCACGGCCGGCTGAGTGGCTGGCGGTACCAGGCGGCATTTACAGCATCGGGCATCAGCAGGCGGGTTTTTCGTTTGATAACGAACTACCTGTTCATGAGACGCTTATTGCGCCTTTTGAATTACAAAACAGGCTCGTAACGAACGGCGACTTCCTTCAGTTTATTGAAGCTGGAGGCTACCGGCAGTTTCAGTTCTGGCTGGGCGAGGGCTGGGACCTGGCAAACCGCGAAGGCTGGACCGCACCACTTTACTGGTCGCAAAACGCCGAGGGCCAGTGGCTGCGCTACGGCCCTACCGGCCTGGCACCGCTCAACCTGGCTGCACCGGTGTCGCACATCAGCTTCTATGAGGCTGATGCCTACGCACAGTGGGCCGGGGCGCGCCTGCCCACCGAGGCTGAGTGGGAAACGGCCGCCCGCTACTTCAACGCTACGCCGCAGGGCGCCAACTGGCTCGAGACCGGCCACTTCGACCCACAGCCGCTGGCCACCGACGCCGACCCCAACCAGTGTCACCAGCTACTCGGCGACTGCTGGGAATGGACATACTCGCCCTACCACCCCTACCCCGGCTATCAGCGTGCCGCTGGCGCGCTGGGTGAGTACAACGGTAAGTTTATGATAAACCAGCTCGTGCTGCGCGGCGGCTCGTGCGCTACGCCCGAGAGCCACATCCGCCTCACGTACCGCAACTTTTTCCACGCCGATAAGCGCTGGCAGTTCACTGGCCTGCGGCTGGCGCGCTAACGGCACTTGTGATTCACAGAAAAGCCCCAGCCGACGAAGCTGGGGCTTTCTTATAAAGCCGCGTCCTAACCACTAGACGATAGCACCGAAGTGTTACTGGGATTCGAACCCAGGTTACGGTAGCCTAGCCCCTAGCCAACTGCCGGTGTGCAGCAATTGGCGGGCGTTTTTTCTAGCGCAAAGCTACTGCTTAGCCCTGGCTTACGTCGTGCTAGGCGTCAGCCACTTCTCTAATCGCACGGGCCGGTAGGCTTCCATAGCGTCGAGCAGGGTGGCGGCGCTGACGTTTTGCAACACTTGGCCCCGGTTTTCGGAGCGCAGGAAAGCCTCGGCGCTCATGTGGTCGAGCAGGGCCAGCAGGGCGTCATAAAAGCCTTGGGTATTGAGCAGGCCCACCGGCTTGCCGTGCAGGCCGAGTTGGCCCCAGGTCAATACCTCAAACAGCTCTTCGAGCGTGCCGAAGCCGCCGGGCATAGCCACGAAGCCTTCGGCAAGGTCGGCCATGAGCAGCTTGCGCTGGTGCATGGTTTCGACAACGTGCAGCTCGGTACAGCCTTTATGGGCCAGCTCCTTATCGGCCAGAAAGCCGGGGATAACGCCGATTACCTTGCCGCCCTCGGCCAGCACTGCGTCGGCGATGGTGCCCATCAGGCCCACGCAGCCGCCGCCGTACACGAGGGTGAGGCCACGCCGGGCCAGCTCACGGCCCATTTCCTGGGCCTGCTGGGTATAGATTTCCTGGTTGCCGCTGCTGGAGCCGCAGTATACTGCTACGCTTTTCATGGGAATAAAAAAGGTAGTCCGACCAATTCCCTATAGGGTTTGGTCGGACCATTTTGTTGAATGATAGATGGTTGAAACCGGTCGCTTCTATCAGCGCAGTGGCCCGGCCAACTCCTATGAGGAATTGCTCCGGCCACCCAGCCTTACATACGTTCGGGCACCTCGATGCCGAGCAGGCCGAGCGTGGTTTTAATGGTTTCGGCCGTTTTGGCCGACAGAGCCACGCGGAAGGCTTTTTTCAGCGGGTCAGTTTCGGCAAAAATGGGCACCTCGGTATAGAAGCGGTTGTAGCTCTTGGCTACCTCGTAGGCGTACTGCGCCACCACGGCGGGCGAGAGCGTACGAGCAGCCTCAGCCACCACGCCGGCATAGCCAGCGAGCTGCTGAATCAGCTCTTGCTCAGTAGCCTGCAATTCACCTAATTGGCTGAAATCCGTGATTTCTTCTACGCCCTGCGCCACGGCCTTGCGGCGGATGGATGAGATGCGGGCGTAGCTGTACTGGATGAACGGCCCCGTATCGCCTTCCAGCCGCACCGACTCTTCGGGGTTGAAGAGCATGCGCTTTTTAGGGTCAACCTTTAGCAGGTAGTACTTGAGCGCGCCCAGACCCAGTGTGTGGTAGAGCTGCTGCAATTCTTCCTCGCCGAGACCTTCGGTTTTACCTTTTTCGAGGGTTGCGGCCTTGGCGGCTTCTTCTACTTCGAGCACCAGCTCGTCGGCATCGACTACGGTGCCTTCGCGGCTTTTCATCTTGCCGCTGGGCAGGTCCACCATGCCGTAGCTGAGGTGGTGGATGGCCTCGGCATAGGGCTTGCCCAGCTTTTTTAGCGTGGCTTGCAGCACCTGCATGTGGTAGTTCTGCTCGTCGGCGATGACATAGATGCTGCTGTCGTAGCCAAAATCCTGGTACTTCAACTCGGCCGTGCCTAGGTCTTGGGTGATGTAGACGCTGGTGCCATCGGCGCGCAGCAGCAGCTTCTCGTCGAGGCCTTCGGCTTGCAGGTCAACCCACACCGAGCCGTTTTCCTTCTTGAAGAACACGCCTTTTTGCAAGCCTTCCTCCACGCGCTCTTTGCCCAGCAAGTAGGTGTCCGACTCGTAGTAAAACTTATCAAAATCGACGCCAATATTGGTGTACGTGGCATTGAAGCCGTCGTAGACCCAGCCGTTCATGCGGTGCCAAAGGGCCATTACTTCCTCATCGCCGGCCTCCCAGGCTTGCAGCATCTGTTGGGCTTCGAGCATCAGCGGGGCCTGCTTTTTGGCAATGTCGATGGCGACGCCTTCGGCTTCAAGCTGCTTGATTTCTTCGCGGTAGTGCTTCTCAAAAAGTACGTAGTACTTGCCGGCCAGGTGGTCGCCCTTAATGCCGGCACTCTCGGGGGTTTCGCCCTGCCCGAAGCGCTG
>Ga0268353_100115_pt1 | contig 14105 bp, 22 predicted proteins | sample G5R2_NF_18SEP201_FD_190168 | JGI IMG/M metagenome (GOLD analysis project Ga0268353, IMG submission 190168) | Phyllosphere microbial comminities from switchgrass, GLBRC, Michigan, United States - G5R2_NF_18SEP2017_LD1 | ecosystem: Host-associated > Plants > Phyllosphere > Phylloplane/Leaf | place... | reverse complement strand
GACTCTACACGCTACTGGCGGGGCCGGTGGCTCTTTCACTGTGGCCCGGAAGGATATTCACTCTATTTGGGAGGTAAGGGAATTCTACGGGGTAGTGCCGGTGCGCTTGTTACCGTAAGTATACATTGTTGTCGCTTAAGCTAACTACCAAAATTAGGTAGCTAAAAACAAAAATCAAAGCCGATTTAAGGGGCTAAATGCTTCTGTGGCTTAGTATATCTTGAAAACACTCTGTTATCGCCCTTGCTAATATGAGCACTGATAAACTACTTAATGAAAATTTCTTTGTAGAGCAAACAGAAGCGTCAAAAATCAAATCAAAAATTGTTTCTAAATACCTAGATGGGTGGAGCTTGATAATTGGTTCTTGGGCACCTAAACTTGTCTACGCCGATTTTTTTGCTGGTTGCGGTAGGTACGGAGATGGTAGCCCATCAACACCACTTGAGGCAATCTCTAATGTTGCTAATAGGCCTAAGTTGCGGGGTAGGATGCAGATGGTGTTCAATGAATATCGAGGCGAGTTTTGTGAGCAGCTGAAAGAAAATATTAGAGAACACGAACAAGCTAGACACCTTGGCTATCCACCAATTATACAGAATAAAGACTTTCAGGATTCTCCAGCATTAGAGTTGCTTCGAGAGTGGCTGGGACTCAAAAGGCACGACTCGTTGCCTCCATCGCTCGTCTTTATTGACCCTTGGGGATACAAGGGGTTGTCATTAAGTCATTTGGGTGATATTTTAAAGAATAAAGGGTGTGAAGTTATCTTCTTCTTTAATTATAATAGAATAAATAGTGCTCTAAACAATCCATTCATGAAAGAACACATGGTTGTATTGTTTGGGCAAGAAAAATTACAGGATTTGCGTGACAAACTGTCTTTAGTAATCAAAAATCCTCCTATGCGTGAAGCTATTATTATACAAGCAGTAAAAGAAGTGTTGCAGATTTCCGTGAGTCCAAAACCTGCATATGTTCAAGAATTTAAGTTCAAAAAAGTGAATCGCGTTTCTCATTATGTAATTTTCGCCACAACTCACCCGAAAGGGTTTGGGTTAATGAAAGACATAATGGCTCTTGAAAGTGCTTCCTACTATGATGGACTTCCAACTTACCAGTATAACAAAAATTCCTCTAGGCAAATGAGCCTCTTCGGCGGGCTTATTCCTTTGGGTGAGAAGCTAACAAAGTTCTTTGCAGGACAAACTGTTAGCGTGCTTGATATATATGAAAGGCATCAGGTAACAGGCCCATATACTTGTAAGAACTACAAGGACGCTCTGCTGTGGCTTGAAGAACATAACCAGATTTTAGCTTCGCCAGAGCGCTCTAAGCGTCGCACGAACAAGGGTAGTCCAACAATGGGCGACCCAACAATGATTACTTTTCGGTAGCTTTGCTAAATATAATAGCAGTTGCAATTTTTATTGCTAACTTAAGTGTGGCTGAAATAGCATAACCCATTAAAAATCATGGCACAATCAAGCATCGAATGGACAGAGCTAACGTGGAACCCTACTACAGGGTGCGATAAGCTCTCTGCCGGCTGCAAATTCTGCTACGCCGAAGTGATGACGAAGCGCTTGAAAGCGATGGGCCAGGAGAAGTATGCTGATGGTTTCAAAATCATCCGTACCCATGAGGCCGAACTTGCCCGGCCCTTCACCTGGAGCGGTCGTAAAACGGTATTTGTGAACTCAATGAGTGACTTGTTCCATGTTAACGTGCCGCTGCCATTTATTAAGCGCGTGTTTGACACAATGAATAAGTGCCCCCAACACAAGTTTCAGGTGCTCACTAAGAGAGCTGAACTGCTAGCAGACTACTCATCAGAATTGAACTGGTCGGAAAATATTTGGATGGGCGTTTCTGTAGAGGATTATCGAGTACGTGACCGTATCGATTACCTACGCAAGTGTGGCGCTCAGACCAAGTTTCTCTCTTTAGAACCGTTGCTGGGGCCTTTGCCTGACATGGACCTAACAGGCATTCATTGGGTTATTGTAGGTGGCGAATCAGGTCGCAAACCACGGCCGATGCAAGAAGAATGGGTAGAGGACATTCGCAAGCAGTGCGAAGCAGCTGGCGTTGCGTTTTTCTTCAAACAGTGGGGAGGAAGGAATAAGAAAGCGGCTGGCCGTGAACTGAATGGCCGTACATACGACGATATGCCAGTTGAGCCAAGTAAGCGGCTAGAAGCAGTACTAGTCTAAATGACACGCCACCATATTTACTAAGGCGTTGCGAGCCCTAAACAAAGCTGAGGAAGAAAGGTAGCTAGTAGACTCATAAAAAAGCCCCGTATCAATGGGGCTTTTTTGTGGATAGTCATTATATTCATGCTCATGGAAAATTTTGTCTGGATTGCCACGGAAAAAGAAGAGCCAGCATTTGGCAAGGAAGTACTTCTGTGTATGGAGGACTCTGAGGGCCGCTCACGCATCAATATTGGAGAGTTCACAAGAGACTATCTCTACATTAGATACATGCCAGGGGAGGGGCCAGTGAATCTGCGGAGAAACGGTGAAGTTGTGACACACTGGATGCCTCTACCTGAGTTACCTACAAGAAGTAGGAACTCTTAGAGTGTGCTTCTGCTTGGTTACTCAAAGTAGGTGCAACTAACGGTTAAAGCGCTAACATTAGGGAAGTAAGAAATTACTTCGTACTTTTGCACTCCCAAACGCAGAAGAATCTTCTGCGGGTAGAGACAAAGTTTCAGTTCTTGAAATTTTGTCTCTGAAAATCAGCTGGTTAAGTAGATTTTTGAGAAAATTTTGCAAGAAATTCAACTTCTGTTTTATCAAGTCATATAACTGTCTCTTACATTTGCAATCAGTTACACAGGGGCAATGCTAAAAGCCTTGTTAGTCAAGACGTTTGGTTAGTATTCTGGTATAGTGCAAGCATGCAGAACATTTAGAGTCCAGCTTTAGTAAGTAGCAAACTGAACATACAAAAACAGCCAGAAAGCAACTGCTCACTGGCTGTCAAACTATGACGAAAGAACCTCTTAAATAGGTAGCGTAGGTAACTTCACACAAGGTCTACACCTTACTTAGCGTCTGTGTCCGGGACAAGGAAACAGAAACACCGCGCATGTTTGGGATAGACAGGAACACCATTTACGAGCTTGTAACGACGAAACACGTAATGGAACCCTACCGGAGCAGGTGGGTAACTTTTGCTAGTTCTCACTTAATTCATTCGACCTCCTTTCTTTTTTGAGTATTCATCGTCATGATGGCCTGATACTGGTTGCAGCCAGTGTCAGGCCTCTTTGCATAACGGCCACTTGTTAGTGTTAGTGCCGCTACACCGTGCAAATATACTAACGCGAGATTTCTTTCCTACAAGCGTTTCGAAAACTTTTTCTGGCTAGAGTACACTCAATTGATTTGCGTGGCTTAAATCCACGGATTTGCCCCAAAAACAAGGTGTTTTAGATTGGTGGACAAAGAGGAATAGTTTTTGAACATTGTGCAAGTAGCCCTTTGCCAACATTGATAGCAAATAAGAAGCCCCGCCCACCAGCGGGGCTTTTTTATCTCTACCTCATATGAAGAGACCCCTACTCTTAGCTTTCCTACTTGCCTTCACCTGCCCAGCCTTCGCCCAGTACGAGGCTTTGGCCGTGGCTGGAGTTTCGGCAGGCCTGAACGCCCTGAAGGGCCACCCCCAGAAGCCCGACGAGTACGTGACCCAGGTCAGCTACCAGGGCCGCACGTTCCCGCAGAAGCGTACCCCCACCAATAAGGTGCCCGGCAAGGGCGGCCCCTAGATTACGGCCGTTGAGCAGCAGCTCAGCGCCTGCTACGCCATCTTGCAAGCCGATGCCACCGGCCCCGTGCTGGGCAGCGGGCGCGAGGCAGCCCTCACTGCCGCCCTCTCCGCGCTCCAGGCCGCCCGCCCGCAGTGGAGCACCAGCGCCTATGCCGCCGAGCTGGACTTCTACCGTAGCGAGGACAGCCGCCGGCAGTACACCCGCGACGAGTTGGCCCTCAAGGTCGCCTATCAGCGCCAGCAGCGGGAGCAGGCCCGCCGCGACAGCCTCGGGCGCGTGGCCCAGCGCCGCGCCTTCCTCATCGACAGCACCCGCCAGGTAGTGCTGGCCGAGCAGCAGGCCCGCCAAGACAGTGTAGCCCAGGCAAAGGCCACCGCCCGCCAGGCCCTGGAAGAAGAGGCTACCCGCCTCGAAGCCGAGGAGGCCCGCGTTGTCGCTAGCCCCGCCCGCCCGAGCGCCGCTCCTAAGCCCGCCGCCCGCAAGGTGGTGGTGAAGGCCAAGCGTAGCACCGGCCCCACAGTCTACTACTGCGCCAGCGGCAACCGGGTGAAGTACCACGCTACCTCGGGCTGCCGGGGGCTCGCCCGCTGCGGGGCCAGCATCCTGCCTATGAGTTTGCGCGATGCGGAGGCGTCGATGGAGCCGTGTAAGTGGTGCTATTGATAGCAGGTGGATAATATGGTTATTTAGCTAATTTTTGTAAATTAACAAAATAATATATTAGGCGTAAGAATGTGCGCTGTCGTTCACTCCACTTCAGCAATTCCACAATGCCCTTAGTAATAGGTGTCTTCTACCAAGAAGCAGCAGGCTCGCCCTGGGAAATGCTTTCTGAAACTAGTGAAATGTTAACTAACTGGCAATCGGTGCCTGCTTTGGGGGATAGAATTTCGGTTCGTTCTGCTGACCACCATCTTATTCTACGACAACCCAGCAGCGCTACCGAAGCTGGCGAAACAAAAAGCAAAGTATTACCAGATGATTTTTACAAAACAGTAGTAACTGTTACCGAGCGAATTTATAACTATTCACTCTGTGATGTTGCGCTTGTCTGCGAGTACAAGCCATTTTAGTCTAGGCTTACTAGTTCTTAAAAGCCCCGCACCAGCGGGGCTTTTTTCTTAATCCTTGACATAGTGCCGGCGGCGTAGTACAAGCAGGTATCCATCAATAGTACTCTCAGCCATTTCTACGTAGGGCCTGTTGCCTATGGAGAACGGTTGCTCACCGCCAATAGCATCTCTTATTTCATAGGCTTCATCGATTGAAAATGCGTCGTCTAGGTAGCGTTTTGCCGTGTTGCTGGTTATTCTATGAATCTCCCAGCCATCATCCCGCATCCGCTTATCGCGGGCATCGTCCTTCTGCTGATTGTGAAATTTCTTTCCATCAAGCTCGATGACTATTTTTCGAAGCGGGTCAGCGAAGTCAGTGAAATAGTTGAGGACAGGAAACTGGGGGTAGAATGGTAGCCCCAATGCTCGTATCTCGCACCATGCAATGTCTTCGATGTACGTAAACTCCCACTCTACAATGTTGGGGTCAATTGAGCGCCCTGTTTCGGCGGCTGATAATATGCTGGGTAGATAGGATTTATAGGCTGCTTGAATAACGGAAAGCTTCGACTTCCAGGTACGAGCTTCCTTATAGAGGCGATGAAAGTCCGGCTTAATAGATTCTTTTAAACTAGGCTGTTGGTTTACAAGGCCTTGAAATTTGGCTTGCTGGGCCTTGACTCGTTGGACCTGCGCCTGCATTTCAGCATACTCTTCGTCTGAAATGCTAATGAAGGGGCTCTCCTCGTCATCTAAATCATAAGGCATAAGCTAAAGGCTTTTAGTTATTGTCTTCGGTTTGTTCATCCTAATCGCAGTAAGTTTATAGAGTAGGTAAACGCATTGGAGTAATTGAGGCGTTAAACATAGATACCAATTTGGTAGGCTCAAAATCAGCCTTATTTTCGTGCCCCTATTTCATTCATAGAGGGCACCTTATGACCAAACACCTACGCATTCTGCTGCTACCATTACTATTGCAAGCCTGCTCACCCGGCACCGCCTACACCGATGGCACTTCCGGTGCAGGCAGCCTCACCGCCTCCGTTGAGCGGCCCAAAACGGCGGCCGAGTTACGCGCCGAACTGCTGGACCAAGAGCAGCGCGCCCCCGAAGAGTATCTGCAAGTGGAGGCGACCTACCACCGCAACTTCATCAACCAGCTCGTCCTCGAAGGCGACATTGCCAGCACGGCCACGCTGGCCACCTATAAAGACCCGGTGCTGTCGGTAACGTGGGTATCCAAAACAGATACTGACCTGGAAACCGTGGAGTACCCGGTGTACGAAGTGGTGCGCTCGCAGGGCTCCACTCACTTCAAGCTCAAGACCAAGGCGCCGAACTACGTAGCCAGCGTGCGCGTGGGTATCGCCGGCGCCACGCCAATCGAGTAGTTCTGAAAGGGCCTGCGCGCCGGAGGTGGCCGCAGTAGCTAGCCGGGCGCTGGGTGGCAGGGGTTGCTGAGTGCCCCCTTATTCTTTACCACCAGGCGCTACTGGCTTTGCGTTTACCGGAGTCCCTATCGGAATAGCCAGGGTATAGCTCACGGCCACCGCCTGGTCCGCTTGCTTACCCGGCGTAAAGCGGGGTAGCTGCCGCGTCGCCGTCACCACGGCCGAGTCTACGTCGGCCCGCAGGCCCTTTATAATCTTCACCCCGGTCACGGTGCCCTTTCTCGTAACGATGAACTGCACGAACGTGCGCCCTGCTGGGGCGGCTAGGGGTAACACGAGCCGCTGCTGAATAGCGGCGATAAAGGAGGCGTAACCCCGTCCATTCAGTAGCGGCATCGTCTCCACATAGGTATACACCTTATTGGGGTCGATAGGCTCCGGTGCCGGTGCCGGTCCAAAGTCTTCTGGCAGGTAAGGATAAGGCTCTCGTTCGTATTTCATCCAGGGTTCTGGCTGCGGTACTGCTGCCTTCGGGCCTGGCGTGGCGTGGCGAGCGGCCGACCTTTTTGGGTGCGTTTGAGCCAGGGCCGTCGTTGCAGCCAGGGCCACCAGGAGCCCGCAGGAAATAATAAATCTCATAGTCGGAACGGACATACGCCTTCCAGGTCGGTCAGCAGCTGGTAGATGCCGCCAGGGAGTAATTTGCACACTAAACCCCCACGCAAACCCTACGCCCGCCAGCCCCGCGAGGAAGGGAAAAGCCGTTAATTACCTGCTGTCACAAGTACCCCGTGCCGATACTTAGCAAACTCCCTACTCGCCTGCTGTGGGCCGCTCACCTGCTGGGTATTTTTGTGCTGCCAGCCGCCTATGCATTTCTGGGCTACCGGGGTGAGTACATGGGGGTGGCGATGTTTATATTCTTGGCGTGGGAGAAGATAGCCCTGCTGCTGCCGTTCGGGGTAGCTGGGCTGCTGGTGTGGCGGCTGTGGCAGCGGCGGTGGGGGCAGGCGGCGGCGCTGGCCGTGCTGATAGGCGTTGATGTGCTGGTCAGGTATGGCTACTACTTGGCTTTCTTCGTCTCCTTTATGACGGAGAATCCTACCTAGCTAGCATTTACAGCCGGAAGGAGTCACCCGCAAGCCCCGCGAGTAGGAGTACCTAGCTGTGGCCGGAGTTTCGGCCGGCCAGCGCGCCTGGGGGGGGGCTGGCTGGGGTGCTGGAAGCCGTAGCTTCGCCTCTCAACATACCGCTGTCCATTATGCAACCCACCCGTGAAGAGGCCAACGCATTCGAAGGCTACGAATTCGACTGGTTTGCCCAGGATACTACCGGAACTTTGGCGCTGTTTTCTACTGCTGGGTGGGGCGAAATTCCTGTTGAGGTGATACGGCATGCCGAGGCCCACCGGGCAGCCACTGCGACCATTGCCCAGCCAAGTAGTAGTACTAGCGCCGTATGGCAAGACTATGCACAAGTGGGCCTTTACGTATTCGATTGGCAGCACTGGAATGGTCCTTACAAGCAGGTCGCCGCCCCCCTGGCCACAATGCCCGCCTCCCTACGCGAGGCCATTCTACAGTTACCCGAACTGCCTCAGCTACCGCTGTGGTTTAGCGAAGCAAGTGCTGTGAAAGTCGAGCGCTACACTCCTCAATAGGTAGTAGAAGTTTACTACCTGCAAGCCCCGCAAGTAGTAGAGCAGCCCCACTAAACACGAGGCTTTTTCTATCTTCGCCCCCGATGAACTATTGCCTATGCCTACTGCTGCTAGCTAGTCTGAGTAGCTGCTACCAAGCCGACTCTCAGCAGCAGCCTAGCACGCTAGCCGACCCCTTGCTTGGCCACTGGCAATGCGACTCGATAGCTACCTTTCCCCTGGATAGTAACGGGCGTATGCAGGGGCAATACCAACTAGAACATATCGAAACCACACTGGACGTGACGCCCACGCAGTACGTGTTCGCGGCCGGCATCGGGCTTAGCGATACCGCTACCCACACCTACACCCACCACGGCCAAGAGTTGACCACGACCTTCACCCTCTTGAACCGCAAGCCCCTTCCTGGCTTTAGTGGTCAGGTGACGCACATTCGGATTATTGACTTGACACCTACTGTATTTCGAACAGAAACGATAGTACACCTGCCTGCTGGCTCATCGCAACGCGTTCGTCATTTCTACCATCGCTAGGCCCCGCGAGTAGGAGAGAAGCCCTGTTGATGCGGGGAGCTTGCTGATTCACACTCCCAGCTACTCTACCTTAGCAGTATGTTTTTAGACCTCTTCCTTAGTGACGGCGATGACCTGGCGTGGGGCCTTGCCGTCATTGTAGGTATTGGTATGCTGGCCTTACCAGTCTTGCTACTTGTTTGGTTTGTGAAAGTAGTCCTCGGTAAGTCTAATGACTGGGTATGGGTGCTCCTCTCCGTCTTGGGCTTCTTAGCGGTGTGTTGTATCCTGAGTGGGTACTAGGCCCCGCGAGTGGGGGAGAAGCCCCCGCTACCCCCGGCACTAGGGCAGCAGCTGGTCGCCGGCAGCCTACTTGTAACTGGCAGGGCTTTTGCCCCAGCGGCTCTTCGCTACGCTTGCCTTTACTATGAACTTCCTGCTTTCCGCGCTCTTTGGCTACTACGTACCGCTGTGTGCGGCTGCTCTCTTCCTCATGCGCGGCAGCGAGCAGGAGCAGGACGAGCGAGCCTATCGCTGGCGGCTGATAATAGCATTGGTCTACTGGCTGGTAAACGTGCCCATCCTGTTCCTGGCGTGGCTCTACATGAATTCCAGCCGATGGTCGGTGTCGGCTGCGCTGGCACCGGCGGGGCTGGGGCTGCTGCTACTCAGCGGGCTATTGGCCGGAGCGTACCTGGGTGCCGCCCGGCTGCGCTGGCCGCTGGGGGTCTACGCGTCGCTCCTCGGGTTGTTTTCCACGCTGTCGGTGCTGCCAAACGATGAAGGCTACGTTCTCTATGAGCAGTATCCCTACACGGTCAAAGTAGTATACCGGGACTATCTGGAGCAGCCTGGCTTCTTTGATACCACACCGACTGAGTATAGTGTGAAGGAGCTGCACATGGCCCACTGGGGCTTCGACTGCTACATGGGGGACATAGAGCTGCGATACTTCCCGCCGTACATCTCCCATTCGTTGCACATCAAAGCCCAAGTAGAGGATTCCATCTGGCAGCACGTCCGTTTCCTGCACCTTTCGCCTGATTCCGTCCAGCGGCTCACATTCTCCCCGCTGAAATCAGCCAGCAGGTACAACGCTTTTACCGATAGAATGGAGCTGCCCGAGGAACAGGAAGTAGCTGTTTTGATAAATAGCTCGCCAGAGCGGCTGAAGAGCCCGGAGCCAAGATATTAGAGTCAGACCCACCACCCGTAAGCCCCGCGAGTAGGAGCGAAGCCCCGCTATCCCATCACGTAGGGCGGCTAGCCGGGGTGCCAGGCGTCAGGGGCCGCTGGGAGCCGTAGCTCATGAAAAAGCCCCGTTGATGCGGGGCTTTTTTTAAGTCAGTAGTCTTCGGCATGTCAGTTGCTTACTTAGGGACATGGAAAACTTTATGCAGTTCAGCACCGAGGACCAAGGCGAGGCCCTGGGCTGGGTGCTGGGTTTCTTCTTGTTGGCGACCATGTTTGTGGTCCTGATGAGTGGCCTGCCGGAACGGATAGGGTGCGTAAGCCAAGTGGGCTTGTTTATCATTTTTCTGCTTATTGGCGCGCTAACCTCTCGTTATTTCTACCTGGTTTTACCACTATGCCTAGTGACGCAGGCTGTAGTAGCTTTTGCTGCACGTACTAAGCCCCGTGAGTAGGAGGGGAATACTACCGCCGTCCTTGTCTACGCCTGCGGCATACCCTTATCAGATGGAAAGTTTCTTTACTGAGGACTACACGCTAGGGATATGCCTGCTTGTTTTTGGCGCGCCGCTCCTGCTGGGGTTGTTGATATGGGGTGTTTTTACGCCTCCCAAGCCAAAACCGGCGGACTACGTTGAATCCAGCAAGTGGACCTGGGTGACGCTAGCCTTGCTGCTCTTGGTGGTGCTGTGGTATGTCCGGTAGCTGCACTCGGCCCAGAAGCTGGAGACGCGTCGAGGCGTTACCTGCCAACTGTGGCCTCCGGTTCCGGTACCTGGTGAGGCACTTGCCCAGCTCAACCACCAAAAAGCCCCGCTACTAATCGTAGCAGGGCTTTTACTGTTAGCCGGCAGCAGGTTAGCTATGGGTCTCGGCGACCTCAAAGGCGAGGCACTTTCTTAACGCAACCCCTAAGGTTTGGCATACTGCCTTTGTATCAGTAACAGCTTGCTCAGGACTCTTGCTGACGTGGGCTAAGGCATTGACTGGCAAGGATAAATCAATTTCCTGGTCAGTTGTTTTCATAACGTTTACGTACCCATACTCAGGGGACATTAACGTGTGCCGGACTTTGCCGGGTAAGGTGTCCGTGTCGAAAGCGATTAGCGTGTGCTTCATACGAGGCGAAAGAAGGTGTGGTGGTAAAAAGGCGGATTGGTAGGCAGGTAAACATCCACGCACTTGGTAGTGCCCGGTGATAAGCGCTCGCGCGGGTACTACCTGGCGGTAGCCCAGCAAAAACGTACCCGTGACGGGATGGAATGGCGAAGGAGGAAGAGTCAGTTTAATTGTATAAAATCAACTAAAGAGCGGCGAGAAGACAAGTGAATATGTTTTTATATCTTGCTGTAATGCTGCTAGTCAGCGCCGTACTTTTGACAAAATTGAGCAGCAATCATTGGTCAGTGATATGATAAAAATCATGTGGGAGGTTGATTCTCGTCATGCGAGTCGCTAGCCACCCATTCGATACTCGAAAAGGCGGCAAGTATCCGGCTGCAAGCAGCTCACCGGGACGCTGGGTATCAGGCGCTGCCGGGCTCCGTAGCTTCGCCGGCCGCGCCTCGTAGCAGCTAGGGCACTTGGTTGCTGTAAGTAAGCAGTGCCCCGGGAAAGGCTTCCCGGCCTATGCGTTGCAGTTCCAGAAACGCCGCCCGCCGGGCCGGGGCAGCAAACGTGGTGTAGCGCACCTGCCGGGGGCGCACTGGCCGCCTGGCCGCCAGCGCGGGTTCGTAGGTGGCCCGCAGGCCCACCGTACACTGCTGCCTGTCAAAGCTGGCCCGCACATCCAGGCGCACCGGCCTGGGTAGGGGTAGGGTAGTATGCGCCTGCACTGCGAAGAATATCTCCCGGTCCACGCTATCCACCACGTAGCCCTGGCTTTGGTAGTAGCGCACGAGCTTATCCATTGCGGGCAGGCACGGCGCGGCGGTTTGCAGGCACACGCTGTTGGCCCGCGGAAAAGGGTTGACGGGTAGCGGCAGGCTGTTCGCGGCTGGCAAGGGGCGCGGCGGGACGGGCGGCGTGTAGGCAGCGCTTCCCCCGAGGGTGAGCAGCCACCAACCAATAAGCTTAGTCGGCATAAAGGATAGGGGAAGATGGCACCCCAGTAGTAATTAAATGCCAATAAGATGCGAAGTGCACACCAATCCCTCACAAATTCCGCGAGTAGGAGCGCATCGCCTGCTACCCCCGGCATGTAAGGGAGCAGCTGGCTTTAGGGTGCTGGGTGGCAGGTGCGGCCGAGGAGCCGAGCCGCTGCATCACAAGGCTTTTGCTAACTTCGGCCCATGACCGCTGCACGGCTCTCCAGTCTGCCTGATTCGCCATCCCTTGGCCATGCTACGGGCCTGGTGGGGCTGGTGCTGGTTGTATTGGGAGTGCTGGCCGTGCTTGTGCTGTTGACGGGCTGGACGGCCTGGCGGGTGTATCGCCAGCCCACCACGGGGCGGCTCGTGGAGCACGGCGTATTACTACAACTCTGGCTCTGGGTGTGGATAATCGCGGGGCCATCCTATCATAGGCAATGGGGCTGTTGGCTGCCCGTGCTCTTGCTGCCCCACCTGCTGCTGTTGGCGGGAAGAATAGTGACCACGCAACCTGCCCGCCAGCCCCGCGAATAGGGAAGCAGCTTCTGCCTTACGGCTAGTGCCCCGCGATGGAAATAGGCAGCGTGATGCGTACGGGTACCGCCCACCCGCCGTGTCTGCCCGGCGTAAGGGTAGGTAGCTTTCGAGCCGCTGCCACCACGGCCGAATCCACATCAGCTCGCAACCCCTTTGCAATCTGTGGCTGGCTAACCTTGCCCTCTTTGGTAACAACAAATTGCACGAACACCCGGCCCTCCGGCGCGTCCGCAGGCACAACCAACGCGTGGGTGATAGCGGCAACACTGGCGGCAAATATGGACTGCCCGTTCAGGAGTGGCATTTGCTCCACGTAGGTGTAAACTGGGTTAGGGTCTACTACTACCTGGGTATCAGTCGGCATCTCCAAGGGCAGGGTGCAGTAGTGAGTAAGAAGGTTATCTGTTTCCCGTTTTTCTGTTTTCCAATCCTGCGCTGGTGCTGTGCTGCGCACCACGGCCGGCTTGCGAACGGGTTTCTTTCTGGGGTGGGTTTAGGCCAGGGCCGTAGTTGCGGTCAGGGCGGCCAGTAGCCAGCAGGAAGTAGCAAAGCTCATAATCGTAGCGGAGTTACGCCTACCAAGTCGGTCAGCAGCCAGTAGATGCCGGCAGGGCGTGAACTGCACACCAAGTCCACGTAAGCCCACTATTCGCCAGCTCCGTGAGTAGGAGAGGAGCACTAAAAAAGCCCCGCCGACTACTCAGCGGGGCTTTTTAAAGCGTGTGGAAAAGGAGGTTTTTGTTGTTTAGTAAGAGCGCAGGCCTCCTCCGTAGCCTCGGAAATAGGCGCTTAGGTCGCCATCGGAGTGCAGGGCCTGATACCGGGCATCGGCGGCAGCTGCGGTAATAGCATCCTGGTACTCCTGCGTGCCGTAGCCGTACTGGGCTGCGTAGCCAGCGGCGGCATCCTGGCCATCCTGGTAGCCATATTGGAATTGCTGATTCGGGTCGAACTTTACTTGGGTAATAGTCGGGGTCGGCGCGGCAGCTTGTGCTGCGCGGCCGAATCCGCCTGCCAGCAGTAGCAGGGACAGAAATAAGCCAGTCTTTTTCATGGAACCGAATGGGGTGGTGGAAAAGGAACTTCCTCGGTCAGGAGGAGTGCTACAAAGCACCACATAAAAGCCAGTAGTCAAAAGGACAAATACTTACTATTTGCTACATGGTATCTGGGCAATACTGAATAAGTATAATCCTGTAAAAAGTGAAATAACCCTACTTGCTTGCACGTCAGCAGTAGGTAGTAGTCTGGCTACTGGCCGACCACCCGACTGCACACCGGCCTGCTTTGTGACATTAGCCGTCCTGCGCTGCACCAACGCCCACTAGCTACACTGGAAAGTCAATTGTCTTTCCCCTAATTATGTACGTATGAGCCAGTGAGTAACGCGCATCTTTACGCAACCTTCACGCAAGGTCACGTGCCTCTTCTCACCCTTTTCCTCCCTCGTATGAAAGTCACCCTTCGTTCCCTCCTTGCCGTGGCCGCCCTGGCCTTGCTGGCCGGCGGCCCGGCAGTCGCCAAAGAATCCGCCGTGCAGTACGGTGCAACGAGCCTGGCCGCCCCAGCTGATTACGACCAAGGCTATGCAGATGGCCTAAACGTGCTGCAAAGTCGCGACCCGCAATTCGTGGCCGATGAGATTCAAAAAGCCAATTATCTACTGGAGCAAGCTACTACGCTACGCGAGTACGACTACATCAACGGCTACCTCAACGGGCTGCAAGCCTACTAGCCCCGTAACTGTCTCCTAAGAAAGCCCCGCTCGCCCAGCGGGGCTTTTTCGTGCTAACACTACTAGCAGCCGGTGCTAACTTGGCAGGCCACTTATCGCCTGCCCATGTCCGAGCCCAAACTTCGCTACTACCTCCACAGCAAA
>Ga0268353_100114_pt1 | contig 14136 bp, 12 predicted proteins | sample G5R2_NF_18SEP201_FD_190168 | JGI IMG/M metagenome (GOLD analysis project Ga0268353, IMG submission 190168) | Phyllosphere microbial comminities from switchgrass, GLBRC, Michigan, United States - G5R2_NF_18SEP2017_LD1 | ecosystem: Host-associated > Plants > Phyllosphere > Phylloplane/Leaf | place... | reverse complement strand
GCCGGATGGGCGTGAACTTGAGCAGCGCCGGGCCATCGAGGGTGGCGGCGGGCTGCGGGCCGAAAAACTGCTGGCTGAGCCGGGTAGCCAGCCGGCGGCCGTATTGCTCGCACTTGGCGAGGCTATATTTGTCCTGCATAGCTTGGGCCGGCCGGTGGGCCGGTTTCGGGCACCAAGTTAGCCACAAAATGCCCCTTTTGACCATTGCGGGCCTGCCCGGCCCTCCCCTCGACGTGCCCGCAGGCCGCACCGTGCTGGCGGCTATTCACGCGGCGGGCCACGACTGGTGGCACGCCTGTGGCGGCAAAGGGCGCTGCACAAGCTGCCGCGTGCGCATCGCCGAAGGCGCTGACTGCCTGACGCCACCTACCGAGCCCGAGCTGCGCTACCGCGCCGCCGGCCGCCTCGGCGCCTACGAGCGTCTGGCCTGCCAGTGCCGCGTGGTGAGTGGCTAAAATTCTTCAATAAGCGCTAAAGGTTACCAAAGCCGGCAAGGCCTTATGTGACTGGCCCCGCGCCTGCACCCTGGTCGCCAGGCTGCGGAAAGACGGCCGCTGGCCGGAACCGAAAAAGCATTGGGCAGCTAGCCGGCATCGGCGGGCAGTGCCGTACTTTGTAGCAATCATTACCGCTAGCCGGGCTGGGTGGGGCCACTGTGCCCGCGCCGAACGGCTACCCCTAAATTTTTACACGCCCTTGTTTACCGAGCCCCGCCGCCACTCCGAGTTTTCGCGCCGCCGGGGCTGGCTCGAAGTTATCTGCGGCTCCATGTTTTCGGGTAAAACCGAGGAGCTGATTCGCCGCCTCACCCGCGCCCGCATCGCGCGGCAGCGGGTCGAAATCTTCAAGCCCGCCCTCGATACGCGCTACCACGACCAGGATGTGGTGAGCCACAACCAGACCAGCATCCGCTCTACGCCGGTGCAGTCGCCGGCCGAAATCCTGCTGCTGGCCGGCGGCAGTACCGATGTGGTGGGCATCGACGAAGCCCAGTTTTTTGACGAAAGCCTCGTGGATGTGTGCCGGCAGTTGGCCGACCAGGGCACCCGCGTTATCGTGGCGGGCCTCGATATGGACTACCTCGGCCGACCCTTCGGCCCCATGCCCGCACTGCTGGCCACCGCCGAGTTTGTGACCAAGGTGCACGCCGTGTGCGTGTGCTGCGGCGAGCTGGCGGCGTACTCGTACCGCATCGCAGCCAGTGAAAAGCAAATTTTGTTAGGTGAAACCGACAGCTACGAGGCTCGCTGCCGCCCCTGCTTCCTGGCTGGCGAGGCTATCCGGCCCGTGAGTAGTGAGGAGTTACCGGCCAATCGAAATAAGTAGGGTAGCGGCCCCGCCCGCCGCCGTTACAAATTGCTAAGCGCGTACTGCTAACTACCTGCCCATGACCCGTTTTTTCGCCTGGTTTTTATTCCTGGGACTGCTGACTGCCGGGCGGGCCCGGGGCCAGGCGGCCTACGGCGATTGGCAGCTGCACCTGCCCGCCCGGCATCCGCTGGGCCTGGCCTCGGCCGGCGCCCGCCTCTACGTAGCCGATGAGTCGTCCTTTTATTTTTACGACAAAAGCCTGTCGACCACGCAACTGCTCTCGCGCCGCGATGGCCTCAGCGATGTGGGCGTGGCGGCGCTGGCCTATGACTCGGCCTCGGCCCAGTTGGTGGTGGCCTACCGCAATGGGAATATTGACCTCGTGGGCGCTGGCGGCCAAGTGCGCAACGTCACTGACCTGCTGCGCAAAGCCAGCCAGGGCGTAAAAACCGTGTACCAGGTGCAGCCCTATAATGGCCTGGCCTACGTGAGCACCAGCTTGGGTGTGGTGGTGCTCGACCTGGCCCGCCGCGAAGTGCGCGATACCTACAGCGCCATCGGCCCGGGTGGGCAGGTGGTAGCGGCCTATGCCACCGCCGTGCTGCACGATACCCTCTACGCCGCCACCTCGGCGGGCGTGCTGCGCGGTCGCCTCAGTTCGGCCGTCAACCTGCTCGACTACCGCAGCTGGACGGCCGAAAAGCCCAACCCGGCTAACCCGGCCCAGGTCTACACTCAACTGGTAGCCTACCGCGGCCACCTGGTGGCAGGCAGTAGCAACCGTGGCCTCGACTACCTGGCGGGCACGGGTGCGGCCCGCGCCTGGCGCTACTCGCCCAATAGCCAGGGTGGCGAAATTCGCCGGCTGCGGCCTAGCGCGGGCGTGCTGCTGGCGGCCTTCGCCGGGGGGGCGCTGCGGCGCTTCGATGCTAAAACCGGCGTGGTGATGGACGTGCTGCCGGTATCGGCCGTGGGCAACCTCGTGACCGATGCCCTAGCCGACGCCGATGGCACTTACTACGTGGCGAGCTACGACCGCAGCCTGCTACGCTTTGCCTCGCTCACGGCCGGGGCCGAAGTCATTCGGCCCAACGCACCTGAGCGGGCCGACAACTACGGCCTGCTGGCCAATGCCGCCACCAATACGGTGGACGTGTTCAGCGGCGGCTACTCGGGCGATAATGGCTTGCAGTTTGGCAACCGCAACGGCTTTTACGAATACAAAGAGGGCCAGTGGACCAACTACACCAGCTCGGCGTATTCGACTGCCGATTACCCCAACCTGCTCGATGTATCGCACGGTGCCCGCACCCCTGATGGCACGCTTTACGTGGCCAGCTACGGCAACGGCCTGCTTGAATGGAAAGGCCCCGGCCAGTTTCGGCGCTTCACGCAGGGCACGCCGGGCGCGCCCATTCGCAGCAGCCTGCCCACCAGCGACCCTAACTACCCGGATTTCGTGCGCATTACTGACGTGGCCTCCGACCCTGCTAACGGTCGCCTGTGGGTCGTCAACCGCCACCAGTTGAGCGGGGTGCCGGGCTTGTTTCGCTTTCGGCCCAGCAATAACACGTGGTTTTCGGTGCCCGCCTACACGGGCTTTGAAAACCTGGACCGCGTGACGGTCGATAACTTCGGTAATCCTTGGGCTACGCAGTCGCGCAAGCTCGGCCAGGGCGTGGTGGCGTACGATACGGCCAACGCGCGGCCTTTCTACTTTACTACCAGCAATGGCTTGCCCAACAATCTCGTGTACAGCATTGTGCGCGACCGTAGCGGCGATATCTGGGTGGGTACCGGCACGGGCGTGGCCGTGTACAACGACCCGAGCCAGCTCGTAAGCGCGGCCGCCAACAACACCAGCCAAGGCGCCTTTCGGCTGCCCTATGCGCAAAGCGGCAGTGGATTATTCCCGACGCTCTACAACGAAATAGTGCGCTGCGTCGCTGTCGACGGGGCCAACCGCAAGTGGTTTGGGACGCCCAATGGCCTCTGGCTCTTCAACGCCGACGCAACCGAGGCGCTGTTCAACTTTACTACCGCCAACTCGCCGCTGCCCAGCAACAGCATCGTGGACGTGGTTGTGAACGACAAAACCGGCGAAGTCTTCGTCGCTACCGACGCTGGCCTGGTTAGCTACCGCGGCTCGGCCAGCATTACCGACGGACCGCCGAGCTGCGCCCAAGTGTCGCCCAACCCCGTGCGGCCCGACTTTGCGGGTACCGTGGGTATTAGCGGCGTGGTGGATAACGCCCAGGTGCGCATCACCGACGTAGCCGGGCACCTCGTCTACAGCACCCGCGCCGCTGGGGGCACAGTTACCTGGAACCTCACCGACGCCGACGGCCGCCGCGTGCGCTCGGGCGTGTACCTGGTGCTCACCTCCGATGCGGAGGGTAAAAATACCTGCGTAAGCAAAGTGGCAATACTAGGTCGCTAGGGACCTAGTTTTCCGTAAAAACCGTTCTCTAACGAGAATAATGGCTGGCCTGATGCTTAGCCGTTTCGCAGGAACTCCTGTTGCCCGGGTATTGCCGGCGTGCTGGTTCCGCGGTGCTTTGCGTAGAGCAGCCGAGTTGACTTTTTCTACTTGATTTCATGCTAATTAAAACCCGCGGCATTGTCCTGAGCTACCTCAAATACCGCGAATCCAGCATTATCGCCCGCGTGTATACCGAGCAGCGCGGCGTGCAGAGCTACCTCGTCAACGGGGTGCGCCGGGCCAAGCCGCCGGGGCGCATTGCTCTGTTTCAGCCCCTTACGCTGCTGGAGTTGGTGGCCTACGTGCCGCGCCAGGGCGGCAGCCTCACCCGGCTGGCCGAGTTTCGGTGTGCCGAGCCGTACCGCTCGCTGCCCTACGATGTGCGCAAGAGCAGCGTGGCCTTATTTCTCTCCGAAGTACTGAGCAAGTCGGTGCGCGAGGAAGAGGAAAATGTGTCACTTTTCCGCTTCTTGCACGATTCCATTCTCACCTTCGACCAACAGGAGGTGGGTACCGAAAACTTTGCCCTGCTTTTTTTGCTGCATTTGGCTGGCTACCTGGGCTTTGGCGTCGAAACCGGGGCCGAGCTAGTGGACCAGGTAGCGATGGCCGGCCCCGCGCCCACGGGCAGCTTCTTCGGCAGTGGCCCGGCCACGCTGCGCCTGCGCGAGTTCGAGCATTACTTCGACGAATTGCTGCGTACGCCGGCCGCCGTTACTATTCCCAATGGGCAAGTGCGCCGCGAATTGCTGGCCGTCATTATCCGCTACTACCAACTTCACGTAGAGGGCCTCGGCGAAGTGAAATCGCTGGAAATCCTGAGTGAAGTGCTGGGTGGCTAGCCAACATAAAGGCCAGGGCTGGGAATGAGTCCCGGCCCTGGCCTTGTATTTACGTGCTGTAGCGGCGTTTATTTCTTCGTGGTTTTGCGCGGCGCAGCCTTCGTGCCGGGTTTGGCTTTCGCGGCAGTTTTAACAGCCGGCTTAGCGGCGGGTTTGGCAGGGGCGGCGGTAGCCTTGCCTTTTATATCCACCAATTCTACATCGAAGCGCAGGTTGGCATCGGCCGGGATATCGGCCCCGGCGCCGCGCGCGCCATAGCCCAGCGAGGAGGGAATGATGAGCATCGCCGAGCTACCCTTGGGCAGCATAGCAATACCCTGGTCCCAGCCCTGAATTACCTGCCCCGCACCCAGCACAAAATCGAAGGGCGTGCCGCCGTGCTTATCCGATGAGTCAAACTCCTTGCCCGTGGCCAGCACCGTGCCGCGGTAGCGCACACTCACAGTTTGCCCGGCCTGGGGCAGCGGCCCGGTGCCGCGCTTGGTGATGACGTACCAGGTGCCGCCGGCTGTCTTCTGGGCCTTACCCGTTAAGTTATTAGCCTTGATATACTCAGCAATGGCCGTATTATCCTTGAGCGTCTGCTCGGCTTGGTGGGCGCGGGCACGCCGCTGCTGCTCGGCTTGCACATCCTGCTGAATGCGCTGGGCCGTGGCCATGGCGGTAGCCTGGTCTACCAGCCGTACGGCGGTGGCTTGCAGTACCAGCACGTTGCCGCTGCGCCGCAGCTCGGCCGGTACCGGCCGCCCCCGAAACAGCGAGTCGGCTGGCAGGCGGAATATTGCGCTGTCGCCGGGCTGCAAAATGGCTAGCGCCTCCTCGGGCGAGCCCTTACGGAACCCGGTAGGCAGCGGAATGGGCACCGGTTGGCCGTGGGCCAGTTGCCGCGAGCTTTGAAGCACTGAATCGCGGCCAGTAAGGTAGCGCAGGTGCACGAGCATAAACTGGCCAGCCCGCGACGTATCGGTGGGGCTGGGCACGGCCGCTAGCGTCCGGGGCGCGTAGCGCCCCGCCGCATTGCGTTGAAACAGCCGGTACTCGGTGCCACTGGGCAAGCGCTCGAAGCCGGCCGTTGGCGGGGTAGTCTGGGCCTGGGCCAGCGCCGGTAGCGCGGCCAGCGGCAGCAAAAGTTGGAAACGCATAGGGTAGGGGCTAAACAAAACCGCCGCGCCCGAGGGCGCGGCAGCAGAAACTATACACGAGGCAGGCCGGAGCCTATTTGATATCCGTTAGCTCGATGTCGAAGCGCAGCGGCGAATTGGCCGGAATGGCGGGCGGTGAGCCCTGCTTGCCGTAGGCCAGCGACGACGGGATAAGGATGGTCGCCTTGCTGCCCTTGTTGAGCTGCGCCAGGGCGGCATCCCAACCCGGAATCACCTGGCCGCGGCCCAGCGGGAACGAGAATGGCTGTCCACCGTGCTTGGCCGACGAGTCAAACTCCTTGCCATCGAGCAGCAAACCGCGGTACTGCACCGTCACCGTCTGGCCGGCTTTGGCGTTGGAGCCAGTGCCGGGCTGCGTAGTCACGATGTACACGCCGCTGGGGTCTTTCTTGGCGTTGGTCAGGTTATTCTTCTTGATATACTCTTGCAGGGTGGCGTCGTCGGCCTTATCCTGGGTTTCGGCGTAGGCACGCATCTGGCGCTGCTGCTCGGCCATCATCTTCTGCTGGTCAGCCATTGCTTCGGCCATGGCGGCTTCGCGAGGCTGCAAGGCTACAGCCTTCACCGTGAGGATGATGTAGTTGCCTTTTTTCTTCAGGTTGGCCGGGGCCAGCTGGTGGGCGTTGCGCTTGTAGAGCGTGTCAGCGTTGAAGCGGAACACGCCGCTGTCGCCGGGCTGGAGCAGGGCAAAAGCCTCGGGCTCGGCACCCAGCTGCTTGGCAGTCAGGGCTTCGAGCGGAATGCGCACCGGAATGCCAAACTGGCGCTCGCGCGACTTCATCATCACCGAGTCGCCGGCCGTGCGGTACTCGATGTGGGCCGACATCACCTTACCCACGCGGTCCTTGTAGGTGGCATCTTCGCCGCCGGCTACCTCGCGCTGCGAGTAGCTGGTGCCGTCTTTTTTGAAAATCTTGTACTCAATGCCCGACTTGGTTTTGGCATAATCGCCGCCGCCTTTATTGCACGAAGACAGGAAGGAAGCTACGCTGAGCACGCTGGCCGCCAGGGCCAAATGCCGGGCCGCACCGGGCCGGAGAGAAAACTGCATGAAAAACAAAAATTGAAATAAAGACGAACCGGCCCCAAAGTTAGGCGATGGGCGGCGCAACTACTATCGGTACCGGCGCGGCGGGTGTGCCCAGCAACTGGGCCTGGTACTGGGGCAACAAGCTTACGAAGCGCTCCACGGTGGCATCGAGCGAAACGTTGCTCACCCCGCCCGAGGCGTTGTGGTGCCCACCACCGTCGAAATGGTTACGCGAAAAATCGCTCACCGAGAAGTCGCCCACCGAGCGGAAGGAGATTTTTACGGCCGAGCTGCGGTCAATAAACACAGCCGCCAGCACGATGCCTTCAATGCTAAGCGCGTAGTTAACAAGGCCTTCGGTATCGCCGGTTTTGCTTTCGTACTCGCGCAGTTCCTCTTTAGTTACGGCGATGTAGGCCGTGTTGAACTCGCGCAGGACCACGAGCTTATCCTTGAGGATGTAGCCTAGGAAGCGCAGCCGGATTTCGGAGTGCGAGTCGTAGATGCGACGGTGCACCGACGCGAGGTCGATGTTGGCGTTCAGCAATTCGGCAATAATGAGATGCACATTGCGCGAGGTGCTAGGGTGCCGGAACGAGCCCGTATCGGTCATAATGCCGGCGTAGAGCGCCTCGCCCATGCCCTGGTCAATCATATCCTGGTCGCCGAGGGCGCGGATAATCTCAAAAATAAGCTCGGCCGTGGCCGCCGCCTTGGGGTCGGAAAAGCTGACGTCGGCAAAATCCTCGGGGCGCTGATGGTGGTCGATGAGCACCTTAGTGCCCGGCGCCCGGCGCACATACTCGCCCAGCTCGTTGATGCGGCCCAGGCAGTTGAAGTCGAGGCAAAACAGCAACTCGGCGCGATTTACGAGGTCGCGTACCTGGCGGTCATTATGGCGCGGCTCGTACACAACCACTTCGTCGTTGCCCTGCATCCAGTTGAGGAACGCGGGGTAGTCGGAAGGCGTGACGACCGTCACGGAGTGCCCTTTTTTCTTGAGGTACGTGGCCCAGGCGAGCGACGAGCCCAGCGCATCGGCGTCGGGCTTGTGGTGCGTGGTGATAAAAATCTGCCGGGGCTGGGCCAGCAGAGCTTGCAACTCGGATACGGAAGGAAACATCGACGACGTGAATGGCCTACGAATGCACTTAAAAAAGCGCCAACCAACTGAGCTGGCGCAAACGGGCCGGCAAAGGTCGGCACGAATTAGGTTTCAACAATCAAACTGCTGGGGAAGGTTCGGGCGCTTGCCCCTTAGCGGCGCTACCTTTGCCCCACCAAGTAACCCTTTTTATTTCCCCCAACCGAATGGCAACCAATCGCACCTTCACCATGATTAAGCCCGACGCCGTGGCCGAAAACCACATCGGCGGCATCCTGAGCATGATTGAGCAGGGCGGCTTCCGCATCGTGGAGCTTCAGAAAGTAAACCTGACGCCCGAGCGCGCCGGCGAATTTTACGCCGTGCACAAGGAGCGTCCTTTTTATAACGACCTGGTAAAATACATGTCGAGCGGCCCCATCGTGGCTGCCATCCTGGAGAAAGACAACGCTGTAGCCGACTTCCGCACCCTCATCGGCGCTACTAACCCAGCCAACGCCGAGGAAGGCACCATCCGCAAGAAGTACGCGAAGAGCATCGAGGCGAATGCCGTGCACGGCTCGGACTCGGACGAGAATGCTCAAATCGAAGGCAACTTCTTCTTTGGCAAATAGGCCTATGCCTTTCGTCTGTTATGCTGATGAAAGAAGCATCTTTCAGATTTGGGTGCCTGATACTCAAGCTTGATAAGATGCTTCCTTCGTCAGCATAACAGATGGGAGAGAAGCCAAAAAAGCCGCTCTGCACGATGCAGAGCGGCTTTTTCTTTATACTGAATACAGACTTTTTTTGTGCCTTTTTTGTATCGTTGAGCTTAGTTAGCTCGGCCGAAACCGATGCGACTGCCGCTTTTGGGCTCGCTCACAAAGGTCGCATCTTCGCGGTTATAGATGTCAGCCAGCGACATAGCTTCGGTTACGGGAGCTGATTGGCCAAGCGTGGTGGCCAGGGCTTGGGCTTTGGATTGCGTGAGAGCTTCGAAGGCGTAGGAGGCGATGAGGCGGCCTTTGCGCAGCAGCGCCTTATCGATACGAGCTAAATCGGCGTTGAAAGTGCAGATAATCTGGATGTGGAAACCATCGCTTAGCAGGCCATCACTAAGGTTGAGCAAATTACTCACGGCGTTGCTACCAGTGGCGTCGCGTTTGGTTAGCAGCTCCTCCGCATCCTCAATGAGCAGGATGGAATTGGTATTATCGTGCAGCAGGTTGATGAATTCGGGGTCGGCGATGCGCAGCGCCAGGTTGGGCGGAATGAACAGCTTGGGCTTGTCGGTGAGGCCGCAGAGGTGGCGAATGTAGCTGGTTTTGCCGGTGCCGGGCGGGCCGTGCAGGATGACGAGGCCCTTGTCGTCGGGCTTTTGCAGGCGCTTCACGATGGCCTCGTGCACGGGCAGCAGGTCGTCGTTGTAGTTGGTGGCTAAGTCGAGGGCCGGAATTTTGATGGGTAGCGGCGAAAAAGCCAAGTCGCTGCCCATCAGGCGTAGCACCTGAATGCGCTGGCGCTCCACCTGTCCGCTTTCGAGCTGGGCCGTGAGCAGCTCGCGCAGGCGGGCTAGCGCGCCCGGCTCGGTGCGAGGCGAATAGTACAACGTGGCACTCTGGTCGCCATAGCTGCTGATAATGCTGAAAAATAGCAGCGCGTGTGGCTCAGGCGATAGCGCGTAAAACTGCCATTCGGATTCCTTATCGGCCTCCTCAATAAACACCGACTGCACGACGGTTATCTGGTCGATGTCGTAGGTTTCAGCCAGGTTAGTGAGCACCGTTTTGCGGGCGTCGGCCGTCACGAGCTGGTAAATTTCGCGGCGCGGCAGCTCGCCAAACTTTGTATAAAACCAGGTAACTGGCTGGAAGCCGTGCTGATTATAGCTCGTCGAAAAATCGGGGCTGGCCGCCGGGGGCGGAAGGGGGATGCTCATTAAACTAAAACAAAGAAGCTGGGTGCAGCACTAGTAGCTAGGCCGCTATGGCTGGCTCCGAGTACTTGCTTTCGAGTGCTTGCGGCTCATGCTTATGCTTGAAGATGAGCACAAACAGCACGGCAATCACTAAGGCATAAGCCGCGAAGGCCAGCCAGATGCCGTGCCAGTCCTTATTGCCGGCGGCATCGGTAAAGTAGTTCTGGATAACCAGGCCGCTAATCGAGCTGCCCAGCACGGCACCGAAGCCGTTGGTCATCATCATAAACAAGCCCTGGGCGCTGGCCCGGATGCTGGGCTGGGTCTGGGTTTCGACAAATAGCGAGCCCGAAATATTGAAGAAGTCGAAGGCCATGCCGTACACAATGCACGAGAGGATAATCATCCATAGCCCCTCGGCCGGGTTGCCGAAGGCCAGCAGGCCAAAGCGCAGCACCCAGGCTACCATGCTGAAGAGCATCACCTGCTTGATGCCGAAGCGACGCAGAAAGAAGGGAATGGCGAGGATGAATAGCGTTTCCGAAATCTGCGAAATCGACATGATAAAGGCTGGGTGCTTTACCGAAAGTGTGTCGCGGTAGGCGGGCACTTTATCAAAATCGTGCAGAAAGGTATCGCCGTAGGCATTGGTGAGCTGCAAGGCCGCCCCGAGCAGCAGGGCAAAGGCGAAGAAGGTAGCCAACTTGCGGTCGCGCAGCAGCGCAAACGACTTGAGCCCCAGTGCATCGACCAGCGAGCGGCCCGACGTGCCTTTGGACGGCGGCGGGCAGGCGGGCAGCGTGAAGGCGTAGACGCCCAGCAGCAGCGCGGCTCCGGCCGCTACGTAAAACTGATTGGCCGACTTCTCGAAACCCAGAAACGTGACGGCCCACATGGCCGCGATGAAGCCGATGGTGCCCCATACCCGAATGGGCGGATAGTCCTTCACCACATCCAGGCCCTGACTTTTCAAGGCCGAATATGATACGGCGATGGAGAGTGAAAGCGTGGGCATATAGAAAATCATGTTCAGCAGAATAACCCAGAAGAACATGCCGGGGTCGGTAACCAACGGAATAGTACACAGCGTGATACCACCACAAATGTGCAGCACGCCGTAGAGCTTCTCGGCATTTACCCACTTATCGGCCACGATGCCCATGAGCGAGGGCATGAAAATGGACGCGATGCCCATGGTAGAGAAGATGGCGCCAAACTGTGCGCCCGACCAGTTTTTGGTTTGAAACCAATACGCGCCAATCGTAATCAGCCACGCGCCCCAGATAAAAAACTGGAGGAAGCTCAGAATAGTAAGACGCAGCTTGATGCTCATGGCAGGCAAAGCGTTAAAATTTCGGAAAAGGGGCTTTTGCGCCTAAAGTTACACTTCTTTTTGTCGGCGCGCCGTCAGGCGCGTAGCACTGGGGTAACAATGGCCAGCCGCTAGCCAAGAAACCAAGCGCCACAAAAAAGCCCTTCGGCCAAGGGCCGAAGGGCGAGAAGGAAAAGTCAGCCGAAAACCTGTGCGCTGCCAGGCTTAGCGCTGCTGGCAGCGGCTACTAGTCGAGCTGGTAGATATAATGGCCGGCATCCTGAAAAGCAAAGTGATAAGCGCCAAAAGGCTGGCCCGCCCGGCTAGGGGTGGGCAGGTGCAATTCGTGCAACGCCTCCTGGTCGAGGATGATAAGCGGAATGTGCTGGCTGGCCGCCGTGGTAAACAAGCTGAACGGCCGCCCGAGGCGCTGGCTTTCTTCAGCCTCCATGAAATAGTAGGTAGCGCCCTGAATTTGAAAATGGCTGATAGCGGGAAAGATAAAATTGACCGGCGCGATGATGCGTGTGCCCCAGTACGGCCGTAGTTGCTGGGCCAGGTGGTCGTTTTCCGCTTGTTGAGCATGATTTTCGGCGATAATCAGGCCGGTATAAATGACGTTGGCGACTACGTAGAGGCCAAGCAGGCCGCGCGCCAGCAGATGCAGTCTGGGGTTGGGCAGCTGAGTTAGCTGGTCGAAGGCGACTACTACCAGCAGCAACAGGTAGGGCATGTAGAGCAACAGGTATTTGCTCGTTTTGCCCTGCACGATTAAGTCGAGGCTCAGCACTAGCAACACGAAATAAGTGGCCAGGTTGCGGGTTTCCGGGGCCTGCGGGCGGCGCCGATACAGCACATAGGTAGCTAGCAGCAGCAGCAGCGTGAGCACGATTTCCTTAGGTGAATGGAAAAACCGCTGGTGCTCGTTGAGCAGGTACAGGATGCGCCCGCCAATGCCGTGGCTGCCATTGTCGATGGCCGGGTGCATAAACATCTGCTCCCGAAACAGCTCCCAGGAATGGTGCCGTACCATGTCGATTCCGTAGCTGGCGAAGGCGATAATGGCCGTTATCCCGAACACGACCATGCCCGCCCAGCGCCGGCGCCATAGCAGCAGCAAGCCACCAGCCATGATGAAAATCAGCCCGTTGAGGTGCGTGAGGGCTGCCAGGCCGGCAAACATGCCGGCCAACGCGGCGGCGCCTACCGCGCCGGTCAGGAGCGCCCGCCGCAGAGCCAGCCACGAGCAGAAGCCCACGCACATCAGCATGGTTTCGGGGCGGAAGATGAAGCTGTACTCCACCACGAGGGAGCTGGTGAGCAGCAGGGCAAAATACAGGCCGGCGGCCCGGCGGTGGTCGGCCACCGGCAGGTAGCGCAGGTAATACCAGCTCAGCCCCAGCAGCCCCAGCAAGTAGGCCAGGCTAATACTCTTCAGCACGTACACCGACCAGCCCAGCCACTTCACGGCCAGCACCGAGTGCCACACAAATAGCTTATGGTAAACTTCTTGGTACACCTCGGAGTGCAGCAGGCCCCGGAAAAGCTCGGAGCGTACGTAGCCATCGTGGTTGGCCCAGTACACAAACTCGCCAATCCAGGCATCGTCGGTGTGAATGGCGCGGTGGTAAGTACTCACCAGTAACAGGGCCAGCCCAGCCAGCGCCAGTAGCCAATAGCGGCCAGCTGAAGACCCGGTAAACCAGGAAAGAGGAGGGAGAGAGCGTCGCAAACAGCAGAGCAAAAAGTAAAAACGCAAACTTACAGCTAAGCAAAACAAAGCCGACTGGCTTTTCGCAAACCGGTAAAAATCTGGCGTTAGCTCTGCAAAACTGTCTGTACGTGAAAATTGTGATAATAACCTGGAGCTAACTGGGGCCAATGAGTTGCCGAACAATGAGCAATGCACACAAAAAAGCCCTTTTGCACGGGGCAAAAGGGCTTAATAAGAAAGCAGATTATAGCCAATGGGCTACTTGGCCGACTCGTAGTTTTTGTTAACCTGGTCCCAGTTGATGAGGTTGAAGAAGGCCGCGATGTAGTCGGGGCGCTTGTTCTGGTACTTTAGGTAGTAGGCGTGCTCCCACACGTCGAGGCCCAGGATAGGGAAGCCTTTGCAGCCCGAGTCAGGCATCAGCGGGTTGTCCTGGTTCGGGGTTGAGCAGATTTGCAGCGAGCCATCGGCCTGCTTGCACAGCCACGCCCAGCCCGAGCCGAAGCGCGTGGTGGCAGCCTTGGTGAATTCTTCCTTAAACTTATCGAACGAGCCAAACGCCTCCGTGATTTTGCCGGCAACTACGCCGGTGGGCTGGCCGCCGCCGTTGGGGCTCAAGGTAGTCCACCACAGCGAGTGGTTCCAGTGGCCGCCGCCGTTGTTGCGAATGGCCGGGCTAGCCTTGGCAATGTTGTGCAGGATTTCTTCGAGGCTCTGGTTTTCAAACTCGGTGCCGGCGATGGCAGCGTTGAGGTTGGTGACGTAGGCCTGGTGGTGCTTGGTATGGTGAATTTCCTGAGTTTGCGCGTCAAATGTAGGTTCGAGGGCGTCGTAGGAATACGGCAGCTTGGGCAGTTCAAAAGCCATGATGTGGGTGTTTTAAAGTGAAAAAGATGGGTGGCGCAGGTATAACCCCCAACGGGCCGTCGGGGTTACGGCAGCTCGCTGAGCGCCTCAAAAGTAACCTAGCCCCGCTTAGCTTGGAAAAACGACTGCATGAGGACTGTGCATTCGTCGGCGCACACGCCCGCCCGCACCTTGGTTCGTGGGTGCAGCAGCCCCAGCGTGTGGCGCCGGTAACCGGTTTTGGGCTCCTCGGTGCCAAATACTACGGTTCCAAGCTGCGCCCAGGCGCTGGCTCCAGCACACATCACGCAGGGCTCCACGGTCACGTAGAGCGTACAGTGCGTCAGGTACTTATTGCCCAAGTAATTGGCGGCGGCCGTGATGGCCAGCATCTCCGCGTGGGCGGTTACGTCGTGCAGCTGCTCGGTCTG
>Ga0268353_100113_pt1 | contig 14137 bp, 11 predicted proteins | sample G5R2_NF_18SEP201_FD_190168 | JGI IMG/M metagenome (GOLD analysis project Ga0268353, IMG submission 190168) | Phyllosphere microbial comminities from switchgrass, GLBRC, Michigan, United States - G5R2_NF_18SEP2017_LD1 | ecosystem: Host-associated > Plants > Phyllosphere > Phylloplane/Leaf | place... | reverse complement strand
CGCTGCGCAGGTGGCTGCCCCAGCTGGCGCGCACACCGTGGAGCTGCCGGGTCTCACGCTGCTGCCGGGCCTCATCGAGGGTCATTCGCACCTGCTACTGCACCCCTACAACGAAACCAGTTGGAACGACCAGGTGCTCACCGAGCCGCTGGCCCTGCGCGTGGCCCGCGCCACCGTGCACGCTCAGAAGACCCTGCTGGCTGGCTTTACCACCGCCCGCGACCTTGGCACCGAGGGAGCCGGCTACGCCGATGTGGGCCTTAAACAGGCCATCGACCAGGGCATTATTCCCGGCCCGCGCCTGCTCGTGGCCACCCGCGCCCTCGTGGCTACCGGCAGCTACGGCCCCCACCTGGCGGCCGTCGAAGACTTGCCGCAGGGTGCCCAGGAGGCCGATGGCGTCGATAACCTTGTGCGAGCCGTGCGCGAGCAAATCGGCCACGGTGCCGATGTGGTGAAGGTGTACGCCGACTACCGCTGGGGCCCCGGCGGCGCAGCCCAGCCCACGTATTCGCTCGAAGAGTTGACCCTGATAGTGCAAACGGCCCGCGCCGCCGGGCGCGGCGTGGTGGCCCATTCCAGCACCGCCGAAGGCATGCGCCGCGCCACCCTGGCCGGCGTCGAAACCATTGAGCACGGCGACGGCGGCACCCCCGAAGTTTTCAAGCTGATGAAGGCGCGCGGCGTGGCGCTGTGCCCCACCGTGGCCGCCTCCGATGCCATCTCGCGCTACCGGGGCTGGAAAAGGGGGCAGGGCCCCGACCCCCAGCGCATCACGGAGAAGCACCGTGCCGTGGCGGCGGCCCGCGCGGCGGGCGTCACCTTCGTAATGGGCGGCGACGTGGGCGTATTTCCCCACGGCGACAACGCCCTCGAAATGGAATTATTAGCGCAGGACTATGGCTTCACGCCCCTGGAAGTGCTGCGCCAAGCCACTAGCGGCAACGCCCACCTCTTGCACCTCGCCGACCGGGGCCGCGTGGCCCCCGGCCTGCTCGCCGACCTAGTGGCCGTGGCCGGCGACCCTACCCAGCAGGTGCAAGCCCTGCGCCAGGTGCGCTTCGTGATGAAGGGCGGCGTGCTGTATAAGCAGCCTTGAAGTAGCGTAGACTTTTAGTCCGCGACCAATGATGCTCCGTACTCGCGGACTAAAAGTCCGCGCTACTGCCTTGACCGTACGTTTACCCTAACGCCGCGCCCGAACTTTGCCATCGGCATTCCTGTGTTAAGGAGCCGTTCTGTTTTCGCTTTATGAAAAAACTTGTTGAGAAGCACCCGCTGGCCATTCGCTGGTTTCACTGGGTCAATTTTCCGGTGCTGATGCTCATGATTTGGAGCGGCCTCTGGATATACTGGGCCAATGACATTTACCGCATCGGCTGGGGCAACACCACGCTCTACAAGTTTTTCCCACAGTCATTTTACGACATGGTGCACCTCGACCACAAGCTGGCACAGGGCATGGCCTGGCACTTCCTGCTGATGTGGGTGTTTTTTATCAATGGCCTGCTCTACGTGCTGTACACCCTGTTTTCGGGCGAGTGGCGCTACCTGTTGCCCAACCGCCACTCGTTCCGCGAAGCCTGGCAGGTGACGTTGCACGACTTAGGCCTGCGTAAAACTGCCCCGCTCGTGCAGAAGTACAACGGGGCCCAGCGCATCGCTTACACGGCCGTCGTGCTCATGGGCGTGGGCTCGCTGCTCACGGGGCTGGCCATCTATAAGCCCACGCAGTTTGGCTGGCTCACGCAGGGGCTGGGTGGCTATGAGGCGGCGCGGGTGCAGCACTTCGTGCTCACCATCGGCTACGTGCTGTTTTTTGTGGTGCACGTGGCGCAGGTAGGCCGCGCCGGCTGGAATAATTTCCGCTCGATGGTAGCTGGCTTCGAAATCGAAGACGTGCCCGCCGCCGGCGCAGCCAGCCCCCGGCTGGCCCAGCGCGAACCCGATACCAAGGCCTGATTGTTTACCCGCTAGCTTATCCGCATTATGGCCCTGGAACCCACGCCCACTTCTGAAAAAGATATCCCGCCGCACGCCTCGCCCGACGGCGAAAACCTGACGCTGCCGCCCGGCTCGGCCCTCGACCAAGAGGCCACGCGCCGCACCCGGCGCTCATTCATCGGCCTGGGGCTGGCGGGCCTGGCCGGCGTGCTGGGTTGGCGCTACCTACTTAGCCAGCCCGATGCCGCCGGCACGCCCGCGCCCTTTCGCCGCGTGCTCGACGCCAACGGCCGCCTCTCGGCCGCCTACTTCCGCGAAACCCGGTTGGCCCCCGAGTTTGCCAAAAGCCAGGGCGTGCGCGAGGTGCGCACCAACGGCCGCGCCGGCCTGGAGTCGGATATCGACCTCGCCGCCTGGCGGATGGTGGTGCAGCCCTACGGCGGCGGGAAAGCCCAGGAGTTTACCCTGGCCGACATCAAAGCCCTGCCCCGCGTGGAGATGACCACCCAGCTCAAGTGCATCGAAGGCTGGAGCATCATCGTGAATTGGGCTGGCGCACGCTTGGCCGATTTCCTGGCTAAGTACCCGCTGGCCAGCCGCAGCGGCCAGCCCCTCAAGGACGTGGCCAACCCGCCCATCGACTTCGCGCCTTATGTCAGCCTCGTCACGCCCGACGAAGAGTACTACGTGGGCCTCGATATGCACAGCGCCATTCACCCCCAAACGCTGCTCTGCTACGAGATAAACGGCCAGCCGCTTAGCCTAGAGCACGGCGCGCCGCTGCGCCTCGTCACGCCTCTCAAGTACGGCATCAAGCACCTCAAGCGCATCGGCACCATCGCCTTCGTCGATGCCCGCCCCGCCGACTATTGGGCCGAACAGGGCTACGACTGGGACGCGGGGCATTAGAAGGGTTGAAATAAGAACGTCATGCTGAACAACGTGAAGCATCTCGCTCGAATCGCTGGGTTATAAATTCGACGGCTCGAGCGAGATGCTTCACGCTGTTCAGCATGACGGTTTTGTAGGAAATTACATCACCACACGCACCTCGTAATGCTCGGCGCTAGGGTCGCTAGCATTCGGCACGCGCCAGGCGCCCACGCGGCTGGGGCCGTAGCCGAGGTTCACTTTCACCCACTCGTCGCGGTTAGGTAGCAGGGCCAGTATTTCTTGTTTCAGGTGGTCGAGGTCGGCCTGGGCATCGTCGCGGCGCTGTTGCAGCTCGTCGGCATGCTGGTCGAACGAGCCGGTGGGCGGGCGCTGCTCAAATTCGGCGGCCGAGGCGGCTACGTCGGCATCGTGGGTAGCCTCGTTGCGGTCGGCGATGGTGAGCGTGCGCAGCTCCTTTTCGGCGGCGAGGTAGGCTTCTACTTTCTCCACCAGGGGCTGGAGGTTGGGGTCGAGGTAATCGAGGTTGGAGGCCATCGGGGGCAGGTGTTTGGGGGAAGAGTATTAAGCGGCAGGAGAGGCGGCGGGCTTGTTGCGTTGGCATTTTTCGCCGCAGTATTTCACCTCCGCCCAGTTGTTGCGCCACTTCTTACGGTACTCGAAGGGCAGCCCGCAGGTGGCACAGATTTTAGTGGGGAGCTGGCCTTTTTTGAGTGTAGCAGCCATAGGGCAGGGGAGAAAGCGAAACGCGCCGGACCTTTGCCGGCCGGCCAGGAGGCTTTTACGTTTAAAAGCGCCCCGCCGGTCATCTGCGCTCGCGCCCTTTTCCTATGCCTCACCACGCCCCCGATATTCTCGGCCACGCCCTGCTCGACTACCAGCACGGCCAGCACAGCGCCGCCCTCACCGTGCAGTGCAGCGCCGCCGACGACGAGCAGCTGCCCGCCGCCTACTTTTTCCGCACCCTGCTGGCCATGCCCGAGTTGGAGCGCCAGGCCCTCGACGAGTGCCGGGGCCGCGTGCTCGACCTCGGGGCTGGCGCCGGCTGCCACGCGCTGGAACTACAAAGCCGCGGCTTTGCCGACGTGCGCGCCATCGACCAGTCAACGGGTGCCGTGCAGGTGATGCAGGCGCGCGGTGTGCAGCAGGTGGCCCAGCACGACGTCTTTGCTAAGCGCGGCAAAGACGAGCGCCCCTACGATACCATCCTGATGCTGATGAACGGCATCGGGCTGGCTGGCACCCTCGAAGGGCTCGACAAATTTCTGCTCCACGCCCGCACCCTGCTCGCGCCCGATGGCCAGATTCTGGCCACTTCCTCCGACATCAGCTACCTCTACGAAGACGAGGATGGCGCGCTGGTGTTTGACCTCAACGGCCCGTACTACGGCGAGGTGACGTACAATTTTGCCTATGAAGGCGAGGCCGGTGAGCCGTTTCCCTGGCTCTTTATCGACGCTTCCTTGCTGGAAGACGCGGCCCGGCAGGCGGGTTACGAAGTCGAGTTTTTAGGCGAAGACGAGGCTGGTCAGTACTTGGTGCGCCTCACGCTGGTCGGTGGCTTCGAGCCGGCAATTGATTAATAATAAGATTTTTGAGAATGCCACACAGTCAGGAATACACCGTGCGTTGGGCCGAGCTGGACCCCAACGGCCACATGCGCCACTCGGCCTACGCCGACTTTGCCGCCGACCAGCGCGTACACTGGCTGGCCAGCGCGGGCTTCGACGTGCGCAAGTTTGCCGAGTTGCGCCTCGGCCCCATCCTCTTTCGCGAAGAAACCAAGTACCTCAAGGAAATTCACGGGGGTGAAAAAATTAAGGTGGAAGGCCGCGTCACGGGTGGCACGCCCGACGGTGCCCGCTGGACCATTGAGCACGCCATCTACAAGGCCGATGGCCGCCTGGCCGCTACCGTCACCGTAGACGGTGCCTGGCTCGACCTCGACCGCCGCAAGCTCACTGTGCCCCCCGCCGACCTGGCCCAGGCCATGGCCGTGGAGGAGCAGGCATAGCCCCACTGCTAACTCGAAAGAACGTCATGCAGCGCGTAGCGAAGCATCTCGTCCGCGCTGCAAGGGTTGCTAACCTAGCGATGCGGGTGATATGCTTCACTGCGCGCTGCATGACGTGCATTAATAGGTCAGCAGGTCAGCTACATGAGCAGTACTATTCTGGCAGCTACTTGCTAAGCACCTTGCTGATGCGGTTAAGCTGCTGCTGATGGTGCAGCGTATGGTCCAGGATGGAAGCCACCGTCTGGCCCACCGTGAGCCAGCCGGCGCGCGGGTGCCGGAAAACCGTGTGCCGCAGCTTGCTGCCCGGAAACTCGTGCAGCACCTGCTCCAGCTCGCGGCGTACGGTGGCCCACTCGGCGCGCAGGTCGGGTAGGGGTGCCAGGGTTTCGGGAGCCGGGGGCGGCGGCAGCGTGGGCGGTGCCTTGAACTTGAGGCCCGGCACGCGCAGCGCCAGGCGCAGCAGTAGCCCCCGCACTCTGTGCTTGAGGGTGGCCAGCCGCCATTTGTGGTGGTCGGCCGCCAGGGTATGCCGTAGCGCGCCCACAATCTTTTTTTCGGCCGTGAGCAGGTGGTGAATCACCTGCGCCGCCGCCCACTGGCCGGGTACTGGGGGCGTGTGCGCGCGCGGCCCCAGCGCCTCGGCCGAAGTTAGGGCGCGCTCGGTGGCCCGGTCGAGCTGCTCAATTAGTAAGTGTAGGCTGTTGGTCATAGAGAGCAGAAAGAACTGGGTGGGGGAGGGGGAGAGCGTAGAAGTAGTCTGAAGGACCGCAGATTTAACTGATTACGCGGGCTAGGCGTAGCTTTGGTAGGCAGCCGGCTGGCGCGGCGAGGGCGCGAATTTTGTGACGGTAGCGCTGTATAAGCGCCACTGCAAAATTCGTGCAACCGTCGCGCTGGCCGGCTGCCCCTCGCTTTAAGCTGCTTGCTACGTGATTTTTAAAAATACGATTTCTAACCTGACGCGGATTAGGCAGGTAGCCGAAGTGCTGCTCCGCTACGGCTTCGAAGACGTGGTGACGACCACGCCCCTGCGCCGCCTCGTGAGCCAGCGCCGCCGCGGCCGCTGGCTCGAAAACGACGCCCGCCCGGTATTCGAAACCACGCGCTGGGAGCGCATTCGCCTCATCATCGAAGAGCTGGGCCCCACGTTCATCAAGCTGGCCCAGGCCCTGAGCAACCGCGCCGACTTGCTGCCCCAGGAGCTCATCGACGAGTTTGAGAAGCTGCAAAGCAACGTGCCGCCCTTCCCGGTGGCCGAGGCGCGCCTCATCATCGAGGCCGAGCTGGGTTGCCCACTGGAGGAGCTTTTCACCGAGTTTGACGACGTGCCGCTGGGCTCGGCTAGCATTGGGCAGGTGCATCGGGCGCGGCTGCACAGCGGCGAGGAGGTCGTGATAAAAATCCAGCGGCCCGGCGTGCGCGAGAAGGTAGAGGGCGACCTACGCCTGCTGCACGAGCTGGTGCGCCTCACCGGCACCTTCCTGCGCAACCAAGGGCTAGCCAACCCGCAGGACGTGGTCGATGCCTTCGAGCGCAGCATGACCAAGGAGCTGGACTATACCTCCGAAGCGCGCGCGATGGAGCAGATGCGCAAGCTCTACGAGCATTACACCACCTTCTACATTCCGCGGGCTTACCGCGAGCTGAGTACCGAGAAAATCCTGGTTATTGAGTTTGTAAACGGCTGTAAGATAACTGACAAGCCGCAGCTGCTGGCCTGGGGCCTCAGCCCCGAAACGGTGGCCGAAACGGGCATGGATATCTACCTGACCCAGATTTTTGAGTTTGGGTTTTTTCACGCCGACCCGCACCCTGGCAATGTGCTTGTGCGCCCCGACGGCACGCTGGTGCTCATCGACTTCGGGATGGTGGGCAAGCTCACCAAGCAGCAGAAATACGCCTTCGCGGGCGTGTTTATCGGCATGGCCCGGCAAGATGCGCGCAGCATGGCGCTCAACTTCCGCCGGCTGGCCCTAAGCAGTGACATTCCCGACATGCGCGCCTTCGAAGCTGACCTGAGTTTGCTCATTGAGGACTTCGCGGTGCTCGACGTCAAAGATATGAGTATGAACGACCTGGCCGACTCGCTCCAGGGCATCATTTACCAGTACAAGCTGCAAGTGCCGGGCGCGGTCTTCCTCATTTTGCGCGCCTTGGTTATCCTCGAAGGCATCGGTAAGGTGCTGCACCCCAACTTCAACACCTTCGAGTTTGTGCGCCCCTACGGCGCCCGCATTCTGAAAGAGCAGTATTCGCCCCAAAACATCCTCAGCGAGGCCGAATACACCGGCACCCAGCTGCTGGCCCTGCTGCAAACCCTGCCCATCGACCTGCGCCAAATCATGCGCAAAATCAGCAAGGGCGACCTGCGGGTGAAGGTCGAGCTGAGCGGCTACACCACCCTGCTGCGCAAGGCCGACCAGCTCGTGACGCGCACCGTGCTGGCCCTGCTCACGCTGGGCAGCATCCTGTTTGCGGGCCTGAGCTTGCTGGGCCACTACTCGGCCGAAATGCCGTACTACCGGGGACTGCCCGTCATTACGTGGTATAGCCTGGGGGCCAGCGTATTCATGGTGCTGCTGCTCACGCTGCCGCGCCGCGCCCGGCGTGAGTGAGGTCGGCTACGGCCGGGCTAGCTTGAGGGCTGCCAGGCCTGGCGGCAAGAGCGATACTAGCTGCTGGTTGCTTAGGTAAAATGCCTTTACGGCGCGCCGGCCCAGCAGTGCAGCGCCTACGTACCCTGGCCGACATTCTGCTTCCCCGTTGCTACACGCAGAGCAGGCCGCCGAAGCTTTAGCTGCCCAGAATGCCGGTTTGCACCGTAGCGGCAGTGGGGCCATAGGCTAGCGTGAGCGACGTAAAATCAGCCCCAAGTAGGGTGGGTAAGGTAGTTGGTGGGGCAGTAGCCAGCACCCCGCCCGCATCGGTATAGAGCAGGTGGCCGCCGGGTGTCTGGTCGAGGCAGGTGATGAGTAAGTGGCGGGGCAGGCCCGCGCTGTAGTGGGCATCGGCGGCCAGCGCGTGGCATAAGCTTGGCAAATGCAGCGGCGCCCGCCGGAAGTTGCCCTGGTAAGCATGCCGCTGGTTGGTTTCCTGCTCGTGGCCGTGCAGCGCTAGTGGTTGCTCGTGGGGCAGTGGGCCTGCCCCGTGCCGGGTGAGGTAGGCCCGGGTCACGTAGTGCAATTGTGGAGCGTGGCTGGGCAGGTGCGCCCGCAGCAGGGCCAGCGCCTCCCGGCTGGTGGTGTAGCTGCGCGTGACGTGCGGAAACTGCCCGGCCTCCATGTCCAGCAGGATGCCCTGCGCGCCTTCCAGCACGAGCGGCCGCGCGCCTACATTGGCTAGCACGGCCGCCGCTTCCACCACCTGCATGGCCCCACCGGCGTGGTGCAGGGCCGCTACCTGCGCCGCCGCCGCCAGGAGCTGCTGGTCGCTGTGGTCATGGTCAAACTCTTCGAAGTCAAAGCTTGGTACCTCGCGGGCTAGCAGCGCCCGGTAGTGCGCCCGGATGCGGCTCAACCCGGCGGCCAGCGTGGGCCGCGTCAGGAGGTCACCTACCGTCAGGCGCAGGGCCGGGTGCGCGTGCCGTGCTACGGTGGCCCCAAAGCCCGCGCCCACGCTACCGTGCCGGGTGCTGCCACGGGCATCTTCCAAGGCCCGGTTGTAGAGCACGTCGTAGGGCGTGGTGAGTGGGCACTCCGCATCGAGCAATAGCTGCGGCGCTACTCCAAGCCGATGCAGTGCCGCTAGCTCAGCCAAGGCCGGGCCGGGGGCAAAAGGACACATGGCCGCCCACAGCGTGGGCACTCCGGCCAGCGTGCCGGCCCCGAAGGAGCTGAATACGTGCCGCCGCTCGTTGGCTTCCGTCACGGTGTGCCCGGCCTGGGCTCCGCCGTTGAAGCGCACGACCAGGGCCGGCTGATGGCGGCGGCATAGCCAGTCGGTGGCTAGCCCCTTGCCTTCGTCGCCGTAGCCCAGCCCCAGTACAATGTGCGCAGTAGCCATGCAGGTTGTTGCTTATGAAGGGTATAAAACTATGCTGCCCGGCTGGCAGGAGTACCAGCCGGGCAGCATAGCTCGATTAAACAGCTTTACGCCCCTGGCTACAGCTTGAAAATGCCGCTCAAAAAGCCGCCCGGACGCTTGGTGGTAGTCAGGCCCTGCTGCACGGGTGCCAGCGCGTGCTGCACGGTGCGGGCGGTGGCCGCGTCGAAGCCGGCCACAATGTCCTGCAAGTCTACGCCGTGCACGAGGGCCACAGCGGTCGCAATGGTTTCGGCAATGGCGTTGTAGTCGTCGAGCACGATGAGGCGCTCGCCCAGCAGCTTTTTCCAGTAGCCCAAAATTGAGGGGTTGTTGCGGTAGCCGCCCTCGTTGACGTGGATGTGGAAGACGTGGAAGGCGCGCTGCGCTTCTTCCAGCAACTGCGTATCGGTCAGGTCGCTGGCCTCGTTATAGCCCAGCAGCTGGCGCAGGGCATCGGCTTGCAGCACATCCCAGGCGGCCTCGTCGCCGATGGTGAACAGAAAGCCTTTTTGGCCGCGTTTCTCAAAGCAGTCGCACGAGGTATGGCGGGCGGCCACGAGCCAGGCCAACGAGTACGACTCGCGCTGCTGCCCGCCGCCGTTGCCCTCCAAGTACAGCTCGGTCAGCCATTGGTCAAGCTCGGCCGTGCCGCTCTCAAACTGCCCCACTTGCAGCGGAAAGCTGTCGGAGTGGTGGTCGCCGATGCCGCCGAACAGAATTTGCGGGTCGGCGATGCCGTGGCCGATGAGTGTGTTCATCAGCGCGCCCAGCTTTTCGCGCACCAGCACCTCCGGGATGCGGCCCATGCTGCCCGTTTCGTCCAGAAACACGGCCACGGCCAGCGACTCGGGGTGCTCGGCCGAGTCGCGGCTCTCGCGGTATTGGAGCCCCGTGGGCAGCATGCGGGCGCTGGCTTGGCGGGCGCGGTTGTTGGTGAAAATATCGTCGGCGCTAGCCCCAGCGCGGGACTTCTTCAAAAACTTGTACGCATCATCAGACCATTGTGAATAACCCATGGCAGTCAGAGAATTAAAGGGCGAAAAACGGGAACGGGATAAAGCCGGCGCAGTAGCTGCCGGTAGGTGTCGAAGGCCACGAATGCGTCGTGCTGGGGCGTGAGCAGGAAGGTAAGCAGCCGCTCGTCCACGGTGCCGCGCAGGCGCACGCCATGGCCCGAGGCATCGCCTAGCAGCCCGATGGCCGTGCGCTGCACCAGCGTCAGGTCGAGGCCCGGGGTGGCGCGCTTGTCGGCAAAAACGGCGTCGGGATACCAGGGGCGGTACTTGCCCGAGATGGTTGTGAGCGGCCCACCCAGCGAGGTGAGGTGGTAAAACGAGAGTACCACCAGCCCGTGATTAGCGGGGTCCAGGGCCAGTGCCTCCGGCACTAGCCCCGCGTGCACAAAGCCGCTTTGGTGCAGCCAGGCCGTGAGCTCCAGCAGGCGGCTCAGCACCCAGGCTACGTGCTTGGGTGGCAGCACGAGGCCCGCCAGCGGCACCACCGGGGCCGCCGTAGCGAGCAGCAGCGCCGGCCCCTCCCAGGCGAGCGCGGCGGGCAGGTATTTTCGAAAATGGGCCGAGGCTGGGTCGCGCAGGGCCAGCAGCCGCTGGTAGTTGGCTGTCGAGGTGCGCAGCAGGGCTGGGTCACCCTCAAAGCGCAGGCGCTGGTCGGGCAGCACACGCAGGGGGCCGGCATCGTCGGTGGGCGCGTCGAGGGCGGCTAGCTGGGCTGCGTAGGCGTTGAGGCGGGCTACTGCGTCGGCCGCGCCGGGCAGGGCGCACACGTCGGGGTGCAGGGCGCGCACCAGGCGGCGGTACTCGGCCCGGTGGGTGGCGCGGGGCAGCACCTGCCCCGCACGGGTCGAGGCCAGAATGTAGGCAATGGTAGCAGCAGCATCCATACGGGGCGCAAGCTACTGAATAGAAGGTGCACGGCTGGGTGGGAGTCTGAGCCTGCGAGGGCACTTCCCGCCCGAGTATCACTAGCGCTTGCTCGTTGTTAAGCAGTATAGCTAGCAAGGCAGACTATTTAAAATGCTACTGTGCAAGATGCTGTGCTGAGCCTTGCGCGAGTGAGGCAACGCAGGCGCGCCGGTGCCTTGACTGGCAAGGAGCTAGATTGGAATTCCATTTCCATCCCATGAAACCACTGTTAGCTCTACTACTCAATGCCCCACTGCTCGGGGCCACCACGCCGCCCGCCGGCTGGACCCGCCTGCTCGATAAAAACCTCAGCCAGTGGCGTACCTACGAAAGCTACCGGCACCAGCCCGGTTACAAAGGCCAGGTGCCCACCACTGCGCAAGGCCAGCCGCTGCCGCCCATTGGCTACGATAAGGCCCACGTCTTTACGGTAGCGATGCAGCAGAGTGAGCCGGTGCTGCGCATTAGCGGCGAGGTTTACGGCTGCGTGTTTACTAAGCAAGACTACGCCAACTACCACCTCAAGCTGCAAGTAAAATGGGGCGCTAAGAAGTGGCCGCCGCGCCTCGATGAGCCTCGCGATAGTGGCATTCTCTACAATAGCCAGGGCGAGGCCGGCGTCGATTACTGGCACAACTGGATGCTGGCCCAGGAGTTTCAGGTGTCGGAGCAACGCGGCAATGTCATGGGCGACTACTGGTGCATCGCCGGCTCGGTGGCCGATATCCGGGCAGTGCGCCGGCGCGACACACTCAAGTTCAGCCCTGCGGCCGCGCCGATACGCATGGGCAACGGCGGGCCCTGCTGGTGCCAAGCTACTGATAGTCAAGAAGCACCCAGCAACGGCTGGAACGAGCTGGAGCTAATCCAGGTCAATGGCCAGAGCATTCACCTCGTTAATGGCCGCGTGGTGCTGGCCCTGGCCAACTCGGGCTTCATGGCCAAGGGCCAGCGCCAGCCGCTCACGCACGGCAAGATTCAGTTGCAGAGCGAAGCCGCCGAGGTATTTTATAAAAATATTATGATTCGGCCCCTGGCGGCCATGCCCGCGCAGTACGCGCAGTACTTTAAGTAGCCCGCGCTGCCCGGCTAGCCCTTGATAACCGCCACGTTACCCCCGGCCGGTCGGCAGGGGCTGGCCGGTGCTGCCCAAAATCTTTTTGGCCGGCGCAATACCCCGATGCGCGGTCGGGTTGTTATTTTGTTGGTAGCCGCTACGCGCCGCCTCATTTCTGCGTAATCTGCCCTATCTGCGCCGCCCGCCGCCTGGCGCAGGCAACCTGCGATTTTTATGAAACTCTTCAAGTCTGCCGACCTTATCCGCAAAAGCAAGTACATCAGCCGCGACCTGAGCTGGCTACGCTTCAACTACCGGGTGCTCGACCAGGCCAAGGACCCGGGCCGCTCGCTCTTTGACAAGCTGCGGTTTATGAGCATCACCAGCTCGAATCTGGACGAGTTTTTCATGATTCGGGTGGGCTCGCTCTACAATTACCTCGACTACGGCAAGGAGCGCGTCGATTACTCAGGCCTGCGCGAGTTGCCGTTTCGGCGCAAGCTGCTCGACTTCGCCCATCGCTTCGTCAACGACCAATCGCTGACGTATTTAAACGAGCTCAAGCCGCAGTTCGAGAAGCAGGGCTTTAGCATTCGGCGGATGGAGGAGCTGACCGAAATTGAGCTGAAAAAGGTGGAAGGCTACTTCAAAAACACCGTTTTCCCGCTACTCACGCCGATGGTTTACGACTCATACCACGGCTTCCCGCTCATCATGAACCAAGTGCTGACCTTCGGCGTGGTGACGCGTGAGATTGGCAGCGAAGGTGCAACGCCCGTAGCAATGGCGCCCGACGTGGAGAAAGGCCAGGAGCGCCTCACGTTCGTACAGATTCCGCAAAACCTAACGCGTTTCTTCGAAATCACGCGCAAGGACCGCGTGGTGTTCGTACCCATCGAGGAAATCGTGCGGGCCAACTTGCCCAAGCTCTTCCGCAACGTCGAAATCGTATCGGCCGATTTGCTGCGCATTACCCGCAACGGCGACTTTACGCTGGAAGAATCGGAAGACATTGACAGCGACTTCATCAAGGAAATCCAAACGGGTCTTAAAACCCGCAAGCGTGGCCGCGTGGTGCGCGTGGAGGTGGAGCCCGACGCTTCGCCCTACTTGATGAACGTGCTGCGCGAGCGGTGGAACATCGACAACGGCAACATCTTCGTGATTCCGGTGCTGCTGGATATGAAGGGGTTGAATCAGATTTTGCGTTACCCTAGCTTCAAGGGCAAAGGTGCCAAGCTGCCGTCGCCGGTGCTGCCCGTGAGCCTGCCCGAAGGCGTGGAAGACAATATGTTTGAGTACCTCAAGCACCACGACGTGCTGATGCACCACCCGTATAATTCAATTGAGCCCGTGGTGCGGCTGCTGGAGCGCGCCGCTGAAGACCCGCATGTGCTGGGCATCAAGCAAACGATTTACCGGCTGGCTGAAGACTCGCGCGTGACCGCCGCGCTGCTCAAAGCCGCCGAGAACGGCAAGCACGTTTCGGTGCTGTTTGAGGTGAAGGCGCGCTTCGATGAGGAGCGCAATATCCGGGAGGGGGCGCGGCTCGAAAAGGCCGGTTGCTTCGTCATCTACGGCGTGGGTAAGTACAAGACTCACACCAAGATGCTCATGATTATCCGCAAGGAAGGGGAGAAGGTGACGCGCTACGTGCACATCGGCTCGGGCAACTACAACGAGCAAACCTCGCGCCTCTATACCGACCTGAGCATGCTCACCACCAACGACACGTATGGACACGATGTGTCGGAATTCTTCAACGTCATCACCGGCCACTCGCAGCCCGACGACTACGAGTACCTCATCACGGCCCCGCGCGACATGCGTCAGCAGCTCATCCACTTGGTGCGAGAGGAGGCCAAAAATGCCAAAAAGGGCTTGCCCAGCGGCATCGTGATGAAAATGAATTCACTGGAAGACCGCGAGCTCATCGACGAGTTTTACAAGGCCAGCAAGGCTGGGGTGCCCATCCGGTTTATTGTGCGGGGCATCTGCTGCCTGCGGCCGGGCCGGCCCGGCCTCAGCGAGAATATCGAGGTGAAGAGCATTGTGGGTGAGTACCTGGAGCACGCCCGTTTGTTCTACTTCCACCACGGTGGTGAGGCCCGCGTGTACGCCGGCTCGGCGGATGCGATGGTGCGTTCCTTCGACCGTCGCATCGAGGCGCTGTTCCTGATTGTGAACCCGCAGCTGCGCCGCGAGGCCATCAACATCTTGCAGCTCAACCTACTGGATACCCAGAATAGCTACCTCATGCGCGAGGACGGCGCCTACATCTGC
>Ga0268353_100112_pt1 | contig 14163 bp, 15 predicted proteins | sample G5R2_NF_18SEP201_FD_190168 | JGI IMG/M metagenome (GOLD analysis project Ga0268353, IMG submission 190168) | Phyllosphere microbial comminities from switchgrass, GLBRC, Michigan, United States - G5R2_NF_18SEP2017_LD1 | ecosystem: Host-associated > Plants > Phyllosphere > Phylloplane/Leaf | place... | reverse complement strand
TCTTCCTCATCTGGCTAGGGCAGAGCATCACAGCCAAGCCCCAGAAGCGCTGGGCCAAGCGCCACTACTCGCGCGAGTTTCTGCACCTGACGCCCTACGAGCGCTTTCAGGAAAACCGCGTGGGCCGCTGGCAGCTCGTAGTCTTGGCCTGCGCCTCCATCATCGCCGCCGCCCTTATCGTCTGAAGATGAAGACGGCTCTCCTTTGCTTCGTGGTCTGGCTGCTCTACCTGCTGGGCAGCCAGGCCCACGCCCAGCCCACGCCCCGCGCCGTGCAGGCCCGCAACGGCGCGTGTACCGTCAAGTGGCTCACCGACCGCCTGTGGTGGCGCGAAACCAGCTACAACGCAGGCCCTGGCATTACCGAGGCTATTAAGGCCAATCACGGTAACCCGCGCGATGAGTACTGTGGCCATACCCAGGCCGGGGCCCAGCGCAGTTGCGGGCTGCCGGTGCCGAAAGGCTCCGGCGGCTCCTACAATTGGTTTCTTGATGCCAAACGCAACGTGCTACTCGGCAGCGCGGGCTCTTTTGATAGTGTGCGGGTAGGCTACAAAATCGGCATTTACAATCCCCGGCGCGGGCGCATCGCCCACATCACGGCCGTAGCCGAATTGGCCCGCGCCATCCGAAAGGGCCGGCCTGCCCGGGGCGCGTGGTGTGTGGGCGGTAATGAAGGCACGGGCACCAACGCGGGCATGCACCGCACTTTCTACCCAGCTAGCGGCATCTACGCGGCGGCTAATTATAATTACTAGCTACTGCTTTGTGATGAAAAGGCTCTTCCTACTGGCCCTTGGCCTGCTACTCGCCGCCAGCGCGCCAGCCCAGCGCCGGCCTCGGCCGCAGGCGTGGCGCGGCTTCAGCGGCCCGGCCTACCTGCCCAAGCTGGCTCGCCGCCCATCCCAACACCACCTCGACTCTCTCACCGCCGCCCGCCGCCGGGCCTTGCTCACTACCAAATGAAAGCGCTCCTTCTCGCCGCCCTACTCGGGCTGGCCAGCTGCGCCACCGAGCGCTACGCCCCGGCTGTCGATGCCAAAGTTGATTCCGCCCTCGCGGCCGCTGGCATTCCGCCGCTCGCGGTGCATAAGCTCAAGCTCACCGGGCCTGTCACCATTCAGGTGGGGCAGGGGAATAACAGCAGCACCGTGGGCACCGATAAGACCGGCCAGCGCGCCCAGGCCGTGAGCACTGGAGCCGGCTCACCGGTAACGGCTAGCCAGAAAAAGGGCGGCGTACCATGGTGGGTGTTCGTGCTTGTGGGCTTGGCCAGCATCGCTAGCTGGGAGTGGCTCGACCACCAGAGCCTGCTGCGCTGGCTGCCGTGGCGCGATAAACCTGTTTAGCTGTATGTTTGCCTGACTGGGGGATTAGCTCAGCTGGCTAGAGCGATTGCTCCGCAAGCAATAGGTCGTCGGTTCGACTCCGACATTCTCCACGAAAAAGCCCCGGCCTTGCGGTCGGGGCTTTTTCGTTGTAATTAAGGCTTTTACAGCTACTGTATGGCAATTGAGACGTATGTTTGGGCTTCACTTTTCACCTACTTCATGAAATTGAACATTGAAAATAACAGCTACGATTGGGTCGCCGACTTTTCAGCCTCTAATTGTGAGCCATCTAGTGGCCGCTTGATGCCAAACACGAGGATAGCTGTAGAAGTGTTAGAACTTAAGCGTGGGCGTTATCCTGAAGTGGAATTTCGCTTTAATGGACAGTCTAAATCCATGGAGCCCAAGTACATACCTGGTACCGTTAGACTTAAGTCAGACGGAACATTAGAAAGTATTCATGGCTAGCTCATTCTGGCGCCAGCTTACTAGCAGCCCCTGCCGTCGCACTTGGCAGTGGGCTGCTTTTTTTGTGCCCATGACCTTCTTCGCCTTCCGCTTGCTCTCCCCCGTCGTGCAGCTCTACTGGGTGTTCAAGCACGGCACCTACTTGGCCCAGCGCTGGGACGAGGACGGCGGCGTCAACCTCTACCACTGCGCCGATGAGGGACGGGGCTTCTTTGTCGAGGTGGGCGTGGATGATGGCCACGAGCAGGCAGTGGTGCTGCGGAGCTTCGTGAGTAGCGTGCCGTTGGAGGATTACAGCTATTGGGTGAAGCTGCCGGAGGGGTAGGCATGAAAAAGCCCCGCTGATGGGCAGGGCCTTTTTATATTAATCATGCTTCCCTTTTTTGAACACATCAGTTTGGTAAGGAACACCGTGCTCAGAATGCAACTTTTCTTTGCATTCATATTCATTGTGACAAATAGCCATTATCTTGTTAGCATCTTCACGATACTGTTCTATTTGTTCTCTGCCCTGAATATCCACATGCTGAGAAAGCTTTCGCACTCTAAATCCGCTAGGTAGAATAGGATTTACAGCATTAATAGCACGCATTAGTTCTTTAGATTTTGGAAATCTATTATAGATAGCGTGTAGTATAAATGCGCGTATGCATTTAGGCTTTATATAAATCCTAGGGTCTATGTGGTCCAAGCCATGCATGCGTAATGCATTTGCAAAGAACGGATTATCATTAGGAAATAGAGCCTTGTATGGCAATGGTTTTGAAGTAAATCGTTCGTGAATTTGAATAATATTGGTCTCTCTGCCATCAAGCAACGTAATTGTTGCTTCCATTGCCTTCCTTCTACGCTTATCGCTTTCTGCTTTAGCATCAGCATTAGCGCTAAACATCTTGTCAAGCAGCTGTCTCTCTGCTAAAGACTCCTCGCTTATTTCAGTGAGTTTTTTCTTGGGCTCAACGGGAGCCGCTTTTCTTACAGGGATAAGATTCTGTTTTCCATCTTTTTTAGACTTTGCAGTAGGTTTGCTTTTCATGGCCCTAGATGTAAACTTTAGATTTATACTTCTGCAATAGTACTTCTACAGCAGCATCCTCACTCTCCCAAGGCATATCTATCGACTTGAGCGCTTGCGTAATTAGCTCAGTGGGAGATTGCTTTCGTGCTCTCGCCCATGCCATACGGTCAGTCTTGCCTACATCGTGCGCATTAAATACGTACACAATACTAGGATGTACATGGTTATCTCTCGCAAATTCACTTACGTACTCTTGGTCAGATAAGTAAGGTCGCACGTGCATGCTTTTTTCTGTCGAAAAAATATAGTTGCGCGTAAACTTATTTGCCTCTTCTTCTCTTTCACGCACTGTGAGTTGTTCATTCCTATCATCTGTTAAATGATACTTGCCAGCCTTTATTTCCTCCCAGTCAAAAAGCACATGATATAACTCATGAACTAATGCAAACCATAAAGTTGCATAAAAGCCAACATAGTTAGACAATACAATACATGGCTTATTGTTGTGGCTAAAAGTTGCGCCGCGCAGTTGCAGAGTTAAGAGGGGCGGCTGGAATACAACAGTTATGCCCATTTTGTAAAGCTGCTTCATTACCTCAACAAGGCCACGCTCTACATTCATTGTATACCAACGTATTTGAGGGAAAAAGCTAATAAGCTCATTTCTATCAAATTCATTTGGATTATCAATGTCTTCAAAGCAGGCAATAGCAGCTCTAGTCCAAAAAGCTCTGTTACGGTCATTCTCTGGCTTGAATGAACCAGAGCTAAAAGCAATATCAATATTAGGCTTTCGGTACTCCAAGATAGATTTTAACCCTAGCCTTGCATTGAGCCTTTCTTCGATATGGTCGAAGTCTTTTAAGCTATCAATAAAGCCAGCCTTTTTAAGTACAATTAAATCAAAATTGTCTTGTATAAATTTAATTTTCTTTGCGGAAACACCTATACTCGAAGGAGTATTCTTTCTTACTTCGTCTAAAAAAAGCTTAATGAATTCCTCCTCCGACACTCCCAAAAAAGTGGCAAAATCAGGAATTGTCGTCACATCAAGCATCTTCTGAGTGCCGCTCAATATTTTACTTACGGCACGGTAGTCCATACCAATCACTTTACGAGCGGCTGTTGCGCTCATACCAAGTTCTTTGAGTTTGGTATCGAAGATTTCCTGAAGTGATTGTTTTTCAGGCATCATGATGCCTTCTAGCAAAGCATCAACGTCAAATATATCGCTCATCAGTAGGGCTAGAACAAAAAGAGTGTAGTTTTACACTGGCAAATATATGCCCTCACAGCACCCAAACAAGGCTTTTAACAAAAAAAGTGTAATTCTACACTAGATGTGACTAGCTGCAATTTCGCTATCTCCTATGCTCACCCACCGTCGCCACCGCTACCTCACCCGCTGGCCCCGCCGCCTTGCGTTCGCTCTAGCCATCGTGCTGCTGCTGGCGGCCGCGTGGCACGCCTGGCGGGCTCAGCACCCGGCGCCAGTGGTTGCGCCAAGTGGAAAGCTTGCATGATAGAAATAAAAAGAGCCCCAGCCAGTAGGCGCGGGGCTCTTTTTTATCCGTTGATTTTGCGGTCTAAGCTCTCCGAAGCCATCACAATTGCTGCCCCATCGCTGAAGTAGGCATAGGTGGGGCCACAGCGCTCAAAAAATGAACCCCATAGGGAGTACCTGAAATATATTGGGGTATGGGAGACATTCCCAACTCACCAACGACTTGACAAAGCTGTAAGCGCATTAGATTACCCACTAGCAAACTCACTTGGTCGTGGTCCAACCCTAGCATCCCTAGTAGGTCGCTCGACTTCAAAGCCCAAATAATAGGCTTAGTATTATATGGCTTGTCTGTATGATAAAGAATAGGCAATAATTGTGTATCAACGGGGGATAGTTGACGTAGCACCTCGATAAACCCTGGCTGTACTATAACTTGATGAGTAGGGTCAGCGGCGTTTGCAAGGAGCGCTGCCCAATAAGTGGTTAGCGACTCATCCGTTTCCAAGCTGGCCGCCTGTACCAGGGGTAGCAATAGCTTGGGCTCGACGGGTTGAGGCTCTCGGCCAACAGCCGCCAAGTAAGATATAGCTATGCGACCCACTTGCTTAGCCTGTGCTAATGCTACTTCCCCGATGTTCTTGGCGGCTGGGGTAAGGAATTGTGTTAGGATTACGGTTTCAGCGATACTAACTAAGTCGGCGGCCATAAAGTGTTAGATTAGGGTGGGCAAGATAGTAAAAACCTCCTGTTCCAATCGTGCCTCATACTAAGCCCGCTTGAACCAAGTATCATACTGCGTCAGCACCAGCGGCCACGGTACTGTCAGCGCGATGCTCAACATGCAGCTCGTAGGCCTGGCCGATGCGAAAGCCAGCCCAGCCATCATAAACCTGGGTGCCGGTCTCGCCGACGAAGGTGCGGGTTTCAGTAGTCATTTTTTAGCTAGCTGGGTGCAGACCTGGGTGCAATAATTAAAAAAGCCCCTCTACGTGGTGTAGAGGGGCTTTTAGCGGAGAAGGGGGGATTCGAACCCCCGGTAACCTTTAGAGCTACGGCAGTTTAGCAAACTACTGGTTTCAGCCACTCACCCACTTCTCCGTGCAGGTGGCTTGCTAAAGCCTTGGAGGCCTTAGCGGCTGCAAAGATATGCGTAGTTGCCCAAACTTTCCATAACTTTTCGGGAAGTTTTTTATCCATAATAAGGCAACTACCTGTAGCGGAACCCAGTGCGCAGGCACTGGGCTAGCCGGGATTCCGGTTTTACGGATGCTTCTGCGTCCTTTGCACCCATGTTTACCTGGGCTTACCCCGATTTTATGCTGGCTGCGGCCACTCTGGCCTTGCTGTTGCTACTGCTGCTGGCCTACCCGGCGCGCACGCGGCGGCTGGGCCAGCAGCTGGGCCGGGGGGCCCGCCGGCTGGCCTGGAAGCTGCCGCTGCGCTTGGCAGCTGGCCTGCTTCTCCTATTGGCCTGGCTGGGTCCCGCGCTGGGCGTGCGCCAGCAGGCGGTGCGCAGCAGCGGGCAGGATGTGTGGCTGCTCGTGGATGTGTCGCGCTCGATGGATGCCGCCGATGTGGCCCCTACCCGCCTGCTACGCACACAGGCCGCCCTTCAGGAAGTAGCGGCGGCCTTTCCGGCCGACCGACTGGGGCTCATCGTATTTGGCTCGCAGGCCTATGTGCAGTGCCCGCTCACTTACGACCAAGCTTCGCTGCAGCTCTTTTTGACTACCCTCAGCACCCGGCTTACCCCGGCCGGCCCCACCACGCTGCGCGCGCCGCTCGACCTACTGCTCAGCCGGCTGGCTCCCCCGCCCACTAGTACGCCGGCCCCCGGCCCGACCGCCCCCCGCACGGTAGCCGCCGTGCTGGTGAGCGATGGCGAAGACTTTGGCGAAAATCTCGAGCCCGTGCTGCGCGCCCTGGGCCGCACCGGGGCCCGCGTGTACACAATGGGGGTGGGCACGGCAGCGGGTGGGCCGGTGCCGGCGGCCGGCGGCAAAACCGGCCTGCGCGATGCCCGAGGCCGCGCCGTGGTGAGCCGCCTGCGCGAGGCGCCCTTGCTACAGGTAGCGGCCCAGACCGGCGGCCAGTACGTGGCCCTCAACGACCGCGAAAATGGCCTTCCTACCCTCCTGACCAGCCTGCGCAACCTGCCACCCGCCGCCAGCACAGCCACCACCCGCACGGTGGCCGTCGCCGATAACCGCTACCGCTATCCTCTCGGCGCAGCTCTGGTCCTGCTCCTGCTTGATAGCTTATTAACCGTACGCGTGCTGCGCCTGGAACTATGAAAACCTGGCTTTTCAGCTTTTTACTACTAAGCATGGGCCTGCCGGGCTGGCGCTGGCTCGTGCATGTGCGCGAGCACAATACTGCGCAAACGCGGGGCCAGCAGGCCGTGGCCCGGGGTAAATCAGCAGAGGCCGTATACTATTACCAACAGGCCGTACGCCTGGCGGGCCGGGCCGGGCCCGATGCGCCTTTGCTGCTAAACCTGGCCCAGGCACAGGTGCGGGCCGGGCAGGTGAGCGCGGCCCGCGCTACCTATACCCAGCTCCTGGCCCCCACCATGCCAGCCAGCATTGGGAGCGCGGCGCGGCAGCAGTTGGCGGGCCTGCTCGTGCAGCAAGGGCAGGTAGCCCAGGCGCTAGGCCTACTGCGCCAGGCCCTCAAGCTGAACCCGGCCAATGCCCCCGCTCGCTACAACTACGAGCTGCTGAGCCAATACTTGGCTAATCAACAACCCGACAACCCCGCTTTGCCACCACCCACCGACGCCCCAGCCAGCCCAGCCACCAGCCCCCGTAAGCAGCCCGCTCCCGCCAAGGATAAAAACGGCCCAGCCCCCGCCCCCGCCGAGAAAACTGGCGCTGACCGCCCCGGCCTGGCCCCCGACCCTACCCCGGCTAGTGGTGCCGCTGGCCCTACCGGCTCGGCGCAGCCCAGTACTGCCGGCCAGCCCGACCGCCAGCGCCCCGCCCCCAGCCCCGGCAGCAATGCCAATGGGGGCTTTCGGCCCGGCGCGGGCGAGCGGCAGCCCTTGCCCAGCGGCTCCATCCCCGGCCGCCAACGCGGCCTTGATACTAGTACCGACGCTGGTAGGCCTACTAGTGGCACTAACCCTGGCCGCCGCCCGGGCATCGACGCCGCCACTGATGCCGACCTCCAGCTGCAAACCCAGCGCGAGCGCCTCAAGGCCATGAACCTGACGCCCGCTCAGGCGCAGCAGGTGCTGGAAGCGCTGCGCGAAAGTGAGCAGCAGTACTTGCAGCAGCGGCCCCACCCCCGCCAGGGCGCGGCGCCTGCTCCCGGCCAACCTACCTGGTAAGCTGACCGCCACAAGCGCCGTACTTTTGCAGCACGAACAAAGGTTTGTTAGTTTTTTATTGACCGCGTACCGGGCTAGGTCGCTGAGACCCTGACTAGCCGGCCGTTTTCTTTGCTTTTTCCTCCCACCCTCCCCTCTCATGCAAGTAAAAGAAGTAGTTATCGTAGCGGCCGTGCGCACGCCCATCGGTTCATTTGGCGGCGCGCTGGCCTCGCTTTCGGCCACCGAGTTAGGCGCCATTGCCCTCAAGGGCGCGCTGGACAAGGCCGGCGTGGCCCCCGAGCTGGTCGAGCAGGTTATCATGGGCAACGTGATTTCGGCTAACCTGGGCCAGGCTCCGGCCCGCCAGGCCGCCAAAAAAGCCGGCCTGCCCGACACCGTGGAGTGCACCACCGTCAACAAGGTGTGCGCCTCGGGCTCCAAGGCCATCATGTTTGCCGCCCAGGCCATTATGCTGGGGCAGGCCGACGTAATTCTGGCCGGCGGCATGGAGAGCATGAGCAACGTGCCTTACTACCTCGACAAGGCCCGTTTTGGGGCTAAGTACGGGCATGGCCAGATGATTGACGGACTGGTGCGCGACGGCCTCTGGGACCCCTACCACGACTACGCCATGGGCAACGCTGCCGATGCCACGGCCGCCCACTACGGCATCACCCGCGAGGAGCAGGATGCCTTTGCCCGCCAGAGCTACGAGCGTAGCGCCGCCGCCGCCCAGGCCGGCAAAAAGAAAGAAGAGATTGTGCCCGTGACCATTACGGTGCGCGGCAAGGAGACCGTGGTGAGCGACGACGAGGAGTACACCAAGGTGCAGTTTGAGAAAATGCCGGGCCTGAAGGCCGCCTTCACCAAGGAAGGCACCGTGACCGCCGCCAACGCCTCGACCCTCAACGACGGGGCCGCCGCCGTGCTACTCATGAGCCGCGAAAAGGCCGACGAGCTGGGCATCAAGCCGCTGGCCCGCATCCGCGGCTTTGCCGATGCTGAGCAGGCGCCGGAGTGGTTCACCACCACGCCGTCCATCGCCATTCCGAAGGCCCTGAAAAACGCGGGCCTCACCGCCAGCGACGTGGACTTCTATGAGATTAACGAGGCGTTCTCGGTGGTTTCGCTGGCTAACAACAAGCTGCTCAATCTTGAAGGCACCAAAGTGAACGTGTACGGCGGGGCCGTGAGCCTGGGCCACCCGTTGGGGGCTTCGGGCGCGCGCATCGTGACCACGCTGCTGAGCGTGCTTCAGCAGGAAGGCGGTACTATCGGCGTCACCGGCATTTGCAACGGCGGTGGCGGGGCCAGCTCCATCGTGCTCGAAAAGCTGTAGGCGCGAGGTTTCGCTAGGTTTAAAAGAGGTTTCGCTCGGTTTTCGGACTGGGCGGAACCTCTTTTTTTATAGTGTCCTGAGTTCATGGAAAACAGGAAAAAATGAGTAGGTTAGCGGCCTCATTCACTTCTCACGCTGCTGCTTATGAAACACTTGGCTTCTCTTTCGCTCACCCGTAGCTGGCCCGCGCTGGCCGCTAGCCTCTTGCTGGGAGCGTGCAGCCCGCGCGCCGGGTCGGTAGTAACGACCCCGCCCGCCGGCTCAGCTGCCACGGCCAGCGCGCCCGCCCCGCCGCCGGCCGCGCCCGCGTTTCAGATTCCGGTGGAATATTACACCCTGCCCAACGGGCTGCGCGTGGTGCTCTCGCCCGACCACACGGCGCCCACCACCACGGTGGCGGCGTACTACAACGTGGGCTTTCGCAACGAGCCGCGCAACCGCACGGGCTACGCGCATTTGTTTGAACACCTGATGTTTCAGGGCTCGCAAAACCTGGGCAAGATGGAGTTTATCAACCTCATCCAGCAGAATGGCGGGGCCATGAACGGCTCCACGCGCTTCGACTTTACCAACTACTTCGAGGTGGTGCCGGCCAATAAGCTCGAAACCATCCTCTGGGCCGAGGCCGACCGCATGCGCGGCACCGCTCTCACCCCGGCCAGCCTCGCCAACCAGCAGGGCGTGGTGAAAAGCGAGGTGCGCGTGAACGTGCTCAACCAGCCCTACGGCGGCTTCCCGTGGCTTGACATGCCTCAGAAAGCCAACAGAAACTGGAACAACGCCCACAATTTTTACGGCGACCTCCAGGACCTCGACGCGGCCACGCTGCCCGATGCCCAGCAGTTTTTCAAAACCTACTACTCGCCCGCCAACGCCGTGCTGGCCGTGGTCGGCGACTTCGAGCCGGCCCAGGCCAGGGCGTGGGTTGAAAAATACTTTGCCAACATTCCGAGTGCCCCGCGCCCGCCCAAGCCCGACCTCACCGAGCCACGCCAGGAGGCCGAGCAGCGCTTCACGCAGGACGACAAGCTGGCCACCAAGCCCGCGCTGGCCTTCGCCTACCACATGCCCGAGCGCAACACGCCGGAGTATTACGCCCTCATCCTGCTCGACCAGATTCTGTTGCAGGGCAAAGACAGCCGCCTCTACCAGGCGATGGTGCAGCGGCGCGGCCTCACCGACGACGTGAGCGGCGGCATCAACTACCTCGGCAACGCCTTCAACTACAGCGGCCCCATGCTGTGGATGGGTAACCTCACCTACGACCAGTCCGTGCGCGCCGACTCGGTGGTAGGCGTGCTCGACCAGGAAATCAACCGGCTGGCTGAGGGCGGCGTCAGTCAATCGACCCTCGACCTGGCGGTGGTGAAACTGCGCAGCTCGCTCTACGACCAGCTCAGCGGCTCCGACAACTTCGGGCGGGCCGACTTGCTGGCCGCGTTTGCCTTGTTCGACAACGACCCCGGCCGCATCAACCGCCTGGAGGCCGAGTTTCGGAAGGTGACGCCCGCGCTCATGCAGCAAACCATCCGCGACTACCTGCGGCCCACCAACCGCACCATTCTTATCGTCAACCCGCTGGCTAAAAGCTGATGCTCCCTATGAAAACGCTTGCTACCGGGCTGCTCAGCGCCGCCTGCTTTTCGCTGCTGGCCCTGCCCCCGGCCCTCGCCCAAACCAAGCCGAAGCCCAAGGCCCCGGTCCCCTCCGCCAAAGCGCTAGCGCCCCCCGCCGCGCCCAAGGAAATGCCCCCGCCCGGCTCGGCCCCGCGCGATTTCAAGCTGCCGCCGCGCGAGGATTTTACCCTGGCCAATGGCTTGCAGGCCCGGCTGGTGCCGTTTGGTGAGATTCCGAAGCTGACGCTGCTCATCACCATCCAGGCCGGCAACGTGCACGAGCCCGACGGCCAAGTGGGTATTTCGGACTTGCTTTCGCGGCTGCTGAAGGAAGGCACGCCCGGCCGCCCGGCCGCCGCGCTGGCCGAGGAAGTGGCCCGCATGGGCGGCTCACTAAGCATCGGCAACGGCGCCGACGAAACCTACGTGCGCGCCGACTGCCTCAGCGAATTTGCCCCTCAGCTCATCGCGCTGCTGGCCGACGTGGTGCAGCACCCCAGCCTGCCCGCCGCCGAGCTGCCGCGCCTCAAGGCCGATTTCAAGCGCCAGATGAACCTGCTGCGCGCCCGGCCGGGCTTTCAGGCCGAAATGAAAATGCGTGAGGCCGTGTACGCCGGCCACCCCTACGGCCGCCCCCTGCCCACCGATGCCCAGATTGACGCCCTCACCCTGGAGCAGGCCAAAGCCTTTTACACCAATGAGTACGGCGCCAAGCGCACCGCTATTTTCGTAGCGGGCAAATTTGATGCACCGGCCGTGCGCTCGGCCATCGAAACCAACTGGAACAGCTGGCCGGCCGGCCCCGAGCCGCGCATTATCGCCGCCAAAGCCCTCACCAAGCCCGCCGTGCTGACCCAGGACCGGCCCGGCGCGCCGCAGTCCACGCTCGTGATTGGCCTGCCCGTTATCGACCCCACTAATCCCGACTACATCCGGCTGCGCGTGACCAACTCGCTGCTCGGCGGCTCGTTTGGCTCGCGCATCACGCGCAACATCCGGGAGGACAAAGGCTACACGTATTCGCCTTACAGCTACATCGATACCAACTACCACAGCGGCCTGTGGATGGAGGCGGCCGACGTGACGACCAAGGACACCTACAACTCGCTGCACGAGATTGTGAAGGAAATCGAGCGCCTGCAAAGCACGCCGCCTACGGCCGAGGAGCTGAAAGGTATTCAGAATTACGAAACGGGCATGTTTGTGCTGCGCAACTCCACGCCGGGCGGCATCATCAACCAGCTCAGCACCATGCACTTGCAGGGCCTGCCCGATACCTACCTCACGGAGCAGGTGCAGAATATCAACGCCGTGACGCCCGCCCAGGTCAGCGCCACTGCACGCAAGTACGTGCGCCCCGAGGCCATGACAACCGTGGTGGTGGGCGACCAGAAAGTGATTGCGCCGCAGCTCAAGCAGTACAAGGCCGAGCAGAAAAAGCCGCTGTAGGCCGACGAAAGCCTGCTAAAAAGGAACGTCAGGCGGCGCTTTGCGCTGCCTGACGTTCCTTTTTAGGTACGAAGCTTGCGAAACCTTTTTTAACCTTGCGAGGCTTTGCGCTAAAAAACCGCCCGCGAGCGTTGTACCTGCTATGCGATACCTGTTGCTTTTTCTGTTGCTCCCGCTGGCTTCCCAAGCCCAACGTTCCCAGCGGATTACGATTTACTTCGACTCTACCAAAATTCACCCGCACGAGATTTTCCGCGCCCTCGTGGCCCAGGATACCGTAATGCAGGGGCCCTACAAGCGCTTTTACCCCAACGGCCGCCTCGAAGCCCAGACGCGCTACACCGACGGCAAGCGCGACTCGGTGTACGTGGAGTTTCACGCCAACCGCGGGCGGCGGCTGGAGGCTACCTACGTGGCCGGCGTGCGCCAGGGCCCGTTCAAAACCTACTACCCCGATGGCAAGGTGGCCCAGGTCGGCACCTTCCTAGATGACGAGCCTAACGGCCCGCTCACGACCTATTACCAGACCGGCGAAATCAAACTGCAAACCACCCTCGTGAAGGGCCAGCCCAACGGCGCGGTGCGCGAGCTGTACGCCAGCGGCCAGGCCGCCGCCGAGGTCACCTACGCCAACGGCCAGCCCAACGGCGCGGTCAAGTTTTTCTACCCCAGCGGCAAGGTGCAGAGCGAGGGCACGCTGCGCAACGGCCTGTTGGCCAGCTCCTACAAAACGTATTACGAAACCGGCCAGCTCGAAAGCGAAACCGTGATGGACGATAAAACCGGCAAGGGCAGCTACCGCGCCTACTACCCCACCGGCCAGCTCCAGACCGAGGGCACCTACGCCCCCGCCGCCGTGCGCGAGCGCCAGGTTACCAACAAGCTCGGCGACGACCTCACCAAGCGCGTGGCCCCGCGCACCGGCACCGCTGCCCTCGACGGCCCCGCCACCTCGTATTACGAAAGCGGCAAGGTGAAGGGCAAAACCACCTACCGCCTCGGCGTGCCCACCGGCCACGGCGTGGTGTACTACGAAAATGGCCAGCTGAAGGAAGAAATCGACTACGCCGCCCAGGGCCGCGACCGCAAAGTGGTGCGCTACTACGACGCCCCCGGCCAGCCCCGCCAGGCCGAGGAGCAGTACAAAAGCAACCGCCCCGCCGGCACCTGGCGTGAGTTTTACCCTGATGGCAAGACCCCGCGCCAGGTCGAAACCTACGCCGCCACCGGCAAGCTCACCGGCGAGCGCCTCTCATATTTCGACAACGGTAAGGTGCAGATTCGCCAGGAATTTGACGTGAACGGCCTGCAAACCGGCCTGGGCCAGGAGTTCAACGCCAGCGGCCAACCGCGCAAGGAAGCTACCTATCTCAAAGGCTTGCTAGTGGGCGAGTTCCGCGAATTTCACGACGACGGCAGCCCCGCCGTTACTGGCCTCTACAAAAACGGCAAGCAGAGTGGCCAGTGGACCTATTACAAGGCTGATGGCCACAGCATCGAGCGCCAGGTAACCTACCGCGACGGCAAGCCCGCCGGCGCCGGCACCCGCGCCAAGCTCAACGGCAAGCCCTACGTAGCCCCGCCTAAGCGCAAGTAAACAGCTGGCAACCAGGGATTTTCAAAGTCGGATTATCAAAAGCCCAAAGCTTTGGTAATCCGACTTTTGGCTTATACGCACCTTCCGTTCTGACGTCCTTTTCTGCGCAAAGTAATTATCTGCCGGAGGCGGGCCAGCCAGTAGCTTCACCGGTGCCGCTGCCACCCGGGTAGCGCGCTAACCCTCAGCTGCATGACGCTTAGCTACGCCCCGCTCGTTTCGCACGGACATGCCTACTACGAAGCCAGCCAGTTGGCCGCCTTCGCCCTCTACGTGGGCCTGCTGCTGGCCCAGGGCCACCGCCGCGGCTACGCGTGGCGCCGCTGGCTGCCGCTGGTAGCCGCCGCCACCCTGGCCCTGATGCTGGGTTGCCAGCTTGTATTTCTGCCCCCCGGCCAGTGGCTGGCCTGGCTACAAGGCAACACGGCGGTGGGGCACGCGCTGGCGGCGGGGCCGCGCTCGGTGCTGGGCGGGGCGGCGGCTAGCTTACTGGCCGTGCTGGTGTTGCGGCCGGCGCTGGGCTTTC
>Ga0268353_100111_pt1 | contig 14176 bp, 14 predicted proteins | sample G5R2_NF_18SEP201_FD_190168 | JGI IMG/M metagenome (GOLD analysis project Ga0268353, IMG submission 190168) | Phyllosphere microbial comminities from switchgrass, GLBRC, Michigan, United States - G5R2_NF_18SEP2017_LD1 | ecosystem: Host-associated > Plants > Phyllosphere > Phylloplane/Leaf | place... | reverse complement strand
CGAAAAGCCGCTGCCTTGTAGCAGGGCCGCTTTATCGTACACCTCCACGCGGCCGGCGAAGTGGGTGCTGATTTTCTGCCGGTAGGGGTGGCCGGCGTCTTTCAGGTTGCGCAGCGTTTGGTCCAGAATGGTGATGGAGGGCACCAGCCACACCACGGCTTTGGGCCGGCCCACCGGGAAGGCGGCGAAGATGGTGCGTAGCGCGTTGGCCGCCAGGAAGGTTTTGCCCCCCGCCGTGGGCACCTTGATGGTGACGTGCGGCACGCTGGGTACCGTGTTTTTGTAGGGCTCGATGGCTGTGCCCGGAAACGGCTGCAGAGGCGTGCGCGGGTGCGCGGCCCAGAACTCGTGGAAGGCGTCGGGCAGGTTTTTAGTGGCCTGCACGCAGTCGAGGAAACGGGCGAGGTCCGTGATGACCTCCTGCTGGTAGGGTTTGAGCTCCATATCGGCCGGGGGCTAGAAGCGCGAAATGTCGCGGGGGATTTTCTTAAAAATGATGCCGTGCTGGGTCATGAACTCCGGCGTGAGCAGGCAGTTGTCGGCGTAGATGATGTACTGCCCGGCGCGGGTGCGCATGGTGGCCAGGAAGTCGTGGTTGAGCGTGGTCACGGCGTCGGGCTCGTAGTGGAAGTAGTAGGCCGTGTCGTCGTGCCGGGCCAGGAAGGCCGCGTTGTCGGCCGCGGCTGGGGCTAGGGAGGGGAGGGCCTGCTTGGTTTCGGCGTAGTAGATGTACTGGCGTAGGCCCGCTAGCCCTGCCTGCTCGTTCAGTTCACCGCTCTCGGTAAACACCGGCTCGCCCAGCGTGAGGTAGTCGAAGCTGCCGCCGGTGCCGGGCTGGCCGGCGTAGCCCTGCATCACACGCTTCACCCGCTCCGCTGTGATGTGTTCGGCGTAGTCCTCCATCTCCGTGAGGATAAACTTGCGGTTGCCGCCGTCCTGCTGATTGAGCTTGAGCACGGCGTGGGCCGTGGTGCCGCTGCCAGCAAAGCTGTCGAGGACGATGGAATCTTGGTCAGTGGCGACTTCTAAAATGCGCTCAATTAGCTGTGTCGGTTTAGGGGTATCAAACAGCTTCTTGCCGAACAACTGTTTGATTTCAAGGTTCGCAGCATCTGTATGACCTGCAAATTCATAACTCCAAAAGTTGATGGGAGCTATGCCTTGCTTCACTTCCGTCAGAAAGCGCTTTATGCTGGGAGACTTTGATTTTCCGTCTTTACCCCACCAAACCCGATTTTCTTCAATCATCTTTTCCCAACTCTCTTTGCTGCTCCGCCAAGCCTTGCTAGTAGGAAAAATAGATTCTCCAGTATTCGGATTGATTATTTCGTAGCAAAGGTTAGGGCGTGCTTCTGGCGCTACTTGGTTCAAGAAAGAAGCTGCTTTCCATGGACCTCTCTCGTCATTATCAGGATTGCTATACCTATTATTCGCTTCCGAGCTTCTTATCAATAGGTTCGGTTTAAAACCAGGCCTCTTAGAATAAACGATAATATGCTCAGTAACATTAGTGAAGTTATCGGTATTATTGCTTCGAGTGTAACGCTTTTGCCATATAATATTAGTGACAAAGCAATTAGCTCCGAATATCTCGTCCATTACAGAACGAAGATTGGCAACTTCGTTATCGTCAATAGAAATCCATATGCTACCGTCTTCTCTCAGCAGCTTATGCAGCAGTTTGAGGCGTGGATACATCATACACAGCCACTTATCATGACGCGATAAGTCCTCACTTTCTTTGCCTACAACTTGGCCTAGCCATTTCTTGAGCTTAGGGTCATTGACATTGTCATTATAGACCCAACTTTCATTGCCAGTATTGTAAGGGGGGTCAATGTATATGCATTTTATAAGTCCTTCATAGCTAATTAATAAGGCCTTTAAAGCTTCAAGGTTGTCGCCATGAATAATCTTGTTTTCACAGCTAGGAGTAGGCGTGGATGTTTTAGATGTATTGCTGAACTGATAATCCAGTAGGCGAAAAGGGACGTCTTGATGATGGTTAACGACTTGTGTCTTACCAATCCAGTGTAAAGTAGGCATTTGTAAGGATTAATGGAATAATTTTGATTCGGCAGTCAGTATTCTATACTGAAGCTAAAACCATCCGTATTTTCTTTTTGTCGTTTTTCCCCATGTATCAAGAGCATAAGACTTTCTCTCTATTTCTTGTAGTGTATCACCACTGACTATTTCTGCATGAAAAGTTTTGTTATTTCTGTTCATGTTTATCACCAAAGCACCTTCCTTGTTTAGTTTAACAGATTTAACTCCTGGCATCTCATTTGGTAGGTTTAATCGAAACATTGAGTTTGATGGATAATACTTATATAATACATCCTTTGAAAGGCCGTTCGAAAATTCTAACTTAATTATATCACCGTCTTTTACCCCCATACTGTTTAGTGCAGCAGCAGCTTTTTTAGGTAGTTCTGCTTGAAATCGCCGCTCACCGGTAAAGGATTCTAAACCAATCCAAACAGTTGAGCAATTATCAATATCCAGAACAGGCTGCTTCTTTGACCGTTTGGCAATTTTAGGCGAAATACTATCTCTTGTAACTATTTCAAGGAAGACTAAATCATCTGTTGTGCGCCTTGCTAGCCGCTGACTAAAAATATTTTCATACTCCTGTAACCTTTTGTCAGTAGCTGATTCAGAGGTTGACCAAGCCAACATGAATGCATTAGTAGCCTGAATAGATAGGGCATTATCTTGCGTTATACAACCTAATTCAGTATTTGCATACAATCCTGCCGCAGTGAAATTGCCTGATCCAAAATATGCGCCAAGTGTTTTGTTGAATCCTTTATTGGAATAGCCGTTTCCGACAACTAGTAGTTTTGGATGAAAAATTCCTTTATTAGTGTGGCCCAGACGAACATCCCATCCGGATTTCTTCAATAGTCGAAGTGCATTAGGATGCGTTACTGCTCCAGAAGTGCCAGCTACCATGTTGAGCTCACTGATACCATGCTTTTTAGCGAGCTTAATTAGGTAGTTTGCTCCATCCAAAGTCAGGTATGCAGTGGCTACGCACAGTGCTTCGGGAGAAATACCTTTAAACACACTGCTTATTTGAGATTCAATGGTGTTACTCCCGGCTTGGCTTAAAAGGATGTTGCTCACGCTTTTGAATTTAAGAGGTAATCAGAGGAGAAAAGGGGGGAACAAGGACACTCCATCATCCAAGTCAAGATTATTGAACGTCCTGGTGGTTGATGACTTTGCCTTTACCAATCCAGTGGAGGGTGGGCATGCGGGGGTAGCTCTAGGTGTAAGGACGAAGATACGGAAGGCCAAAACGGGGAGCTAATCTGATTGGTACTTGCCAGCCGCGGCCATAGGTATTGGCAACTGCTGGGCCTGTGCCAACTAGCTTTTGCAAATTCAGGCAGCAGTGCTTTTTTTCTTTGTTTATGGCGCACTCGAACGAACACCTAATCTGGGTTCAGCCGGGCGCCAAAGCCTCGGAAGGCGTCGCACCCGAAGCAGTCCGCCGCTACGTTTGCATCCGGTACGTCATGGTATCTGCGAGCAGCCTTTGGTCAATCGTTGAGGTGCCACACCAGCTTCATTCCGCTCACTAAACGCTTGCTGACTTGGTGGAAGAATGCAACTGCTGTAAATTAACTGAATCATGCTTCCGCAACGGGGGGCCGTCGTATGGAAGCCGCGTCTAGTTTCTGCTGCAATGAAGTCCATCCAGCTTGCTGAGGTGGCGGTTCGGGGCGGTATGTTGCAGGTGGTTGAGGACTAGTCACTGCTGGTGCCGCCACTGCTGCTACTGCCACGGCTGTTACCTGAGCTGGTGGGGCCGACGGATTGATAAGCGCCGTGCCACCGCCTTCGTGCGTGGCGATGATGCCTGGCCCGGCAGCAAAGCCGGTAGGCAAGCACTCGACTGGCACATAGAGCAGGTTTTTGGCCCGCGTGAGCGCCACATACAGCAAATTTATTTCTTCCAGCACGCGCGCCAGCACGCCCTGTTCGGTCGGCTTGCGGGCGTGGTCGCGCGCCAATTGATCAATGGTTAGCTGCGTAATGAAATCACTGGTGAGCTGCACGGCATCGTACTCCAACCCCTTGCAGCGGTGCACGGTTGAAAAGTAAAGCTGCGCTTCGGCCCGGTTTTCATCCTTCACGTGGCGCTGCTTGAGCTTGTTGATGAGGCCCACCACCTCGTTGCCGTAGTCTTCCACGATTTTCACGAGCAGCAGCAACTGTGCGTCTTCGGTTTGCTTAGCGTAGTCCCGTAGCCCGTCGAGGTCGGCCATCTTGCGCAGCAGCGGGTCTTTGATGGAAGCGTGGCGGCCATTGGCCAGGTGCAGTACATCGTAGAGGCTGGCCCCCGTGTCGGCGTAGGTATACGATTTTATGTTGCCCTCAAAGTAAAGCTTTTGGGCTTCGTTGCCGGGCATCGCCGTGTATTCGAAAGCTTTGAGCAGTAGTCCGATATTGGTGCGGCCTATGACAGCCCGGCTGGTAGTGGCGGCCCCCTTGCCGTGGCCCGACAGGGGCAGGGGCGTGTCGGCCCCCAAGTGTGCTTTCCAGGCCAGCACCCGCGTGGCCAGCTCGGCCAGCGACGCGCCGAAGCGGAAGCTGGCGCTCAGGTGAAAGGGCGTAAAATCGGCTTTGCTCAACGAGTTGACGGCATGCCGCCAGCCATAAATCTGCTGGTGCGCGTCGCCCACAATAACCTTGGTTGCCGCCTGCTTAAAAAACCAGTCCAACATGGCCCCCGAGGCATCCTGACCCTCATCGAAGAGGATATAGTCGTGGCGCAACTGCTTGGCCGCGAGTTGAAATTTCTTCAGGTAAAAATCGTGGATGATTTCAATCTTGCCGCTGTCCATCCGGCGTAGCAGCTGCAGGCATCCATCCTCAATTAGCCCGTAATGCTGGGTCACAAACTCCCGCGCGGGCGGCTCTACCACAATATCTAGGTAGTTCAGGTCCCTTACTCGCTGCTTGTCACTGTTGCAGAAGTAGGCTAGGAACTTGATAATGTGGGTGGCCAGCACGTACTCGCCCAACGCCGAAGGCCCGGCGGGGCGGAACAGCCCCAGAATACCCACCAACTCGTAGGGCTTGAAAGCCCCGTCTTTACGCACGGTGTAGGGGCTGTTGACCACAATGTGCCGGCGCGCCAGGGAGTGGGCCGTTTCCACCTGCACATGGTCCAAGCCCTGCGCCCGAAACTTGCGTTCGGCCTCCCGCCGCACAGCACTGTTAAAGGCCAGGTACAGGATGCGAGCGTCTGGCGGCCGGGTGCGGGCGTACTCGACCACGGTGGTGGTTTTGCCCGAGCCGGCGACAGCGTTGATTTTGATGTTGCCCACCGAGGTTATGATGGCTTCCTGCTCCGGAGTGAGGGGCAGCGATGCTGTTTTTAGAGCGTTCATCAGGCCAGGTGGGCGATAATGGACGTGGGAAAACCGGGCAGATGTATGTGCTGAATGGTTGGTCGGCTGAACGGGAAATCTTTGTAGAAATAGTGCATCAAATGGAGAAGGAAATGGCAGTGTAAAGCGGCACTATTGCCAAAAAACGGGCCATTTTAGGTTAGTGACTTCCTTCCTTGCGCTGCAAGTACTCATACAGGCACACAATGGCCGTGCGGTCGGGGCTGTACCCACGGAAGGCCTGGCAGTCGAAGCAATTCCGCTCCACGTGGGCGTAGGGTTTATCCAGCAGCTGGTGGGCAGCCTTAGGGCAGTCGTCCACATGGTACACTAGTTCCAGGCCGCCCGCTATGCGCTCTACCATAGGCCGGTAGTGCTTGCTGTAGAATTCCTGCCGCCGCAGCTGAGCCTGGGCGCGCTCGGCCGGCGACTTGGTGGCCTGGTCGGCCCGCCACTGCACGCGGGCCGCCTGGCGGGCTTCTTCGCGCAGCTGCTCGGCGTGCAGGCGCTCTATCTCAGCCCGGCATTTCTCAAAATAGCGTTGCCGACGCTGGCTCACCACCCGGCGCATCTCGGGATTGTTGAGCCACTGCTTGTGCTGCTCACCGCGAACTATCAGTTCTTCCAGGTCGCTCAGGCCGATGTCGCGCCGGATTTTACTCAAGTCTATTTCGATGGCCGGCAGGCCCATTGCCCGGATTTTAGCACGCTTCTCCTCATCCACGAAGTGCGTAACGGCCACTTCTACCAATACCCATTTGGTGTCGATACGCACCATGATATCGGGAATGATAGCTCCGGTGCGCTTTTCGAGGATTACCTCATCCAGTGTTACCAGACGGGCGGGGAAGCTGTAATAGCTATCTGTTTCGTAGCTGCTGGGAATAAACTCAGTGCCCATAAAACTGAGCGTATCAAAAAGCTCGTCAGCATAGGGCCGCGCATCAAATGAAAAGCTCTCCCAAAAAGCCGGGGTGAAGGTCAAAAACCCCGACATACCTGGCAGGCATAATTGCTTATGCTGCGCAATAATGTCCTTGGCCGCTAAGTGAATGGCCGTTTGGAGGCCCGTGGTACACTCCAGCGCCTGGTAATGCGCAAAGTGGGCCACCTTCACATTGCCAACTGAGTTGCGCGCCACTAGCAGCGCGCCGCAGCCAGGGCAAGCGCATCCGCAGGCCAGCCCGGTGGCCACCTGGCTGATGTGCCATAGCTGGCCATCTCGCAGGCCGTAGAGAAGCTTAAGCTGGTTGGCCATTGGGTGAGATTTGACTCGGCCGGCCCATTACAGCCGTTCCAGCAGTCGGTCAATTTGTTGCCGAATTTCCATCAGCTCTTCCCTGATGTCGTCGCGAGAGACATACAGCGAGCCAGCCGACTCCTCCTCGCTGGGCGATAATTCATCTGCGCTAGGCTCCCGATAATCTTCGGGTAGAAAGTCGGCGTTATCTGGGTCCCAACCTCGCCTTACCTTGCTATCAACATAGTCGCCATACCAGCGCCGGTCGTTATGAGGGGCACCGTTCATGCGGTCGGCGTTGGCGGGGCCTGGGTAAGGCCCCGCCAGCAACGTCAGTATCTGCGTATGAGCTATTGCGGCGGCTTCTACAAGTGGAGCCAGCTGACTGGAGTGGCAGATATAGCTCGGGGGGCCAACGGAGTTTAGCATATCGCGCAGCGCTTCCCAGTTCGCCGCATTATCCAACTGCTCCGACCGGCTGCGCCATTCGCGAGCCGCCGGGGTGTCTACCTCCGCATCTTCCAGCAAATACCGGCGACGTAACATCTTGTTCAGCAGGCGGGGGAGCTGTCGACGCAGTTGTTGCCCATTTTTGCGTAGCGGGGCCAGCTGGGCTTCATTCTCATATTCAACATCCGAGGCGTGGGCGAGCGGCAATGGCGGCTCCCCTTGCTTTGTGAGCCGCCGGATTAGGGCCGGGTAAGCCGGAGATAATAAAGTTCGACGGACTGGCGGTTGCCCCGGTCGGGAAATCACGAGGTCTGCTTTAAGATTCCTGAATGCCATTTCTATCCTGGGTTCCATCCACCAGTGTGCTTCGGGAGCCGCATACTGGGTGAGTAGCTCCAGCGCTTCGGAAAGCGAGATGGCGTTTAGTGGTTTAGAATCCTTAGGCATTGTCACAGTAATATTTTGCGGGCCAGTGCGGCGTGCAGCCCTGCAAAATAGGGTAATGCTCGCGTTGTTATTGCGGTGCTTGCTGAATGGCCACGACCCCGGCAAGGCCTGGGGGCAAATTGATATCAGACCGAAAATTAGCATCACTGCCACGTAGCGTCGCGGCTTGGTTCTGGCGTTCGCGCGTAAGCTGCTGCACATACCGCGGAGGGCTTTGCCGCAGGTACTGGATGTCAGGCTGCAAAGCACCAAGGATGTCCAACAGGGTATGCATTCTCTCGGCTACTGATTCAGTGCCGGGGCCGAATGGGCAGCACACCAAGCAAGCCAATGGCAACGAGTATTGAAGTGTATCGGATACCCTACTGCGGTGGTCTCTTCCTGTACTATCAGCGGCACGTAGCTTACGTACATCGGTAGCCGGCACAATGGAGCAGCCAAAGCTGCTGGCACTCGGCCGGGGGCCCCAGCAGCAATATCCAGTTGGGGCCGTGTATGCCGCTGTCCAGTACGAATAGAGGCAATAGATGGGTGCGCAGGGCCACTTTGGTCTTGCCGCCGCGTTGCTAATCAGCTTGTCACACTGATATTTTCGTTGCGGAGGGGTGCCCTTTTTCTTGTAATAGTGCAGGTGCTTAAATTCATCCGCATCGTGCGCGATGACTTTACCCTGAACTCGCAGACCGAGCCAATTCCCTGTGAAGCCCTGAAACCACCATTCCCAATCAGCCCCGTTTTTACCTTCCGCGTCTTTTGTAAAGGCTTCGATAGTGATATTCGGGAGATGCAGCCGGAGCAAGTCGCGCAGAAATAAGTCCGTAAGCGTTTCTTCGCCCAAGGGGTACCGCAGGGCGCGTCCCTCCTGAATGCGGTGCCAGGTATCGGTAGAGGCTTTGGTAAAGGCGTCGCAGAGGGAGCTTGACATAACTAATTAGGTAGGAGGAGGCCTACTCGGCCGTTTCGTGCAGGGGCAATAACCGCTCTAAAATTTCTCGGATACTTATTATTTCTCTGCCAGCAAAGCTTTGATTATGGTAATTAATAATTATTTTGATTAAATTCTGTTTTATGAAGAATTGCAGGTTGGTCACCCGCAATGACTCCGAAAGGTGTTCTGTACAACCACCGTACCTTGTTGGTCTCATCCTTGGTACTCTCCACGAGCAGATTGCAATTAGAGCCGGAAACAAAATACTTGGACCAAATCAGTAGCTAGGACCGACTGTGAGGTAGAAGTCGGGTTTACAACGGTGTGCTCGACCGTCCATTACTTTAGCTGCTACTTCCGGTAATTTACTGCGCGTTTATGCTACACCTCCCCGATGCCTGGGTTGACTTTGAGTGTCCGCGCTGTGGCTATAGCATCGACATTCAACTAGTAGATGCTAAGGCGGAAGCTACGGTATTTTGCCACAACTGCAAAATACCTATCAAGCTTAACGACCAGGAGGCAAGTGTGCACAGCGGTCTGGACCAGATAGATGCAGCAATGCGTCAACTGAAAAATCTCTTTAAGAAATTCGGGAAATGAACTACGCGAGCCATAGCCTTCGGACTAACCTGCAAGAGTGGAAGAACCGCCTTTATCGGGCTACTTACCAGCAGTTTGCGCACCAGTTGAAGTACCTTTTTACTAACTTCAATTCGGATAAGCAACTCGCTGGCCTACTAGTAGAGGCCACGCGGCAGTTTCCGCTGACTAAGGAAGAAATGGTAGAGAACTACCAGCAAATGGAAGGCCACGCGGAATTTAGCTTTTCGTCGGAGGTAGAGCAGGCAGCATTCTGCTACCAGATGCTAAATCATTTCTTTCAAGAAAACCAGACGTACAACATTCAGAATTACACTGAGTTTGCCTCTTCAACCTTCGAGGAAACTCGTAAAAGCTTTGTTGAGGAGTTCATTGCCCCGATTGTCTATTACCTGCACGACCGGTTGGACAAGTCTAACGCGGTGCTCTACCTGCTGGAAAAGTATAAGCGGCGCACCGAGTGGTTCACGCGCAAAAGCCTGTACGCGGCCTATAAAAGCGCCACTAAAAGCTACGAGCAGCTACTGGAAGACGACCTGCGGCTCTTTCTCTTTGACCAGGGCATTGAGTACCCATTCTCCACGCCAGCTTCCTCCTCAGGTCGGGCGGACATTGTGGGCGAGATAGAAACGGACGACCCGCTAATTGTGGAAATCAAGATAGTTGACCGCGAGAAAAGCTACGGTAAAAACCGCATTAAGGAGGGATTTACGCAGGTAGTAAAGTACGCCAACGACTACGGCAAGCAGGTAGGCTACCTAGTACTCTTCAACATGGACGAGAGCGAGATAAATTTTCGGGCAGTAGATGACACTAAGATGTTTCCGCCAGCTATTCACCTCGGCGGCAAAACGTTCTATTTCGTGGTCGTTAATTGTTTCATCGGCGAGTCGGCGAGCAAAGTAGGTGTGTTGAAGGAATTGTCCGTGCAACTATCAGAGTTGACAGCTAGTGTGGAAGCCATAAGGTAAGCAGTCACTCCTACCGTTCAACCATACCTAGATGATTTCCACTTTATTCCCTCGCCTGGCCGCCGCGCTGGTTGTCCTTGTCATGAGTTCAGCAAGTGTTTCGGATGCGCTGGCCCAGACGCCCGCTACAGTGGTGCGCATCGCCAAACTTCGCATCAAGCCGACCCAGCTGGTTAGCTACACGGCCGCGTTGAAAGAGTAAATCGAAGCCTCGGTGCACATCGAGCCGGGCGTGCTGAACCTGTACGCGGTGGCCGATAAGAAGGACCAGGCCGCTCTCACGATTTTTGAGGTCTATGCTTGCCAAGAAGCCTATCTGGCTCATCTGGAAACCCCACATTTCAAGAAATATAAAACGTCGACCAAGGACATGATTCAGTCCCTCAAACTCAATGGAAACGACGCCCATCATTCTTAGAGCCAAACCGGTGTAAGAACTACAGTTCAATCGTCCCCTCTACCCGCAGTAAGACCTTCATGGCCTTCGTGAAGTTTTTGATAATGCTGAAGTGCGCTTTCTGAGAATTGGGCTGAATGCGGTTGGCTACGTAAGCTCGGAGCGTCTTACCAGCTGTGTCGTGCGAAGCCCGAAAATCCTTGATAGTTTGCTTGACCTGCTCAGAGCCCTTGAAAGCCCACTTGGTTCCGGGGTCTTTCTGCTCCTTTAGCTCCACAAAAATGATGGTATCTTCGTAAAGCAGCATGCCGTCGCACCGACTTTGCTCATTGCCGTCGCCCTTGAATACTGGGATACAGTTGTCTACTGACTTAAAAGTTACTTCGTAGCCAGGGCTATTATCTACCCGCGCAATCCAGGTTGCTTCGGCCTCCAGGTCGGTGCTGACGTAGGCTGGCTCGTCATCCTTGGTTGTGTCGTCGCAGAGGCCGAACAGTGGTTCGCTAACGAGGGTATCGGAGGGCTGACCGTTCTCGCATTGCCCGGTGAAGAAGTCAGGCATTATCGGCGGCCAGTTCAATTTCCAGCAGGTCGGAGAAACTGGCATTAGCTTCTCCGAGCGCGTTGTTAAGGTCGTTGTCGTCGGACGGAATGCCGCCGTCCATTGGCAAGCGGGTGATAGTGCCCGCGCTGTTCAGCGCGTATACCACCGCTTGTTCGGCCGCTAGCGTCGCAGCCGGGGGTACTATCGCTTCCAGCCGCTGATCAAGCTTGCCGTGGTGCGGGGCTGCCTGGATGGTCTGCTTCACCTCGTCGGCCTGGATGGCCAGCGTCAGATAATTCAGGATGTAGGGGCTGTGCGTGGTGATGACCAACTCATTGCCAGGCGTCGTGTTAGCATAGCGGAGCAACTCGTACAGTACAGCCCGTTGCGAAGTCGGAAACAGGTTTTGCTCGGGCTCTTCCACTACGTTAAGAAACGTTTCGCGCCGAAAGCTAGCGGCTAATGATTCCAATATTTCTTGCTGCACTTCAAGTGGGTAGTCGGCTTGCAGAATAGTATCTATCCGCTCGCGCAGGCGACGTCTTTCTACCGCGCTCAACTCACTTCGTGAGGCATCATGCTCCTTGTGAATGGCGGAGGATAGATTGCGAGAAACCAGTAGCAAAGGCACCAGTGACTGAAAGCCACTGGAAGCTTCCGAAAGTCGTAATTTGAAGGAAATCTTGCCAGCCGTCTTGCCGCTTATCCACGGAATTTTATTTGACTTATCGTAGTCGAACCGGACGCCGCCAACTGGTAGCTGCCAACCTTCAGTCGTTATCTCACGCTGCGCCCGGCGCATCTCTTCCCAAAACTCCAGCAAGGGACTCGGCAATCCCTTTAATCTATCCGGCTCATCTACCGCGCTTAAAAAATTGCGCTCGGCTGGCACGTACATAATTTTTGGTATCTGGTAGCCGGCATTCTCTTTATACAGGTTAATGGTTAGCTTCTTGTGCTGATATGTTAGCACCCCGGTCTTACCCCTATACTCAATGTACGTATCCGCCCGAAAGTAATTTTTCAAGTTCTGATAGGCACAATACAGGTTAGCAAATCGATTGTAGCTGGTTACATATTTCTCCGTCACCCGTCCCTGGAACAGCGCTTTTTCCAACCAACTCATCGTCGAGAAAAGCTTAGCGATACTGCTTTTACCACTGCCCTGATTGCCGATGAACACCGTCACCTTTTGGAAATCCATAAAGCCATCCTCTTCGGCAAAGCCAGTGGTTATCGGCCCAAAATTTTCAACTTTCAGCTTGCTCATATAGAAGTAGCGTAAGGAGCCAAAGATACTGAAAATGGCGCGGCACAGGGATTATACCCCACGTTGCGCCATTTTCCGTTAATAAGCGGGGTCGCACTAGTCTAGGAGTAGAAAACCCCGCTAAGAAAACTCGAATAACATAAGTGTCTATAAGTTAGTTAATTTTGTTGCCAAGTCGGATTCAAGTCCCTCTTGCCAACCTGTTTATTGATGCCTACCCATCATAAGTACTGCCTGCAGAAAGGTATCTTCCTTACCTAATAGCTTTCGCTACTGAAAGCGGCTTAGCGGAATTTTCTATTCCTAGTCTAGTGCGACCTCTAGTACTGATAAGTAGGTTTTGAATCTGCCTAACTACCCCACAAAATGGCGCTATAGTTGTTCTAGATTCCCCATCGCCAAGCTTTTTTGCTGCTCATGGCTACCTACTTAACGCTCCAGCCGCACTCGAAGCGGTTTTGTCAGTGCCATCGGCAGGCTTTCTAGACGATAATAATCGGCATAGCCCTCGCGGATGGGGTGTACCTGTTACACTAGAGATGCCCGAGCATCTTCCTTAGCCACGCGCAAGAGATAGCCGTTCTCGCCACCTATCGGCTGAAGTGGGACTAATGATATATATGCCGCTTATTTCATCCGCGAACGGCCTACTAGACTTGCTTGGGCAATAGCCGTTGCACGCCCATAGGATGAAAGGCCTTCCCGTACCGCGTGCGATATCCCGACTGATTGAGTTGGTCGGCAATAGCTCGCAACGTCGCCCCCGTAGCCCGCAGCAGGGCGGCCAACTGCGCTGCCTGCCGATTATTCAGATTGGCTTGCGCATTCTGGGTCATCGCTACCCAGGATTTCTCTCTCGCGGTCTGGGTCAGATTAGCCGGCGTACCTAGCTGCGCACCCCGTGCCTTCTTGGCCGCTAAGGCATCGCGGGTACGGACGGAAATCGACGAGGCTTCCTTCTGCGCGACGGCGGCCATGATGTGCAAGGTAAACTCATCTGCAGCCGGCAGGTCGACTGCTTGGAAGCGTACCCGGCTTTCCATGAGGGTCGCGAGGAAGGCCACGTTGCGTGCGAGTCGGTCTAGTTTAGCTACGAGCAGCACCGCATCTTCTTGCCGGGCGCGCGCGATGGCCCCCGCTAGTTGCGGCCGTTCGTTTTTCTTGCCCGACTCCACTTCGGTGAAGGTGGCCACGAGTTGGGCGTCGCCGCGCAGGAAACTTTGCACCGCCGCTTGCTGGGCTTCGAGCCCGAGGCCGGACTGGCCCTGGCGAACGGTACTCACCCGGAAGTAGGCCACATATTTCGTCATCGAGCGCAAAACTACCCCCCAATGTGGTTTTGTCACAAAAGTTAAACGTGCGTCGCTAAGATGTAAAATTAACGTACTTTTACCTTATTGCTCCTGAACGGGGCTTTTATACCCTGCTTTTGTACCATGACCCCGCTTCCGACCTACACTCCTTATTATAGGGTCTCCACCCAAAAGCAGGGTGCCTCCGGTCTGGGCCTTGAAGCGCAGCAAGCGGCCGTGCGGGCTTTCGTCCAGGACCCCGCCCAACTGCTGGGAGAGTTTGTAGAAATTGAGAGTGGTAAAAAGAACCAGCGGCCCCAACTGCTCGCCGCCATGACGGAGGCCCGCCGGGTAGGCAGTACGCTACTCATCGCCAAACTCGACCGGCTCAGCCGCAACGCCAGCTTCATCCTGGCCCTGCGCGATTCAGGGGTAGACTTCGCCTGCTGCGACATGCCTGATGCGAACACGCTTACTGTGGGGCTTTTTGCCGTGCTCGCCCAGCACGAGCGCGAGACCATTTCCAAACGGACGAAAGATGCGCTCGCGGCTAAAAAGGCGCGCGGGGCGACGCTGGGTAATCCGCAGAATATGACGCCGGCCATTTACCAGCTAGGGCAGGCCGC
>Ga0268353_100110_pt1 | contig 14225 bp, 15 predicted proteins | sample G5R2_NF_18SEP201_FD_190168 | JGI IMG/M metagenome (GOLD analysis project Ga0268353, IMG submission 190168) | Phyllosphere microbial comminities from switchgrass, GLBRC, Michigan, United States - G5R2_NF_18SEP2017_LD1 | ecosystem: Host-associated > Plants > Phyllosphere > Phylloplane/Leaf | place... | reverse complement strand
GCGCGCCCAATGCGCGCACCCCGGCCCCCGCCCGGCCCGCTTCTTACCTTTGTAGCCTCACTGGCGCTTCGTGCCCACCCACCCGCTCGCATGTATTTCAACCACATCATCGACACGCTCGGCAACACGCCGCTCGTGAAACTCAACAAAGTTACCGAAGGCATCAAGGGCACCATCCTGGCTAAGGTAGAGTACTTTAACCCCGGCAACTCGGTGAAGGACCGCATGGCCCTGCGCATGATTGAGGACGCCGAGAAGGCCGGCCTCATCCAGCCGGGCGGCACTATCATCGAGGGCACGAGCGGCAACACCGGCATGGGCCTGGCCCTGGCCGCCATTGCGAAAGGCTACAAAACCATCTTCGTGATGAGCGACAAGCAGAGCAAGGAAAAGCAGGATATCCTCCGCGCCGTGGGTGCCGAGGTGGTCGTGTGCCCCGTCGATGTGGCCCCCGAAGACCCCCGCAGCTACTACTCGGTGGCCAAGCGCCTCAGCAAGGAAACGCCTAATTCGTTCTACCCCAATCAGTACGACAATCTCTCCAACACGGCGGCCCACTACGAGGCTACCGGCCCTGAAATCTGGCAGGGCACCGATGGCAAAATCACGCACTTCGCGGCCGGCGTGGGCACCGGCGGTACTATCTGCGGTAGCAGCAAGTACCTGAAGGAGCAGAACCCTAAAGTCTTCACGCTCGGCCTCGACACCTACGGCTCGGTATTCAAAAAATACAAGGAGACCGGTATTTTTGACCAGAACGAAATATACCCCTATAAAACTGAGGGTATTGGTGAGGATATTTTGCCGAAAAACGTGGATTTTGACGTTATCGACCAATTTATTAAAGTGTCCGATAAAGACGCGGCCCTGATGACGCGCCGCCTCGCCAAAGAGGAAGGCCTGTTTGTGGGCTGGAGCTGCGGCTCGGCCGTTTTTGGGGCCTTGGAGTACGCCCGTGAGCACCTTACGGAGGACGATACGATGGTCATTGTGCTGCCCGACCACGGCACGCGCTACCTCGGCAAGATTTATAACGATGAGTGGATGGCCGCTCAGGGCTGGCTCTAGCCCCCGCGCCGGGTTTGCTAAAGTGAAGAGCCTGAATTATCTTCGTTACCCCAAGATACGATACTTAGTATGACCGACGCGCTTAACCATATTGTGCTGATAGAGGATAACGAGACGACGAGCTTTCTCAACAACCGCTTGCTAAGCCGGTTGGGAGTGGCTCGCCAGGTCAGCTCGTTCTCGAAGGCCGATGAGGCGCTGAATTTTCTGTGGGGTAGCCAGCTGGCTGATGGCCAGGCAGTGCCCGACCTGGTGTTCGTGGACCTAAAAATGCCCGGCATGAGTGGCTTCGACTTTCTGGAGCGCTACAGCCAACTGCCCACCGAGGCCCAGGAGCGTACCGTAGTAGCCGTGCTCACCACCTCTATGCACGGCGCCGACACCGCCCGCGTGGCCCAGTACCCCAATGTAGAGTACCTCACCAAGCCCCTCACCGAAGAAAAAATGCAGCGCCTGCTCGCCAAGCGCTTCGCCGCTGCTTCGTAGAGAGTAAATTTGCCTGAAACAGGAAGGGCCGCCCGGTAGCATTACCGGACGGCCCTTCCTGTTTATTATCAAATCATTAAACAAAGGCAAATCGTTCGCCATCGAACAAACCTTTATCGCTGAGCTTGAGGCTGGGAATAACGAGCAAGGCCATGAAGGAAAGCGTCATAAACGGCGCTTGCAGGCCCGAGCCCAGCTCAGCCTTGGCAAAATGGTCGAGGGTGGAATAGGCCGCCGCCACGGCCGGGCCGGGCTGGTCCGACATGAGGCCGGCCACGGGCAGCGGCAGCACATGCTCGGCCCCGGTGCCACCCACGGCGGCCAGGCCACCCTGCGCCGCCACCACGAGGTTGATGGCGCGTGCCAGGCTCTCATCGTCGTAGCCGACGGCCGTGATATTGTGTGAGTCGTGGCCCACACTGCTAGCCAGCGCGCCCTGTTTCAGCCCAAAACCTTTGATAAATGCCACGGCCGGGGCCGCGCCGGGCGTGTAGCGGTTGAGCACCACCAGCTTGAGGATGTCCTGCGCCGGGTCAGGTTGCAGATGGCCGTTGGCCACGGGCAGCGTGAGGTCGCGCCGCGCCGTGATGAGTTGGCCGTCGAAGCACTCGATAACCGGGCACGATGCTGTAGCGGCGGCTAGGTTGGGAGCGGCTAGCACCAGCGCAGCGGCGGCCAGCGGCTGCGCGTGGAAGTTATTGGCTAGGGCCACCGGTGTAGCGGGCAGCAGGCACTGGCCGTTTTCGGCTACCAGCTCTCCGTTGAGATAAGTTTTTAGCACCTGAAAATTGGTCAGGTCTTCTACCAAAATAAAATCGGCAGGGTCGCCCAGGCGCAGCTGGCCCACGGGCAGGCGGTAGTGCGCCACGGGATTGAGGCAGGCGACTTGCAGCACGTCGAACACGCTGTATTCCAGCGCCACGGCGCGCTGCACAAGCTGGTTGATATGGCCTAGCAGCAGGGTGTCGGGGTGCTTATCGTCGGAGCAGAACATGAGCTGCTCGTAGTGCTGGGGCAGCAATTCGATGAGCGCATCGAAATTGCGCGCCGCTGAGCCCTCGCGAATCAGGATTTTCATGCCAGCCGCCAGCTTGTCGCGCGCCTCGGCCGCCGTAAAGCACTCGTGGTCAGTGCTGATGCCCGCGCTGGCGTAGCACTCGGCATCCTCTCCTTGCAGGCCGGGCGCGTGGCCATCTACAGGCCGGTCGTAGCGGTGAGCCAACTCGATTTTTTCAAGTACTTCGGGGGCCCGGTTGAGCACACCGGGCCAGTTCATCATCTCGGCCAGGTAGCCAATCTGCGGGTTTTGGAACAGCTGCTCGATGTCGGCGGCCGTTATTTCGGCACCGGCCGTCTCAAACGGGGTAGCGGGCACGCAGCTCGGGGCTCCAAAACAGAATTTAAACGGGCTAGGCGCTGCGTTGTCCAGCATGTACTGCACGCCGGCCACGCCCAGCACGTTGCCGATTTCGTGGGGGTCGCTGACGGTGGCCACGGTACCGTGGGGAAGGGCCAGCCGGGCAAATTCGCTGGGTACCAACAGGGAGCTTTCCACATGTACGTGAGCATCCACAAAGCCGGGCAGGGCGTAGGGCAAGGCCGGGTCGGGGCCGCTGGCGCCGGGCACCAGCTCAATAGCTGCGAGGTGCCCCCCCACTACGCGCAGTGTAGCCGGGCACACCGTGCGGGCCGGAATATCAACCAGATTAACAGAAAGCACGAAATCAGCCGCCATGTCGTTGAAAAGAAAGGTATTGCCCCCGGGCCGCGAGGCCGGGCGGGCGATGGAAAGTATTTTTACCAAAAAAAAGCCCCGTGAAGCTATCGCTAAATGCTCGTTTGCTGGCCCGGCCAGCCTTTTTGGTGGTCTTGGTGGCCTCGCTGGCTGCTAGTGGCTGTGCCGGCCACGGCTCGCTATCGCAGAAGACCCGCTGGTACAAACACCATAGCGGCGGCAAATCAGTACCTTGTCCTTGTGGTCATTAATTTGTTTTTAGGGCTTTTAGCAGTATGTTAGCCGCCGTTTACCTAACTAGTTACGGCTAACTTATGACCAAATTCTACTGCTTGATATGGCTGCTTTTAGTAGCGGCCTCGGCACATGCTCAAGAGCCGGCCCCAGTGCCCGCCGCCCCTGTTGTGCGCCTGCCGCCCACCAGCTTTAAGGGGGGCGCTTACCAATTAAAAAACAGCCGCGAGTGGAAACGCGCCAAGTTGCTTTACGACGCTCAAAGCTTGAGTGTGAGCGATGCCGACCACAAGCCGCAGTACCCGCTGGTGTTTCCGGCGGATAGTGTGCGGGCCTTTTTTATTGGCCGCGATACGTTTTCGGTGGTGCGCGAGGTAGATATCCCCCGGCCTAACCAACACTTGCGGAGCCTGTTTGCGCGCAATCTGTACCACCGGGGGGGCTACGAGGTGGTAGAGTACGTGGCCGTTATGCCAGCCGGCCAGCCGCCGGTAGTATATACGCTGCTCACGCAGGCTGGCCAGCCCCAGGCGGTGCTGCCGCCTAATAACGTCTTATTCCGCATGACGTTAGCCAAGGTTGTGCGCGACTTCCCGGCCCTGGCACAACAACTCGAGCTAGACCCCAACCTGCTGCCCGAGCAGCTGCCCGAGCTTTTGATGGCTTACGGCAAATGGAAAGCTGCTAACGGAAAAAAATAGCTGCTTCCGTGGGCTGGCAGCAGGAGCCGCTGGCCTAGTATTCGGGCTTACCTTCGCCCAATGCCCGAAAATGCCCCCGAAGTAACTGTCCTGCAAGCCGCCGCCGAGCAAGTGCGCCAACAGCTAGGATTGACAGCCTACAATGCCGCCGCCGTGCAGGAGCTCGACCATTTTATCACGGTGCAGCGCTTGGAGCTGCCCGCGCAGTCGCCCGACCGCGAGGGTGTGGTGATGGCACTGGGCTGCTTTTTGGGGCAGTGCCTGGTAAGCACCTACCGCGCCGAGTGGGCCGCCGGCCCCGATGGCAGCACAGGCGTGGGGCTAGCCAACCAGCTTTTTTTTAACCCCTTTTATTTGGTCAATCAGCAGCTAAATAACGGGGAGGCAGCCTCTGTAGCGGCTTTTTTTCGGTCGGTGCCGCAGCGGCTGGTAGCGGCAAGCGGGGCGCGAAAGCGTTGGATTTCGTAATCTTGCGGGGCCTATGGCCGTACCCGCGCGTTTATGAAAAACCTCGTCATCGCCATTGATGGCTATTCCTCCTGTGGCAAAAGCACTACTGCTAAGGCCGTTGCCGCTGCCTTGCACTACGCCTACCTCGATACCGGGGCCATGTACCGGGGTGTGACTCTTTTCCTGCTGGAAAACGACATCCCCTTCGATGACATGGCGCGGGTGGAGCAGGCGCTACACCACGATATCCACATCAGCTTTAAGCATAACCCGCGCCTGAAACGCAATGAGCTGTGCCTAAATAATAAAATACGGGAAGACGATATTCGTCAGATGCGCATCTCCAACTCGGTGAGCGAGGTGTCGGTAATAGCCCAGGTGCGCCACGCTATGGTGGCCCAGCAGCAGCGCATGGGCCGCAAGCGCGGCGTGGTGATGGACGGCCGTGACATCGGCACCACCGTTTTCCCCGATGCCGAGGTCAAGATTTTTATGACCGCCGACGTCACTATCCGCGCCCAGCGCCGCCAGGAAGAGTTGGCTGCTAAGGGCGAGCACGTGGCCCTCGAGGAAATTATCGAAAACCTGCGCAAGCGCGACCACATCGACTCAACCCGCGCCGAAAGCCCCCTGCGCCGCGCCGCCGATGCGGTGCTGCTCGATACCACGCACATCACTATTACCGAACAGGTTGATTTTGTGTTGGATAAAGTATCGTCGGCGCTGTTTGCGGCCTATGCCCATAAGGTTAACCAAGCCTAGCCTTAGGGCTGCGCAGGCAGCCGGGCCAGGTCGTCGGCCAAGCGCTGGCTGAGTTGCGCGGCGGCCCCGCGCGTGAGGTGGTTGCCGTCGTTGGTGGGGTAGGGCAAGCGGAGGTAGTTGAGGTAGCGAATGCCGCATGAATTGGCTAGTTTCTGCATGGTTTGGTCAAAGTCGGGCCGATAGCTGGTTTCAACGGCAGCCATATCGGGGCCAGTGGGCAGGCGCACTAGTACTACCTGGCCGTGCGTCTGTAAAAAAATAATGGTGCTGTGAAGGCTGGCTAACCGTTGCCCTGCCAGGTGGCTGCTAGTGGCCAGCCCCCGGTAAGTAGCCAGCTTCTCGGCCGTGCGCCGCTGCAAAAGCGCGGGGTTGGCGGTGGGAGGGGGCAGGGCTATTTCGAGCCAGCCATCGGGATGCAGGCGCTCTATTACGCGGGCAGTATCAGTATTGAGCAATAGCTGGTAGAATGGCTTGTGCAGGTAGTGGGCCAGGTAGTCGAGGTTGGGGTTCTGGCTAACGCTGGCGAGCTGGCTAACCATCGATTTTTCTTCGGGAAAAATGACGGTTTTTTCCCCTAGCCGCAGGGGGTTGGTTGCCCCCCGGTACGGCAGCTTGTTGAGCAACGATAGTGACCACGGGTCCACGGCCAGCACAAACAGGCCGCGCCGCGTGCCGGGCATCAGCTTGCGCTTGATGCTGCTGAGGTAGCCCGGCCCGTAGGGCGACTCGGCTAGGGTAAACGAGTAGTTGAGCCACGGCCCCTCGTAGCGCGAGCCCAACCGTGCCGCCAGTACGCTGGGCTTGATGGCCTGCGCCGCCCGCGAGGTACCCAGCACCAGCGAGCCAGCCGGCGGCGCCGCAAACCGCGCGTAAAACGCATCGACGTAGCCGCGGCGTAGCCCGGTGGCCAGCCCCAACGCGCCCAATAGCCCCACTGCCCCCAGCAGCAGCCCCAGGCGCAGCACCAGTTTCAGCATAGCAAAGGCTTGTTAAAATTGAAAATAAATGAATTGGCTGCTGCCAAAAATGCCGAGATAGAGCATGGCCAGCAGCAGCCCCGCGTAGCCGGCCCAGCGTCCGGCCGTTGGCCAGCCAGCCAGCCACGCGGCCATTGAGCCCCGCTCGGCGCGGTAGTCTACGGCAGCGAGCAAGGCTACGGCACCGGCCGCTACCAGCAGCTCGGCTACGAAGTGCCGGCCTAGCCCGGCCAGCGCGGCTGGCAATTGTGCCGCGAGGGGCCGCTCCCAGCCGCTGAACAGGTGCGTGGCAATGTAAAAGGCATCGGGCAGGCTATTGGCGCGGAAAAAAATCCAGGCGTAGGCGACTAGCCCCAGCGTGAGGGCAGTGCCTACTACCCGCTGGAGGCGCGGCCGAGCGGCTAGGCCTAGCCTGCGGGCCAGCGCGGCGCGGGCTGGGGCCGTCAGGCTTTCGGCTACCAGGTAGCCGCCGTGCAGGGCACCCCAGAGCACAAACGTCCAGCTGGCGCCGTGCCAGAGGCCGCTGAGGAAAAACACGATGAGCACGTTGAGCTGCGTGCGGACCCGCCCTGCCCGGCTGCCACCCAACGGTATGTACACATAGTCGCGAAACCAGCCGGAGAGCGACATGTGCCAGCGCCGCCAGAAATCACCCACCGACGTAGCCAGGTAGGGCTGCCGAAAATTGAGTACCAATTTATACCCCAGCACCCGCGCCGTGCCTCGCGCCAGGTCGGTATAGCCCGAGAAGTCGGCGTAAATCTGAATGGTAAACGCCGCCACGGCCAGTAGCAGCGGCAACCCTGTGAAGCGGTGCGGGTGGTCGAATACGGGGTTAGCCAGCAGGGCTAGTCGGTCGGCGATGACGACTTTTTTAAACATACCCCAGGCCATGAGACGCAGTCCGTTAGCTACCCGGCCGTAGTCGAAGGCGTGGGGGCGGCGCAACTGCGGCAGCATCTGGCCGCCACGCTCGATGGGGCCGGCCACAAGCTGCGGCCAGAAAGCTACGAACAGCGCAAACCGCCCCAGATTTTGCTCGGCTTCCAGCTTGCCCTGGTACACATCCACAATGTAGGCCACCGACTGAAAGGTGTAGAATGACACGCCCACTGGTAGGGCCAGCGCCAGCGTAGGTGCGGCCAGCGGCAGGTGCAGCGCCGCCGCCAGCGCCACGGCTGTATCAGTAAAGAAGTTGAAATACTTAAAAATGAAGAGCGTACCCAGGTTGCTGGCCAGGCTTAGGTAGAGCCAGGGCCGCCGCTGGGCGGGTGCGGCCAGCCGGCTCATACGCACGCCGCTGAAGTAGTCGAGCAGCGTGGTGGCCGCCAGCAGCAGGCCATACACCGGCTTCCAGCTGAGGTAGAAATAGTAGCTGCCCGCCAGCAGCAGCGGGGCCCGCCAGCGCGCCGGTAGCCCAAAATATAGCCCGACGAAGACCGGAAAAAAGACGAGAAAGTGAAGCGAATTGAACAGCATGGGCCGGGGGTGGGGCGGCAAAGTTCGGCGCTACACCCTAAGCTGCGGGTGTGGCTAGCCAGCCCTGGCAGCAGTTTGGCGCCACGCTAGGCATTTTTAATGCCTAGGCCGCAACCAACTATCAGCTTCGTACCTTTGTGGCCAGCGAACCCAAGGGCCTATCGGGGGGTTTGACAGCTACTATGCAGGTAACCATCGATAAAAACTCTGGGTATTGCTTCGGGGTCGAGTTTGCCATCCAGATGGCAGAGGATGAATTAAGCCACAGCGACAACCACACGCTGTACTGCCTCGGCGACATCGTGCACAACCGCATGGAGGTGGAGCGCCTGCATCAGCAGGGCCTGCGCGTGATTGACCGCGAGCAGCTGGGGACCCTGCACGACTGCAAGGTGCTCATCCGGGCCCACGGCGAGCCGCCCGAAACCTACCAGCTGGCCCTGCAAAACAACCTAGAGCTGATTGACGCCAGCTGCCCGGTAGTGCTCAAGCTCCAAAACCGCGTGAAGCACGCCTACGACGCCACCACCCGCGAAAACGGCCAAGTAGTGATTTATGGCCAACCCGGCCACGCCGAGGTTATCGGCCTCACGGGCCAGACGCGCAACCAGGCGCTCATCGTGATGACCGAGGCCGACCTCGACCAGATTGACTTTGCCCGGCCCGTCACGCTCTTCAGCCAAACCACCAAAAGCACGGCCGGCTTCTACAAGATGAAGGCGCTGATGGAGGCCCGCATCGCGGCCGCCGGGGGCTCGCTCGAAAGCTTCGACGCCAACGACAGCATCTGCCGGCAGGTGAGCAACCGCGAGCCGCAACTCGCCCGCTTCGCCCAAGAGCACGACGTGATTCTATTTGTGAGCGGCCGCAAAAGCTCCAATGGCAAGGCCTTATTCTCGGTGGTGAACGTAGTGAATTCGCGTAGCTATTTTATTGAGAACGAGAGCGAAATCCAAGATGAATGGCTGGCTGGCGCTACCTCAGTAGGCATCTGCGGCGCTACCAGCACCCCGCTGTGGCTCATGCGCCAGGTAGCCGAACGCGTGGAAGGCCAGGGCGTGGCGGCGTAAGTTGCTACGCTGCCGGTAGCTTAGAACGCGTTTAGAAATTTAAACAGAACGTCATGCTGAGCTTGCCGAAGCATCTCACTCGCGCCGCTAGGGTTACTACCTAACGAGGCGAGCGAGATGCTTCGGCAAGCTCAGCATGACGTTCTATTTAATAATAGGTGTTTTCAATAAAGTCTGAATGCGTTAAGCTTAGCCAAGGGCCTGCTCATACAGTTGCTTGGCTTCGGCATCAAACGCCACCAGTATCACTTCCTGCGGCCACTCGTGGGTGGCCAGCCACTGCTGCACCTCGCGCACGGCAATGGCCGCCGCCTCGGCCTTGGGGTAGCCGTAGATGCCCGTGCTGATGCCGGGGAAGGCTACCGAGGCCAGCTTGTTTTCGGATGCTAGGCGCAGGCTGTTGTGGTAGCAGTTGGCCAGCAAGTCGGGTTCGCCCTTGTGGCCGCCGTTCCATACCGGCCCCACGGTGTGGATAACGTGCGCTGCCGCTAGCCGCCCACCGGTGGTGATAACGGCCTCGCCGGTTTTGCAGCCGCCCTGCCGCGCCCGGATGCGCTGGCACTCGGCCAGTAGCTGCGGGCCCGCGGCGCGGTGGATGGCCCCATCGACGCCCCCGCCACCGAGCAGTGACGAGTTGGCCGCGTTGACGATGGCCGTGGTAGTGAGCTTGGTAATGTCGCCCTGCACGATGCGCAGGCGAGGAGGGGCGGAATTGGGCATGGCGAAAAAGATGACTAATTAACGGCAAAGGCACTGCGCCTGGGGTAGGTTTTTTACCGTTTGGGGCCGGGAAATTACCGCTTGGGCAAGGGCAAGTTGCGGCTGGGGTCGGCAAAAACCTACATTTGACCATCACTTACAACCACCGCTAACCCTCACCCGCCATGCAGCCCCTCCGCCCCGCCTCCGCCCCCGATGCAACCCGCGACCAGCGCCTCTGGCAGGTAGCCAAGGCCCGCACCAAGTTTCAGAGCCACCTCGTAACCTACCTGCTCGTCAATGCCGGGCTGTGGGCGCTGTGGGCTTTCACCACCCATTCTTTCGAGTCCCGGCACCACGATTTTCTGCCCTGGCCCATCTGGTCCACGGTATTTTGGGGCCTTGCCGTGGTGGGGCAGGGGATGACTGCCTACGGCAACCTCAACCGCGGCGAGCGCACCCAGCGCGAGTACGAGCGCCTGCTGGCCCAGGACCAGCGCTAGCCCCGCGCCACTGTTGCGCGCCACCCGCGCCATCATCGCCTCCGAACGAGCCGCGTGCGCCTCGTTCGGAGGCGATGGGCGTACTGCCGGTTTCTGCCTTTCTTTACGGCCCATGACTGTGAAGAAGCCCCCCGTCAAGCGCCTGCTCGGCCGCCGCGAGCTGATTGACCTGCCCGCCTTGGGTTTGCGCGGCGTGGTGGCCAAGGTGGATACCGGGGCCTATACCAGCGCCATTCATTGCGCCGACCTGCGCCTCGAAGCCGACCCCACCACCAGCCAGCCCGTGCTGCACGTGCGCCTGCTCGACCCCGAGCACCCCGCCACCGACGGCCAACCGCTGGCTTTCCACGAGTTTGCCCAGCGCGACATCCGTTCCTCCAACGGCGAAGTGCAGGCCCGCTATGTCATCCGCACGGTGGTGCGGCTCTACGGCGAGGACTTTCTAGCTGAATTTTCGCTGGCCGACCGCTCCGACCTCAAGCACCCCGTGCTGCTAGGCCGCTCGCTGCTGCGCCAGGGCCACTTCGTGGTCGATGTGGCCAAGCGCGAACTCTCGTATAAGGCTGAGCACCGGGCCGCTGAAAAGAAAGTGAAGACCAGCCCCGCGCCTGATGGGCCGGTTCAGGCGTAGTTTGGTAGCGAAATTCTCGAATAAACTACCCCTAAATGCTGCTTAGCCTCGGCTACGGTCAAGCTTTACTTCTGCTGGCCAGTTGTGGCTATTCTACCTGGGCGCTGCCTAAATCAACGTTATGAAATTGGCTATTCTCTCGCGCGAGCCGCAGTCGTACTCCACTAAGCGGCTGGTAGCGGCGGCAGTTGAGCGCGGCCACGAAGCCCAAGTGCTCGACCACTTGCGCTGCAACCTGGTGCTTGAAAAAGGCCAGCCCAGCATCCTGTACAAGGGCCACCCGCTGGCGCGGCCCGACGCCATTATCCCGCGCATTGGGGCCTCGGTCACGTTCTACGGCACGGCTGTGGTGCGGCAATTTGAAATGATGAAGGTGCGTACGGCCGTTGACAGCCAGGCTATTGTGCGTTCGCGTGATAAGCTGCGCTCGATGCAAATCTTGAGCCGCGCCGGCGTGGGTATGCCCAAAACGGCCTTCACCAACGACACCGACGAGCTGCCCGCCCTCATTGAACACGTAGGGGGCGCGCCCGTCATCATCAAGCTGCTGGAAGGCACCCAAGGCTTGGGCGTGGTGCTGGCCGAAAGTGCCAAGGCCGCGCAGTCCGTCATCGAAGCCTTCCACAACCTCAAGGCCCGCATCCTGGTGCAGGAGTTTATCGGCGAGGCCAAGGGCGCCGACGTGCGCGCCTTCGTAGTCGATGGCGAGGTGGTAGGCGCCATGCGCCGCCAGGGCAAAGAGGGCGAGTTCCGCTCCAACCTGCACCGCGGCGGCACCGGCACCCTCGTGAAGCTGAGCCGCGCCGAAAAGGCCGCCGCTTTGCTGGCTACCAAGGCCTTAGGCCTAGGCGTGGCCGGTGTCGATATGCTGCAAAGCAAGCGCGGCCCGCTGGTGCTGGAAGTCAACTCCTCGCCCGGCCTTGAAGGTATCGAAAAGGCCACTGGCCTCGACATCGCGGGCCGTATCATCGACTACACCGCCGCTCTCACCCTGCGCAAGCGCGGCGGCAAAACCAAGCCCAAGCACAGGAAAGCCGCCCCCGACGCCCCCACGGCCGAGGTGTAACAGCGGGCCTAGTCCCGTTTACGGCAGGATTCTTGAACAGCGCCCAGCTTTCTTTCTGGATTTACTCCGGCCGACTGGGCGTGCGGCGCGGCTAGCCTTTGGCAATGGTATCTGATAACTCTTTGGAATTAAACGGGCTGCGAATTGAGCCCGGCGAGCGGGTCCTTACGCGGCTGGTGATTTCGCGGCTGCCTTCGGGCACGGTCATCGATGTGCCCGTGCATATTATTCGCTCCACTAAGCCCGGCCCGGTGCTGCTGCTGATGGCCGGCATGCACGGCGACGAGGTGAATGGCATCGAAACCATTCGCCGCCTCATCCGCCGCAACTTGCTGAACCCTACGTGCGGTACCATCATCGCCATTCCCATCCTCAACATCTACGGCTTTCTCAATTTCAGCCGCGAGGTACCCGATGGCAAGGACGTGAACCGCTCGTTTCCGGGCCACCCGCGCGGCTCGCTCGCCAGCCGGGTCGCCCACCGCTTCATGCGCGAAATCATGCCCATTGTAGACTATGGCATTGATTTTCACACCGGTGGCGCGGCCCGCGCCAATTATCCACAACTGCGCTGCGTGCTAGGCCAAGAGCAAGCCATTGATGACCTGGCCGCTGCTTTCTGCGCGCCGTTCACGCTGCACGCGCGGCTGCGCTCCGGCTCGCTACGCGCCACGGCCCACGCGCTGGGCAAGCCCATTATCGTGTATGAAACCGGCGAAAGCCTCCGCTTTGATGAGCCGGGGATTGAGGAGGCCATTGCAGGCACCTTGCGCGTACTACACCACCTCGGCATGGGCCCAGAGGGGCCGCTGCCCGCCCACCCCAACGTGGTGTGCCACCGGCACCGCTGGCTGCGGGCGCGCTACGCCGGCCTGTTTCGGGCGCACGTGGCGCTAGGCGATTACGTGGAGGAAGGTCAGATTTACGGCTCCATTGCCGACCCCTACGGCGAGCAGGCCGTGCGCCTGGAGTCTACCCTAAGCGGCTACGTTATCGGCCTCAACCACATGCCCGTCGTGAACCAGGGCGATGCGCTGCTGCACGTAGCCGTACCAGTATAGTGGGTTTACTTAGTAGGTAGCAGCTGGCTAGCCCAAAGGCAATAACTAACCACTGTTGCCCCAGCACTGGCAAGCGATAATTGCTCCCGGCTCTACCTTTGCGAACATGAAGAACCCTGCCCAACTAGCTTTTAATGCCGTGCTGCTGATTGCAGTGGCCGTGCTCTATTTTCTGCATTTCAACCAGCGTCCCGCCGCTGCCCTGGCTACGGCCCCGGTAGCTGCTACCGAAGAGGCTGCCCCCGCCGATACCACCGCTAGCCCCGCCGCCGAGGCTACCCTAGCTACTCCCGCCGAAACGCCAGCCGTGGCGGCCGCCCCCGCTGGCCCGGCCCCCGCCGCCGGCGCTATTGTGTACGTGGAGTCGGCCAAGCTGCTTGATGGCTACCAGGGCATGAAGGATGCCCGCCGCTCGTTTGAGGGCAAAGCCAAGGGCTGGGAGCGCCAGAATCAGGCTCTCGTGAGCAGCTTCCGCAGCGCCGTGGAGCAGTACCAGAAAACCGCCGCTGGCCTCACGCCCGAGCAGCGCGCCGCCGCCGAGCAGCAGCTTCAGCAAAAGCAGCAGCAAGGTGCCGTTGAGCAACAGAAAATTCAGGCCCAGGCTCAGGAAGCCGAAGGCAAGCTCACCCAGACGGTACTCGAAAGTGTAAATAAAAAAGTAGAAGCCTACGGCAAAGCTCACGGTTACAAGATGATACTCATCGCCGCCCCGAGCGGCACCATCGCCTACGGCGAAAAAGGTCTGGATGTAACTACGCCCGTACTAGCTTACCTCAACAGCGAATACCGCAAGAAGTAGAGGTGCTAGACGAGGTTTTTACCTCGAAAAAACGTCTGTCACGCTGAGCTTGCGAAGCATCTTATTGCGCCCGGACAAGTTGTTCGATGGGCATCAGATGCTTCGCAAGCTCAGCGTGACAGACGTTTTTTGTGGCAAGCTGAGTAATAAGCAGGCTAGGCTTTAAAAGCTTAGCGCCACCTTGCCTAATTGCTGCCCGGCTTCTAAGTAGCGTAGGGCGGCTTCGCCCTCGGCCAGCGGAAATACTTTATCTACTACTGGCACCAGTTGGTGCTCATTGACGAAGGCTAGCATGGCGTCAAAATCCTGCAAGGAGCCCATCGACGAGCCCAGAACGCTGAGCTGTTTCCAGAAGACCTTGGCGGCCGGTAGCTGCGGAATGTTACCCAGCGTGGCTCCGTAAAAAACGATGCGCCCGCCCGGAGCGGCCGCGTCGAGCAGCGCGCCAAAGGCCTCGCCCGCCGCGCTGTCGATGATAACGTCGAAGCCGCCGCCCGCCTGCTG
>Ga0268353_100109_pt1 | contig 14244 bp, 12 predicted proteins | sample G5R2_NF_18SEP201_FD_190168 | JGI IMG/M metagenome (GOLD analysis project Ga0268353, IMG submission 190168) | Phyllosphere microbial comminities from switchgrass, GLBRC, Michigan, United States - G5R2_NF_18SEP2017_LD1 | ecosystem: Host-associated > Plants > Phyllosphere > Phylloplane/Leaf | place... | reverse complement strand
CGTGACCCCGAGCACTTCCGCGACAAGAAAATCGTGATTGCGGGCGGCGGCGACTCGGCTCTCGACTGGACCAACTTCCTGGCCAACGTAGCCAGCGACGTGACGCTGGTACACCGCGGCACTACCTTCCGCGGCGCCGCCGACTCGGCCGAGAAGGTGCAGAAGCTGCACGAAACCGGCAAAATCAAGCTCGTGCTCAGCTCCAACGTGACGCACCTGCACGGCGACGACGACCTGCTGCAGCAAGTAACCATCACCGGCAACAACGGCCAGGCCGAAACCGTACCGGTCGATGCCTTCGTGCCGCTCTTCGGCCTCACGCCCAAGCTGGGGCCCATCGGCGAGTGGGGCCTCGACCTGGAAAACGACGCCGTGCTGGTCAATACCGTCGATTACAGCACCTCGCTGCCCGGCGTGTACGCCATCGGCGACATTAATACGTATCCGGGTAAGCTCAAACTCATTTTGTGCGGCTTCCACGAGGCGGCGCTCATGTGCCAGGGCGCGTTCAAGTACATTTACCCCGATAAAAAATACACCCTCAAGTACACCACGGTAAACGGGGTGCCCACGCTTTAAATCACTTGGGAATGAGGAAGAAAGAAGGGGGAATTATCGCTTGGATAATTCCCCCTTCTTTCTTCCTCATTCTTTATTCGACCCAATGTCTGACATTCGTATTTACGTAGAAGAGGCGCCCGGCCAGCGGCGCGAGTTGCAAGGTCCTACTGATATGGGCCTGAGTTTAATGGAGTTGCTCAAGGCCAGCGACTACCCCATTCAAGCCACCTGCGGTGGCATGGCGCTGTGCGCCACCTGCCACGTCGAAATCCTGGCTGGCCCGCCGCTACGCGAGCCCAGCGACGATGAGTGGGCCATGCTCGACACCCTGCCCGTGCTGCACGAAACCAGCCGCCTCAGCTGCCAGATTCGCCTGGAGCCCAACCTCGACGGCCTCGTGGTGCGCGTGCTGGGCAGCGGCGAGTAGCCTACCTCCTACCCCTTCGTAACGAAAGAAGCCCGGCCAAGTGGCCGGGCTTCTTTCGTTTTAGGGCTTGTGGCGCGGGCTTAGCGGCGGCGCTTGTGCTTGGTGGTGCTCGCCTTGGTTTTGGCTTTGGTCTTCACCTTTTTGGCGGCGGTATGCGTCTTCGCTTTTTTGGCCGTTACTTTTTTAGCCTTGGTCTTTTTACTGGCACTCTTGTGAGCAGCGGCTTTCTTACTGGCTTTTGAGGTGGTATGCTTGGCAGCGCGGGCGGCTTTGGCACGGCTGGCTTTAGTCGATTTGGTGGCCTTGGCGCTACGGCTGGCGCGGGTGCTGCGCAGGGCAGCGGCGCGGTGGTAGGTGCGGCGGGTGCGAGCCTCGTGGGTGGCGGCGGCCGCCTCCTCAGTGCGAGGCTCGGGGACCGCTACGTTGTAGTGGGCGGTAGCATCGGTTTCGGGGGCGGCGCTGGCTAGCTGCTCGGCCGAGGCCGTGGGGCGGGCCATTTCGGCGGCTTTCTTGCGGCGCACCGGCATCAGGAAATCACGCTCGGCGCGCTCGCGGGTGCTGAGGCTTTCTTCGCCGGGCAGCTTGGTAACGACTTGGGCTTTCTCGGCCTGGGCCCACGCCGCTGAGGTGCTCAGCGACAAGGCCAGTAATACAATTAGCTTCCTCATCAATAACTTACTGAATAATTTAGAAAAACAAAAATAGGCCTCAAATGCTACCCGCGCAAGCTGGCTGGGAGGCGGCCGGCTAAGCTTACCACCTCCCGGCTACACCCAGCTCAGGGCCAGTTTCAACTACTTGGCCCGGTGAGCTTAGTGGGTAAAAAGCAGCTTTCTGGCCTGGCTGGCCCGCTTTACTGCGGGGCTATGACCAAGCGCTGGCCCGCCGAAGTGGTACCAAACTCGGGCGCGTAGAGGCACTGCGCCTGGCTGAGGCCGCCCGAGAAATTTCCGGCCTGGCTGGCCCGCAGGCGGTACTCGAAGACGTGGGTGCCGCGCGGCACTTCGCTCAAGAAGAAGTTGGTGGCCGCGTCGCGGGGGCTTTCGTAGTAGCCCAGGCCGCCCTGGTAGCGGTAGCCGCTGAGGGGCGAAATGAGCTCAAGGCCAGCGGCGCGCTGGTCTTTGAGGTGCACGTATTCGAGGGCGCGGTCGGTGCGCAGCACGAGGCGCACCACGAGGGCGTCACCCACGCGCAGGGGCGTGGCGGCGGTGATTTTTTCGAGTTGCGGGCCGGCGGCGGTGCGGGTTTCGCGGTAGAGCTGGCGCTCCAGGCTGAGGGCGCTGGCGGCGGGCGTAACCTTGTCAAGGTCTTCAAAATACTGCCAGTAGAGCGCGCCCCAGGCCACGCCGGCATCGGCTTTGGCGACGGTTACCTTGCCTTGGGCGGGCTGAATCTCGGCGGCGGGCCAGGTTGTTTTGGCGTAGCCGGTGCCGGCTTGCGCGGCTGCGGGGCGCACGGGCTGGCCGCCGACTGTTACTTGCAGGGGTTGGGTAGGAGCGAGCCAGCTGGTGCCGCGCAGCAACAGGGCGTAGCAGGCATCAGCGGTGGCGCGGGTGCTTTCCCAGCTATGGGTTTGCTTGTGAGCCAGCAGCCAGAGCTTCATCTCATCAACCGACTTCTGGTCGTTTTTGACTTCGTCGAAGACTTCTATGAGGGTGGCCTGGGTTTCGGTAGGAGCCTCGCGCCAGTAGTAGCCGCCGCGCACCTCCTTCCAGTACATCCCTGATTCGGGGCTGTGGAGGGCGTTCTGGGCCAGGGCGCGCAGGATGGCGGAAGCCACGGGGGCCTTGGCGTTGTCGCGGAACGCGGCTAGGGCTATCTGGGCTTGCAGGTAGCGCGACTGGCCAGCCCAATACGTAGCGGCCTGCCCCTGGTAGTAGGCGTAGGCCGGCTTAGCAGTGGCAGCTACGGCCTGGCCGGGCCAGAAGCTGCGGGCATACAGCGCCTGGATGTGCAGGTCGGCCAGGTGGTTTTCGGCCAGCTTCACGCCGGGCTGGCGGCGCAGGCGGGCGTAGTCTTCGGCGGTAGCGGCGTCGAGGTAGCGCAGGGCATTGGCCAGGATGTCGCGGGCCACGTCTTGCTGGCTGGCATCGAAGGCGCCGAGCTTTTTGAGCTTGCCGAAGCCAGCCACTATAAGCTGGGTGATGTAGCGGTCGGCGGGCATTTTATCAAACCACGGGAAGGCCCCGCTGGGCAGCTGCATGGCTTGCAGCTTGGCCAGGGCGCGGGCGGTTTCGCCTTGCAGGCGAGGCTCGTCGAAGAGGCTGCTGAGGCGGGCCAGGCGCTCGGTTTCGCCCTGCGCGTCGCGCACCCAGGGGGTTTCCTGGAGCAGGATGTTCTTTAGCTCCTGGTTTTGGGCAAGCTTGCTGGCGAGGGCGTTTTGCTGGGCGGCGGTGCCGTTCTGGGCCTGGCGCTGCCACTCGGCCAGCACGGTTTTGAAGCGCGGGTTGGCCTTGAGAATCTGGGCGGCGAGCAGGTTGGCGTAGAGGCGGCTGAAGGTTTGCTCGGCGCACTCGTAGGGGTACTCCATCAGGTAGGGCAGGCTCTGCACGGCGTACCAGGCGGGGTTGGCCGTCATTTCCAGCGTCAGCAAATAGTTGCGCCGGGTAGGGCTGGCGGTGCTCGTGAGCTTCTTCAACTCAAACTCCCGGGTGCCGGGGCCCACGATGGGCAGCGGCAGGCTTTCGGTGATGAGAATGCGGTTGGGCAGCACCGGCAGGGTGTTTTCCTCGCCGTCGGAGTAGGTAGCGGCGGGGCTGGGCTTTTCGGCGGCTTCACCGGCCTGCGCCACCACGCGGTAGGTGACGGCGGCGGGCACGAAATCGGCCGGGATGGCTAGCTCCCACCCTATCGCCGTGCTCTGGTGGGCGGCGGCCACTACGGGCTGCTGGGCCGGGCCTTTCAGCAATTGGCCGGTGAGGTCCTGGCCGGTGGCGGCGTCGAGCAAAAAGAGCTGGGCCGTGCCGCTAGTGGCGTGGTCGGTGAGGTTAGAGAACTTAGCGGGGAAGGTGAACGTGTCGCCGGGCCGCAGGAAGCGCGGGGCGTTTGGCGTGAGCTGAATTTCCTTTTGCGTCACGAGCTGGCGGGCAAGCTGGCCGGTGCGCAGGCTTTTGTCGTGGGCCAGGGCCAGCAGCTGCCAGCGCGTCACGGCCTCGGGCATTTGGAATTCGAGCACCACGTCGCCGTTCTTATCGGTGCGCAGGGCGGGCTGCCAGAAGGCCGTTTCACGGAAGTCGGTGCGGGTGGGCACAGCTCTGAGGTCGGGGGCAGCGGGCTTTTTGGGCACGCCGGAGCCAACAATAACTGTTTCATTCAGCTGACTGCTACCCGCTATCTTGGCCATTGCATTGGCAGCCATTGGCGCGGGCAAGGCTTGCATGTCGGCGCTGGCAGGAGCGGCGGCACTGCGCGATAACGTGGACATACCCCGGATGACAACGCCCCGACTACGACGTGCGGGCAAGGCCGCCCACGTCTGCAAAGTGGGATAGTCGATGGCAGTGACACTACCATCGGGATAGTGCCGCTCCAGCAAATCCGAACGCAACTGCCCAAAATTCCCTTCCCACCCAAACCGGGCCGGGTAGTCATTTCCTCCCGCCTCCAGCGCCTCGAAGCTGTGGGCACGGAATACGTCCAGGCTCTGGTCGTAGAGCGTGGCGAGCAGCTCGGCATCGGCGGGCTTGCCGTTGGCCTGGCGGATGGTGACGCGCCAGGTTTCACGCTGGCCGGGCTGGAGCTTGTCGCGGAAAGTGGCGAGGGCCAGAGTCAGCGGCTGCGGCTTTTCGGTCACGCGCACGGTGGCAGTGTGCTGGTAGAGGTGGCCAGCGCGCACCTGCATGGTGTGGATGTAGAGCGGACCTTGGGCCGTGGCGGGGCCGCTGGCCAGGGCTAGCCGGCGCTGCTCGCCGGCCTTGAGCGTGAGCCATTCGCGGCGCAGCAGCTGGCCGGCACGCTCCACTTCGAGCAGGATGCGGCTATCGGCCTCGCTGCTGCCCAGCAGGATGCCGGCGGGCTGGCCGGGGGCCACGGTATCGGCGAGAGCCGCAAACCAGTCGGGCGTGACGAAGGGCACGGTGGCGGCCTGCGAGTCGTAGAGCGTGAAGTCGTGGGTGGCGCGGGACGAGTCGGGGCCGATGGCGAGGGCTTCGAGGCGGTAGCGGCCGGTGGGCAGGCCAGCGAGGGTGGCGCGCAGGTCGAGCACAGGGCTGGCCTTGGTGTCGAAAGGCAGCAGCTTGACCAGCTCAGCGGGCAGCTCGTTGTCGGGCGTTTCGGGGGCGGGACCGGGCACGCCGGCCGGGTTGGGGCGGTAGCGGCGGGCCAGCAGGCGCAGCGAGCCGGTGGCGGGCAGCGGCTCGCCGGTGGCATTGGTGGTGAAGAGCGAGAAAGCGGGCAGGTGCTGCTTATCGGCCGCGTCGGGGCCGGCGAAGCGCAGGCTGAGCGGGTTGCGGCCGATAGGCACAGTGCGGGTGCTGGTGCGGGTTTCGCCGGCCGCGTCGGTCACGTCGGCGGTGATTTCGAAGAGGTAGCCCGGCGCGTAGCGGCCCGCCGGCTGGGGCACCAGCGGCGGCGTGAAGGTGATGGCAAAGCGGCCCTCGGCATCAGTGGTGGTGGTACCGTGGGCGATTTCCTGGCTGCCGCCGCGCGGGCCAGGCGGGTAGATGCTGCGGCCCCGGCCGCCACCAAAACCATACTCGAACAGCGGCCACAGCTCGCGGCGCGTGACGCGATACTGCACGCTGGCCCCGTCGGTAGCCTGGCCAGCGTAGGCGCGGGCGCGGCCGTTAAGGGTGAGCGGCTGGCCCAGCTGCGGGCGGCCGGGCATCGAGTCGAGCGTCATCAGGAAGGTCGGGCGCTTGTAGTCTTCCACGGCGAAGGCGAGGCCACCGTCGTCGGTCTGGAGTTGCATCTCGCCATTAAGCAAGCCGGTGGGCAGCACCAGCGAGCCGTGAAACGAGCCGAAGTCGGAGGTGGTAAAGGGCAGCGTTTGCACGGTCTGGCCGTTCACGTCGAGCAGGCGCACGCTCACCGACTGGCCCGTGAGCAGGCTGGCTTGGCCGCGCAGCTGCTGGGTCAGTATGCCCTTAAAATAAACCGTTTGGCCCGGCCGGTAGATGGCGCGGTCGGTGAAAAGAAACGTGCGGCGCTGCGGCTGGGCGTCGTTGTTTTCCTGCCCGGGGAAGTAGTAGAAATTAACGGTAGTCAGCAGCGTATCGCGGCCTAGCCAGGAGCGCACCTCACGCAGCTGCTCGTTGCCCTGCGTGGAAGTGGCCTGCCGGGCGGCGGCCGGTATTTCAACCTCACCCGTGGCAGTAGTAGCGGCCACGGCCCCCAAGCGGCTATCATCCCGCGATTTCTCGCGGTTGTAGAAATTGAAGCGCGGCTGATTTTGCACGCCGGCCAGCGGCGCACCGGTCTGGCGGTCGAGCAGCAGCAGAGTGGTAGCCCCGGTAGCGGGGTTGGTACGATGCACGGCGCTCAGGGCGCTGGCACCCAACACAGCGTGGGCCGTGACGGTGCCGGCCGGCTGGCCACTGGTAGCCAGCTGCGCCTTGTTGCTGAGCAAAATGAGGTAGTAGCCAGCCGGCAGCGCGGTGCCGGCAGCGGCCAGCTTCTGCTCTTTATAAGTAAGCGGCTGGCCGGGCACCGTGATGGGCCAGGTGGCAACTGGCGCAGCCTTCAGGGCGCGGGCGTAGCGCTGGGCAAATGTGCGGTTTTGGGGGTCGTAGCGCTCGGCCTGCTGCCACTCTTTGAGGGTGATGCGGTAGGCCCAGCCATGCAGCTCAGTCACGTTGCGGGCCGTGATATCGAGGCGCCAGGGCTGGCCCGGCATCACCACATCGGCCGCCGTAAAGGCCAGCTCGGGCTGCTCGATGGCGGCGCGCAACTGACGGGCGCGGGCCGCACCGCGCGAGGTGGGGAAGCGCACTTCGGCCGCGCGGGTGAGGGCCACGGCGGCCACGGGGTCGGCTTCGCGGCGGGCCTCGGCGCGCCGGGCAATAAACTCGGTGCTGATGGGCAGCGCTTTATACGTTTCGGCCAGGCGCGCCAGAGCGGGGTCGTACTGGCTGGCCAGGTCAGTGCCCTGGGTGATGGTGTGCAGGTAGTCGAGGCGCTGCAAGTCGATATCGGCCAGGGCCGCCAGGTTTTGTGGGGCCAGCTGCTGGCGCGAGGCGGTGAGGCGCTGCAAGAGGTGCAGCACGTGCAGCTGGCCGTTGAGCGAGTCGGCGGCCGGGGCCAGCAGGCGCAGCGCGGCAAACTCCTGGCCGCTGCCGAACAGCTGGGGCTCGGTGGGCTGCCACTGCTGCTCGGGGCGGGTGAGGTACAGCTCCTGGTTTTGCAGGCCTGCGATGGCGCGCTGGGCCAGCAGGTCATACAGCGTGGGGCGCAGGGTGCGGCCCTCGGCATCACCGCCGGTGGCCAGGTCGCCGAGGTCGGCTAGGGTGGTTTTGAGTTGGCGCTGAGGCTCGTCTTCCACCGACTGGTAGTAGTGCCGCACGATGGCTGCGCCGAGGCGACCGGCATCCCAGGTGGCTAGGGTGCTGCCGCCATCGGCGCCGCCGGGCGTGGCGGTATCGGCCGTGGGCTGGGCCCCCGCCGTGCGCTGGTAGAGCTGGTAGCGGTGCTGGTTGTAGTAATCGGCATACAGGCCGGCTAGCAGCGAGTGCAGGATGGGCCGGGCCGGAAACTGCGCCGTCTTCAGGTCGTTTTCGAGCAGCGCGATGCCTTTTTCGTCGGCGTCGTTTTCCTTGTTTTCGAGCAGGCGGATTTTGTAGAGCAGCGCCCGCACGTAGGCTGGGGCGTTGTTTTCGCGCCGCGCCTGCTGGTAGATTTTTTCGACCAAGGGCGCGGCGGTGGCCGTCTGCTCCTGGGCCAGCAGGGCATCTATCTGCTTCCACTGCGCGGTGAAGGGCGTGGGCGGGCCGGGGGCGGCCGAATCGGCAAGAAGGGCGGTCATCAGTAAACAGCAGAAAAGCAGCAGGTAGCGCATAAAGACAGGCCAGACGGCCAGAGTTGTTGCGTCAAAGATGCCAGAACTGGGCCAACTCCACACGGCGCACGCCGCCAGAGCCAGTTCGGCGCTAGTTTTGCGCATCCTTTAATACCTCACTCTTTCAATAGCTTTTTCTGTGAAAAAACATCTACTCCTCGCCAGCCTGCTGCTGGCGGCTACGGCCAGCCAGGCCCAAACCACCGTTTCGTTTGGCCCCCGGCTGGGTGCCAACCTGACTACGTTCTCCTACAGCGGCAATTCGGCTGATTTCGGTAATACCCGCTACAAGCTGGGCGTGCAGGTTGGCGGCACGCTCAACCTAAGCTTTGGCAAGGTGGCGTTTCAGCCCTCGCTGCTGTTCTCGCAAAAAGGGGCGGAGCTAACGGGGGCCGAAGAGCTTCCGCTCGGTAGCGGCACCACGAAGGTGAGTGCTACGCTAAAACCGCGCCTTCACTACCTAGAATTGCCTCTCAACGTGGTGTACACGACAGGCGGCGACCACGGCTTCCAGGTTTTTGCTGGACCCTACCTGGCGGTGGGTGTGGGCGGTGGTGGCTCTTATAAGATTTCTATTCAGAGCGACGACCCACTTATTGCCTCCCAGATTCCTAATGGCGATTACCCCGGCTCGCTCACTGTGGAGTACGGCGACCGCCAGAACGACAATAGCTCGCTAGGCTCGGGTAACGCCCTTGGCGCGCCTACTGTCACTTACACCGCCCGTCGTTTCGATGCCGGTTTCAACGCCGGCGTGGGCTACCGCGTAGGCCCGGTGCAGGCGCAGCTAGGCTACGGCCTGGGCCTGGTCAACTTTGTACCCAAAGACACGGATGGCAATGACACAGGCGATAAGGCTTACCACCGGGGCTTCCAGCTGGCAGCCACCTATTTTTTCACTAACAAGTAGCTAGTGGCGAGCATATTGTAGCTATCATCACGCATTCTACTAAGCACTGCTTTAAAACCCGCGCTGGCTTGCCCGGCGTGGGTTTTATTTTGAAGCCTTTTAGGGATTTGGAGAATTTACATTGAAACTTCTTGCTAATCTGGCGTTTGCTATCACGCTAGCAAACTTTTTTTCAACTATGTCGCAAACATACGACATGCTATGTCGTATGTTTGCGACATAACAGAACGGCCAGCCTATGACCATCGCCAAGACCACCGCCTTCACCGCCGAGCAGCAGCAGCTGGCCCGCGTAGCCAAAGCCCTGGCGCACCCGGCGCGGGTGGCCATCATCCAGCTGCTGGCCAGCAAGCAAACGTGCATTTCGGGCGACATCGCAGCGGAGCTGCCGCTGGCGCGCACCACCGTATTTCAGCACCTGCAAGAGTTGAAGGCGCTCGACCTTATTCGGGGCGAAATCGACGGCCTCACCGTCTGCTACTGCCTCAATACCGAGCTGCTGCGCCAGGTGCGACAGCAGTTTCTGGCGTTTTTTGAAGTGGCCACCGCTGGCCCCGTTTGCGGGCCAGCCGATGCTTGCAGTTGCTAAAATATCCTCCAACTACTTAATTTTTAGCATTATGATAGTTTCCGAACTGAAAAAAGCGCTTGCCGGGTTGTCGGCCATCAGCTTTCGCCTGCCCGATGGCGCTTACCTACCGAGCCACTTCCACGTGACGGAGGTGGGCCTGGTGACCAAGCACTTTATCGACTGCGGCGGCGTGGAGCGGCGCGAAACCGTAGCCAACTTCCAGCTCTGGGAAGCCGGTGATTACGACCACCGCCTGGCCCCGCAAAAATTTCTGCACATCCTACAGCTATCCGCGCGCATTTTGGGTAGCGACGACTTGGCCATCGAGGTCGAATACCAGCAGGCTACAATTGGCAAGTTCGGCCTGGATTTCGATGGTACCGATTTCGTACTCACGCCCAAGCAAACGGCTTGCCTGGCACCTGACGCGTGCGGAGTACCAGCCTTTAGCCTGGCGCTGCCCCAACTTCCGATGGCAGGCTGCACGCCCGGCGGTGGATGCTGCTAAACCTCGCTTTCTCTTAGCGTAGTCACATTGCCTCATGGCTGATTTGCTGACCTTGCAGCCGCTGCTGGCGGCCCACTGGCCCGCCGTACGGGCCATTTACGCAGCCGGTATTGCCACTGGCCACGCTACGTTTACGACCGAGGCTCCGACCTGAGATGCCTGGGACGCCGGCCACCTCCCCCACTGCCGGCTGGTGGGCACCGGGGCGACGGGCCAAGTACTGGGCTGGGCGGCGCTCTCGCCCGTATCGGGCCGGTGCGTGTACGCCGGCGTGGCTGAGGTAAGCATTTACATCGCCGCCGAGGCACGGGGCCGGGGAGTGGGCCGGCACCTGCTGGCTGCGCTGGTTGCCGAGTCGGAGAACCACGGCTTATGGACGCTGCAAGCCGGCATTTTTCCCGAAAACGCGGCCAGCATCGCGCTGCACGCGGGCCAGGGCTTTCGCACGGTGGGCCGGCGCAAGCGCATCGGCCAGCTACGCGGGCAGTGGCACGATACGTTGCTGCTAGAGCGCCGCAGCGCGGTAGTCGGCGTCTAAGCATTTAGTTACTTACCTTATGAACAAGCACCTCGCCCCGCCGCTACCGGCGGCCCTGGCGCAGCGTAAGCTGTCGGCCCTGGACCGGGGCCTCACGCTCTGGATTTTTTTGGCGATGGCTTTGGGGGTGGCCCTGGGCTACTTCGTGCCGGGCATGGGCCGGGCCGTCAATTATTTCACCGTAGGCACCGTGAACGTGCCGCTGGCCGCGGGCCTTATCCTGATGATGTACCCGCCGCTGGCAAAGGTGAAGTACGAGCAGCTACCCAATATTTTTCGCAACGTACGCATTATCGGCTTATCGCTGGTGCTCAACTGGATAATCGGGCCGTTACTGATGTTTGGATTAGCTACCTGGCTCTTACCCGACAAGCCAGCCTACATGGTGGGGCTCCTCCTCATCGGTATTGCCCGCTGCATCGCCATGGTGCTGGTGTGGAATGACCTGGCAGATGGCAGCCGCGAGTACGCCGCCGGGCTGGTGGCGCTCAACTCCATCTTTCAGGTGCTGTTTTACAGCGTCTTGGCCTGGCTATTCATCACTGTACTGCCACCCTACGTGGGGCTGAAGGGCTACGCCATGCGCTTAAGCATCGGCGACATTGCGCCCAGCGTGCTACTGTATTTGGGGCTGCCGTTTGGGGCGGGGTTGCTGTCGCGGCTGGTGCTGCGCCGCCTCAAGGGCGAGGCCTGGTACGAGCGCGTGTTTATTCCGGCCATCAGCCCGCTTACGCTGGTAGCGCTGCTGCTCACCATCGTTCTGATGTTCAGCCTCAAAGGCGAGTTGATAGTGCGGCTGCCGCTCGACGTGCTGCGCATTGCGCTGCCGCTGGCCCTGTATTTCGGCATCATGTTCGGACTCAGTTTCGCAGCGGGCAAATACCTGGGGGCCAGCTATGCCGAAAATGTATCAGTAGCTTTTACGGCCACGGGCAACAACTTTGAGCTGGCCATTGCAGTGGCTATCGGCGTGTTTGGCCTGAACTCGGGGCAGGCGCTGGCGGGTGTTATCGGGCCGCTGATTGAGGTGCCGGCACTTATTGCCCTGGTCAATGTGGCCTTTTGGCTGCGCCGCCGCTGGTACTCGTAGCACGAGCCTAGTAGCTCGTACCTGACGTATTCATTCGCGGGCTAAAAGCCCGCGCTACTTTCTTTTATGCCTACCAATCGGAACATTCTGGTGCTTTGCACCGGCAACTCGTGCCGCAGTCAGCTACTGCACGGCTACCTCCAGCAGTTGCTCGGCGAGCGGGCCGCCGTGTACTCGGCCGGGGTCGAAACTCACGGCCTCAACCCACGCGCTGTGCGCGTGCTGGCCGAAGATGGCGTAGACATCGCGCACCACACCAGCAACCACGTAGCCGAGTATGCGCACGTACTGTTCGACTACGTGCTCACCGTGTGCGACCACGCCAACGAGGTGTGCCCCATCTTCCCGTCTTCGGCCAAAAAGCTGCACCATAATTTCTCTGACCCCGCCAAAGCCCGCGGCAGCGAGGAAGAGATACTAGCGCAGTTTCGCGCCGTGCGCGACCAGGTAAAGGCCTACGCCCAGCAGTTTGCTCAACAGTATTTTCCGGGCTAGCTGCGGTTGCGCCGCACCGGGAAGAATAGCAGCTGCACAATCAGCAGGGCCGTGCTGGTGAACAGGATGCTCATGCCTACGCGCCCCAGCGTGATGAGCGGGTGCTGAAACGAGCCGAGCTCCAGAAAAAAATAGGCCAGGTGATGCAGGCCCACCAACAGTAGCAGATACACCATAAACCACTGCCAGCCCATCTGGTGCACATTCACGGTATCCTGGGCATCGTAGCCATCGCGCGGGGTGAGCAGGCGCAGCACCCACGGGCGCAGGTAGGCCAGCAGCACGGCAGCCGCGGCGTGCAGCCCGCCCGTATCATAACTGATATCCATCGCCAGCCCCATCCCAAAGCCCAGCAGCAGCTGCAAGGCAATGGGCGTGCGCAACGGCAAAAACAGCACGAAGCCCAGGTAAAGAAAGCACCAGCCCAGCCCAAACAGCGACAGCTGCCCTACTATAAGCACCTGCATGCCAGCGTATAAGGCAAAGCGCAACAACTGACCCAACAGCACTCCTAACGTACTCATCGGCGAGGGCGGGTGGGCTTAACGAGTGGCTTGGCCGGGGCGGCGGGCGGCTCCGGCGCGGTGGCGGCCGTTTCGAGCGAGTCGCGCTCGGTACGGGGGCGGTTGTGCACCACGTACACGTAGGTGAGGCGGCTAAAATCGACGCTTAGCCGTAGGCGCACGGTCCAGAAGTTTTTGTCCGGCTCCTTCACAAACGACTCCACGGTACCTACCATCACGCCTTCGGGAAACACGGCGTTGTAGCCCGACGTCACCACGGTATCGCCGCGCACCAGGCGGTTCTGGCGCGGAATGTAGTCGAGCAGCGCGTGGCTATAGTCATCACCGGGCCATTTCACACTGCCAAAGGTACCGTCGCGCTTTATTTTGGCAGCAATGGCCATCTTGGAGTGCAGCAGCGAAAACACCGTAGCGTAGTGCTCGCTGGCCGACTTTACCTGCCCCACTACGCCGCCGGCGGCCACCACACCCAGGCCCGGCTGCACACCATCGGCAGTGCCCACATTCAGGGTAAGATAGTTATCTACAGCACGCAGCGAGTTATTGAGAATGCGGGCCGGCACCAGCGGGTACTCCACATCGCGAGTCGGGATGCGGGCACCACCGAGCAGCAGCGTATCGGGCCGGGCCAGCGGGTTGGGCTTTTTGGGCCGGGCCGTGGGGCTCAGGCCGGGCCGGACCGCCGCGCTAGCCAGCGCCTGGCTGGGGTCAGGCCGCAGGTGGCGGTAGATGATGTGCCCCAACGTATCGCGACCCACGGGCAGCGAGTCGGCCTCGCGCCGGGTAAAGTCGGGCGGATACAGTTGCTGACGCAATTGGGCATTATCCACCAATAGCTGGTGGTTCAGCTCATCAAGCCGGAAGTAGTCCAGCACCTGCGTGCGGCGGGCCAGCACGGCCCCCGCGTAGGTATTGGCCGAGTTGAAAAACGCCGCCCGCTGGTATGAGCTGTTAGTAACGAACAAAAACAAGCTCACCACCTCCAGCAGCACAAAGAGCATGACTCCCTGGAAGCGCAGCAGAAACGCGATGAGATTACGCATGAGTCAATTAGGCATGAACAAGGAGCAGTGAGCAATTGGCGGCCCATCCCCCAATTGCTCACTGCTCCTTGTTGCTTATTCCTTACGTTAAGAGTACGCCCCGGAAGCCCTGAATGTCCTTGATGGCCTTGCCGGTGCCGCGCACCACGGCGCGGAGCGGGTCTTCGGCAATGTGGATGGGCAGCTTGGTTTTGGCGGCCAGGCGCTTGTCGAGGCCGCGCAGCAGCGCGCCACCGCCGGTGAGGTGAATACCGTTTTCGTAAATATCGGCCGACAGCTCAGGCGGACTGATTTCCAGTGCCTTGAGCACAGCTTCTTCGATTTTGGCCACCGACTTGTCGAGGGCGATGGCGATTTCCGACGACGTTACTTTGATGACTTTCGGAATACCCGTCATCAGGTCGCGGCCGCGCACCTCGTAGTCGGGCGGCGTCACATCAAGCTCGGTGAGGGCCGCGCCTACTTCGATTTTGATGCGCTCGGCCGAGCGCTCGCCGATAAGCAGGTTGTGCTGCCGGCGCATGTAGTCGAGGATATCCTGGTTGAAAACGTCGCCAGCCGTCTTAATCGACTGGTCGCACACGAT
>Ga0268353_100107_pt1 | contig 14440 bp, 14 predicted proteins | sample G5R2_NF_18SEP201_FD_190168 | JGI IMG/M metagenome (GOLD analysis project Ga0268353, IMG submission 190168) | Phyllosphere microbial comminities from switchgrass, GLBRC, Michigan, United States - G5R2_NF_18SEP2017_LD1 | ecosystem: Host-associated > Plants > Phyllosphere > Phylloplane/Leaf | place... | reverse complement strand
TGAAGCGTACTCGCGCTGCCGCAACATCAGTATCGACTTTGGGGTGATGGAGAAGGCCGACAACGTGTACGTGCTGCCCGCCGACATCGGCTGGAGCGACCTCGGCACCTGGGATTCTCTGCACCAAGTGAGCCAGCACGACGCCCAGGGCAACGTGGTCGATGGCGAGGTGCTGCTCTACGACACCCGCGATTGCCTCATCAAAACGCCCCACGAGCGCCTCGTGGTAGTCCAAGGCTTGGATGGCTACATCGTGGCCGAGCACGACAACGTGCTGCTCATCTGCCAGCGCAGCGAGGAGCAACGCGTGAAGGAGTTTGTGGCCGACGTAAAGAGCAAGAAAGGTACGGGCTACAACTAATGCAATCCCAGAAACTAGCAGCGACTGCCGCCGTGTGGCTGCTGGCTGGGTCGAGCCTGTTTGGTCAGGGTAAGCCCGCCTCTAACGTGCTGCGCCGGCCGGGCGAAACCACTATGTTTTCGTTTAGGACGACCGGGGGCAAAACGGTTTCGCTCTGCGAAGGCCCTAAAGGCGCCTATTTGGTGTATCGCTTTGGCACCGCCGCCAAAGTTGAGTTGCAGTACCCGGCGGTGCTTGATGCTGGTAGTTGGAAAAAGTTTGCGTATGCTTGGTATTTCCGGGGTGGGGGCCTGGCTAATGCCGGGCACTCAGATGCTAGTCTGACGTTTCGAAACGGCAAAATCACCTATGAGCTGTACGACATGGAGCATGCCGAGGAAGGGCAGGATGGCGAGGAAACGTACCCCCGCGAGGTAGGTATGCACATCTCCAATAGCACAGGAATTATGGCCGATATTAGTGGGGATGAATCGACCGCGCGAGGGGGAATTATGCTGAGTGATAGGTTGCGCGAGCTGGCCACTCGAAACGAAAATAGCTTCTGACAAAGCAGCAGAAAGCCCGTCGGCATTCGCTAAGCGAGCACCGACGGGCTTTCTATTTTAGGCTCCAAACAGCTTAGCTGCGACCCTTGGCTACTTCAAACAGCATGATGCCGGCAGCCACGCCCACGTTCAGGCTCTGAATCTGGCCGCTCATGGGGATGCGCAGGCGCTGGTCGCAGAGGCGCAACAGGTCGGGCGAGATGCCGTCTTCCTCCGAGCCCATCACCACGGCGATGGGGCCGGTGAGGCTGGCCGGCGCGGTGTGGCCGAGGTCAGCGTCGGCCTTTTCGGTGCAGGCGATGACGGTGAGGCCACTTTCCTTGAGGAAGGTGATGGCCTGGCGCAAGTCGGGCTCGCGGCATACGGGCAGGATATTGAGCGCGCCAGCCGAAGTTTTTACGGCGTCGCCGTTGATTTGGGCTGCGCCGCTGCTAGGCACCACGAGGGCCTGCACGCCTAGGCACTCGGCGGTGCGGGCGATGGCGCCGAAGTTGCGTACATCGGTCACGCGGTCGAGCACGAGCACGAAGGGCACCTTCCCATCCTCAAACAAGCCAGCCAGCAGCGTGTCGAGCGGGGCAAAGTCGATGGGCGATACGAAGGCTACCGCGCCCTGGTGGTTTTTGCGGGTCAGGTTTTCGAGCTTCTCGATGGGCACGTACGACACCGGCACGTTGGCCTGGCGGGCCAGGTCCGAGATGTCCTGCGTCATCGAGTTTTTGGTGCCGCGCAGCAGGAAAATCTTATCCAGCGTGCGGCCCGCGTTGAGCGCCTCCAGGATGGGGCGCAGGCCAAACAGCATGTCGATGCTGCGGTCGGCGGCCGGCCGGGTGTTGTGCTCCTTATAAAAGGGCGCGCCACCCCTGTTGCCAGCGGGCCGGCTGGGCGTCACCTGGCGGCCGCGCTCGTCGTAAAACGGGCGTTGCGGGCGGGCCTTATTGGCGCCGTCGTTGCCGAATGAGCGGCGCTCGTCACGGCCCTCGCCGCCGGTGGGGCGGCTGGGGCGGCGCTCACCGCTGTCGGCTCCTTCGCGAAAGCGGCGGGGTACGTAGTCGTCACTGAGCCCGTCATTTAGCGGGCGGTCGTCGTTCTTCTCCATTGTTCTACGGCGGCATACCAGAGCATTTCGTACTCGGGCCGGCGCGCCAGTTCGTAGTTATCAGGTGCTAAGGTACTAGGGCGGGGGCGGAAGGTAAACGCCACCGCCTCACCCTGGCGGCCGGCTTGGTCGTAGTGCCAGCGCTCAGCGCCATCGGGCAGGCGGCGCACGCTCTGGGGCGGGCCTAGTACCACGTAGAGCAGGCCACGGTCGGTGAGCCAGCCGGCTTTGTGGCCGGTGAATAGTTCGTTGGCTGTGGTGACGCGGCTGTAGTAGCGCCGTATCAGGTCGCGGCCGTGGGCCTGGTCGCCGCCTGCCGCATCGAGCCAAAAGCGGTCAATGGCCCGCTTGGGGTCGGGGGCCTTCAGCAGCGCCTGGCGCTCGGCGGCGGTAGTGAGGTAGAGCAGTGGCTCAATCACTTCGGGGGCCGTGCTTTGGCCGGGAAAGCTGACTGGCACTACCAGCAGCGGCACGGTGCGAACGGGCTCGCCGCCCGCACCGCCCACCTTCAACGCATATAACCCCTGACCAGGTAGGCGCACTAACTCACCAGCCATGCCGGGCGCAGCCGAAGAGTCGAGCACCCCCAGCGTGCGCGGAGCGGCCGGCTGGCTGCGCGGGTCGGTGAAGGGCGGCAGAGCCGGCGTGCCGGTAGGGTAGCGCCGCCAGCGTACCGGTTGGGCCAGGCCAAACGTAGCCACGGCCACACCTTCGCCCACGTTGAGATAAGGCCGCGCCAGCACGAGGCCCGCGGAGTCGAGCAGCACGAAGGGCCGCGCCAGTACCTCGGGCGTGAGGCGCAGCCAGGCAGTAGTAGCGGGGTCCTGGTCGGCGCTCGGAGGCTGGTTGGTGAGGCTGGGCTTGTCGAGGTTCACTTGCAGCACGGCGCCAGCGGGCAGCTGGCTAGCGGCCACAGCGGTAGTAAGCACTTGCACGGGAGCCGTTGGGTCAGCGCCGGAGTAGGGGCGCAGGACGCGCACCTGCTGCCACTGCGGCTGCTTGGCCTCGAAGGTGGCCCAACTGGTGAGGCGTAGCCGCGGCGCGGCGGAACCTGGGGCGGGCGCTGGTTGGTTGATGAAAATACGCAGGCTGTCGCCCTCGCGGCGCGTGGCGGGCAGCAGCCGGTCGGGCACGGAGCGGTAGAGGCCCGCAAAATCAGCGGTGGGTAGCAAGTGCGGGGCTGCCGCTGGGCCAGCCAGCCCGGCCAGTGCCAGGGCCAGCCAGAACTTAGCCCCCGGCCACTCGTAAATTGCCTTTCTTTTCTGATAACTCATGGCCTTCACGCTTTCGCTGCTGCTGTTTTTTCTGCTTGTACGGTTTGTGCTGCCGCATGTGCTGCGAGCAGTGCTCGGCGGCTTTGTGCGGCAGCAGGTGCACAAGGCGCAGCAGGGCGGGTTTTATGCGCCGCCCAGTGGTTACCAGGCTCAGAGCCAGCAGGAGCCAGCTGCCAAGCCCGGCCAGGTGCGGGTAGAGTACGTGCCGCCCACTGCTTCGGGCACCGGGCGCAAGCACGAATTTCGCGGCGGCGAGTATGTAGACTATGAAGAGGTAAAGTAAGGCGACTAGTAGCCCACCGGAACTAGCAGCGCAGACCTGTCCAGCGCCTGCCGGCGTGCCGAAAAGGGTGTGCCGTTTATATAAACAAATTCAGTGACGGCCTTTGGGTCCAGCACGCCATTTTTGAGCAGGCGGGCAGGATATAGCTGAAGTGCTACGTTTAGGGCCCGAAACAAGCCGTGCTGGTTGGTTTCAGCTACCTGGCCAGTGGCCGGAAACACAAATTGCAGGTAAGTTGTGCTGCCCGTGATGTTTTGGGGGTTGGCATTGGCCGGGTCGTTGAAGTACAATAGCTTAACCACAAAAAGCCGCTCGCCTTGCACCGAATTGACGTAGCACTGGGTGCTGTTCAAGGCGCTGCCATCGGTCTCAAGGCGCGCGTAGGGCTGGCCGTCCACGGTCATCAGGTTTTTCTTGACCTTTATCTTTTGGGCAGTGGCTCCTAGGGCTAGCAGGGCAAGTAAGAGGGTACAGAATAGGTTTTTCATGGTGGAAAGGATAGCTGTGCCCCCGCCTTCACAAATGCGATGCCGCAATAACTCCATTTCCCGCCTGCTTGCTAAGGGTGCTGGCTGTTCCTGACGACATTGTTGGGCTAAAATCCCAGCCCGATTCGAATGCCCGTGCCCACGCGCTCGCCGCTTTGCAGGCCGGTGTAAAAGTCAACCCGGGCTACCTTGAAAATGTGCTCTACGCCCGCGCCCAGCTCCAGGTAGTGCCCAATTTGGGCGGTGTGCAGGTAGTTGACCGACACGACTTCCTGCCACTTGAGACTACGCAGCAGCGGCAGGCGGTTGAAGAAGAAGCCGTTGAAGTGATGGTCGAAATGGCCTTCAAAATAGCTGGCGCGGGTGCTGTACTGGTAATAGTCGAGGAGCTGAAACTGCGAAAAATCAGCGGCTAGCAACGTGCGGTTGCCCGAAAAATGCCGGTAGTCAGCAAACGTCATTCCTTCCTGCTTGCCCACAAAGCCACCTACAATAGCTTGCACCGAGGATGTGCCCAGTAGCCCAAACTGCTTGGTGTGGCGCACCGAGCCTTGCAGCAGCAGGTAGCGCACGTCGGCTCCCAGCAGGTGCGGTACGGCCAGCCGCGCTTGGGCCCCAAACGTGGGCCACTTGGAGCCCATGTTGTACTTGCCATCGGGCCGCGTGATGTAGCGCTGGCCGGGCTTATAGCTGAGGTTGAGGCCCAGCGCCACGGCCTTGCTACGGCCGAACGCGGTTGCTGTCGCCGGCGCTTCGTCGGCCACCGGCTGGTTAGGCGTGAAGGCGCGGCCCGGCACATCATGCCAGAGATAAGAGGCCGTGTTATAGAGCTCAACGCGCTCGAAATAGCTAGCCGCGCCGCGCACCGTAAGGCCGTTTACGGGTTCCCAGAGGTAGCTCAACTCGGCACCGTCGCGGCGGTAGAGCTTGGCGTAGTTGCGGTTAGCCAATAATGAATAGACGGAGTTGATAAAAGGCGTGAGCTGCGAGTTGCGGTCGAAATTCTCGACGGTACGGCCCGCAATGAGGCCGATTTGGCGCAGCTTCTGCGGGTCGAGCTGCCAGTTGAGCGTCAGGCTGGGCTGGAGTTGTTTATTGCTGAAGCCGTAGCGCAGGGCCGGCGTAAGGGTGAGAAAGCGGCGGTCGTCGGTGCGCTGCCGGTAGGTAGCCTGGGCATTGAGCACGTAGCCCTCCACCGTGTTGTAGAGCACTTCGTTGAAGACGGGGGCCACGGTAAAGGAGCGCTTGGCAAACGTGTTGTTGTAGGTGTAGCCCGTTAGCAACAGGGCGCCCGCGCTAAACTCGTTGCGCTTGCGGTCGAGCGAGTCTTGATAAGGGCGCGACTTGCGCACTACCTCGCTGCTGTCCTTCTTGTGGTAATCCAGTTTTTCCTCCTCCGTAAGGGGCACGGGGCGTAGCTGGCTCCAGTAGGTAGTATCGCGCTCATTCACGCCTTTTTCCACTAGCTGCACTTCACCCCTTTTCATCTGCGAGAGGGGGTCGTTGCGGAGCGAGTCGCGCTGGGCCTGCTTCACCTGGCGGCGCACCTGCCGGTTGAGACCCGCCAGGTTAGGCTTTTCGCGCTTGATTTGGCGGGTCAGCTCCTTGGTAGTGACCGGGGCAATAACGGGCGGCCCGGCCGGTGCGCTGCCAGCTACGGGTGCGCTGCCAGCTACGGGCGCGGTGGCCTTCGCTTCGGGCGGCGCCGGGTAGGTAGGAATAACGCGGTTGTAATTGGAGAAAACCGCCGTAATGAAGCCCGTGCCCTTAAAGCCGAGCGCCGAGAAGCTCACCGCCAGCTTCTGCGACTGCACCACCCAGGCGTGGGGAGCCCCCGGCGCGGGTGCAAAAAGCTGCTCAATGTGCAGGTCATCGACGTAGTCGAGCTGGGCGTCTTTGGTAAGGCGCAGGTCTACGGAGTGCAGGCGCCACGAGCCTTCGACCACGTAAATGAAGCCGGAGAAGACCGGGTCGGAGCGGCGGCGCGGGGTTACGCGGATTTTGTGGACCAGTTCCCCATTTTGCTGGCTGCTACCTACTAGCTCATATTGGTAAAATGCTAGCGCATTAGCCGCAATAGGCGACACAAAGCCCCGCTCCGAAAAGCCTGACTTCACCAGGTTGTTATAAAAGCTGAGCCCTCGCCCGGCCCCGGCCCGGTTGAAGCTAATGCCGCGCGAGTCGCCGCTGACGCGGCTCGACAGCATGCGCTCCTTCACTACATCGGGCTGGGTAAAGGAAATTTCCGACAGGCTTTCGGAGAGGTAAAAAATGCCGGGCTTGATATCTGGACCCACTTTTACGAGGCCAAAAAGCTTGCCGGGCGTTTCGCTGAAGCGGCCCAGGCTCTTGATGTAGATGCGGGCCCGAAAGGCGGCCACCTCGCGCTGGTGGTAGGCGCGCCACTGCTGCGCGTGCTGAATGATGGCGTAGGCGGGGTCGCGGTCGGAGCCGCGCACCGTCACCTCGGCCAGGCTAAACGACTCGGGGGCCAGCGCCACGTTGAGCGTGAGGGTGGAGTCGCCGGCTGGCACGCGCACTGTTTCGGTGCGGGGGCGGTAGCCTACGTACTGGAAAACAAGCTGGTAGCTGCCCGCGTCGAGCCGCAACTGGTACTGGCCCTGTTCATTAGAGCCGGTGCTGGTGGCCGAGCCGCGCACTGCCACGTTGGCAAAAGGCAGGCCCGCCCCGTCGGGGCCGCTGACCTTGCCCCGGATGGTGCCGGCGTGGGCGGCGAGCGGCAGCAGCGCCCACAGCAGAGCCAGCCGCACTAAAGTAAAGAAACGCATCAAAAGACTGGTAAAGCAACGCCGGCACACGGCCCGCTGCAAGTTAGGAGCAGCTCGACGATATATGCCTAAAAAAAGAGCAGCCGGGGTAGGCTGCTCTTTTTGAAGATGCTGAACGGCGGTAAACGGTTGGGTGGCTTAGCTGAAGTAAGCGCCCGATACCGAAAAATTATTGGCAATAGCCGCTACCGTGCCCACGTCGAGGCCTTCGTCGAACGCTTCGGAGAAGGCCGAAGCGGGAAAGCCAGCGGTAGCCGGGAGAGAGCTGGCCGACAAAGTGATGCCGCCTTGCAACACGTTGTCTTCGGCCGCAAAGGTGATGTTGACAGGGGCATTGGTCTGGTTGCCCGCGCCGTAGATGCCGTTGGTGAAGCCATTGACTGCCCCGCCGTTGTCGGTGCCCGAAATCCAGCTCTTGGGGGCCGCGCTGTAGGGGGATACCGGGGTGCTTTGCGCGGGAGTGCTGCTGCCGATGCCGCCGCGCCGCATGGTGCGGATGCGGGCCGCGTGGCGGGCCTCCACGCCGTGGATGCTGAGGGCAGCCGTTAGCACGGTTTTATTGGACATAACCAGCGGGGCAGCACCTTTGTAGGCCCGCACGCCCGTGTCTTCCAGCGACTGCGCTAGCGCCAGGTAGGTATTGGGTTCGGTAGGGTTGAAGCGGCCCCGTGCCGTGAAATCGAAGGTAGCCGCGGTAGGCGCGGGGATGGCCGTGGTGCTTAGGGCGGCCAGTACGCTGCGCAGGAACGTAACGTGGTTGGCTTCGTCGGTAGCGATGAGTGCGAGGGCCGCCGCGTTGGCTGCGCTGAGGCCCGTGACGGCCGCGCGCGCTTGATAAAAGTAGGCTTCGAGGTACTCCAGCTTCAAGGCAAAGTTGAGCACGTCGCCAACGCTGGCGCCCGCGGGCGTCTGAGCGTAGGCTTTGTTGAAAATGGCGCCGACGGCCAGCGGCAGGGCGGCCGCGCTCAGCTTTTGGCCCAGTCCGGCCATGTTTTTAAATATCGCGCGGCGCGAGTCGAGGCGGTCGTACACTTCGGGGTCGACCTGCTCGATGTCGGCGAGAATTTGCAGGAAATTCATAAGATTAAAGCAATAGGAGTGGGGAAGGACCTGGCTTAGCGGATGCCCGAAACGTCGAGCTTGGAGCCCGGCGCGAGGAAATTATTCGCTATAGCTACTACTTCGGCGGGGGAGAGGGCCCGCTCCAGGCTGGAGCCGGCGGGGCCGTTATTGGCAGCCACGCTGCTGGTACCGGCCGTGGTGATGGTCAGCACATCGTTGCCCACGAAGGTGCCCTCGCTCACCAGGTCGCGAATGAGGGAGGCGTGGCGGGCCTCTACGGAGGCGATTTTGCCGGCCAGGTAGAGGTATTGGGCCGACGTAATGTACTGGCCTGCTCCAATGTAGGCGGCCGAGCCCAGGTCCTCGAATGCCCGGGCCGCGCTGAGTACCGAAACGCGCGCTGAAAAATTGATGGTTGAGAAATCTACCGTCAGGTCTTTAAGCGGCGTAGCACCGGCGGCGGTAAGGGCCGCCTTTAGGAATTCGCGGTGGATAACCTCGTGGTAGTAGAGGTCGTCGAAGACCAGCTTTTCGGCGGTGGCCGCACCCGAATAGTAGGAGCCGGCGCGTACCTGCCGGTAAAACTCTGCTTCGAGTTGCTCCAGCGCGTAGGCATAGTTGAGCACGCCGGCATCGCCGGTGCCCACGCTCACCGTGTTGGGCAGCACCGTGAGAGCCGTGTTGTTGGTACCCGTGCCGCCGGGACCCGTAATCACGAGGGTAGCCACGCCGGCCTGGGCCGCGGCTGGCACCACGAAGGTGAGCGTAGTGGCATTAGTAACGGTGGGAGTAGCAGCCAGCCCATTCACTGTCACGCTGGTAGCGCCGGTGAAGTTGGTGCCCGTCACCGTAACCACGGCGCCTGGCAGTGCGCTGGCCGGGGTAAGGCTGGTGATAGTGGGTGCCGTGGCGGGTGTAGCCGTCACCGTAAAGGAGGCAGTACTTGTGGTGGTGCCCCCCGGAGTAGTTAGCTTGATAGTGCCCGACTGGGCTGCCCCTGGCACCGTGAAGGTGATGCTGGTATCGCTCACAACTGTGAACGTGGTAGCCAGTGTGCCCAAGGCCACGGCAGTAACCCCACTCAAGGACGTGCCCGTGATGGTGACCATTGTGCCCGGCATGCCGCTGGTGGGCGTGAAGCTGGTAATGAGGGGCAAAGAGACGACGGCCGCCGGGTCTTCTTTCTTGGAACAGCTGGCTAGCCACAGGCTGCCAAGGGCCGCGCTAGCCCCCGTGTAGCGCAAAAAGGACCGCCGCGAAGGGCCACCATTCGGCGTGGGCTGCACGCGAATAGCTGGTAGAGGAGAAGTCATGTAAAAAACAGTAAAATGATAAGCTGCGAGATTGAGCTTCATCAAATGTACTGCACTAGCACCCCTGCAATACGCTTAAATAGTTAGTAAAATGCACTAAAATTCAGGCTTGCTTAGTTTGGCGGCGGCTTGTATACCAGGCGTTGAGCCCCACGGCCAACAGCACCAGCGCGATGCCTGGATATACCACGGGCTTGATTTCATCACCGAAAACGAAGTAGCCGAGCGCGACGGCGTAGATAAGCCCCAGGTAATCGAGCGCAGCCAGGTAATTGGCCTCGTGTGCCTGGAAAGCCTGCGTGACGCACCACAGTGCCACGTGCGTGAAGGCACCGGCCAGGGCCAGCCAGGCCCATTCCACGCCGTGGGGTAGCTTGAGGTCAAATAGCATCCAGACCGAAGCGATGGCCAGCGGCACCACGTTGAAATAAAAGACGGGCACCAGTGGCGCGATTTTATCACCCACGCGGCGCAAAAACACGCTGCTCAAGCCCGACGATACCGCCGACCCCACGCCCAGCAGCACACCTGCCGAAAGCAGCCCCGCTGTGCCCTTGGCCAGCGCCACACCCGCCACGGCCAGGCCGTAGAACAGCCACTGCCAGGACCGCAGCGGCTCGCCCACCAGCCAGATGGCGGCTACCGCCGTCACCACCGGGGCTAGGTAGCTGAGCGTGACGGCCCCGCCCAGGGGCAGCACCTTGAGGGCCAGAAAGCCGAGAATAAGCGAGCCCGCGCCGAAAATACCGCGCGCCCAGAGGTTGAGCCGTGCCTCGGGCGGGCCCCACACGGGCTGGCCCGTGCGCCGCAGCTGCCACACCGTGAGACTGAGCGAAAGGAGGCAGCGGGCAAAAATGATTTCGGCGGTGGGTACGCCATCGAGCTTCTTAACGGCCACGTTGACGACGGCCAGTAGGGCGGTCGAGGCCAGCATGTAGAGGATTCCGGGCGAGAGGCGCATAGAGACAAAAACGGGGCGGCCCCGGCGCGGCGGCACGTTTGGCCCCCGGCTGCCGTTGCGAATAGCGAGCGGCAGGCCACCCGTACAACGGCCCCGCCGCCGCTTCGTTCCCGTATTTTACGGCTGCTCTACGCGCACGCTATGTTTAAAAATCCCGACAAACCCACCAAAACCTACACGCCCGGCGAGGCGCTGCCCAAAATCGCGGCCTTTTGTGCCTACCAGGAGCGCACCCAAAAAGAAGTAGCCGAAAAGCTTAAAAGCTACGGTCTTGACGAAGACGAAGCCGGTGAAATCATCATCCGCCTGGGCCGCGAAAAGCTGCTCGATGAGGAGCGCTACGCCCAGTCGTACGCCCGCGGCAAGCACCGCACCAACGGCTGGGGCCGCCGCCGCATTAAGCTCGAAATGAAGGCCAAAGGCCTCAGTGAATACTGCATCAAGAGTGGCCTCAAAGAACTCGACGGCGATGAATATTACGACAAGCTCAAGCAGTTGCTGGGCCAGCGCGACGCCCGCGAAAAGGAAACCCACCCCATGAAGCGCAAGATGAAGCTCATGGCCTATCTCACCCAAAAAGGCTACGAATCAGACCTGATTCAGGAAGCGCTTGGCGAACTGGCGGAGGAAGAATAAGCGTAGCTAACGCAATGAGCGAGGCCTTAGCGGCAACTTGTGTGAGCCAAATTCGTTAGCACTAATCAAACTAGCAAATTTCGCGACAGCATGAAAATATCCGTTGAAAAAGGCCAGGAAAAAGGCTTCCTGCCCGATGGCCGCCACACCGTCACCATCACCAGCATCGAAGAAGGCACGAGCGAGCACCAGAACGTGCCTTTTTTTGCCGCCCACATGGAGAATGAGGATGGCTACGTAACCCAGCGCTTCTACAACTCGCCGGCTGGCCACCCCATTATTCTATCGCTTTATTCGGCCGTGGGCATCAAGCCCCACGACGGCAAAGACTTGGACACGAAAGAATTGGTAGGTAAACACCTATCGGTAGAAGTGAGCGACCACCACTACACCGACCCCGCCAGCGGCAACGAGCGCAGCGTGCGTCAGGCCACGGGCTTCCGGGCGGCGTAGGTAACGACTGAACTATTAAAAAACGTCATCCAAAGCGAAGCACCTCGCTCGTGTCGGTAGGATACTAACATGCCGGCACGAGCGAGGTGCTTCACTTTGGATGACGTTCTAGTTTTAGAAGTAGGAAGCAAGCTACAGCTTGCGCGCTGGCCCCGGCGCCACCAAGCGCTGGCCCACGATGACGCGCCGGCCGGTGAGCGTGTGCAGCATGGGCACTAGTATTTGCTGGGCATTGCGCTGAGTTTCGGCCAGGATGCCGCTTTGTAGGGCCGACTTGCGCACCTGAGCTTCGGCGTAGCGGTAGGCCTCGTCCACAAGGCTGGCATCCTGAAAAAAACCGTTTTCGGTGCTAAAAACGCGGCTCTCGTTGTGATTTACCTGGAAGGCGCACAGCTCGGGCTCGGGCAAGGTGACGCGTACCACCGAGTCGCCCTCAAAGGTGACGTCCTGGGGGCGGATTTTGCGCAGGTCGAGGCAGCCCACGGCCTCTCCGCCCACGATGAGGGCCGCCTTGGCATCGGGCAAGAAGGGGTACTTGGCGCTGCGCTTGTACTCCACCACGTCTTTGAAGCGGTAGCGCACCAGCTCCAGCTTGCCCAGTGCTTCGACCTGGGTGAGCACCGTGTTGTGGGTCACGGTCACTTGCGGCTCGCGGGGGGCCAGGGGGTTGAGGCTGGCCAGCGTGGGGCTGATTTTGCGCCACAAAAACACGCCCAGCGCCACGAGTATCAGTAGAGGAATAAGGCGACGAATGAGGCGAGGTAGCATAGCGGAAAGAAAAAAGCCGGCGCCAGGCAGCGGCAGAATGACGCAGGCAACAGCAAAACCGGCGTTTTAAGTCAGGCGTTTCAGGCTGGGCTATCATACCCCAAAGCTGGGCTTGAGGTTGGCGGCCGCGTAGCTTTGGGTGGTGATGACTGTGCTCCCGACTCCCCTTTTGGTGCTGGCCCGGCGGCTGTGGCGTGGGCACCGCTGGCTGCTGCTGGCGCTGTGGCTGCTGGTGCAGGCGGCCTACCTGACGAAGTACCACGGCCCGCACTTTGCCAACGACAGCGCCCGCTACCTCGACTACGCCACCAACCTGGCCGCGCACGGCTACTACCAGATGGAGCCCGGCGCGGCTCCCACTACCATTGCCAACAACGGCATCGCCAACTACCAGTACGAGCACAACCAGCGCTACATTCTCTACCCGTGGTACCAAAGCGTGTGGCTGCGGCTGCAAGCCGGGTGGTGGGGCATCGTGCTGGGGCAAATCGTGGTGTCGGGGCTGGCGGCGCTGGCGCTGTACCGGGCCGTGCGGCGGCTGGCGGGCGGGCGGCCCGGCGCGGCGGCGCTGGCTACGGGCCTGTTTGTTGGGTGGCCCGATGTGCAGCAGTTTAATTGCTACCTGCTCACCGAGTCGCTATTTATCAGCTTGTCGGTGCTATCGTTTTGGGCGTTGGTGCGCACGCGGGGCGGGCGCTGGGGGACCTGGGTGATGCTCGGCGGGCTGCTGTTGCTCACGGCCCTGGTGCGGCCCAACGGCTTCGTGGTGGCGGCTGCGGTGGGGCTGGCTGGCTTGGCTGCGCTCTACGCCAAGCGGCGGCTATTCTGGCTGGCGGTGGGGGCGGGGGTGCTAGCCGCGCCGCTGGCCCTGTGGTGGCTCAACCATCAGCTGGTTAGCTTTCTCATTGTCGAAACCTACCTGCGCGGCGAGCTGATGTTTGCCACGCCAGTGTGGGCCATTCAGCCGAGCGCGCCGTTGGTGCTGCCGCCCGACGGCTGGGGGCAGCTGGCGCGGGTGGGCTATTTCGCCGCCCACAACCCCGGCTTTCTGGCCCGCCTGATGCTGGGCAAACTCTTTGTCTTCTTCAGCAGCATCAAGCCCTATTACTCCGTGGGCCATAAACTGGTGAGCGTGCTGGTGCTGTGGCCGCTCTACTACCTGGCGGTGCGCGGCGCGCGGCGCACGGCGGTGTGGCGGCAGGCGCGGGTGTTTCTAGTGGCGGTGCCAGTGCTGCAAGCCGGCGTAGTTATGCTGACTGTGGACGATTACGACGTGCGGTTTCTGGCTCCGGTGCTGCCGTTTGTGTTCGTACTAGCGGCATTCAGGGCGCAAGGTTTGGGCGAGTACTTGCTTGGCCGGCTGCGCATTAGGCAGCCTATACCCCGGCAACAGGCTGGCAATACTCGCTAAGCTCACCCCGTCATCCCACCAAAGCCCGCCCAGGCTTGCAGGCCGCCGGTGTGCACGGCCACCACGGTGCTGCCCGGCGCGAAGTGGCCCTGCGCAAGCAAGTCTAACACGCCAAAGAGCAGCTTGCCGGTGTAAATGGGGTCGAGCAGCACGCCGTAATCGGCCTCGAACTGCCGGATGAAGGCCCGTAGCTCGGGCGGCAGCTTGGCATAGCCGCCGAAGTGGTAGCCGGTGTGCAGCTCGTAATTGGTCAGTTGCCGGCCGGTGGCGGCTAGGGTGAGTGCATCAATGTCGGCGCGCAGAAAGTCACCCCCTTTCAGGGCGGCCACGCCCAGGGCGCGGGCCGGGTGCCCGGCTTCGGCTAAGCCAAGGGCGAGGCCGGCCAGGGTGCCGCCCGTGCCAGCGGCCACGGCTATAGCGTCGAAGCTGGTGTGCTGGCGCAGCTCACCAATGAGTTCGGCCACACCACGAAGGGCTAGGGGATTGGTGCCACCCTCGGGCAGGAGATAGGCGGGGCCGAACCGGCGCTGTATTTCGGCCAGAAAGTCGGGCTCGGTCCGGCAGCGGTAGGTGGTCCGGTCGAGGTAGTGTAGCTCCATTCCATCGGCCACGCAGCGGGCCAGGGTGGAGTTAAGGGGCTGGTGCTCCTCGCCGCGCACGAGGCCGGTAGTGGCGAAGCCGTAGAGCCGGCCCGCCGCTGCCACGGCCGCGAGGTGGTTGGAATACGCCCCGCCGAAGGTGAGCAGGCGCTGGTACCCCTCGGCCCGGGCGGTCTGCAAGTTGTATTTCAGCTTGCGGGCCTTATTGCCGGGCAGGTCGGGGTCGCGCAAGTCATCGCGCCACAACAGCAAGCGCACGCCCTGGCGGGCAGCTACCGGGTGCGCGAGAGGCAGAAGGAGCGAAGGCAGCATAAAAGAGGAGGTATGAGGACCAGGAGTAAGACTACAAAAGTCTCCAAGACTTTTGTAGTCTTCGTCGAATTACGCCAGCCTGTTCT
>Ga0268353_100106_pt1 | contig 14445 bp, 10 predicted proteins | sample G5R2_NF_18SEP201_FD_190168 | JGI IMG/M metagenome (GOLD analysis project Ga0268353, IMG submission 190168) | Phyllosphere microbial comminities from switchgrass, GLBRC, Michigan, United States - G5R2_NF_18SEP2017_LD1 | ecosystem: Host-associated > Plants > Phyllosphere > Phylloplane/Leaf | place... | reverse complement strand
CTGCTGAGCGAGGAGCTGTTGTGGGAAGCCGACTGGACGGACCCAGCCGCCGACCTCGTTTATGGCCTCAATGAGACGCTGACCCAGCAGGGCCGGGCGGCGCGGCTGGCGGAGCCCGTGGCGGGTCGCCACGCTACTACTGGCCCGGAGGCACTAGATATCGTGCAGGACCTGCTGGAGCCGCTGGGGCTGGCCCTGGTGTTGCTCACGCTGGATAGCGACTCGCACGCGTTGAGCGTGGTGGCCGAGGCGCAGGTCGAGGAGCTACGGGGGCTAGCCAGCGAACTGGGCTTTGGCCTGAAAGTGTACTAGCCGCGCTGGCGCACGGCCTCGAAGGTGAGCACGGCCGCCGCCACGCTCACGTTGAGTGAGTCGAGGACGCCGCGCATGGGGATGATAACGGTTTCGTCGCAGGCGGCGCGGGTGGCGGGGGTGAGGCCGTCGGCCTCGGTGCCGAGCACCAGCGCCGTGGGGCCGGTGAAAGTGGCGGCGGTGTAGTCCTTGGCATCGTCGGCGAGGGCGGCGGCGAAGGTGCGGATACCTTTTTCCTTCAGGAAAGCCAGCACCTCGGGCATGGGAGCAGCCACGGTGGGCACGGTGAAGATGCCGCCGAGGCTTGCCCGGATAACGTTGGGGTTGTAGAGGTCGGTGCGTGGGTCGCCGATGAGCACGGCGTGGGCGGGCGCGGCATCGGCGGTGCGCAGGATGGCGCCGAGGTTGCCGGGCTTTTCTACAGCTTCAAGCACGATTACCAGCGGGTTTTCAGGCAATTCGAGGTTGGCCAGGGTACGGCGCGGGGTGTGCAGCACGGCCAGTACGCCGTCGGAACGCTCACGCACGGCCAACTTGGCAAATACGGCGGCGCTCACAGGCAGGTACTCGTAGGGGCGCGGCACCAAGCGGGCGGGCGCGGCTAGCTCCTGAGCGATGGTTTCGCCGGCCAGTTCTTCGCACACAAAGAGTGTGGCCGCGGCCCAGCCAGCCTGGCGGGCGTTGGTTAGCTCGCGGTAGCCTTCCACAAGGGTAAGGCCCTGGCGACGGCGCTCGGCCGATTTCTCCTGCAAGCGCAGCACATCTTTAATGCGCGGGTTGTGCAGGCTCGTGATACGGTCGGGCTGGGAAGGGCGGGCGGCAAACATGCCACGAAGGTACGGGGGCAGCCAATGGCCCCGCTCACCCTGACTTGAGGAAACAGGCGCTGTAGTCGCGTATTCCCTCAAGCGCTTTGAGGAAACGTTCAGCTTATCAAGTTATTTCTTCAAGTACGTCGAGGAAACGAAAGTGGTAGCCCGCTATATCCTCAAGCGCAGAGCAGGGGCGGCTCTACCTTCGTGGCTTACCTGCGCTTTTTAGCCTTCCTACCGTGGCCCTTCGGCTTAATACCAAGATTCTGCTCGGGTTTGCCATTGCCTTGTCGGTGCTGGTAGGCACGTCCATCACCTCGTACGTGGCCATGCAGCAGCTGAGCCGCTATACCCGGCTGGTGGAGCACTCGTACCGCGTGCTGCAACAAACTGGCGACCTGCGCATCAGCATCCGCGACGCGCAGAGTGGCATTCGCAACTACCTGCTGCTGGCCGATACCACCTACCTGGCCACTTACCGCAGCAACGCCGTCCTGATGCGGGAGGAATCGGAAACCCTGCACACACTGGTGCAGGACGACCCCATTCAGCACGCCCGGGCCGACTCGTTGCGCCGGTTTGTGGCCTGGCAAACGGGGGAATTGGCCACGTACCGCGCATTTGCTCCTACCCCGCCGGCGGCTCAGTCGCTGCAACTGCGCGAGCAGGAGCCGCTGCGCCGCGTGAAGGGCACTATCAGCCGCCTGCGCCGCTACGAAGACGAGCTGTTGCGCACCCGCAACCGCCAGCAGGGCGTGTTTCAGAAGCTGGCGCCCACGGCCATCATCCTGTCGGCGCTGCTGGCCGTGGTTATTGTGCTGTGGCTGTTCAAGAAAATCACCGACGAGCTACGGGCCAACGACGACCTGCGCCGCCAGCTTACGCGCACCAACCTCGACATTGCCCAGCGCATCCGGGCAATGGAGTATTTCACCCGGCAGGTGGTGCAGGGCGACTACAAGGCCAAAATCATCGAAACCGGTGAGCACCAGGACCGGCTGGCCTCACTGGCTACCTTACTCAACCAGATGACGCAGGCGCTCGACACAGCCTTCGGGGCGCTCGAAAACCGGAATAAGGAGCTAGACCAGTTTGCCTACGTGGCCTCGCACGACCTCAAGGCCCCGCTGCGGGGCCTCAGCACCATCGTGAAGTGGATAGAGGACGAGCTGGCTGATGAGCTGTCGCCCCAGCTGCGCACCTACCTAGGCCAGATGAAGGGCCGCCTGGCCCGCCTCGACGACCTCATCAACGGCCTGCTGGCCTACGCCCGCGCCAGCCGCACCGAGCGCACGATGGCCCCGGTAGATGTGGCCCAACTGGTGCGCGAGGTGGCCGACCTCGTGGTGCCGCCCGAGTTTATTCTTACCCTGGCCCCCAACCTGCCTACCTTTGTGGCCGACCGCCTGGGCCTGCAACAGGTGTTTACCAACCTGCTCAGCAATGCGGCCAAGTACTACACCGGCGAGGGCGCGGGCCGCATCAGCGTATCGGCCCAGGACGAGGGCCGGCACTACACCTTTCGGGTGCAGGACAACGGCCCCGGCATCGCGCCCGAGCACCACCACAAGATATTTTTGCTGTTCCAAACCCTGCGCGACCGCCACACCGCCGAGAGCACCGGCATCGGCCTGAGCATTGTGAAAAAGCTCGTCGATGACCAACAGGGCACCATCCGCGTAGAGTCGGCCGTGGGCCAGGGGGCCACTTTCATCTTCACCTGGCCCAAAACTCAAGGGTGAGTTTTGCGTGTTGCTAGGTGAAGTAGCGCTGGCTAACCTCACCGCTGCACTCTTCCGCCCGCCCTTCACCCTTCCTAAAATAGAAAGAAATGCGCTCCGTATTGCTCGTAGAAGACGACGTTTTTGACACCATGACGGCCCAGAAATCGTTTGCCCACTTTAGTGTGCCGCACACGCTGCACACGGCTTTTAATGGCGAGGAGGCGCTGGACATGCTGCTGGGCCGCAACGGCGAAGCGCCCCTGCGCCCGCTACCCGAAGTCATCCTGCTCGACCTGAACATGCCCCGCATGAATGGCTTCGACTTCCTGGAAGTGCTGCGAGCTACGCCCGAGTTGGCCCACCTCCCGGTATTTATCACCACTACCTCGGGCCTCGACATCGACCGCGACGCGGCCACCCGCCTGGGCGTGAGCGGCTACATCCTCAAGCCCCTCGACTTCGCCACCGGCGACGACCTGGCCGACAGCCTGAGCCTGCTCGAAAAGCTGCTGAAGTAGCTGGGGCGGCTGGCTAGCCTGGTCGTGGCCCCGGAGGACCGGCGGGCCGGGCACTTTTGCCCCGCACCCCGTCGTTAGCCGGGCACCGGCCGCAGTTGGCCGGCAGCGCGTTTATTTGCCTGCATGAAACTTACGTACGCTGCGGTGCTGGGCCTGGGGCTGAGCGCCGCCTGGGCACCCGCCGTGGCGCAGGATGCTCCCCGCCAGCTTGGCGGTGCCCCCGTGGTGCCGGCTGCGGCCCCGCGCCAGGCGGCTCCCCTGCCCCGCCAGCCGGAGGCCGTGCCGACTCCGGCGGCCGCGCCCCTACCCGTAGCGGCCGATTCCACCCGCCCCGCGCCCGTGGCTGGCTCCCCCGCCGCCAATCCCGCACCCGTGCCGGTAGTCCCCGGCCAGCCAGCCCCCAGTATCTTCAACCGGCCTTACGTGATGGGGGGCTCCACGCAGCCCACGCGCTACCAGGTGGGGCTGAAAAATGGGGCCGTGTACAATGCCTACGATGTGGAGGTGAAGCAGCCGCTCTTCGGACGCAACTTTTTGCTGCTCGATGGCCAGCGCCGCGTGGAACTGAGTGAAGTTGGCTTCTACGAGAATGAGAACGGCCATTTTGTGCGCACCACGCTGCCTCGTTCCTCGCGCGAGGCAACCCTACGCCGCGAGAAAACCGGCCGTATCAGCCTCTACGCCACTTATAATACCAGCTACGCGCCCGGCGGCTACGGCATGCCGGGCTTTGGCTACGGCGGATTTGGCTATGGCGGCTTCGGCGGCTACCCATACGGCAGCGGCTACCGCACCACCAAAACGGAATACTTCTCGAAGGACAACGGCCCCATCCAAAACCTGAACGCCCGCAACCTGGCCCTGGCCACTACCGACAACGCCGGTGCCCAGGCGCTGCTGGCCCAGGCCCGCCGCTACCAGACCTCAACCACCATTGCCTACGTAGCGGGTGGCGGCCTGCTGCTCTACGGGCTCTTACAGTCGTTTCAGAACACGTCGACGGGCATCTCGCCAGTGACGTACGCGGCCATTCCGGTGCTCATCGTGCCGCTGATTTTCCAGAGCAAGCAAGCGGCTGCCCAGCGCCAAGCCATTGCGCTTTATAACAGCGGCGAGCTGCGGTAGGCTGAGGGTGGGATTTTAATCCAACCAATCGTGGCGGTTTGCAGTACCCTGGCCATGCCCTCTTCCCGCGCCACCACCCCTCCTACCGCTGCTGATTTTGAAGCTCGCCAGGCGCTGGCGCTACTGGCGCACCAGCGGCTATGTGCCGAATATGGAGCGCCGTTTTTCTTCTTCAGCGATAAAGACCCGCTGAGCGAGCTTATCAGCGCGCTGCTCTCGCACCGCACCAAAAACGCCGACTCGCACCGCGCCTACCAGCAGCTGCGCGCCACCTTTCCTACCTGGGAGGATGTGCGCGACGCCCCCACCATTGATGTGCAGCGGGCCCTTAGTGCCTGCACCTGGCCCGAGCAGAAGGCCCCCCGCATCCAGGCCGTGCTGCGCGAGATAAGCCGCCGGTGCGGCGACGAAAACCTGCCGCCCTGCTCACTCAATTTCCTGGCCGAGCGTCCCATCGCCGAGGCCCGCGCCTGGCTCGAGAGCATTACTGGCGTGGGCCCCAAGACCAGCGCAGCTACCCTGCTTTTCAGCCAGCTGCGCCTGCCCGCCATGCCCGTTGACAGCCACCACCACCGGGTGGCGCAGCGGCTGGGCCTCATCGGCCCCAAGGTGGGCGAAGGCCCGGCCCACGCTCTGCTGGCCGCCCTGCTCCCACCCGACTGGACAGCCCAGCAGGTGTACGACCACCACGAGGCCCTCATGTACCATGGCCAGAAGTGCTGCTACTACCACCAGCCCGCCTGTGCCCGCTGCGTGCTGCTCGATGTATGCCCAACCGGGCAGGCCCAGCAAGTAGCGGCTGTGTGAAGTATTTTTCGCTGCTTACCTAACTAATTTACACAGTTTGTAGATTATCCAGCCCACCCAGCCATAATAATTTACACCTGCTGCACCCCATGACCCTGCACCTGCACGCCAAGCCCAACGCCCGCCGCAACCAGCTGCTGCCCGGCCCCGATGGCCGCTGGCTAGTGCGCTTGGCCGCCCCGCCCCAGGACGGCCAGGCCAACGCCGTACTGCTGGCTTTTCTGGCCGAAGTATTTGGCGTACCCAAGCGCGACGTGGCACTGTTGAGCGGCCACACGGCGCCCTTCAAAAAAGTGGAAATAAGTGGCTTCAGCGACGAAGCCGGCGCGGCTGTGCTAGCCCGATACGGCACCGAGGCGGACTAGCCTACCGCCTGGCGTGGTGGCGTGTACCAGGAATGTTTACCTTGCACTACCCCTCAGGGCAAGGCCGCTATGCGAAAAACGCCCCTTTTAGCTGGCAGCTTGCCATAGGCCACTGGCCTTCCTGGCTGCACACCTTTTGCACCGTTTGCTTATGCTGATTCCTGCCCCGGCTACTCACCCTAGCGCTGCTGGGCTTGCGGTTACTAAGCCGCACTACCACGTGCTCGACGGCCTGCGGGGCGTAGCGGCCATTACGGTGGTGTGCTTCCATGTGTTCGAAGCCTACGCCACCAGCCACTTGGACCAGAAAATAAATCATGGGTATTTAGCCGTCGATTTCTTTTTTCTATTGTCTGGGTTTGTCGTAGGCTATGCTTATGATAATCGCTGGCCTGCGCTCACACTAAAAGAATTTATCAGCCGCCGCTTTATTCGGCTGCACCCAATGGTAATTATCGGTGCCTTTATTGGTGCGGCTTTGTTTTATTTCCAGGGCTGCGCCGCCTGGGATGTTTCGCAGGTATCGGGGGCCCGGCTGGCCGGGGCCACGCTCCTGAACGCGGCCCTGCTGCCAGCCACGCCCGGCGGAGAAATTCGCGGGGTAGGCGAGATGTTTCCGCTCAACGGCCCAAGCTGGTCGCTGCTATTTGAGTACGTCGGCACCTTGCTGTACGCCTTTTTGCTGCGCCGGCTACCCACCCCGATGCTGGCCCTGGTAGTGCTGCTGGCGGGGTGTAGGCTGGCCATTTTCGCCATCTGGGGGCCGTATGGCGACGTATGCGTGGGCTTTGCCCTGACCAACGACAATGTGCTCGGCGGGTTTTTACGGCTCCTGTTCTCCTTCTCAGGCGGCTTACTGCTGTTCCGGGTGTTCAGGCCGGCCCAGGTGCGCGGGGCTTTCTGGCTGGGCAGCCTGACCATTGTGGTGGTGGCGGCCATTCCGCGCCTCGGCGGCAGCCAGCATTTAGCTTGGAACGGCCTGTACGATACCATTTGCTGCGTAGCTGTTTTTCCGGTGCTGATTTATTACGGAGCCTCGGAAAGAATTACCCAGGCTATTACCACGCGGCTATGCCAGTTTTTAGGGGCTATTTCGTATCCGCTTTACATGGTGCACTACCCCTTTATCTATGGGTATTATGCCTGGGTCAAAAACAATAAGCTCTCCTTTACCCAATCATTACCCGGCGCTTTCGCGCTGGTGGGGGGCTCGCTGCTGCTGGCTTACGCTTGCCTGAAGCTGTACGATGAGCCGCTGCGCCGCTTTCTAACCAAGTGGCTTCTGCCGGCGAAAGCCAGCCGCTAGGCTTGGCTCGTGCCGGGGATAGCCCCGCCAAGCTGCGCTTTTACTCGGCCCGGCTTACTTCTTGCGCTTCCAGCGGTAGTAGCGGCGATACCAGGGCGATGTTTTTTTGAAGAGGCTGCTGGACGACTCGTGCGGAAACATATTGATGCGGAAAATCTGCATCCGGTCGTCTTCCAAGTGCATGCCGCCGCTATCGGTAGCCACAGCGTAAGTGAAGCCGGCCTGCTGCACCAGGGCCTTGGTTTCGGCGCTGAGGTCGCCGTAGGGATAGGCGAAGGACAGGATACTGATGCCCAGGCGGCGCTCCAGCTCGGCCTTGCTGGCCGCGATTTCTTGGGCGGCCTCGGCAGCGGGCAGGCCGCCCAGGCGCGGGTGCGTGAGGGTGTGCGCCCCGATTTCCCAGCCCGCCGCCACAAAGGCCTGCTTCTGGGCTTCGCTCATAAGCTCGGCGCGGGGCTCGGTGGGGTCCACGGCGAGGTCCCATTGGTTGTAGCGCACCTCGAAGTCGCCGAGCAGGTAGAGCACGCCCCGGTAGCCGTACTGCTGCATGAGGGGCAGCAGGTTGGTATAGTTGTCAGTATAGCCGTCGTCGAAAGTGAGAATGAGGGGCCGGCGCGGAAATGCGGCCAACGGGCGGCGGCCACTGGCAAAATCCTGGTAGTCTTGAAAAGTGATGGGCGTGAGGTCGCGGCTTTTGAAATACGCCAAGTGCCCGGAAAAATTCTCCTTCGTGACAAAAATCTGGTGCTTGGTAGCCGGCGCCTGGTCGGGGATTTTGTGGTACATGAGCACCGGGATGAAGCCAGGCACGGCCAGCGCCATGCGGGCCGACTCGTACACGCCTAGCACTCGCGCCGCCACGCGGGCCAGGTCATAATCGGCCCGCACCTGCTGGGCCAGGGCCGGCGCCACGCGGTGCGGCTGCGCCAGAAAAGCCCGCGCATCGGCCAGCACCGGGGCGGGATCGAAGGCCGCTGCCGGCTGGAGCTGGGCCGAGATATCGCCGAAGTTGGAGGCCGCCGCCGCCGGGTAGCTTGCCAGCGTGACGGGGCCGGCGTAGAGGGCCTCGCCCAGGGCCAACACGGCACGGCCTTCGCCGAGGGCCTCCATTGCCACGCGGCCGGCCCCGATGATGAGGTCGGTGCGGCGCAGCCAGCCCGCCACATCATCGGTAAAGCCGATAACCTCCGTGCGCTCGCCGTATTGGCTTTGCAGCTGGGCCAGGGCCGCTTTACCAACGGCGGGCAGCTGCTCCAACTCGCCGCCAATGAGCGTAACGCGCAACTGCGAAAACTCCTGGAGCAGGGGCGGGAAAACGTGCTGGAGCAGCGCGGCCGCCCGCTCGCCCTTGGGCCCGTTGAAGCGACCGATAAAGGCGAGGCGCACTGTTTGAGGGTTGACAAGGAGGGCCACATCATCGGCCGCGGGGGCCTCCGGCCGCTCCCCTTGCTCCCATTTCACGCCATTGGGCACTACTTCGATTTTGGCCGGGACCATCTTCACTTCCTCGCGCAGGTGCTGGGCTAGGTTTTGGCAAATAGCAATAACCTTCTGACCGTAGATGTCGAAGAGCGACGTGGAGGTGTGCAGGTGCTGGCGGCCGTGCACGGTACTCACCAGCGGCACCCGCAGCCCACGCAAGGCAAAGTAGCTGACCCAGCTCGCTGCCCGCGAGTGGGCGTGCACCACGTCAATATCGTGCTGCCTCACTAGCTCGCGCAGGGCGCGGATATTGCGCAGCCGCTGCCCATACTTGCGCTGGCTGATGGGCAGCTGCACCTGCGCAGCCACCGTGGGCAGCGCCGCCGCATCGGAGGCCAGCCACACTTGGTGGCCTTCGCGGTGGTGGGCCTCGGCCAGGGCCACGGCGTAGGCCACCGAGCCGGCAAAGAAATTAGCGGACAAAACGTGCAGGATGCGCATAGCGCAAAGGTCGCAGTGTAGTGTGGACTCTGCGAGTCCGCACGTGGTAACGTCCGGCTGGATTACCCACGCGCAAACTCGCAAAGTCCACGCTACTGCTCTACGCCCAGGCGCGGCCGGCTACGTTGCTCAGGTATTTCTGGGCACTGCCGGTGTTGAGGAGCAGAATGCGCTCGTCGGCGCGCAGCCAGCCATCAGCTAGCAGGCGGCGGGCGGCCATCCACACGGCGGCGCCCTCGGGGGCTACGAACAGGCCTTCGTGGTTGCCCAGCTCGCGCATGCCTTCCAGCATGCCTTCCTCGCTGATGGCCACCACCGTGCCCTGCGACTCGCGCAGCACTTGCAGCATCAGCGGCTCGCCCAAAGGGCGGGGCACGGCGAGGCCGTTGGCCAGCGTGGGGCGCCCGTTGTAGTGGTGGCAGTTGGGCTGGCGGCCGAGGTAGGTTTCGAGCAAAGGGCAGCAATTTTCGGCCTGCACGGCCACCATGCGGGGTAATTTAGTTTCGGGAGCCAGCCAGCCGAGGGCTTTCATTTCCTGAAAGGCTTTCCAAATGCCGATGAGGCCAGTGCCGCCGCCGGCGGGATAAAGCAGCACATCGGGCAGCTCCCAATTCAGCTGCTCGGCGATTTCGTAGCCCATCGTTTTCTTGCCTTCGAGGCGGTAGGGCTCCTTAAGGGTTGAGATGTCGAGCAGCTCGCCGCCGGCGTTGAGCTGGCGCACATGGGCCGCGCAGTCGTTGATGAGGCCATCAACCAGCTCCACCCGCGCCCCATACCAGTAGCATTCTTCCTTAAACGCCTCGGGGGTGTGGCGCGGCATTACCACGGTAGCGGCCAAGCCGCCGCGGGCGCAGTAGGCGGCCATCGCCACGCCCGCGTTGCCCGCGGTGGGGATGATGCAGCCCGTGATGCCTAGCTCCTTGGCCTTAGAGATGGCCATGCTCAGCCCCCGCGCCTTGAAGGAGCTGGTAGGGTTCTGGCCCTCGTCTTTAAGGGTGAGGTTACTCAAGCCATAATGAGCGGCTAGGCGGGGCAGCGCCAGCAGGGGCGTGAGGCCCTCACCCAGCGTCACCTTGTTGGCCTCGTCGAGCAGGGGCAGCAAGGCCCCGTAGCGCCACATGGAGCTATCGGCCTGGTTGATACCCTCAGCGCGGCTAAGTGGGCGGCGCAGACTGTAATCGGCCACCAGCGGCTGCTGGCAGCAGGCCGATACGCTTTGCAGTTGATAAGGCGAATAGACCGCGCCACAATTGGCACAATGCAGGGCGTTGAGCCGCGAGAGCGGCGCCGGAGCTATTTGGTTCATGGAGGCAAAGTTCAGGTTGCCTTGTACGGGCACCTATGCCAGCGCGAAATGGGATTTTCGCATAGCCTATTCCATTGCGGAATAATAGCGTTGCGTGAAGCGCAGGAAATCGCGGTAAGGCCCGTTGTTCTCCGTACCCTTGCGCTGGATGAAATTGAATTTTCTTTCCAGAAATAAGTCATTGATTTTCACCTCTACTAACTCGCCGCTGGCCAGCTCTTTTAACACCGCCTGCCGGGGCAAAAAGGCTAGGCAAGTGGCTTCCACCCGGATAAAGTTCTTGAGGGCCTCGGTGCCGCCCAGGCGCACTCGCACCGGCAGGGCGGCCAGCCGTAGCTGATGCTTTTCGAGGGCTTCCTCGAGCACGGCCAGGGTGCCGGAGCCCACTTCGCGCAGGGCCAGCGGGATGCGGAGCAGGTCACTCACCGCCAGTTCGCGGCCAGCCAGCGGGTTGCTGGCGGCGCACACGGCCACCACTTCATCGGTGAGCAGTGACGTGTAGGTGACGTTGCTGACTTTGTGGATGCCTTCGATGATGCCCAGCTCAATCTCGTGCTCCAGCAGCGCCTTAAGGATGTTGTCGCTGTTACGGTTTTTGAGGCTGAGCTGGTGCTGCGGGTGCTGGCGCAGCCAGGCCGCTACCACCGGCGGCAGCACGTAGAGCGAGATGGTGGTGCTGGCCCCGATGAGCAGGTGCACGGCCGGCGCAAAGGCCGGGCTGGCTTCGCTCATCTCCTGCCGCAGCTCCTGCTGCAACTGCTTGGCCTGCAAGAGCTTTTGATACAGCTTCTGGCCGGCGGGCGTAAGCTGCACGCTGCCGCCCAGCCGCTCGAAAAGACCGGTTTTGTAGTGCTCTTCCAGCGCCTTCACCTGCTTGCTCACCGCCGATTGGCTGATGAACAGCGCCTGCCCGGCCTTGGTGAAACTCAGGCGCTGGGCTACTTCGAGAAAGACTTCGTGGGGGTGGGACAGCATGCGGCAAAGGTGCGGATTTTCGTGGCTCTGCTATTCAAAGAACGTCATGCTAAGCTTGCTGAAGCATCTTGTTCACGCCGCTGAAGTTACTACCTAACGATTCGAGCGAGATACTTCGCCAAGCTCAGCATGACGTTCTTTTATACAACGTTACCCCTTAATGTTAACACCTTTCTAACCGCAACGGCTCTGTTTTACAGTCGCCACGCCCTACCTTTCCCGCGCCGATTATCTCCGGCCTTCCTATGCGCCAACGCCACCTGCTGCCGCTGCTTTTTCTATCTTTTTTCGCCACCTTTTCCTGCTCTAAAAAGGCCAGCCAGGAGCAGGCCAATGCTGCCCAAGCGGCGGGTGAGGAAATCGACCCTACCCAAAACCTGGTTTTCAGCTTCGATGAGCCAGTGGTGCCGGCCAGCCAGGCGGGGCGCTGGGACACCACGCGCTACGTGCAGTTTGAGCCGGCCATCAAGGGTAAGTTTAAGTGGGTGAACGACGGGCGCGAGCTGGTATTTTCGCCGCTAGAGCCGTTTCGGCCGAGCACGGCGTTTTCGGCTAATCTGCGGAGCGCCGCGCTGCCCTCGGGCAAGCAGAAGCTGACGCTGGCCCGCTCGAAGTTTCACACGCCATTCCTGGAAATGAAGGGCGCGCAGGTGTTTTACGGGCGTAGCAATCGGGCCTCCGGCACCGCCGAGCTGCGGGCCAACGTGCTCTTTAACTACCCCGTGCGGCCAGCCGACCTTCGCTCGCGCCTGCACCTCACGCAGGCTGGGCGGCCGGTTGGCTTCACCCTCACTGCCGCCGAGCCCGACCGCGCGCTGGCCCTCACCATTACCCAGGAAGTCGATGCCAACCAGCCGCTGCACTTCGAGGTCGATGCCGGCCTCAAAGCCGTGGCCGGCAGCCAGCCCACTACTGGCCCGCTGCAAGCCGACACCGAGGTGCCCGACCAGCAAACGCTGCAAGTGCGTGAGCTAACCGGCCAGGTACTAAATGGCCAGGCCGTGGTGACGCTGCTCACCAACCAGCCCGTGTCGGTGGCTGATATTCAGCCGTTGCTGAAAGTGGAGCCGGCCGTGCCCTACGAAATTGAAGTGCTGGAAAGCGGCCTGCTGCTGCGCGGTGGCTTCGAGGTGGGCAAAGGCTACCAGGTGAGCATCACGCCGGGCCTGCGCGGGGCGCTGGGCGGGCAGCTGGCCGAGAGCTTCAACCAGACGGTGAGCTTCGGCACCAGCGAACCCAGCATCAGCTTTGCCAGCACCGACAAGGCGCTGTACCTGGGGGCCAATGGCACGCGCAACCTGGGCCTGCGGATTAATGAGGTGGAGAACGTGCAAGTGACCATCGCCAAGGTCTACGCCAGCAACATCCAGGAAATCCTGCGGGCCGACCGGCAGTACGGCTACGAAAGCAGCGACGACGGCGAGGAAGGCGGCGAAGACGAATATTCGGAAGGCCGCAGCTACCAGTATTATGATATCGAAAACCGGGGCGACGTGCTGTTCACCCGCACCTACGCCACGGCCGGGCTAGCCAAGGAAAACGGCCTGCGCCTGCTCAATCTCAGCCTTAAAGACCTGGAGTTTTCGGCCCCGCTCAAGGGCCTGTACGTGGTGCGCGTGCAGGACACCGAGCACCTCTGGCTGCGCGAAGACAAGCTGTTGGCCCTCACCGACCTCGGCGTGATTGCCAAGCAAAATGCCAGCGGCGAGGCCGTGGTATTCCTGAACTCGCTGCACACGGCTCGGCCGGTGAGCGGGGCCACGGTACGCTTCATCAGCACCAATAACCAGCTGATGGGCACCGCCACCACCAACGGCCAGGGCGTGGCTCGCTACGACAGCGTGATGGGCAGCCGCCTGAAGCTGGGCATGATAACGGCCACCCAGGGAGCGGATTTCTCCTTTATCAGCCTGCCCAAAAGCCGGGTCGAAACCTCGCGCTTCGAGGTGGGCGGGCTCACCAGCAACGCGGCGCACTACCAGGCATTTCTCTACGGCGACCGCGATTTGTACCGCCCCGGCGACACCATCCACACCAACGTGGTGGTGCGCACCGATGACTGGCGCACGCCGCCCGCCGGCCTGCCCGTGAAGGTGCGCCTGCTGCTGCCCACCGGCAAGGAATACGCCAGCCTCGGCGAGAAGCTCAGCGCCACCGGCGCGGTGGAGTCGCGCTTCATCCTGCCTGCCACGGTGATGACGGGCCTCTACTCGCTGGAAGTACTGACCGGCAACGACGTGCTGCTCACCTCTAAGCAAGTGAGCGTGGAGGAATTCATCCCCGACCGCATGAAGGTGACCGTGACGGCCGCGCCCACCATCCTGCACCCGGCCCAGACCGTGACGGCCAGTGTGCTGGCCCAAAACCTCTTTGGCCCGCCCGCCGCCGGGCGCAAATTTGAGGTCGAGTTTTCGCTGAAAGAAAAGACCTTCTCGGCCCCGAAATACGTTGATTATTCCTTCCAGCTGCGCAGCGGCACGGGGCGCAACGCCTCCACCCTCTCGGGCATCACCGAGCGCTTTCAGAAGGAAGTGCGCGAGGGCGAAACCGATGCCAACGGGCGCGGCACCGCCGTCTACGCCCTGCCCGACGTGCGCGACCTCGGCACGCTGGAGGGCGTGGCCTTTGCCACGGTATTCGACGAAACCGGCCGGCCAGTAAACCGGCTAGCCACCTTCGAGGTGCAGACCCAGGCCGTGATGTTCGGTATTCAGGGGCCTAGCGAGCTGGTGAGCACACGGCAGGAAATGCCCATTAAACTAGTCGCCCTCACGCCGACCGGCAAGCCCATGCGGGCCGAGGCGCAGGTGCAGATAGTGCGCCTGCTCTGGGAAACCGTGCTGGAGCGCCAGGGCGGCCGCCTGGTCTACAACTCGCAGAAACGCGAGCAGGTGCTGCAAAATCAGTCGGTGAACGTGGACGCCAACAGCCAGCTGACGTTCACGCCCACCTACTCGGGCGAGTACGAGGTGCGGCTGTTTCGGCCGGGCGCGGCTAGCTACGTGGCGGCGCACTTCTACGCCTACGGCAGCGGCGACACGGCCGGCAACTCCTTCGAGGTCAACACCGAAGGCGAGGTAACCATCGAGGCCGACAAGCCCAAGTACGAGCCCGGCGAAACGGCCCAGCTGCTGCTCAAAACGCCCTTCCCCGGCCGCGTGCTCGTGACGGTGGAGCGTAACCGCGTGCTCGACCATTTCTACGTCGATACCGACCAGAAATCGGCCCAGGTGCGGGTGCCAATCCGCGCCGGCTACGCGCCCAATATTTAC
>Ga0268353_100105_pt1 | contig 14514 bp, 9 predicted proteins | sample G5R2_NF_18SEP201_FD_190168 | JGI IMG/M metagenome (GOLD analysis project Ga0268353, IMG submission 190168) | Phyllosphere microbial comminities from switchgrass, GLBRC, Michigan, United States - G5R2_NF_18SEP2017_LD1 | ecosystem: Host-associated > Plants > Phyllosphere > Phylloplane/Leaf | place... | reverse complement strand
CAGGAGTGCTTCGTTTTCGGGCGGACCCAATACGTAAGCCTGTACCAATGGAGCGTTGGGCAAAGTGCGGGCTGGCTGGCCTGGCTTGCAATAATTTACAGGGGCAAGCGTCTGCACAAACTGCATTTGCTCGGCTGTGCTAGCCTTTGCGCCCGCCGCCAGCCCGCCGTGGAAGGCTAATATATCCTGTAAACCAGCAGCTCGTGGGTCGTTGGCTGCCTGCATCCGCTGTGTGGCTGCCACCAGAGCGGCCAAGGCTTGCTGTCGGCGCTGGCGCAACTGCCGGGCCAGTGGGTTGCTCATGTCTTCCGTCCAGGCCACCCAAACTTCGCCGATGTGCAGCCGCTCAAACACGTCACGGGCAAAGCTGAAGCCTGCTAGGTGGTCCCAGTGCTCGTGCGTGGCCACCAGTATGTCGAGGCGGCCTCCAGTAGCAATTTCGACATCGGCGGCGATGAGTTGCATGCGCTGTTGGGCTCCCGCCGTTCCGACGAAGACGCCGCAATCAATCAAAACATAGCAGGGAGCGGCATTCGGTCCTGCAAAAGCCAGCAAAAAACAGTCGCCCAAGCCACCGGAGCGGTACATGCGAATAACAACTCCGGCAGGCGGTGGTAGCAGAATGGCAGCCATAGCATGAGTAGGTTAGAATGATGCTCCCTGGCGGTGCAGCATGGCAAAAGGCTCCGGCGTTCCTTCCTCCAGCACTTCTCCACGGCTTCCGAAATACGTGCCCCGCGCCGAAGGTAGCCCGAGTAAGTGCTGGCGTTGCTGGGCAAGCCGCTGCTCGCTCAACACGTCCTTGCGAATAATGTAGCGTACAGCTCCCGAGTCTAAATCGACCAGCAACGTGCAGCCCCCGCGAAACATAAAATCCGGCGCTGGGGGCTCCTTTTGGCCTTGGTCAACAGCGGTCTGGGTGGCCGCATCAAAGTATCCGCGCCGCCGTTGAGCCGCTATGATTATTAGGTCAGTGCGGACTTCCCCGCCAGGACCGATGCGCCGGGCCGGGCGCACCGCGTGAATTTCAATAGTCGGATGGCCCTTGAAATTCGGACTAGGGAAAAATGAGGCAGGCGCATTTGGCCCGATTGTGAGGCCCAGCGCACGCACGGCTGCCGGGTGGGGCGGCTTGAGTAAGCCGTTTTGCAGCTTTTCCTGATTTACTTTGGCCTGATCATACACTGCCCGGCGATTAGATGACAGGCCCCAATCCGGGCAAAGTCCTCGCAACAGGGCGGCATCCCCTAGCGCCTCCGTCAGGGCGATTGCTTCTTCGGCAGTAGGAGCTTCCCAAAGCAGGCTTTCTTCAGACAAGTTGCGCACACCTTCTGGGTAAATGCCCCACCGGCGAAATGAATCGATGAGGGCCACGCGGTAGTACAGCGTATCATCGGCCACCACATCGTGGTCCCCTGTAATGAGGGCGCGAAGGTAGTCCCCAAACGTAAGGTCCATGGGGGGGCAGTAATCGATGGCTCGAATGCACATCCGCAGCACATGCCGCGCAGCGCTGGCGGCTTCAAGCGCCAGCCGGTTGATGAGGTCAGGGTGCAGGGCCCCGGCCGGTAGAATGCCGGTGCCAGCCGTGGCAATGCGCAGCAGGTCGGCCGTGCGCGTCTGATAGATTTGCAGGAAAGCGCCAAAAACGGCCGCTACTAGAATGCTACCCCGGGCATGGGGCTCGGTGGCTTGGTTAAGCGCCAGTGGGTCTGGTACTACGGGTTGCCAGCTATTTGTAACCGGGTCGTGCCGGCCCAAGGTGTCCCGTAAAGCCCCGTGCGAGCCAATGGCTTGCCCAAACTCCTGTGCCAGTTCCCCGAGTAAGTTCTGACTGGCCAAGTCGCCGCGCGTCCGGGCCAACTGGTGCCGCAGCACTTCGGGATAGGAGAAGTGCTGTAACAGCGCCACCAGGTCTGCAAAGGCTTCGTGAAACGCTAATACATCCGGGTTGGTCGGTTCAGCAAAACGCCGGTGCATGCCATCGAGTAGCGCGTGCGTTATCTCGTGGGCAATAACGTCGTGCGACAAGCAGGTAAATACCAACCCGCCCGGCATGGATAACGCGGCCTGTCGGGGAGTGGCATTGAAATAGCCGAAAAGCAACGCTTTTTTTTCCGGGCTGTAGTAGGCATTGGCTTCGCGCAGGGCGTGGGGGTAGATGCGTAACCGATGCACGTAATTGTATTGGTCGTTACCAGCCTGCGCATGGTGCGGTACCGACCAAAGCACGCGCCGACCCAGCGCCTCTTCAAACCGTTGAATGGTAATCATGGCCACCGCATACAGCATCTGCTGATGAAAGCGCGGGTCGCCTTCCGAGGGGGCTAAGCCGTCCTGCGCTAACAGGTAGGGGTCGTTTAAGTCGACTGGCGGATAGGCAGCCCCCGAAGCAGGGTCTATGTCAACAATCTCAAGATATTCCCCCACAGGTCCCGGCTCCAATTCCTCCCAGGCTACCGATAAGGTGAGCTGATTAATGGCCACAGTGTCGAGCCGGGTAGTAAGGCTTGGGTCGAAGGCAAACACCCGAAGGCGTCGCTTAGGAGGAACTGAATACGAAGCCATAGGAAATAGACTGCGTGAGTCAAAACAAGTAAGGCTGCTGAACTGAATACTGCCTATTAAGGGTGGATTGCGCCGGTAAACATATGAAAAACAATTAATTAATTGTTAGAGGGTACAAGCGTGTTTGGTGCTTGGCATCGCAGCTGCACCCTCGATGGTCGGCGCGTTGGTTTTTCGGGATATGGCCGCAGTGCTGACAGGCTAATGCCTCGGCCAGTTCGTAGGCGGCCTGGCCGAACTCCCGCACGTCGTTGTCCGACCAGTCGTTGCCCAACGAATTGAAATGCGCACCTACTTCGTTGCGGATAAGCTTTATCGTGTCGAGCCGTTCGTGGTATTGCTTCAGCGCAATATCCATCCAGTTTTCATCCAAATCAGGCGCTATTGGCTGCCCTTGAGCATCCCGCCTTACCCGCCGCACCCTCGCTTCCTGGAAGAGCTTTTTGGTCGTGCGGAGTAAGTCGCCCAGCGTATGGCCGCGCCCGGGCCGGTATTTCAGGCTGCATTCGTAATTAGCCGCCAAGTTGTCAAGAATGTTTTCCAAGAGTACGCCAGCTTTGGAGGCGACTGCTTGTCGGTCGAATATGTCGGCTTCCAATTCCGCAGCCAGCTCGGTAGCCAGAATCTGGTCTTCGTGAGGCCTCAGCCCACGGGCAAGTGTCCAGCGCTCTAGTTTCAGCAGGTGGACGCTTGCTCCGCTGATTTTGTAGTAGTCGTGCCAGAGGCGGTTGTGCGTGGCGATGATGAGTTGCTGAAAATGAACTGCCTCCGCAGCAAGCAGGTCCGATATCCGGCGAAAGTGTTGTGCATCCACTGAAGTAAACACGTCGTCGAGCACCAAGACCAGCTGCTTCGGGTTGCCACGCTTGGCTAGGGCTAGCCAGAGACAAAAACCAAATGTATCGAGGTGCGATTCGCTGAAATAAGCTTGTGGCACCACGCCATTCCGGTCTTCAAAAGTAGCCTGCTGTTCGAGCGAAGCGCGCTTGGTTTCGTCCATTTCGAGGCGATGCAAGCCTATTTTTTCGCCGGGGTGAATTTTCTCAAATAAAGCGTTGACTTCATCGATAATTTCATCGAGAATAGCTTGCACAAACTCGCGGCGCTTTTTCACCACCAAATCATAGGCCCCACGTAGCCGCTCTAGGATGCGTTTCAGCCCTTCTTCCTTAGCCGAGCTTTCGCTTAGTAGCCGGGCCTGTGCTTTGATGTTGTTGTAGATGGAGAATCGAGCCTGCAAGTCTTCCTGCTCTGCCTGTACGGCAGCGTTGGTTTCCACTACTTGTGCAACCAGCGCAATAATCTGATTACTCGTAGTCTCGCTGGCCACCACCGAAGCTAGCTCCGTGCTGTGCTTACTCCAGTTGATACCCAATGCCTTTACGGCTTGAGGCTCATAAATCAACAGATTCGCTACTAACGTTTGAGCTACCTGCAGCACTTCCCGATGACAGCGCCCTTCCTCATTTGTCGCATTTTTCAGCCGGCCCCGGACGGTGTCAACCTTCTGCAAGAGGGCACGGGAAGTATTCAATTGCGTGAGTTGCGACTGAATGCGTTGACGAAGCTTATCGGCCTGCACTGCGTTGGCGCAGAGCGGGCAGGCATCCACATCGAGCGGAGCAGCTAAGTACCGTTCAGCGGCATTGAGCAAATTAACCAGTTCGGCACCTCGGTCGTCAGTGCCGCGATGTAGTTCGGACAGAGCTGCTTCGGCCTCCTCTAAATCACTCCTCTCTAGGACGGATTGGGCTTGGGCAGTTTGCAATTTCACAACTACATCCGCCGCCTGCTGTGCGGCTGCGTACCCTTTAGTTAATAGACCCAGTTGCGTTTGCAGCTCGCTCACGTTTTCGGCAATGCGGCGCGCGGCCCACGCCTGAGGGTCGGCTTTCGGTTCATTGGGTTGTTTCTGTTCGTCCCATAAAGCCCGGAAAGACTTTTCCGCCTGTTCATGGGCAATGCAGGCATTCTTGAACTCGGTTTCAACGGCATTCAGGTCTAACCGGAGCGCGGCTTCCGCACCATCTACGCCCTCTACCGCAATGAAATCCTGAATGGCCTTGTAACGCTCCGCGGCAGTGGCCTCGATGAGTTTCAGTAGGTCGCGTCGGCGAAGCACCCTGATTTCAGGCAGGATGGCGCTGTCGCTCCCTAGGGTGAGGGTCACAGTCTTTCCGTTTAGCGTGGCCTTGCAGCCGTGTCCCGCTTGCGTGGTCAGCTCTACCACCACCGATTTTGCATTGCCCGTGAGCGAAGGCACGTGCTTTTGTGGAGCCTGAATACCCGGGCGATTCAGGGAGCCGAAGGAGGAATTGCCCAGGATATCCAGCGCATCCACAATGGTGGATTTACCGGTGCCATTCTCGCCGAAAATGACCACCATGTTGGTCTTAGGCCCACCTTTTTCCGGGATGAACGTAACCGTCACAGGCTGTGTGGCCCCACGGAAATTGGTCAGCTTAAGCTGCGTGATGCGCTGGGGCATGGTTTGTCGAGATTTATAGAGGAGGTAGCTTGGTTTCGAGCAATCGGCGCCATTCACCTGCTTTAGCATTGCCAGTGTTCAGCAATGCCATTGCTGTATCTTTCTCGGCAGCAGTGATATAATCGGCGTTGAGTAGTGCTACTACTATTTGGGCAGCCAAGTGGTCGTTGGCAGTTTGTAGCTGGCTAATTACGGGTGGTAGCAGTGGGGGCATTTGCAATCTGGAAGGTAAGACAGTTGATGCTTTTTAGCGAGATTTTTCGTTTCTGAAAGTATGAGGCTTATTCAGATTTAAAGGTCTTGAACGTACTTCCGCGACCGGTACATGGGCAACGAAACCGACCTAAACGAGACATTTGATCAGCTTAAATACCGCAACCTTGGGGGGAACCAAGCTATGCTACGAGCTATCTTGACTAAACCAGCTCCCTACGGACAAGCAGCGCACGATTGCCCTACTGCTCATCGCACCCGCCTGCGCAACAACCTCTTCCACGGTATTAAGAAGGTTGCCGTGCTGAACTTACAACGCGAAAATATAGCCATGGCCGTCCGAGTTCTAGAAGACGTGCTTCGCCACATACATCTGACCCACAAGATGGCCAAGTCTCCGCGCGATTAGGGCGTCTAAGTGCTGGCGTTAACTTCCCGTAGGAAAGAATTTGTATCTCACTTAATAACGCCAGCCCTTTTGGGACCGCTTCCTACCTAAGATATAGTATAAAGGCCACTTGTCACGTTTTGTAAACGGTCGTGGCTGTTGCAGAACTCGGCGCGATGCCTTCATAAACAGGCTTGACAAATCAACTCAGGATGAAAAGGTCAAAAAATAAGCTTTTTATCTGGGTTTAGCAGCTAGTTTAGCTGTTGCCGAGCCAGCCATAGGGTTCCGCAACAGCCATGGTCCTATTAGAAGTGACAGGAAGTGTACGCCCGCCGCCTTTTCTGCCTTCGCGTTCTCTGAAATCTTAGTCAAACTATTCAATCCTTAAATTGGCAGTATAGTGATGACCATTCATAGTGAATGTAACTTCATGCAAGTCCTGGGAGATGATTTCAGTTGTTCCATGGTCAAACTCCTTGTGGTGATTAGGACATAGGACAATGATGTTGTCAGGTGTTTCTCTTCCATTTCGACTTCTTGGCTTGATGTGAGCTGCTTCGATATAGAACGTGCCATTTCTTTTTAAAATGGTAACATTACAAATCTGACAGGAGAAACCACGGAGTTTTTTGATTACCCACAAAGTTTTATTATCACGCTTATATGACTTGCCATTGAGCATGATGTGGTCATCATCAGTTTTCTGAAGGTTTTTAAGGTAGGCAATAAGGTTAGTTCTGGCAGTACTATTTTCTTCCTCTTCGATCTCATCCTGTTCAAATTCATCTTGGTAGCCGATTGGTAAGCGAAGCACGTACTCATCAAATAGAGCACGCATGCTATGGTTTCGACTATGCTTGGCACCTTCAATATATAGTATATGTGCTCTCAGAGCTGACAAGGCGTTGGAAAGTATTTGAGCACCATAGTCTGTAATGAAATGATCAAGAAAGTAGCGCATTGAAAATGCATTCAATGTTCTTCTAAATCGCTCTCCATTGACCATATGCTCAAAATTCCTTATATATGTATTTACTGAATTTTCGTTCAGGCCGTGCGTTTCAACCAGCAACTGACTGCCTTGCGCAGCAGTTAAGTTCTTATTGAAAACTCGTTGGGCGACGATATATATGTCAGGTACAGTAGAGTTTGGAATGCTCATTGAGTTGCGTCTATGACTGATAGTCTTGAAAAAGGCAACGCGTTTAGCCGAACGTGCTTTCTTATTTGTGCATGGCCAAAGCTAATCTATTAACTTCTGGCGATAGCGTTTGAAGCTGGCGTGACTGACGCTGACCTTTATTAAAAGTTTGCTCTAAAATTTAAACGAGCGGGTTACTGGGGGTTGGTTTGCGGTGGGCGTGGATAACAACATTGCGGTGGCGTAAGTACTTGTAAAGGGTAACTTTGGAGATGTGCAGGCGCTGAGCAATCTCGTTGACGCCGAGTTGCTGTTCGCGATAGAGCGTTTCGGCAATAATAGCCGTGCGCTCGGCTTCTTCCGAGAGACCGCGCTGACGGCCGCCCACCCGGCCCCGCGCACGCGCCGAGGCCAGCCCGGCGTGGGTACGCTCGCGAATGAGCTCGCGCTCAAACTCGGCCAGTGAGGCAAACAGGTTAAAGACGAGCCGGCCCTGTGCGGAGGTCGTATTGATGGCGTCGGTCAGCGAGACCAAGCCCACACCCCGAAACTCCAATTCAGCCACCATATCCAATAGATGTTTGAGCGAGCGGCCTAGCCGGTCGAGCTTATAGATATAGACGGTATCGCCTTTGCGCAGGCTGGCCAAGAGGCGGTCCAATTCCGGGCGCGCTTTGGTGGCCCCGGAAGCCTGTTCCTGGAAGATGGTCTCACACCCGGCCTTATGCAGGGCATCGAGTTGCAGGGTCATGTTCTGGTCGCGGGTCGAGACGCGGGCGTAGCCGATGTTCATGGAGCAAAGTACAGATTATCCATTGTGAAGGTACTCTTCTTTGTACTTTGATTGATGAACAAGTATTCTGTACCAAATAGGCCGGTTTTAGCTGCGTTCCCAATGGTCGCAAGCATTTGACCGACTTGTTCATTAAAATGCTCGTTTCACTGAATTAAATCGTGCTGGCCGCTCAGTGGACGGGTTGGAGTATCCAAACTCTGCTAGTAATCTCTCAACTCTCCATTATACGGTCCTTTTTTTGGAAGAAAAGTTTGCTAATCTGAATTGCACCTATCCCAAACAATATGCTAAGTGCAGAGAGTTAGTGCTAACGGATATTTCTACACCTGGAATTATTATCTGATGGCTAATATGCAAGGCATCCGTACTCGAGAGTGTAAGTAACCTATCGCCTTGATTATATAGAAATTAGCCGTATCCTGAAAGTGATGGGTAGTAGCGCGACACTCAAATGAATTTTGGAGTACGGTGAGCACCGAGTGGAGCGTCAGTAGACGGCTGGCCATTTAGAAAGCCGCCCGCCGGCACGCTTCATTTGGTACACTAAACTTGCTGCTTATCTCACGTCAGTGCTGCTTACCTTGTAGTCACCCTACTTAAGGGCAAGTCCCTTGTAATCATCTGCTGCCTGAATAAACCTACTACATGCCCCCTTCTTTTATTCGCACGTTTCATCCCGTTGGCCAAGGAGCCTTTTATACTGAACAGCATCGCGATGGCGACCAAATACTAACCATCGTCTACGATTGCGGTTCGCTGACGGCTCCAAGAGAGCGTTTCCTACGCAAGGTGGCTACCGCCTTGCCGTCCGGCACCGTGATTGATTTGTTGTTTATTTCCCACTTCCACGCTGACCACATTAACGGGATAGACGAACTAAAACGCAAGTATACCATCCGCGCCGTGGTGCTACCCAAGATCACGGAAGAGGCCCGGGTACTAGTGAAGCTGGAGAATTTCCTGGCTTACGAAGGCTTTAGTTCTGTGTTGATTGACAACCCACGAGCGTACTTCGGCCGTCGCACCCGCATCATTCTTGTGGAGCCTATTGAACTCGATGACAGCACGGCGGCCGTTAGGGAGATTGATGCTAATAATAATCGGTTTATAGAGGTGCCCGCCGAGAAAGACCAAGAATTGCGCGATTCTGCCGCGCCCACGGGGCGGCAAACCGGGCGCCTGCGCACCATTGCTAGCGGCACGCCCCTGCAGTTGATGTTGCATAAAACTCCCTTCTGGGAATATATTCCCTACAATTACGAGTTTACCGCCCGCCGAACCGCGTTTATGGGAATGCTGAAAAAGCTTAAAATCGAACTCGGTACGCTCGGCAACCTGGAGCAGATTATCAGCCGGAAGAAAGACTTGTCCAAAGCTTACCGGAGCCTAGATGGGGACTTAAACGAAAACTCCTTGGTCGTCTATTCCGGCTCGCTCACGGACCGCATCATATTATTGCACCGGGGCAATTACCACACCTGTTGGCATCCCTTCTACGATCGCTTGGAAAAGGAAGGGTGTTTGTACCTAGGGGACGTGGACCTGACAATTCCGTCGCTGCCGGCCAATCTACAAGCCCGGCTAGGCAGCCGCTGGCACCTGATTCAAACTCTACAGGTACCGCACCACGGCTCCGTGCATAACTTCAGCTCGCTAACCCTTGACAAGGGGGTGCAGGCTGTTATTTCCTACGGCTCTGACAACACCTATGGCCACCCCTCCGCGCACGTAATCGGTCAACTGCACTTAGTGCAGGCTACCCCTATTCTAGTGACTGAACAGTTGGAAACGGCATTTTACTTACACAGCTAGCGCTGCTGGTCCGCTCGATATGTCCGGCGGCTCTGCCGCCTCTACTAGATGGTATGAACTCTACTGTTTGAGCTTAACTTTCAAAAACGGAACGCTAGCCCAAACTCTTATTTGCCGGCCAATACCTTCCCTTTAACTATGGCTTCAACAGCAAAAGAGATTGTTATTCCACCCGTTGGAGTATTCCGAGTGGTCTTTCTATACGTGGGGCAGGGTGATGCTGCAATTCTTGTTATTCCTGATGGGGCGAAGTTCAAGTACGTACTACTTGATAATAACATCGACCGCAGCGCAGGTGGCATTGACACGGCTAAGTTGCTTAAAGACCTACTTGACGGATATGGCAAGCTGGACGTTTTCATGAACACCCACCCCCACGCCGACCACACGGAGGGGCTGGAAGTCATTAACGAGAAAGTGGGGGTGAAGGAAGTGTGGCATTCGGGCCACAACCCGGGCAAGGGGGCCGACAATGCCTACCAAGAAATGCGGCGCGTCATCTCGGCCATTGGTAAGGAAAATGAGTACCGCTTTTACGGCACCAACACCCGCAACCGGATGCGGGAGGCCAGTGGGGACACTCAACTTGATAAGAAGTTGGGAGACATTAGTTTTCAAGTGCTTGCCCCAGCCGAATACCTGTGCGATGAAATTGCCGGTGAAGACCCGAAAGCGCGGCGCCGCCGGATTCACGAGCACTGCGCTGTCGTCCGGTTTTCCTACGGCAATCCGGAAAAGCACATCCTGATGACAGGCGACGCGGACCGGGTAGGTTGGGAAAAGCATATTGTCGACTATTACGCTGACGTACTACCCGCTCAAGTGCTGAGCGCGGTACATCATGGTTCGCGCACTTTCTTCAAGCACCACGGCAACGATAACGATGTCTACGAAAAGCACATTGAGAAAATCAAGCCGACCTATCTTATCGTCAGCGCGCCAAAGCAGAAGGAGAGTACGCATGAGCACCCACACGACGATGCAATGGCCTTGTACAAAAAACACGTCAAGTCGGAAAATACCTACCACACGGGAGCCAAGCGAGAGAGCGTGCTAGTGGATATTTACCCGAATGGCAGCATCGAGGTGACGCTGGATACCGAGTTGGTAAAAGCTTATGGCTTTGACAACGAGGATGGAGACGAGGGAAGCAAGAAGAGTTTCGGAGCGCCGGCCATTATTGGCTCGCGAACTAGCTCCATCGATTCCAAACCAATGGGCTAGCCTATGAGCAAGTGGTTTGAGCGTCACCCGCGCATCCTGGAGCGGGAATCAACGCAACTGCAGGAAAGCCGCGACTACGAGGAGCTGACTCAACAGCGTAACCAATTGTTCGTTTCGGCTGGGTCGTTTGTGGTGCGCTTCAACGGTGAGGTGCTGCACTATCCCGCGGCGGTAGTATATCCGGTGTCCACTCCTTACGTGCTGCCTCGGGTGTTTCTACTGGCTGAGCCGCTAGTCCCTGCGGAAGTGACGGAGTTGGCGGCTCTGGACGAGGATGCGGCTTCCACCTTCCTCAAGCCCAAGGCCCGGTTCTATCACCAGCGCCACCAGAACGGGGACGGTAGCCTCTGCCTGCTGGAGCAGGACAACGTGGACCGCGAGGGGGTCGAAACGTTCGATGCCTATACCATTCTGCGGCGGGTACGCCAATGGCTGTCTGGCTTGAGCACCGGGTATTTTCCGCCGGAAAGTAACGAAATAGAGTTGGTTGCGCACTACCCTAACCGGCTGCCAATGCATGTACTACTGACGGATGATTTCTACCGGGCCGATGTGGCAGGCGGACAATTCTATTTGCAGCCGGTAGTAAAGTTCGAGGGGATGCCGCCCAGCCACTTCATCGGGGCCTGTCTAGTTGGTCAGCAAACCAGCGGCCTGTATATAGATTCGCCTACAGCCCCCCTGCGCTTCATGCCCGAGGGACTGCAAACGCAGGGCGACCTGCTGTTGCACCCCGAACGGCTGACCTACGCGTTGGCTGAGAAAAAGCTCGTGGAGGGTCACTGGTGGCAGTTGGCTGTTGAGCCTCTGGTATATGAGGGACCGCTGACTTTGGCAACGGCTATCAGCCAGGTACCGCTGGGGCGCGGGGCTGGGGCGCTGCCCCAAGCCCTGTGGCCCCAACTGAAGGTGAGCGCGGAGCTGATACTAGTGGGCCTGCGCTTTCCCAACCGACGGGGCGAGCTGGAGTGGCTGCTGCTGGCGCTGGCGAAAAAGCGTAGTGACCACCCGCCGCTGCTGAATGCGCCGAACGGGGAGGAAGTGCTGCTAGACTACGACCTAGTGGCGTTGTTTTCAGAGCCGTTTACGGAAGCGGCGTTTTACCTACGCAATGCTGGACGCATTGACCAAGCTAATGTGCGGCAGCAGACTGCTACTCTGCTGGGTTGTGGGGCGCTGGGCGGCGAGCTGGCTGATTGCCTGGGCAAGGCGGGGGTGGGCAATATTTGGCTGACTGACAACCAGGAGATGCGCGCCCACAATACGGTGCGCCACTTGGCGGGAATAGATTGTCTAGGCCTACCCAAAGTGCTCGCCGTCAAGCAAATCATATTTGAGCACAATCGCTTCGTGGCCGTCACCTGCCGGATGGCCAATGTGCTGCGGCAGCCACTAGAGAGCTACTTCGCCCCCACTGGCATTGGCATTTCCTCCATGGCTGATGATAACACCGAAGGCTACGTCAATGAGCAGGCTGTGACACAGGGCCGCACAGTGTACTACGTGCGGGCCCTACGAGGCGGTAAGGCCGCCCGTATTTTCCGAGTGCGGCCCGGCCAAGATGCCTGCTTTCACTGTCTGGCATTGCACAAGCAGGAGGGAGCCAGCGGCTTCCCCTTAGTACTTGAAGACGAGGGCCTTCCCACCATTCGTAATGAATGTAACAACCCAGTGCGACCAGCCAGCGCAGCCGATTTAAAGCTCATCGCCGCGCTGGCGAGTCGGCTAATTCTCGACCAACTACAGAGTGAGGTCGATAGTGCTACTAACCACTGGGTATGGACTACGGAGCCGTCGCTGGGGCTCGGAGCCACGGTCGAGCTGCCCCAAGCGCTGCTGGCCCGGCAGCTGCCGCCCCACCCAGCCTGCAGCATCTGCCAGCCCCAGCTTAAAGCGGTTTTCATTCAGTCCAGCGCTCTGCACCTGATGCAGCAGTTGACCCGGCAAACGCCGGGCATTGAAACCGGCGGCATTCTAGTGGGGAGAGTGCGGGAAGGCCATGAGTTGGTCGTAGAGGTTGTTTCCGAACCGGGGCCACAAGCCCGCCGCTCGGCTATCGGCTTTGACCGGGACGTGGCTTACTGCCAGCGCTTCGTCGACGAGCAGGCGACGGCCGGCCGGCTATACCTAGGCGAATGGCACAGCCATCCGACCGAAAATAACCAGCCGAGCCAAACCGACCTTGACAGCTTAAGCCTAGTGGCGCAGCAGCCTGGCTACCTAACTACGCAGCCGATTATGATAATCATGTCGCGCTCCGGGGAACCGGCCTGCACGGTGCACCCAGTCGGCAAGCCACATTACGTCGTCCCGCTGGTCGAACAAGCAAGCGACTCGTTCAATTAGCTCGCTGGCACGTTTGTCGGGTGGTAGGCGGCCGGGGGATAGAGCTGCCGCCGGCCTACACTCTCGTCAACCACTTCGTGGCTGCCCACCCCAGCTCCGATGGGCCGGACGTAACGACCCAGCAGACGGTAGAACCAAGTCATAGAATTGCGCAGCTCGTCGCCGAACCACGGCTTGTAATAGTGAAGAAATTTCTCGTCCACGCTCAGGCCAAGCGCCACTGCCTTATCCTTCATCCAGTGCAGTGAGCAATTAGCCAGTCCGTCGTGCTCATAGCCGCCTCCAACGTTGGTGTGCACACCGGCAAACCAGCGCTGCTCCAGCACCTGGTCGGGACTAGGATTCTCCCAAAGTGTAGGCTGAAACGTACGACGCTGCTCGTCAATAGCCAAGGCATGGTAAGCGTGCCGGATAATGGGACTGAGCCGGGCATCGTGAAACTGGTAGCGTCGGCGGTTAAGGAGCGTGAACATGCCCAGCGGCACTCCCAGCGCTCCTACCGTGTCCCACACACCTAAGAAGTCGATAGAGATAGTACAGGCTTCGTTATTGGCTCGAAACGCATCCACTTGCTGATGCCACGCCGTTTGGTCGGCCTCGGCGGGCGGGCGCTGGCGATAGAGCGCGTAGGCTTCGGGTACAAAAAAATCGTGTGTCTTTGGTAGCAGCCCGAGGTGCTGAATGAAGCCGGCTAGGCTGCGCACGGTGTAGGCCCCGCGGCTGAAGCCAAAGAAGAAAATAGTATCGCCCGGTGCGTAGTTATAAAGCAAAAAGCGGTACGCTTCGTGGATGTTGCGGTCTATGCCCGCACCGAGGCCGCCACCCAGCCAGCGGTCCAGGCCAGGGTTATTACCCACGCCTTCGTCGTAATAGGTAACTTGCACGGTGCCATCCGGGGCCACCGGCCGGATAGCCCGCACCATCTTCACCACGTTAGTGGGCTTGCGCTTGCGACGGTCCAGGTTCTCGGCCCGGTTCCAGGTACCATCGCACAATACAATCAGGCGTTTGCTCATACAGTCTTGTGGCAGTTCCGCCATCGCACTAAAGTAAGGACCATGTTTCACTTTGAGAACCTTGACATCACTACACGCCGCTACATGCTCACGGAAGCGGAGCAAGCTATCAAAACCAGCCAATTGCACCTGAGCCGACGCTTAACTGAGCGGGGCCAGGAACTGTATCCGGCGCTGCTGCTCGAAGCCATTCAGACCGGCGACGCAACCAGTCTGGCGGCTGCGTTAGAACAAGAGCAGTGCTTTGCTGAGCGTGAACCCTATGGTACCACTACCCGGCGGGTACCGGCTGGTGCCGCCCGTACATTCGCCGAAAGCGAGTTCAATGCTTTCTACATGCGAGGGGTGTGCCACCGGGCCATCCAGGAAGGAGAGCAGGTGGAGGTGTACCGGGCAATAGACAGGCTCACCAAGCGGCCCTCATCGCACTTTATTGAAGGCCAGCGACACGACCCTAAACGGGTGCTGCTGCTGTTTCGGCACAGTCCTAGCGGCATCCATCGGGGTCCGGGCTTACCC
>Ga0268353_100104_pt1 | contig 14531 bp, 12 predicted proteins | sample G5R2_NF_18SEP201_FD_190168 | JGI IMG/M metagenome (GOLD analysis project Ga0268353, IMG submission 190168) | Phyllosphere microbial comminities from switchgrass, GLBRC, Michigan, United States - G5R2_NF_18SEP2017_LD1 | ecosystem: Host-associated > Plants > Phyllosphere > Phylloplane/Leaf | place... | reverse complement strand
CCGTCTTAGCCACGCGCTGCACCGTGCTGAACATCGAGCGCGAGCTGCGCTTGAGCGTGATGCCGTACACCTTCTTGAACACTTGCGTTACGAAGCCCGAGCAGTCGGTGCCCCGGCGCGAGCTGGCGCCGTAGCTGTAAGGCGTACCCAGCCAGTCGGTTACGGTCTGAAGCAGGCTCTTATTCTCAGTGTGGGCGAGGTTGAGGCCCAGCGTCTGGTTGTAGTAGCCATAAGCCAGCGAGTCGCGCGAGGCGGCAGTGGCGTCGGGCGCCAGGCCATCGCCATCGAGCAGGCCCGAAAGCAAAGATGCCTCGGCAGCAGCCGGCGTCGAGGCGCCAGCCGAAGCAGAAGCATCGGGCATTTTTTCAAAGCAGAAGGAGAGCGCCAGGGAAGCAGCGGCGAGGCAACACAGCAGGGTATTCTTCATTGTCCGTCGGTGAGGTGGGCACCGGTCAGCGCCCTTAAGCTGGCTGACCGGGTGAAAATTTCGTAAAGTGTTGCGCTAGGCAGACGCTGCGGGGCAGCTGAAATTAAGGTTGAATGAATGCGTGACTACTACCTTTTTAAAGAAATTCTATAGGGTAGTGGTCGTCCAAAGCTAAGTCATAAAAAATGAAACACCCTAGCTTTTTCTTGAAAAAAGCTAGGGTTTCTTGAAAAAGTACCGAAAAAAGATTAATATTTAGCATTGCTTGTTGCAACCCTGCTGATTTTCCTCTCGTAGATTCGCCCGAATTTTATACAATGAATCAGCCCCGCACGCTTGTTAATTCACCCTTGGCCCGTATAGCCCGCATCGTACTGGGCGGCAATGCGCGCGTGGCGATGGTACTGGGTCAAACCGTGCATTTGAGTGGGGCTACCCGTGAGGAGTTTCTGGCCGACCCCGAGTGGGTAGCGCACGAGGAAGTGCATCTGCGCCAAGTGCGCGACCTGGGCCGTGTCCGTTTTCTGTGGCAATACTTAGTGGAGTCGGCGCGCGTAGGCTATTACCAAAACAAGTTTGAGATAGAAGCACGCGAAGGAGCCCGGCGCTTCATGGAAAGCCGGGCGCAGGGCCAGGCTGACGCCTGGGTAGCTTGATTATTGCATTAGCAAGCAGCTTATTACATAACACAGGGAGCCGTTGGGCTGAGCTTGTCGAAGCATCTCTACCGAATAAAACCCTCGCGGGGCGATGGAGATGCTTCGACAAGCTTAGCCCAACGGCTCTCTTTGGTGTGCTGTAGCTTGCTTCTTAAGTAAGTATTTATAGCTGAGCCAGCCGGCCGCCATCCACGGTGAGGGTGCTGCCGTTGATGAAATTGGCCTCGTCGGAAGCCAGGAAGCAGATGGCCGCCGCTAGCTCGTCGGGGGTGCCGACTTGGCCGGTGATTTTCTCGGTGCCATTCACCACGTTGGGGTTGCTGCGGAGCATGGGCGTTTCGACTGCACCCGGCGCAATGGAGTTGATGCGGGCCTGGGTGTAGGGCACTTCGAGGCTGAGGCCGCGCACGAAGGCTTCGAGGCCGCCCTTGCTGGTGGCGTAGGGTGCTACATTGGGCGTGCTTTGGAAGGCGTGCACCGAGCTGATAGCTACCACGGCGCCGCCCTTCATGTGTGGTACGCAGAGTTGGCAGAGGCGAAACAGCGCGCGCAAGTTGACGTTCATCACGAGGTCCCACTCGGCAGGATTCAGCTCCAGGATGGGCGTAAAAGTCATCATCGCCGCATCATTTATCAGAATATCAATGCGATGAAAGCGCGCCAGGGTGGTTTCTACGGCGTGAACCAAGTCGGCATCGCGGCCCACGTCGGTCTTGATAAACAGCGCGTCGCTGCCTCCGGCCTTGATTTCGGCCTCTACCGCGTGGCCCGCTTTCACCTCGCGGCCCAGGCACACAACTGTAGCGCCCTCGCGGCCCAGGCGTACCGCCGTAGCCCGGCCAATGCCGGAGGTAGCGCCCGTGACCAGGCATACTTTATTCTGAAAGCGAAACATAAAGAAACTCGATAAGGAGGAGGTTGCCCAGCAAGAACGGCCAGCGCTAATACTTGTTTGTGCAAAGCGTGAAGAAGAGAGCCCGCTTCGAAAGATGAACAGCCAATGAAGCCAGCCAACCGTATAGCCGAGATATGACCCCAACTTGCCTGACGCTGCTAGCTACCGACATTATGCCGTTTGACTGGCAGCGGCTTTTCATTTCCGACCAAGCACCGGCAGGATTCCTGTGGGAGGTGCTGGTGCGCAGCATTTTTGCCTTTGTGCTCACTATCGGGGCGCTGCGCATCACGGGCAAGCGGGGGGTACGGCAACTGTCGCTGTTCGAGTTTGGGCTGATACTGGTGCTGGGCTCGGCGGCCGGCGACGCTACCTTTTATCACGATGTGCCACTGCTGTATGTGATAGTTGTTTTTGCCGTAGTAATGGCGCTCTACGTACTCTCTAACTTCCTCACCGACAAGTTTCCGCGCGTAGAACACCTGCTGGAAGGCCAGCCCGAACTCATCGTGGTGGAAGGCGAAATCAACCTGGCCGCATTCAAACAAGCCAGCCTTACCACGCAGGAGCTATTTGGGCAGCTGCGGCAGTTTCAGATAGAGCATCTGGGCCAGGTGCGCCGCCTCTACCTAGAGGCCACCGGCGAAGTGAGCGTGTATTTTTTTGAGCCGGCCGAAGAGCGTCCGGGACTGCCCATTTGGCCCGAGGTATATAATCACCCGCTGCGCGAACTGGCTCAGCCGGGCCGCTACGCCTGCCACGCCTGCGCTACAGTGCGCGAGCTACCGGCTGGGCCGGTGCCCATGCAGTGCCCGCGCTGCCAGCAGCAGCAAGGCTGGCTGCCAGCCTGCGCCACGCCGCGCTGCGCCTAACAGGCTCGCAACCTACGGGTCATAACTTACGAATACAGCGCAAGCCAGCCCCAATGGGGCGGCTCCACGCACTCTCTTTCCCTTTACTTTTCTTCGCTCATGGAACCAACATCCACCCAGCCGACCAACGGCTACTCCGACGCATCCTCGGCCAGCAACGGCACCGACGGCCAGTTTTCGACCACGGCGGCCCACGCCACCGGCGCCGGCCACTTCCCGGCCGACTACGCCGCCCCCACCCAGCCCAGCAGCGGCACGGGGGTAAAAGACAAGCTCAACGAGGCCGTAACCACCGGCAAAGAAAAAATCAACGATGCCGTAGCTAGCGGCAAAAAATGGCTTAACGACTCAGGCGTAGCCGACAAGGCACAACAGTTACCGCAAGCAGCTAAAGACCTTGGCAACAAGGCTGTACAAGGCGTAAGCGGCCTCACCAACACCCAAAAAGCCGTGGGCGTAGGCTTGCTGGCCGCCGGCGTAGCCTTTCTGATTACCCGCGGCAAAAAACAGAAAGAAGACGATGGCGAGTACCGCCATAAGGCGCGTCGCTCACCCTTTGACCACCAGCCTCATACCCGCGACAACTCAGGCTTTGAAAGCCGGGGCCAGCGCCCCTGGGGCAGCCAGCGCTACGGCAGCGGCCCGCAGGGCCAGGCCGGCAAAACCCGCGTAAGCTCGGGCAGCGGCTACACCTCGGCTCCGGCGCATAGCAATGACTTTGGCAGCCAGTCGGGGGCCGGCCACCAGGCCAGCTCTATTGGCAACCAGCGCCGCGACCAGGGCCCTGCTTCGGGCAGCCGCTTTGACGCAAAAACTGCTGGGGGCCAAAATCCCAATAACCTCGACGACCTCAACAGCGCTTTCTAAGCAAGCGCTTTGAAACCCAACCGAAAGGGCCGGCTGCCAGCGCAGCCGGCCCTTTTTGCGTAATCTTGCCAGCCTATGCTCTTCTACACCGTCATGAAGCCCGTGGTGCGCCTGGGGCTGCGCGTGTTTTTTCGCCGCCTCGAAGTGCGCCACCGTGAGCGCCTGCGCCTGCCTGGCCCCCTCATGCTGTGCAGCAACCACCCCAACACGCTCATGGACCCGCTCGTGACGGCCATTCAGCGCCACGAGCCCATTGCGTTTTTAGCCAAGAGCACGTTTTTCAAAAACCCCATTCTCGGGGCTATTATGCGCTCGGGCAACTGCATTCCCATCTACCGGCGGCAGGATGCGGAGGGGGCCAACGCCCCCAGCCCGGCCCAGCTAGCCGCCAGCAACGAGGCCAGCTTCGGCCGCTGCTACGACTACCTGGAGCGGGGCGGCACGGTCATGATTTTCCCCGAAGGCACCAGCGTGAGCGAGCGCCGGCTGCGCCCGCTCAAAACCGGGGCCGCCCGCATCGCGCTGGGTACCGAGGCCCGACACGATTTCAAGCTGGGCCTGAAACTCGTGTGCGTAGGCACTAATTACTTCGACCCCAGCAGCTTCCGCTCGGATGTATTGCTCAACGTAGCGCCGCATATCAACGTAGCCGACTATGCCGAACGCTACCATCAGGACCCCAACGCCGCCGCCGAAGCCCTCACCGAGGAAATCACCCAGCGCCTCACGCGTCGCCTTGTCATCAGCCGCGCCGCCGACGACGACCAGTTGGCCCAGCAGGTGGAGCGCACCTTCGGCGACCACCTCAACCCCGACGACGACCCCACCACGCTCTACGATAACTTTCAGCTCAGCCGCACCCTGCTCGACGCCGTGGCGTGGTTTGAGCAGCACGACCCTACGCGCCTCGCCGCCCTGCGCGCTGCCCTCAGCACCTACCTGACCAGCCTCGAAGCCCATAAGCTCAACGACAATGACCTCGACCAAAGCCAGCGACCCGGCACCCGACTCGCCGACTTGCTCAACCTCGTCCTAGGATTTCCGGTAGGGCTCTATGGCTTGGTGACCAACTACCTGCCCTATAAAATTCCCTCGCAAGTAGCCCGCCGCGCCACCAAGGAAACGGAGTTTATCGCCGCTATTATGCTGGGTGTGGGCCTCCTTACCTTCCCGCTGGCCTACGCCGTGGAGGCGGCCGCCGTGCAGCACTGGCTCACCCATGACTGGCGACTTACTGGGCTGTTTCTCTTAAGCTTACCCTTAGCCGGCTTCTATGCCCTCGGCTATTGGCAAACTCTGAGCGCCCGCCTGCGCCGCATCCGAGTGCGCTGGCTGCCTAACGCCATCCGGGCCACCCTGCAAAGCCAGCGCGCCACCGTGCTGGGGCTATTGGATGAAGCCCGCATGGCCTACCTGAAGAAATAAAAAGAACGTCATACTGAGTTTGCCAAAGCATCTTGCTCGTGCCGCTAGGGTTATCAATTCTAACGATGAGGGCGAGATGTTTCGGCAAGCTCAGCATGACGTTCTTTTTTGAGTTAATTCAGGCTGACAGCTTAACGTCCTGCGCCTTACTCATCCAGGTACTGATGCACGAACTTGATAGCCATACTGCCCTCGCCCACGGCCGAGGCTACCCGCGCCATTGCACCCGCCCGGCCGTCGCCAGCGGCGAATAAGCCGGGCACGCAAGTCTCTAACAGATAAGGTTCACGGTCTTTTTTCCAGGCTGATTTATAGCGCGGGTCGGCTACAAGGTCGCGGCCGGTGAGCAGGTAGCCTTTGGCGTCGCAGATGGCCAGGTGGCACACCCACTCGGTGCTGGGCTTGGCCCCAATAAATATAAACAAGGCGCGGGCGGGCCGCTTTTCCGGCTCGCGGCCTTCTTGCTGAATTACTACGGCTTCGAGCGATTGCTGGCCGCAGGCTTCGCGCACCTGCGTGCGGGGCAGGATTTCAATGTTCGGCGTTTGGCCAATCTGCTCGATAAGGTAGGCCGACATACTGGCCGCCAGGCTATCGCCCCGAATGACGATGAACACCCGCGATGCGTAGGTAGACAGGTACATAGCCGCCTGCCCCGCCGAGTTGCCCCCGCCGATGATGTACACCGGCTGCGCGCTACAGCTGCGCGCCTCGGTGCGCGCCGCCCCGTAGTACACGCCGGCCCCGCTGAGGCGGTCGAGCCCCGGCGCATTGAGCGTGCGGTAGCTCACACCAGTAGTGAGCACTACGGCGCGGGCCTTTATCTCTTTTTTATCGCTCAGGGTCAACACCTTGTAACCATCCTGAATGCAGAGGCTAGTCACCTCCTGCGGGGCCATAAACTCAGCCCCGAGGCGGGTGGCCTGCGTCCAGGCACGGTGCGCCAACTCGGCCCCGCTCAGGCCGGTGGGAAAGCCCAGGTAGTTTTCGATGCGCGACGACGAACCAGCCTGCCCCCCGGGCGTTTGGCGCTCGATGATGAGCGTGCGCAGCCCCTCCGACGCGCCGTATACGGCGGCGGCCAGCCCGGCTGGCCCCGCGCCGATAACCACCACATCGTATAGCTCCTGCTGGGCATCAACCAGCAAGCCCAGGTGCCGGGCCAGGTCGAGCTTATCGGGTCGGGCCACGGCCTTACCGTCGGGGCAGATGACTACGGGTAGGTCGTCGGGCGTGAAGCCGTTGGCTTCGAGTAGCACTTTGGCCTCGGCATCTTTCTCATAATCAAGCCACTGGTAGCCTACCATGTAGCCACTCAGGAAGTCCTTGAGCTCGTGCGAAAGCGGCGACCACTGAAACCCGATGAGCCGCAGGCCCGCGAAGGCCGGCCGGTAGTTGGCCTGCCAGCTAGCCAGCAGGTCGTGCAGCGTGGGGTAGAGCAGCTGCTCGGGCGGGTCCCAGGGCTTGAGCAAGTAGTAGTCGAGCTGCGCCGAATTGATAGCTTTGATAGCGGCCGTGGTATCGGCGTAGGCGGTGAGTAGCACGCGCTTAGCCTCAGGAAACAGCTCGCGGGCGCGGGTGAGCACCTCCACGCCTTCGACCTCGGGCATCCGCTGGTCGGCTAGCACGAGGGCCAGCGGCTCGGCGCGGGCGCGCAGCTCGGTAAGCGTCGTGAGAGCTTCGGGCCCCGAATTCACGCTCAGGATGCGGTAGTCTTTGCGAAACTCCTGGCGCAGGTCGCGGGTGATGGCCGCCAGCACCTGGGCATCGTCATCGACGGTGAGAATAATGGGCTTTTTCATAAGGAGTTAGCTAGCGGTGGGAAGCCAGACCGTGAATTCGGTGCGGCCGGGCACCGAGTGCGCCTCCAGCCGGCCGCCGTGCTCCTGCACAATGCGTCGGGCGATGTCGAGGCCAAGCCCGCTGCCCTCGCCGGCCGGCTTGGTGGTGTAAAATGGCTCAAACATATGCGTCAGGACCTCGGGGGCAATGCCGCTACCGTTATCCATAACGCTGACGCACACGCCACCCGGTTGCTTTACGGTTTGCACCGTGACGGCGCCGCCGGTGGTGGGCAGCGCATCGATGGCATTATCTATCAGGTTGGTCCACACCTGGTTGAGCTGGCCTACCTCACCTACCACGCGGGGCGTATCGGGCGCATAATTACGCGTCAAGGTAGCGTTTTTGTGGCGTAGCGCGTGGTCAAATAGATTGAGCGTACTGTCGAGGCCGGTGGTGATGTCGAGCGGCTCGCGGCCGCCGGCGCGGTCCATATGCGAGTAGGTTTTAACGTTGCTCACTAGCGTGCTGATGCGCTGGCTGGCCTCGTGGATATCGCGCGTGAGGCGCACGGCCGAGAGGTGGCCTTCGAGCCAGGCCAGGGCCGGGGGGCGGGCCGGGGCGGGCAGCGTGGCCACCAGCGGGGTGAGGGTAGCGGCGGTGTGACCGGCATCTAATAGGTTAGGAGCCAAGGCATAGCCATCGGTGCAGCCTTGCTCTTCGAGCCAGTCGGCCAGCTCGTCTTCGCAGTCGGCGCGGGCCAGGGCCGAGCGCGGCGGCGCGGGTGTATCAAGCACGCCCAACTGAAGTAGAGACGCTACTGCTTCGGCGGGCGGGCAGGTAGCCAGCAGGTTTTTGAGCAGCTGGGGCTTGGCTTTCAGGGCTGCATTGAGGGCGTCGGCGGCGCGGGCGATGGCGGCGGCGGGGTTATTCAGCTCGTGGGCCAGGCCGGCCGAGAGCTTGCCCAGCGCCCGCAGCTTGTCATCGCGCTCCTGGCCGCGCACTTCCTCACGGGCGCGGTCGCTCATAATGCCTACCAGCCGCTGCACGAGCTCAGGGCTGCGCTGCTCCAAGGCCGGAAACTCGGTGCGCGGCAGCAGGTACAGGGTGGTTTCGCCCACGGCTAGAGCCTGGCCCTTCACGGTTTGCAGCCGCGAGTATGGCAAGACCCCGGAAACCTGACCGGCTTCGATGCGAAATATTGGTCCCTGCTGCCCACTCTCAGGGCGGTAAAACTGCATGGCGCCCGTCACTAGGCCCACCATGTAGACAGCCGGCTCGCCGGCCCGCATTACCATTTCGCCATCGTCAAACTGGCGCAACTCGCCGGCTTGCAGTAGCCAGTCGAGTACGTCAGCAGGTAAGTTCTGGAAGACGGTAATGCGGCTAAGGGCCGCGGGGTCGGGAGGGAGTTGCTGGGCCATAGCCAAAGTAACTTCCCAATGTCAGTTAGGTTGGCTCCGGCGCGGCAGGCCAAGCCGATTTAACTTCCGCAACCTGCACTACTCTTTACTGGTAGGTGTTCTTTTGTACCCGTGACCGCCACTGCCTCTCCTCTACCCGCCGCCTCTCTCACCCGCGAGCACGTGCTACGCGCCCTGCGCCTGGTGGAGCGCGAGGGCCGCCACCTGCCGCCCAGCACCGTGTACGAGCTGCTGTATCGGGGCAAGCGCTACCCACCGCGCGCCGTAGCCGAACTGGCCTATCGCCTGGCACAGGCCGACCCGCAGGCCCGCTGGCCCCACGGAGCGGGCCTTCCCACTAATGCCCTGCTCGAAGCCCTCGACTTTACCATCGTGGCCAAGCGGCCTATCCTGGCTGCCGGCTCGGCCCAAGACCAAGGCCAGGCCGCCGAGCAGCAGGCCGAAGACCTCTACACCGGCCCCAAAACGCCGGACAAGAACTTCACGCCTGCCCTAGCCGAACCAGTTGCTACCTACGCCAGCCCACCGAAGGCCTACGCTACTGCCGAGGCCTTAGCCGAGTTATTCATCACTGATAAAGAACTGGAAGCCAGCCTAGCGGGCCTACGCCGCCGACGGGCGCTGCTGCTGCAAGGACCGCCCGGCACTGGCAAAACCTACCTGGCCCGCCGCCTGGCTTGGCTGCTGCTGGGGACCCGCGACGAAGCGCGCATCGAGCTGGTGCAATTTCACCCCAGCTACGGCTACGAGGATTTTATTCTGGGCTTTCGGCCGGGGCCGGATGGGCAGTTTCAGCTGGTGCCCGGCGTGCTGCCGCTGCTGTGCCAGCGCGCCGCCCAGGACCCCGAGCGGCCGTATTTTTTACTGATTGACGAGTTGAACCGGGGCAACGTAGCCCGCATTTTCGGCGAATTACTGCTGCTGCTGGAGCCCGATAAGCGCGGCCCCGCCCACGCCCTGCGCCTGCCCTACGCGCCGCCCGAGGCCCCCCGGTTTTTCGTGCCCGAAAACCTCTACGTCATCGGCACTCTCAACCTGGCCGACCGCTCGCTGGCCCCGCTCGACTACGCGCTACGGCGACGCTTTGCTTTCGTGGGCATGCGGCCACAGTTTGGCACACCACTACGTGACTTACTGACTGCTAGCCAGATACCCCCGACGCTAATCGACTTACTAACCGAGCGGCTAGCGGCCCTCAACCACATTATCGCCGCCGACCCCGAGCTAGGCGCCGATTTTGAAATCGGCCATAGCTATTTCTGCGCGCCGCCCGCCGACCCGGCGGAGTCTCCAGACTGGCTACGCCTGATTTTTGAGCAGGAAATTGGCCCCTTGCTCACTGACTACTGGCGCGAGCAGCCCGAGCGCGCCGCCGCACAGCTCCGCAAGTTGCTGGCCGATTTGTAGAGTCAGGCGCAAGGAACCTATAATACTGCCAGGCAGAGCTTACCGGGGCATTTCTACCCTTCCTCAAACGAGGCGATAGAGATGCTCCGCCAAGCTCAACCTGACAGAAAGCTTTTTAAATTTCCAGCCCAGCGAAAGCCCAGGCTCGCCCATGATTCCGCTCGCCACGCTCTACTACCTGCTCTGCTACGCCTGGCAGCGCCTGCCCGAGCCAGCAGTGCTGTTAGCCACCGAAGCCACCCCCTTTCATCGGCCGCTGGAGCTGCTTACGCAAATGTTACTGCACGCCACGCGCCAACTGCTGCGCAACGGCCTGCCGCTAACGTTCATTAATACTGAGCAAGAAGTCAGTGAGTTGCGCGGACGCATTGAGCTAACGCCCACGCTGGGGCGCGGCCTATTGCCCCAGGGCCGCGCCGTGTGTAGCTTCGACGAATTGAGCCCCAACCGGCTGCTGCACCAACTGCTGGCGGGCACGCTGGCGGCGCTGACGGCCCACCACAGCCTGCCGCTGGCCCTGCGCCGTGAGGTGAGCCAGCTGCGTCGCCGCCTGCCCGCCAGCGTACAGCCGCTGGTGCCGGCCGCCCCGGTTTTCGCTAGCCTGCGCCGCCAGCGGCTGGCCTCAGCCGAGGCGTTTTTGCTGCACATCTGCGAATTGATTTTTGAAACTGCGCTGCCCGCGCCAGCCGAGGGCAGCCGGGGCCGCTTCACCGATTTTCGGCACGATGAGCGGCTGATGGCGCGCCTGTTTGAGCAAGCGGTGCGCAATTTTTACCGCCGCGAGCAACGGGCTTACCGCGTGTTTGTCGAAACCATTACCTGGCAGGCCGAGGCTAGCCAGCCCGCCGACCTGGCCCTGCTGCCCACCATGCTCACCGATACGACGCTGGAAAACCCGGCCAGCAAAATCGTGCTCGATACCAAATACTACGCCGCTGCCCTGCGCCCGCGCTACGACCAGCAACGCCTCATTGCGCCGCACCTCTACCAGCTCTACGCCTACCTTCAAAACCTGCGCCCCGCTCCCGGTCAGGCATTAGAAGGCATCCTGCTTTATCCCGCCACCACGGCAGCCATGGATGTACGCTACGCACTGGGCGGCCACCCGGTGCGTATCGTCACGCTCGATTTGCACCAGCCCTGGCCCGGCATCGCCGCCGATTTGCTGGCGCTAGTTAGCTGAATTACTGCGTTTTTCTTACTAGAGGCGATGCTGTCAGCCTACCCATAACCAGCCGGTAGAGCGCTCCGATACGGATATTGCACTAACAGCTAGAAACGCATGCCGCTGCTATACTTGCGGCGGCAGCCTGTTTTATACCCATAAAAAAGGCCCGCACATTGCTGTGCGGGCCTTTTCGAATCAGAAACTACGCTGGGCTAGGCCCAGCCGTAATTACTTCTTAACTTCTTCGGTCGTGGTGGTGGTGGTACCAGTGGTGGTGGTAGCGCCTTCAGCAGGAGCAGCGGTAGCGTCAGCGGCAGGAGCCATTGCGCCGTCAGCAGCAGGAGCCGTGGTAGTGGTCGAAGCCGAGTCCGTAGAGGTGCTCATGGTCGACTCAGTAGCTGCGGGGGTCGTGGTGGTGGTTTCGGTAGTAGCGGTTTTCGACTCGCACGAAGCCAGGCCAACAGCCAGGAACAGGGCAGATACTTTCAGCAGGTTGTTCATCTTGGGGTAAATTTGGAAGGGGATTAACAAAAATCTGCCCTTAATGCGGCCGCTACGGGAGAGGTAACCCGCCGGTTGTAAAAAAATTTAAAAGTTTTTTTCATGGGTTACTAATGCCCGTTAGCTGGCATTAAGACCCGAAGCGAATGAACATGGATAGCACAACGGCGCTGGCAGCCGATGCCCAACTCATCAAAGCCATCCACGGTGGCGACGAGCGGGCCCTGAGCCAGCTCTACCGCTTGCACTGGCCGATGGTGTCGCACTTCGTGCTGCAAAACAGCGGCTCGGAGGACGATGCCCGCGATGTGTACCAGGAGGGAGTGATGGTGTTTTATGAAAAAGTACGCGAAGGCTCCCTGGAGCTGAGCTGCCAGATTAAAACTTACCTCTACGCTGTATGCCGCCGCCTGTGGCTCAAGCGCTTGACTACCAAGAGCCGGTTGCACGGTGTGCGCTTGCTCGATGAGGAAGAGTATGGCCCCTACCTCAACACCGGTGCCGAGGACGACGTGCAGGAAGCCGAAGAACGCGACCGGCGCTTTGCCACTATGAGCGAGGCGCTTACCCACCTGGGCGAGCCCTGCCGCTCGTTGCTCGAAGGATTTTACTTGCTCGATAAATCGATGCTCGACCTCACGGCGGAGCACGGCTACACCAACGCCGATACCGCCAAAACCCAGAAGTACAAGTGCCTGACGCGCTTGAAAAAGTTGTTTTTTGCCAGTTATAAAGAAGCGTGAAGCGATAAGCTAGTGGCTACTAGCTAAAGGCAACGCTCAGAAGAAAATGCAAACCGAAGCCGATTACTACGCCCTCTTTGAAGCTTACCAGCGCGGTGAGCTGGCGGCCGGCGCGCGGGCCAGCCTGGAAGCCCGGCTGGGAGCCGAGCCCCGGCTGCACCAACTCTACACCGAGTATGTGGAGTTGATGGGCACGCTAGCGGCCTACGGCGAGCGCCGCCGCACCCGCCACACCATCGCGGGCCTGCATGAAGCCATGTTGGCCGCCGAGGCCGAGCCCGTAGTCGAAACTGCCTCGCCGCTCACGCACTCCGTGAACCCCATGCTGCGTATTTCGCGCACCGAGCGCAGACTGCGCGAGTTTTGGAGCGGGCACCGGGCCACGATGGGCGTAGCCGCCTCGGTGGCCGTGCTGGCGGTGTTTAGTACGCTGCTAGGGCTGGAAGCTTACCGCACCGCTCATACGCCACAAAATGGAGTACGCGAGCTGCGTCGCGAAGTGGCACAGATAGTACGCAGCCAGAAGGCGTTGATTAGGCAGGTGAATACCAAGGTGCTGGGCACTACCGAATCGGTAGCCCCGGTGCGCGACAGCAAGTACAGCGGCACGGGCTTCGCCCTTACTGCCGATGGCTACCTCGTTACCAGCGCCCACGTTATCAAAGGGGCCGACTCGCTGCTAGTCGAAAGCCGCGACCACCACCGCTACCACGCCGAGCGGGTGTACGCCGATACCAAGCATGACCTGGCTATTCTGCGCATTAAGGACCGCAACTTTAAGCCCTTTAGTAAGTTGCCCTATACCTTCAAGTCGGGTCAGGCCGATTTGGGCGAGCGTGTATACACGTTGGGCTACCCGCGCGAAGACGTAGTGTACGGGGAGGGCGCGCTAAGCGCCCGCTCGGGTTACGACGGCGACACGGCATTTTATCAGGTAAGCATTCCACTCAACCCGGGCAACTCGGGCGGCCCGCTGCTCGACGGCCAGGGCAACCTCATTGGCGTGGTGAGCAGCCGGCAGGATGACGTGCTGGGCGCGGCCTTTGCCACTAAGTCGTCGTACCTCGTGCGGCTCGTCGACTCGCTCAAGAACAAGCAGTCGGCCCAGCCCTATCGCATGCCGCGCGCCAACCAGCTAGCCGGCGCGGCCCGCTCGCAGCAGGTAAAGCGCCTGCAAGAATTCGTGTTTGTAGTGAAAGTGTACGAATAAGCTTTTCTCTCCTTCTTTCTGCTGTTACGAAAGAGCCCCAGCCCACCGGCGGGGCTCTTTCGTTTTTATTAGCGTACGACATTGACTTTCCCGTTTCTCCCCCTCCCAGCCCCGAAGCGTCTACCGCACCCGTACTTTGTGGCACATGGCTAATTACCTTATTTACCAGGCCTACGGCAGCCCCGATATTCTTAACGAGGCGTTATTCAGCATCTTGTCTTATCTGCGGCAGCCCGCCGGCGCCACGGTGCTGGTGTATACGGATAACGCGGCGCACTTCCGGGCCGTGCTCGGCGAGTTGGCGGGCGTAGTTTACGTGCCCATCGAGCCGGCACAGTGGCGGGCGTGGCGGGGGGATATTGACTTTGTGCACCGCGTCAAAATCATGGTTTTGCAGCACGCGGCGGCCCACTATGCGGGCAATTTGCTGTACGTCGATACCGACACCCTTTTTACGCAGTCGCCGGCCGAAATTTTCGAGGCCCTTAGCCAGGGCCAGCGGTTCACGCACGTAAGCGAGGGCCGCCTCAACGACGGCAACGCGCTGAATCGCAAGATAAACCGGGTACTCCAGACCCACGATATGCCGGCGCTCGTGGGTGGACCCATTGCCCCCACCACGCAGATGTACAACGCCGGCGTGCTTGGCCTGCGCAGCACCGATGCTCTGCTGCTGGCCGAGGTGCTGGCCCTCACCGAGCAACTGTACCGCCACTACCCCAAGCACGTGATGGAGCAGTTGGCTTTCAGCGTAGTATGGGCCCGGTCGGGGCCGGTGCAAGAGGCCGCCCCGTGGGTGTATCACTACTGGAACCTAAAGGAAATCAGGCCGGTGCTGGGGGTGCTACTCACGCCGCAGCCTGGCCGGTCGCTAGCCGATTGGCAGGCCCGCGTCGCGCTGCTCGACGTGCCAGCCCTGGCCGAAGGCAAGGCGCGTTTTCGGGCGCTGCCAGGGTGGCAGCGGGCGGTGCGGCGCTGGCTGGGGCGTGGCTGGCAGCTACCGGCCCACCCGCTGGCCGGGGAGGCTAAGTAAGCTGCGCAAGAACGCGGCGCGGTCTTTTGCGTAGAAGCACCCCGGTGGCCAGCGGCTGCCTTTTCCTGCCAACTCACCCCAACTTGCTTTTCCCATGGCTGACCAGCTGCAACAAATC
>Ga0268353_100103_pt1 | contig 14577 bp, 17 predicted proteins | sample G5R2_NF_18SEP201_FD_190168 | JGI IMG/M metagenome (GOLD analysis project Ga0268353, IMG submission 190168) | Phyllosphere microbial comminities from switchgrass, GLBRC, Michigan, United States - G5R2_NF_18SEP2017_LD1 | ecosystem: Host-associated > Plants > Phyllosphere > Phylloplane/Leaf | place... | reverse complement strand
CTACCGGGAAACGAATATTTCATGCGAGAGGCAGACTCAGTATAAGGCCAGCAAGTTCCGCATGAAATTAAGATTTGGCTTACCTTTAACCCCGTTTCGGCCAGTAGGGCCGGCTTCTTTATGCTCCATATCAGCACTGGCCCGGCTCATAGCTGGGAGGTGGACCTTCAGGCCGCCGACTCCGTCACCCTCAACGGCCAGCCCTTTTTGTGGGATGTGGCGCCGCTGGGCGATGGTCGTTACCATGTAGTACATCAAGGCAAGTCGTACAGCGCCGAATTGGTGAGCGCCGACTACGCCGCCAAAGCTTTCGTCTTAAAAATCAACGGTCAGCGCGTAGAGCTACAAGCCAAAGACCGGTTTGACCAGCTCCTTGACCGCATGGGGCTTACCAGCGCAACTGCGACGAAGGTCAACGAGCTGAAGGCACCCATGCCGGGCCTCATTATTGATATTCGGGTGCAGCCTGGCCAAGCCGTGCAGAAGGGTGACGCACTGCTGGTGCTGGAAGCTATGAAGATGGAAAATATTTTGAAAGCTCCCGCCGATGGCGTTATCGAGAGCATCAAGGTAGCCCTACGCGCCAACGTAACCAAGGGGCAAGTGCTGGTAAAATTTGCCTAGCCTCCCTCCTACCCGACTTTCAGTTATTTCTTGCCTGTGACCTACCATCGAATTCTTCTAAAGCTCAGCGGCGAAGCGCTAATGGGCCAGCAGCAGTACGGCATCGACGCCGACCGCCTGATGCAATACGCTGCCGAAATCAAGGCTGTGGCCGCCCAGGGCGTGCAAGTAGCCGTCGTGATTGGCGGCGGCAATATCTTCCGGGGTGTGCAGGCCGAACACTTTGGCCTCGACCGCGTGCAGGGCGACTACATGGGCATGCTGGCTACGGTCATCAACTCGATGGCGCTGCAAAGCGCCCTTGAAAAGATGGATGTGCCTACACGCCTGCTGTCGGGCCTCACCATTCAGCGCGTGTGCGAACCATACATCCGCCGCCGCGCGGTGCGTCACTTGGAAAAGGGCCGCGTAGTCATTTTTGGTGCCGGCATCGGCTCGCCTTACTTCACCACCGACTCGGCCGCTTCACTGCGCGCCATCGAGATTGAGGCCGATGTGGTGCTGAAAGGCACCCGCGTGAATGGTATCTACACTGCCGACCCCGAAAAGGACCCCAGCGCCACGCGCTACACCGAAATCACATTCGACGAGGTTATCAGCAAGAACCTCAACGTGATGGATATGACGGCTTTTACGCTTTGCAAAGAGAACAACCTGCCTATCATCGTCTTCGACATGAATTCGCAGGGCAACCTGGAGCGCCTCATCGCCGGCGAAAGCCTGGGCACACTCGTGACAATGGCACCCGGTACCGATGCCCAGCGCACGACCGCTACGCTGCTCGACGCCAAGAATAGCAGCCTCCAACCGCTGGCAGGCAACCAGCCGGAACAAGCCTGATTTGAGTGGCTATTGTGGGAGCCGTTGCTAGTTGTCAGTCTCTTTACTAAACTTTGCCAACGAAAGCCCCGCTAACTACCGACGATTAACTGATACTTTCATTTAACATGGACGAGGAAATTCAATTTTACCTCAGCGACGCTGAGGAATCGATGGGCAAAGCCGTAGCCCACGTAGGGGTCGAAATGAGTCGTATCCGAGCGGGTAAAGCCTCGCCGGCTATGCTTGATGGCCTGAAAGTAGATTACTACGGCACGCCCACGCCCGTGTCGCAGATTGCCAATATCTCGGCGCCCGACCCGCGCTCACTGCACATCAAGCCGTGGGAGAAAAATATGGTGAATGAAGTGGTAAAGGCCATTCGCAACAGCGACCTGGGCCTTAACCCCGTAGCCGATGCCGACGGCGTGCGCCTCAACATTCCGGCCATGACCGAAGAACGTCGCCGCGACCTCGTGAAGCAAGCTAAAAACGAAGTAGAAAGCGGCAAAGTACGCGTGCGTGCTATCCGTAAAGACACTAACGAGGCCCTGCGTAAGCTCCAAAAAGACGGCGCCGCCGAGGATGCTGTTAAGGATGCCGAGGCTAAAGTGCAGAAGTACACCGATGCTCACATCATCGAGGTAGACAAGCTCTTCGCTAAGAAAGAATCGGAAATTATGACCATATGAGGTCCTAATCAATCCACAAAAAAGCCCGACGAACTATCGTCGGGCTTTTTTGTGGATTGATTATTTTTATTGCTTGCCAGCCAGCTCAGCCTCGACAACTGCAGGTACTAGGTAACGAATAGAGCGCCCCATGCGCAAGCTCTCTCGCACATAGGTAGCCGAGATATCGAGCAGCGGTGCTTGCATCACCTGCACCCGAGGGAAAATTGCTAATTCAGGCAACGTAGTGCCAGGGCGAGGGTACACGTAGATGTCTACTTCGCTCAGAATTCGCGCAGCCTGCTGCCAGCGCGGCAAGCCGGGCAGATTATCGCCACCCATCAGCAACACGAAGTCGGTGCCGGGGTGCCGGGCTCGCAAGGCATCGAGAGTAGCGATGGTATAACTTGGGCGCGGCAACTCAAATTCAATAGCCTCGGCTCGCAACCGGGAATTACCAGCGATAGCATCCTCTACGAAACGCAGCCGCTGGGCTTCCGGCAACAGCTCGGCACCTACCTTGAAAGGATTTTGGGGCGAGACTACCAGCCACACTTCAGCCAAATCAGTACGCGTGGCGAAGTGCTCGGCCAAGATAAGGTGACCGACGTGGATGGGGTTGAATGAGCCAAAGAGCAGCCCTACGCGCTGAATGGCCGGGCTAGCCGGCATCATACCGCCTCGCGAGTATCGTCGGCCTGGATGAAGTCGCGCACCAGCTTTTCGGCGTGGGCTACGGCTTCTTCAAGGTCGTCGTTGACCACCGTCACGTCGAACTTATCCTCAAAGGCAAGCTCGAACGTGGCTTTGTACACCCGCGAAGAAATGCTGGAAGTAGAGTCGGTAGCCCGCGCAGTGAGCCGCTGGGCCAGCGCATCAATGGATGGTGGCCGCACGAAGATGGCCAGCGCCCGGTCCTTATAAAACTCCTTGATACTGAGGCCACCCTTTACGTCTACGTCGAGAATTGCGTGCTGGCCCTTTGACCAGATACGCTCGATTTCCGACTTAAGGGTGCCGTAGAACGCACCTTCGTACACTTCCTCCCACTCCACAAATTCATCGTGGCGGATTTTATCTTGAAAATCCGCCACCGAAATGAAGTGGTAATCCTTCCCATTTTCCTCGGCGCGGCCCCGGCGGTCGCGGGTGCAGGCAGAGATGGAAAAGCTCAGCTCGGGGATTAACCCCATGAGCCGGTGCACGATAGTCGTTTTGCCCGCTCCCGAAGGAGCCGAGAATACAATGATTTTGCCCTGCATAGGGCTGCAAAGCTAGGCCATTTCGGCGTGCAAGCGCGCCATGATGCTATTCGGCAAGGCCGAAGGAGCCTGACGGCGGCCAACTTTCTGATTCAGAAAGCCAATAAAAAACTGCTGCTTCTTAATGTCTTCGAAGCAAGGCGAGCAGTCATCGCCGTGATGAATGAGGTAATCCTCATCTTCTTCCGTCAGGACCCGTCCATCGAGAAGTTGGTCAAGTACAATGTTCACGCGGTCGCAGTCGGGGACACTAGCCAGAGGCGAGGCAAGAGGAGCCGACAGGTTGGTTGTAGTAGCGGTAGCTTCCATGAGCGAAACGGGAACAGGGTCTTAGCCTGGGGTTAAATGGTGATACTAAAAATTACCGATTGTCATCATCGGGTTCGGCGGCATCAACGGCGCCCTCGGCAGCTTCGTTCCCGTAGCCCATCGAGGAGGCGTATTTTTCGAGCTTATCCTTGAGGAAATTGCGAGCCCGGTGCAGGCGGGAACGTACCGTACCGATTGGAATATCAAGCACCTTCGCCATCTCCTCATAAGTAAAGCCTTCGAGGTCGCAGAGAATGATAACCGTCCGAAAGTCAACGGGTAGCGAATTCAACGCGCTCGCGACCTCATCGCCGATAAGGTCGCGCGAGGACTGCTGCCGCAGGTCGGAGGAGGAAGCACCGGTATCGGCATCGCCTTCTACTTCGTCGGGGTTGTAATATCCTTCGACTTCGCTGTAGTCAACCTTAGCTGGCTGCTTGCTTTTCTTCCGAAAATCGTTGATAAACGAGTTTTTCAGAATGCGGAAAAGCCAAGCCTTGGCGTTGGTGCCAGGCTCGAAGTACTCGAAAAAGCGGTACGCCTTGAGGTAGGTTTCCTGCACTAGGTCGTTGGCATCGTCTTCGTCGAGCGTAAGGCGATAGGCGAAGTTGTAGAGCGGGTCGAGCACAGGCATCAACTCGGCTTGAAAGCGCCGGTCTTTTTCCTCTTTGCTCAGCTTCACCCGTTCGGGAGAGTCACTCATAATGGGTAGAATAGTGCAGGTAGTAAGGTCGGGAACCGGGCAAAAGTAAGACCGGAGTACCACCAATTAGTTTGACCAACATGCGAGTAGCGCAGTTTAGGGAACTATTTTGCGGTCCAGTGTACCTACTTTGAACTGTACGTACGGTAGCAGGTAGCTGCTAGGTTGCCTAAAGTGGCCGCCACTTTGCGACTTGTGCTGCGACGATGGCTACTTCAATAGCCTTAATGCAGGTGCAATCAGTAGGCTGGGTGCGGCAATTCTGGCAATCGGGCCGGTCAAAAACCAAGTATTCGGCGTGCGGCCCGAGCGGTCCCCAACGGCCCGGGTGCATGGGCCGGATGGGTGGATAGAGCCCCAACGCGTGGCGGCCTAGTGCAGCGGCAAGGTGCAGCGGGCCGGTGCTGCCCGCCACTAGCCCATCGGCAGCTGCAATGAAGGCGATAAACTCTGGTAATCCTAGTTGGCCGGTAAGGTCGGCAACAAGGTATTTTTTGTACTCACGAAACCAGTTAGCAGTGGCTAGCTCGGCTCCCTCGGCCAGCGTACCGCTGACGAATACGCGGTGCCCGGCCGCGTGCAGCATTCTGGCTAGTTGCCCAAAATGCGCTAGGCCCCATTCACGGGCGCTGCCCCGGCTACGCGGGTGCAGGATGACGTTGAATTGGCCTTGCTGGCGGGCGGCCAGCAGCTGCCGTAGCTCGGGACGCAGCGGCACGGCGGGCACTAGGCGCACCCACTCCGCCACTGCAGGCAGGGCTAGCGGCGCGCCGTAGCCGAGCGGAGCCAGTAACTGTAAATTGAGTTGGGCCTCGTGCAGCGGCGAATGACGACGGCTGAGGGTCACCAGCCGGTTACAGGTGAGCCAATGAAAAAGCCGGTTGCGGGTACCGATGCGGACGGGAATCTGCGCAGCCCTAGCTAGCCGGGCGAGCCGCTTGTTGGGGAAAACATGGATGATGGCTGCTGCCCCGTAGCTGCGCAACTGGGCCAGCGAAGGGCTAGGCAGCTTTTCATCATACTCTAAAAACTCATCGACCCACGGGCAGGCGGTAGCCACAGCGGCTGTGTAGGCGCGCCCAATGAGCACCACCCGGCAGCCAGGGTGCTGCTGCTTGAGCCAGCCTGCTACAGGCAGCGTGAGCACTACATCACCAATAGCATCGGTACGGGAGACGAGGAAGGTCGGCTGGCTCATGCGGTGGGCGCGTTTTGGGTGCCGGTTTTCAGCTTAGCAAATTTCAGAAAAACGCCGACGGCTGAGATGGCAGCGATGCTCAAGCCCGCGAAGCCATCCAGAAAGCCCAACCGGAACACGTAGCCATGCACGAATTTCCAGAGCGGCTTGAGTACCAAGTGAAACACCGTAACCCGCGTTTTACCTTTTAGCGCCCGCTCCTGGGCCGTGATGCTGGTGAATTTATTGAGCTGGCTGACGTGCTGGGCGATGGAATGGTAGGAATAATGCAGGGCATCGCCGGCGAGCTGGCCGGTGGTTTGACCGGGCTGCACTTCGTAGTGCTCGTGCAGCAACAGGCCCTGCCAGCGGCCCAGGCGGCGGTCGTAAAGACGCAGCTTGCGGTCGGGGTACCAGCCGCCGTGGCGTACCCAAGTACCACAGTAGTTGGTGAGGCGGGCCAAAGAGTAGGCGGCGTGCTGCCAGTTGGTTTTGGCTTGGCTTACACTCTGGCGCAACTCATCGGTGAGGATTTCATCGGCGTCGAGCTGCAACACATGGTCAAACCGGGCCTGGTCGGTCGCAAAGTTCTTCTGCTCCACGTAGCCCGCAAAGGCATTCTGTACCACGCGGGCGCCGTGCTCCTGGCAGATAGCCACGGTGCGGTCAGTGGAAAAAGAATCGACTACCAGCACCTCATCCGCTACCTCGCCCAGCGCCTGGAGACAGCGGGCAATATTGGCCTCTTCATTGAAGGTGATGATAACGACGGAAAGCGGTACGGCGGGCATTGAGGCAAATATCCGAGGTTTTAACAGCATGCGGCGTTACCGGGCGGTAAAACATCCCGGTACCCGGGCCGTCCTCCTACGTATGGTTAGCCAGGTTTTCTCCTCCCCCATTCTTATGCCTACTCTTCAAGATAAAATCATTCTCGTAACCGGTGCTACGTCGGGCATTGGCGAAGTAACGGCCCGCGAGTTGGCCCGCCAAGGGGCGCACGTCATCATTTTGGCCCGCAACCGCCGCAAGGCCGAGCGTACGCAGCAGGAAATTATTGCCGACACCGGTAATCAAAAAGTGGATATGGTGCTGGCCGACCTTTCGCTGATGCAGCAGGTACGCGACGTAGCCGCCCAGATTCACGACAAATACCCGCGCCTCGATGTGCTGGTGAATAACGCCGGGCTAATGTTTGGGGCTGAGCGCGAGCTATCGGCCGATGGCTACGAGATGACCCTGGCCACCAACCACCTCGGGCCGTTTTTGCTGACCAGCCTGCTGTTTGATTTGTTGCAAAAAAGCCCAGCCGCCCGCATCGTTAACGTGGCCTCGATGGCCTACCGCTTTTCTAAACCCACGCTCACCGACTTGCAATCGGAGCAGTCGTACAGCCCGGTATGGGAGTACGGCAACACCAAGCTCTGGAACATTATGTTTACACAAGAGCTAGCCCAGCGGCTGCGCGCCCACGGCATCACTAATGTGACCACTAATGCGCTGCACCCCGGGGCGGTGGCCACCGGCTATGGCAAGCAGTCGGGCGGCTGGCTATCGGCAGTGCTGGCGCTGGGCCGGCCCTTTATGATATCACCCGAGAAAGGGGCCGAAACAAGCCTTTTCCTAGCTACCGACTCTAGCGTGGCTACTACCAGCGGCGGCTTTTTCAGCAAGAGAAAGCCCGAGCCGGTAAAAAGCAGTTTTAACACCCCAGCCAATAACCAGAAGCTCTGGGAGATAAGCGAGGCACTGACTGACACTAAATTTCTGGACTAGCCAGCTAGCCCAGAAAAATAAGCAAATACCCCCACCGCAGCTGGCTACGGTGGGGGTATTTGCTTATTTAACGAGCGTTACTTGCCGACGATGCTCGACTTAAGTGGGGCCAGAATATTCACAACTTCGGTTTGCTGGGCGGTGGGTACACCTTTGGTCGTCATGGCTTTGCCTAGCTCGGCCACGAGCGCGTTGAACTCCACATCCGTAATATTCATACCCTGGTGGGCGGCGGGCATCGACAGGCCTTTGTATTGCAGCGGGCCGCTAGTGGCCTGCCCAATCTGGTCGATGAGATGGTTGCGCAGGGAGGCCACGCGGTAGGAATTACCCGACTGAATAAGCGGGGTGAACGTGCGCTTGAGGTTGGAATTGGTCGTCATGCTCTCGGCTACCACGTTGGTAATAAACTGGTCTACCACGGCCGATACGGCGGGCAGACCACCCAGCCGGTCGTACAGCGTTTGGGTAGTAGTGGGTGCTGGCGACTCGTTGTTTTTGTTGCAGCTGCCCAAAAGCGTGGCGGCCAGTAGCAAAGCCAGTGGCATTTTGCGGGTAATAGTTACCATACTGAAAGAAAAAAGGGTAAAAGAAGAGGCAGCTGTTACTTAAACTTTCACAAACAGGCGCCGCAGATTAAGCGCAAAGCGCAGGCGCTCAATCGCCACTATGTAACCCTGCGGCACTGGGCACTGCGGGCCCGTTACGGTCTGGGCCGGGGCTTCGTACAGCTGCGCGTGCCAAGCGGCGGGCAACTGCTGGCATACCTGGGCGGGCGTTACCTCGTCGGGGCGGTAAGTGAAAGCCAGCGAATGGGCATCGGGGCTCACGGTGCAGGCGGTGATGCCGGGCAGAGCTACCAATTGGTCGTGCATAGCCGGGACGGTGCCAGGGCTAGCCAGCCGTAGCGCCGCCACACTAATGGGCGGCGGGTAATCGTGCAGATTCGGCTCCTGCCAGCTGGCCCAGGCCAACATGCCCGTCAAGCCTAGCAGGCTGAACTGGACCATTGGCCTACTGAATAATTTAGTGGTGAGTAGTTTTTGTAACATTCGCGGTGGATTTTGGCTACCGCCGCACCTACGCGCTCCCGCTGAAAAGCGGATTTTGACTTTTAGGAAAAACTTTTCAGTGAATTCATAACCACATAAACTACAAGGGCATAGAAAAAGCCCCCGCAGCTTGCGGGGGCTTTTTCTATGCCCTTGTAGTTTAGCCGTCGGGCTAAGCAGGATAGCTTAGTAGCGGTAGAGGTCTGACTTAAAGGGGCCTTCCACTGGCACCTTGATGTAGTCAGCCTGCTTGGGCGTCAGCTCATCCAGCTCTACGCCGATTTTGGCGAGGTGCAGGCGGGCCACCTTCTCATCGAGGTGCTTGGGCAGGGTGTACACCTGGTTTTCGTACTGCGCAGCATTTTTCCACAGCTCCAGCTGGGCCAGCGTCTGGTTGGTAAACGAGTTCGACATAACGAACGACGGGTGGCCGGTGGCGCAGCCTAGGTTTACCAATCGGCCTTCGGCCAGAATAATAACCTCTTTACCATCAATATTATACAGGTCGACCTGCGGCTTCACCGTGTCTTTGGTGTGGCCATAGTTCTTGTTGAGCCACGCCATGTCGATTTCATCGTCGAAGTGGCCGATGTTGCAGACGATGGCTTTATCCTTGAGCGCACGGAAATGCTCCTCGCGGATGATGTCGCAGTTGCCGGTGGTCGTGATGACGATATCAGCGCGCGGAATAGCGTTCTCCATCTTCTTCACCTCGTAGCTATCCATGGCAGCTTGCAGAGCGCAGATAGGGTCAATTTCCGTCACGATAACGCGGGCGCCGGCGCCGCGCAGGCTGGCAGCGGTGCCTTTTCCTACGTCGCCGTAGCCAGCTACTACGGCTACTTTGCCGGCCATCATCACATCGGTAGCCCGACGGATAGCGTCTACGGCCGACTCTTTGCAGCCGTACTTGTTGTCAAACTTCGACTTGGTAACCGAGTCGTTGATGTTAAAGGCGGGGAAGGGCAGCGAGCCGGTTTTCACGCGCTCAATGAGACGTAGCACGCCGGTCGTAGTTTCTTCCGACACGCCTTTAATGCCAGCGGCCATCTCGGGAAACTGGTCGAGGACCATGTTGGTGAGGTCGCCACCGTCGTCGAGAATCATGTTGAGCGGCTGGCGTGCCTCGCCGAAAAACAGCGTTTGCTCGATGCACCAGTTGAATTCTTCCTCGTTCATGCCCTTCCAGGCATATACCGGGATGCCAGCGGCGGCGATGGCCGCGGCGGCGTGGTCTTGGGTCGAGAAGATGTTGCACGACGACCAAGTGACCTCGGCACCCAACTCAATGAGGGTTTCGATGAGCACAGCCGTTTGAATGGTCATGTGCAGGCAACCGGCGATGCGGGCACCTTGCAGGGGCTTGCTAGGGCCAAACTCAGCCCGTAGCGACATGAGACCGGGCATTTCGGCTTCCGCCAGGCGAATTTCCTTGCGGCCCCACTCGGCCAGGCTCAGGTCTTTTACTTTGTACGGGACGTAGGTCGTGGGCTTGGTTTCTACCATGATAGTTGGCAAATGAAAGGTCGTGTTATCCAACCGCAAAGATACGGCTTTGTTGGGGTGTTGGGGCGTTGCGCCCGCAGGCTATCTTTGTCGGCTATGACCTTCTCTACTCTTTCTGCTAACCGGGTAGTAAGCTGGCTGGCAGCCACCTTGCTAGCCACTGGCCTTGGCCTCAGCGCGCCGTCGGCCGCCGCTCAACAAGCGCCCACTACCATTCGTCTCTCGCCCGAGGACCTGGAGCGGGGTCAGCATGGGCACCAGCACAACTTCTACTTCCTGCCGCCCGGCAAAACGGGCGAGGAAAGCTATAAGAGTGCCGGCTTTTTTGGCGGTGGCCTGCGGCCCTACCTCGCCAGCAACGCGGAGGCTTTGCAGGAGCTAGACAGCTACAAGCGTCAGAAAACCTTGTATCTGATTGACAAAGTGGTGCTGGTGGGTGCCGTAGGCCTGTATGCCTCGCAGGTATTTAAGGGCGATGACGCACAATACTTCAACAGCACGCAGCAGGTAGCGGCCGGCTTGGCCGTGGCTAGCCTGATTGGCACCATCTTCATCAATCGCAACACCAACGAATACCTTAAGCAGGCGGTGGATAACTACAACACCGGTACGCCGGGCGCGCACGGCACGTTGTGGCCCCGGCTGCGGCCATCGGGTGTAGGGCTAGCAGCACCGGCTGGCCACCCGGTGCTGGCCCTGCGCTGGCAGCTTTAGCAGCCTCGTAAGCTATTCATTTTAAATCACAACCACTGACTGGCACAGCTGGCAATGCACCAGTTGGCCAGTTTTTGCGTTAGTAGCTGCACAATGGACTTCCCTTTACCCGAGGCGGCCCGACGCTACGTGGCCGCCCACCTGCACGACGACCCAGCCCACCTTGCCTTGCAGGCTCGTCGCCACCCGCACCTGCCCGTGCCCGAGCTAGTACGCCAGATTCAGGCCCGCCAGAAAGCCCGCGTAAAACTGCCTTCCTGGGCTGATAATCAAGAGCTGATTTTCCCGCCGGCGCTATCCGTGGAGCAGGCTTCCTCCGAGCAAACGGCTACCTATAAGGCGGCGCTGGTGGCCGGCGCTGCCCGGCTGGCCGACCTCACCGGCGGCTTCGGGGCCGATGCCGCGCACTTTGCGGGTGTGGTACCGCACGTCGATTATGTGGAGCGCAATGCCGAGCTCGCCGCCGTAGTGACGTATAACTTAGCTCAGTTGGGCATCGGGAACGTGACGACGCATGCGGCCGACGCGGCGGCTTTTCTCAAGGCTAGCGAAGAGTCTTACGACTGGCTCTTTCTGGACCCCGCCCGGCGCGACCAGCGCGGTGGTAAAACTTTCCGGCTAGCCGACTGCGAGCCCGATGTGCCGCGCCTATTGCCGTTGCTGTTGCGCCACGCGCCGCGCATCCTGCTTAAGACCTCACCCATGCTGGATATTGAGTTGGCTATCCAAGAGCTGAAGCATGTGCGCCGCCTCTGGGTAATCGCCGTGGATAATGAGGTGAAGGAGGTACTGTATGAGTTGGGTGAGGAGCCCGCCATCGACCCCGAACGGCTAGCTGTGAACCTGCGCCGCGACGGCTCCCAGCACGAGTTTCGGGTGAACCGGGCCCGTGAGGCGCGGGCCATCCCGCGCTACGCCGAGGCCCAGCAATATCTCTACGAGCCTAATGCGGCCATTCTCAAGGCAGGCGCTTTTAAAAGCATTGGCACGGCCTTCGAATTACTTAAATTACAACAGCACAGCCACCTGTATACAAACCAGGAGTTGCGGGCCGATTTTCCGGGGCGCATCTTTCGCATTCTGGCTACGGAGAAGGCTGATGGGCCGAGCCTCAAGAAATTTCTAGGCCCTGAGGGCCGGGCGCACGTCACAACTCGTAATTTTCCCGAGTCGGTGGCTGATTTTCGGCGGCGCACGGGCATTCGGGAAGGGGGCGAAACTTATTTATTTGCCACCACCGACCTGCGCGGCCGGCTCGTGGTGCTGGTGTGCGAGAAGGTTTTGCCGACGGCCTTAGCCTAGCCTTTGCGGGGCCAAAGCGTGCCCGCTCAGGATTTAATGAGTAGTTTTACGCCCCGCCCGCCCGCGCCCTTGACTGGCCCGGCGGGCGGATTTTTGTTTGTTAATTTCCCGCCATGCCCTATCTGTTCACTTCCGAATCGGTTTCGGAAGGCCACCCCGATAAAGTTGCCGACCAGATTTCCGACGCCATTCTCGACGAATACCTGCGCCAGGACCCCTCGGCCAAAGTAGCCTGCGAAACCCTCGTGACGACGGATTTTGCGCTCGTGGCCGGCGAAATCAAGTCGACCGCCCACGTCGATGCCGAGGCTATCATCCGGCATACCATCCGCCACATCGGCTACAATAAACCTGAGTATCTCTTTAACGCCGATACCTGCGAGGTGATGAACCGCCTGCACGAGCAGTCGCCCGACATCAACCAGGGCGTGGTGCGCAAGGCCCCCGAGGAACAGGGTGCCGGCGACCAAGGGATGATGTTCGGCTACGCCACCAGCGAGACGGAGAACTACATGCCGCTGGCTCTTTACTTGTCGCACAGCCTGTTGCAGGAGCTGGCCACCATCCGCAAAGTAGGCCAGGAGATGACCTACCTGCGCCCCGATGCCAAGAGCCAGGTAACCATCCGCTACTCCGACGACCACCACCCAGAGGCCATCGAAACCATCGTCATCAGCACCCAGCACGACGACTTCGACGCGTCAGAGGAAGTCATGCTGGCCCGTATTAAGCAGGACATCATCGACATCCTCATCCCACGCGTGAAAGCCAAACTGAGCGCCGAGGTGCAGGCTCTGTTCACGGCCGACATCAAGCACCACATCAACCCCACAGGTAAGTTTGTTATCGGCGGCCCGCACGGCGACTCTGGCCTCACGGGTCGTAAAATCATCGTGGATACCTACGGTGGCAAGGGCGCCCACGGCGGCGGCGCGTTCTCGGGCAAAGACTCGAGCAAAGTAGACCGCTCAGCGGCCTACGCTACCCGCCACATCGCCAAAAACCTGGTGGCTGCCGGTGTGGCCGAACAAGCGCTCGTGCAGGTAGCCTACGCCATCGGTGTAGCCAAGCCGGTGGGCCTGTATGTGACCACTTACGGCACGACCAAGGCGCTCGGCACCAATGGTCAGCCCCTGACCGATGGCGAGATTGCCGGTAAGGTGAACGAGCTATTCGACCTGCGCCCCTACTCCATCGTGGAGCGCCTGGGCCTGCGCAACCCCATTTTCGGTGCCACGGCGGCTTACGGCCACATGGGTCGTCAGCCCGGCACCATCACCGTCGAAATGCCGGGCGGTGAGGAAAAAACGTTTGAAACGTTTACCTGGGAAAAGCTTGATTATGTAGACCGCATCAAAGAATCTTTCGGCTTATAAAAACCACTGCACAAAAAAGCCCCGGCCGCCTAAGCAGCCGGGGCTTTTTTGTGTTATGAAAATGAGCTTAGTGGCTCAGTGATTTCTCCTTATATTTTGTAATCTGACGCTTCAGCGCTTCGACGGCGGCATCGGTAGCGGCTTCGAAGGAAGCGGCATCTTCCTGGCTAAAGAGGGTGCTACCCGGCACCATCAGCTTGATTTCGACCGTTTTGTTGGCAATACCGTCTTTGTTGTTCAAGCGCAGGATTACTTCGCCATCGGTTACGCGGTCGTAGAAATGCTCTAGCTTGTTCAGGCGTTGCTGGATGAAGTCGAGCAGGGATTGGTCGGCATCGAAATGTACCGATTGCATTTGCACTTTCATGGGCAAAGGGGAATTGGGTGGATGGGAAATTAAGAAGTAGCCACGGGATGAGCGGTTAGGAAGTTACATATCGCTCCAACCTTCGCGTGAGCAGCAAGCACTTACCATTTCTCTTCCCGCGTACTGCATTCTTAATCGAACTCAGGCCCGGGGGTGGGCTTGCTCGAATACGGATTTCAGACGGTCGACGGACAAGTGCGTGTACACTTGCGTGGCTGCCAAGCTGGCGTGGCCCAGCAATTCCTTGATGGCGTTGAGGTCAGCCCCTTTGCCAAGCAGGTGAGTAGCAAAGGCATGGCGCAACGCGTGCGGGTGCTGATGCGCCGCCGAGGTCGAAACTTGGCTCAGGTACTTTTTTACGGTGCGGTACACCAGCTGCTCGTAAAGCGGCTTGCCTTTATCGGTGCGCAGCAGCGGGCTGCTGGAAGCTGCTGGCCCAAACTCGGCGGCGCGGCTGGCCCGGTATTTTTCCAGCACTTGCAGCAGCGAAGGATTTAGGGGCACAATGCGCTGCTTATTGCCCTTACCGGTTACGCGCACGGTGCGGGCGCCGCTGTCTAGGTCATCTTCCGTAATGCCCAGCAACTCGGAGAGGCGGATGCCGGTGCCGTAGAGAGTTTCAAGCACCAACTGGTCGCGCACGCCGGCAAAGCTGTCCTCAAACTCAAAGGAATTGAGCATGCGGTTGAGCGACTCCTCGGGCACAAACTCGGGAAGCTTCTTAGCCATTTTGGGGGCCTTGATGCGCAGCATGGGGTTGGCCTCCACGCGGTGGGCCCGCAGCAAAAACTTGTAGAATGAGCGCAGGCAAGCCACTTTGCGGTTCACGGTGCGCGGGTCTAGGTCCTGGCTCATCAGGCTCACCACCCAGCCCCGGATGAGCGGGTGCGTGGCCTGGGTGGGGTCAGCCAACTCGTAT
>Ga0268353_100102_pt1 | contig 14618 bp, 10 predicted proteins | sample G5R2_NF_18SEP201_FD_190168 | JGI IMG/M metagenome (GOLD analysis project Ga0268353, IMG submission 190168) | Phyllosphere microbial comminities from switchgrass, GLBRC, Michigan, United States - G5R2_NF_18SEP2017_LD1 | ecosystem: Host-associated > Plants > Phyllosphere > Phylloplane/Leaf | place... | reverse complement strand
CGTGCCTACCGGTGAGGCGGCAATGGTAGCGGAGCCAGCATCACCATACACGCTGCCCGTGCCAGCGCGCGTGTTCGTAACGGTGAACGTAGAAGCCGTGGTGCCACCGAAGTAGATGTAGCCCTGATACTGACGGGGCTTGCTATCTACCTCTACCAGCTTGGGAGCCGTGGCCAGGTTGTTGTTGAGGTAGCTGCTCGAAACGTAAAGCTCGATGGAGTAGGGAGTAGCTTTCAGGCCCAAGGCAGGTGAGTAGATGGGGGCTACGTTGCTGGCATAAGCCGCCTTAAGACGAACTTCCACATCAGCGGCAGCTTCGGGAGCCAGCCCGAGGCTGATGAGCGAGCTGTTGAGGCTGGCTACGGTGAGGGTTTTGGTGGGGCCAGCACCGGCATCAACCGAAACCGGGGAAGCAAAATTGTTTCCCTTTTTATCTAGCTGAAGCGTGTAGGTAACCGTAGGCGAGTAGTTAGCGGCATCCGAACCACTCCACTGGAAGGTCACCGGTGTCCAGGTGTAGGTTACCGCGTTGTCCGCGCCCTGAGTGCTGGTTAGCACTACCGACGTGGCCGACGTTTTCAGGGTAACGGAGTCAGACGTAGTCAGGACGGCCCGTACCTCGTCTTTCTTGCAGCTGCTCAGGCCGATAGCAGCCAGGGTAAGTACCCCTGCTGCTAATTGCGTAATGTACCTTTTCATATCAAAGTTGAGTGGGAGAATGGGAAAGCGCTAACCGACGGAGCGGGAGCCTGGCTACTGCCCCGTCGGTTATAGTAAATCAGCTTAATAGCCAGTGTTTTGCGGCAGGCTGGTATTGAGTACCCGCTCTGTATTAGGAATGGGGAAAAGCGTCCGGAACGACTCAATGTCTTTGCCATCCTTCACCCCACCCTTGAAGGGCCAGTTGTAGCCGCTCGTGTACCGGCCAAAGCGAATGAGGTCGGTACGGCGGTGGCCTTCCCAGTACAGCTCGCGGCCGCGCTCGTTTAGGATGTCGGGCAGGCTGAGGCTCGTGAGGTCGGCTGCGTTAGAGCGAGCCCGCACTTGGTTTACCTGGTCCAGGGCCGAGCCCGACTTGCCGACGGTCTTGCTACGCAGGGCAGCCTCGGCATACATCAGCTTCACATCGGCCAGGCGGAACATGAAGAAGTCGGTATCTGGGAAGTTGCCCGAAGGGTCGGAGCCAGCCGCGCCAGTAGAGGTGACGTTACGGAATTTGCGAATCAGTACGCCGCTGCTAAAGGAGCTGAGTGTATCCACACTGGGGTTCTGGCCCCGGGTGAAGAACATCTGGCGCGCATCGGAGCCTGAAGTGCCGCCCGGAAACAGGGCTATCAGTTGAGGCTTGGTACGCAGCCCGGCCCAGCCACCGTTGATGCCAGCCGAGGCGGGGTCTACGGCGCGGCCTACGGGGGCGCGCACCAGGTAGGTCATGCCACCATAGCCGCGCGTGTTGAGGCCGTCGAAGGTAATCGTGAAAATAGATTCGCTGGCCGAAGTCACATTGTTGTCGGCCAGGAAGAGGTTGGGGTAGCTCGACGCCAGCGAGAAGCCACCCTGCGTTAGCACCTTATCGGCGTAGGTGAGAGCATCAGCCGAGCGGTCGCTGCCATTATACACCGTGGCGTTCAGGTAAAGCTTCGATAGCAGCGTCCAGGCGAGCGCTTTGTCGGCGCGGCCATAGACTTTAGCAGTAAGCGGGTCGCGCAGATTAGCGTCGGTATCCAGCGCTTTCAGCTCGTCTTCGATATACGTGAACAGCTCGCTGCCCTTCTTATAAGGAGGAATGGTGCTGATAACCAGCGCGTCATTTTCCGTGATGAACGGCCCGCCACCAAACAGGTCGAGCGCGTGCCAGTAGCTAAGTGCCCGCAGTAGGCGAGCCTCGGCCCGGTACTGACGGATTTGCTGGGCATTGGACTCCGAGATGCCGCGCTTCGTCAGATTTTCGTCGGAGGTCTGCCGAATGAAGTCGTTGCAGAGGCCAATCTGAAAGTAGATACGCTGGAAGGTGGCCCGCACAAATTCGTTGTCGGCATTCCAGGTATTGGTGTTGATGGCGGGCAGGTTGCCGTCGTTCCAGCCCAGGATAGCCTCATCCGTGGTGAGCTCCTGTAGCTGCCAGTACGTGCGGATGTAGTTGGAAAAGCCCCCGTCAATCCCCGAAATATCAGAGGAGCCGTTTTCGCCCCCTTGGCCGCTTACTGCATAGGTAGAATAGAGGCGGGTAAGCAGCTGAAAAACCTGCGTCGGATTGCCATAGACAACGTCGGGGTTGCTGGCCAGGTAGTCCGGCGTCTGGTCCAGCTCCTTCGAGCAAGACGACGACAGAGCGGTGAGGCCGGCAGCAAGCACTAGCAGCCCCAGTGAGCGAGTGAAATGATTACGCATAAAAACCGGGTGGGAAAATTAGATGCCGAAGTTTAGGCCCACGGTGAAGGTGCGGGGGCGCGGGTAAATCGTGTTGTCAATGCCCCCAATGATTTCAGGGTCAAGGCCTTTGTACTTGGTGACTACGAACACGTTCTGAACCGCAAAAGTCAGGTTTAGGTTCGTGCCTTGCTTGATAAGGCTACCAAAATTGTAGCCGAGCGTGGCGTTGTCCATGCGCAGGAAAGAGGCGTTCTCTACAAAGTAGTCCGAGAAGTACTGGGCGTTAGAGAAGCCCGTGTTCAGCACGTCAACGTTGCGGTTGGGTACGAAGCCGTTGGTGCCCGAATCGTAGAAGGAGTTAGCGCGAACGTTGTTGTATACGTAGTTACCCAGGTTGGCCCGCAGCGAGAACGCCAGGTTCACACCCATGTAGCTCACGTTGGCTCCACCGCCCAGGATGTAGTTGGGGCGGGGCGACTTGTAGCGGTAGAGGTCGGCGCTGGTGGCAGCCGTGGCGCCGTCGCCGTTGCGGTCTACGTACACGCCTTGCAGGGGAGTACCGTTGGGAGCGTATACCTGCTGGTACACGTAGAAGGCCTGCGTAGGGTAGCCCACGCTGTTAACTTGAATCTGGTTACCGGTACCACCCGAGATACCGCCGGTCAGCTGGCCAATGTCGCTGGGTGAGTCGGTGAGCGTAAGCTTGGTGAGGCGGTTGCGGTTGTAGGTACCGTTCAGGTTGACGGTTACGTTGAGGCGCTCGCTTTTTACTACGTCCAGGTTTACGATAGCCTCAACACCTTTGTTGGTGAGCGAGCCTACGTTGTAGTTGCCGGCGTTCGATACGTTGCCGCCTACTTGCACATTGGTAAAGTTGAGCAGGTTCTTAGTGTCGCGCTGGTACACATCTACCGAGCCGTAGATGCGGCCATCGGCGAAGCCGTAATCCAAGCCTACGTTATACGTAGTGGTGGTTTCCCAAGTGATGCCGGCGTTGAAGGCATCGGGGCGCAACGTCTGCACGAAGCGGGGGGTGCCGTCGGCGTTATAGCCAACCTGGTAGTTAGAGCCCTGCGAGCTGAGCGAATAGCTACCCAGGAAGGGGTAGAAACCACCGATGTCCTGCTGGCCCGTCTGGCCATAGCCTAGGCGAACTTTTAGGTCCGAAACAGCTTTCACGTCTTTCAGGAAGCTCTCTTCCTTGATGCGCCAGGCGAAGGCACCCGAAGGAAAGTAGCCCACACGGTAGCCGGGCAGAAAGCGCGAAGTTTCGTCGCGGCGGATGGTACCCGTCAGCAGGTACTTACCGTTGATATTGTAGTTCAGGCGGCTATAAAAGCTGCGGAGTACGTTAACTGCCTCGGCCGAAGAAGCGCCAGTAACTTGGTTGGCCGGGCTTTCGGGCCGCACGATGGTGCCATCGAGGGCGCGCTCAGGAAAGGAGTAGAACATGTTCGTGAAGCGCTGGAACGAGTAGCCGGCCAGCAGCTCCAGGCGGCCGGGGCCGATGGTGCGCTCGTACTTAGCGTAGGCCTCCAGCAACTGGTTGTTAAGGCCCTGGCGGTACTGGTTGTTCTGGCCGCGGTTGGCGCCGTAGGCGCGGTAAGCCACGGCCGAAGTGAGGGGCAGCAGCACTGTGCCTTCGCCACGCTGCACGTCGTAACCCAGGTTCAGGTTGGCGCTCAGGCCAGGGACAAACGGCAGCTTGTAGTCAAGCTGAATGTTGCCGATGCTGCGGCGCACCGTGCTCCGGTTGCGCGTCTGCTCAATGAGAGCAATCGGGTTGAGGGTAGCGAGCGAGTTGATGCCGCCGTTGCCGCTGGGGTCCAGGAACTGGAAGTAGCCGCCGTAAGGAGCATAGCGCGCATCCGTAGATGTAACGGGCTGGGTAGGGTCGAAGCTAACGGCTGCGCCCACGGCATCCTGGTTCGAGAAGTTGTTGTCAATCCACGAGCCGCGCACGTTCAGGTTCACCCGCAGGTTGCCATTGAGCAGCACCGGGTTCAGGCTCAGCGAGCCCGTGTAGCGCTTGAGGTCGTTGCGCTTGAGCAGGCCTTCCTGATACAGATAGCCTACCGAAGCGCGGTAGGGCAGCTTGCCCGCAGCCCCGCTCAGGCTCACGTTGTTATCGGCCGAGTAGGCATTACGATAGATTTCTTTCTGCCAGTTCGTATTGGCCGAACCCAGGGTGTTGATTTGGCCCGTGGTGCCGCGCTGGTTTACCAAGCTGCGGAACTGGTCGGTCGAAAGAATGTCGGAGTACTTAGCTACCGTAGCAATGGACTGCTGCGTCGAGGCATTGACGTGCATCTGCTCGCCCACAACCCCGCGCTTGGTCGTCACGATAATAACGCCGTTCGAAGCACGCACCCCGTAGATGGCCGTTGAAGAAGCGTCCTTCAGTACAGTAATGCTCTCGATATCATTGGGGTTGATTTGCGTCAGCGGGTTGGAGCTGCCGGCAATGTTCGTGTTGTCCACTGGCACACCGTCAATAACGATAAGCGGCTGGTTGGACGCGTTCAGCGACGAGCCGCCGCGGATAAGAATCTGAGTGCCAGTGCCTGGAGCACCGCCGCCGGTCGTGATCTGCACGCCGGCTACCTTGCCCTGTACCAGTTGCTCGGGGTTCGTAACTTGGCCCTTCACAAACTGCTTTTCCGAAATCTGCTCCACAGCTCCGGTCAGGTCTTGGCGGCGCTGGGTGCCGTAGCCTACCACCACAGCCTCACCGAGGGCGGTAGCGTTTTCGCTCAGCTTCTGAGCGGGCACGGTAGTGGTGCGGCCTGCGAGCACCGTCACGGGCTGCCGTGTGGTAGCGTAGCCCACAAACGAGATAACCAGTGTCTGGGCGCCAGCGGGCACCCCACCAATTGTAAACGTGCCGTCGGAGTTGGTCGAGCCGCCTACCGAAGTGCCGTCAACCAGCACCGTCACGCCCGGTAGTCCTTCATTTTTGGCATCCGTCACGCGGCCGTTAATGGTGCCAGTACCTGCTTGTGCCCAAGCACCTAGCGAGGTGGTTAGGCTTAGTAATACAAATAGGAGAAACCGGAGTTTCACCAGGTAAGGGTGTTTCATAAAACTTGAAACTGGGGTGGGGAAAAGTGAAATAGAAATAATGTTTATATAACGCGGAGGCATCAAGGGTAAAATCTGCTAAAATCACGTGGCTGTGGAGGCACAAACCATCTGCAATCGATTGCAGATTCAGCCCCGCAAACAATTAAAATTTTAACCGATTTCTTACCAAGATAAGTCGGAGGCCCAGCAGAAAACAACCTCCGGCGACGGAGACTGACTAGGTAAAACGCCCCGTCTCGAAAGCGGTCTCAGTGACTAGTAGCGGGGACTGAGTGAGAGGCCAGCAGAGAGGGCGCGGCAGGCGAAATAAGTATAAAAGAAAATAATAGTTTGATTTATGTGGTTTGTGGCGAAGTTACTTTCTAAAAATGAAGCTGATAGGTGGGTAAAATATCATTGGTTTGCTACTAGCTAAGCCGGCTACCTACCGCCGGCCGATGGGCGGTTGGCCAGCTGGCGGCATCGGGATAGGAGGGCATCGGCCACTCCTCATACCCCAGTTGGCCCGCCCGAAATAAAGTGCCGGTTTGCCGGGTCCACGCGGTCAAAAAAGTGTGTATCGCCCGGCTAAGGGGCCGCAAAGGTAAAACCGCCAGCTTTTGCGTTTTGAAACGGTGTTAAAATTTTAATTAGTCGCTTGGCCTGCCCCTGGAGAGCGGCGGCTTGCCAGCTACGGGCTGCACACCGTACTTTTGGCTGATTTCGTCCCCTTCATGAAGCCATTTTCGTATTCTTTAGCGCTGAGTTTGTTGCTGCTAGCTGCTGCAACCGGTGCCCATGCCCAAGTGCGGCGGCCCGTGCCCGGCAAGCCCGCCCCCGGCAAAACGACTCCCAAAGGCCGGCCGGGCACGGGCACAAAGGTAGCGCCGCCCCCGGCCCCCATCGAAACGGCTAAGCGGGTGGAGGTATCCGCTGAAGAAGATAAGCCACCACTTATCATCAACAAAATCAAGCTGAAAGACCCCGTGTTGGTGTTTTATCAGCAGGCCGGGCCACCCAACGCGGTGCAGCAGCTGCTGATGGACGAGAAGACGATGGAACTGCTGAAAACCATGCCGTTGGAAGAGCTGGTGGCCCGCCGCGAAGTTTTTGTGGACGGCCTTGGCAACTATGACCCGCCCAAAGGCACTACCGACGCCGCCAAGTATCGCCTCACCGGCGTGAGCTTGCTGGCCAACAGCGAGAAGCGTAAGGCTGCCCCCGATGGTCGCAGCACCTACGCCCGCTTGAAGGTGCCCAGCCCCGGCGACCTGTACGTGGTGCGCGAGTCGGCCGAGGATTACCGGCACTTCGTGAGCGGCCCCCAGAAAAAAGGCGCGCGCATTGATTTTGCCACCAACGGCCTGCCGGGCGTCGATTCGATACGGGCCGTGTACACGCTACGTAAAATTGATGTGTCGGAACGTGGGGCTAGCGGTGATGTCATTCGCTAGCCGGCTGGTATGACGGGCATGTTAGTGGGCCCGGTCATCAGGTACACCTACGCTAGCCTGGTAGCAGTGCTGCTGAGCTTACCAGTTCAGGGGCAAACGACCCTGCGCGTGCAAGTGCCCGCCGCTATCCCTGCTGGCCAAGCGCTTTACGTGGCGGGCTCCTTCAACGGCTGGCAGCCGGCTGCTTCAGGCTACGCGCTCGCCCGCCAACCCGATGGCAGCTATCAGCTGACCTTGCCCGCCACGGTGCAGGGCGCGCACGAGTTTAAGTTTACGCGAGGCTCCTGGGCCACGGGCGAGGCCGATGGGCAGTTTCAGCCGGTAGCCAACCGGCGCGCTGAGTTTGGGCCCAGGCCCACTACGCACACCTTTCAAATAGCCAACTGGCAGGACCAGCGCCCCGGTGGTGCGGCCAGCCCGAAGGCTCATACGCGCGCCGCCAACGTGCAGGTGCTGTCCGACTCGTTTCGGCTGCCGCAGTTGCCAGGCCGCACCCGGCGCGTGTGGCTGTACCTGCCACCCGGCTACGCCCGCCAGCCCGCGCGGCGCTACCCCGTGCTGTACTTGCAGGATGGTCAGAACGTGTTTGACGAAGCCACGGCTTTTGCTGGCGAGTGGGGCGTAGATGAAACGCTGAACCAGCTGGCTGCCAACGGCGAAAAAATTACCAGCGCTATTGTAGTCGCCATCGATAACGGCGGCGAGCGCCGGCTCGACGAGTATTCCCCCTGGGCGAATGCAGAGTATAAAAAAGGCGGTGAAGGCGAGCAATATGTTGATTTTCTGGCCCGTACCCTCAAGCCCTACATCGACGCGCATTATCGCACCCGGCCCGATGCCGCGCACACGGCCATTGCGGGCTCTAGTATGGGCGGGCTCATCGCCTTTTATGCAGGGCTGAAATATCCGCAGATTTTTGGTCGGGTAGGGGTATTTTCACCAGCTATCTGGTTTGCTAAAGACTCGCTACTGGCCTACGCACACCGCCACCGGCCGGTGCCGCTGGCTAGCCGCTTCTACTTTGTGGCCAGCCCTGCCGAAAGCGAAACCATGCTGCCGCTAATGGGAGAGGCTCGCCGGCAGCTACTGGCCCACGGAGTGGCACCCAGCCACATTCGGCTGCAGGCTCCTGCCGATGGCCAGCACGCCGAGTGGTTTTGGCGGCGTGAGTTTGGGCCTGCCTATCGCTGGCTGCTGGCTGAGTAAGCCGCTGCCTGGGCGATGAAATTTTTGTTGCCAAAAGACCGCTTTACTTGCAGATATAGCCGGCGCCCGTATATTTGCCACCGTATGAACCGCCACCAGCTAGTCATTATTGCGATGTATTGCCGACCCAAACCGGGCCTCGGAATCGCGCGTTATGGCCGGCTGCCACGGGTACTCAGCAAGTAAAAATGCTCCTGCCCCCACGTTTCAGCTAAGCTTCACAGCCCGATTCCAAGACTTGGAATCGGGCTTTTTTTTGGTGTTTCCCTTTCGTTACCGCTATGTCACTGCACTTGCTCGCCCGCCCTCACCACCCCGCCGCGCCCGCCTCGGGCATGGTCTGGAAGATGCTGTTTGACCGCCAGCAGGCGCTGCTGCACCGCTGGGCCAGCCCCGCTTTTAGCAGTGCCCTGGCTGAGTTCGGCCTTCGGCGTGATACGTTGCCCAACCTCAGCCAAATCAACCAGTTAGTGCGGCAGCGCACGGGCTGGACGTTGCTACTCACCGGCGCTCAGGTAAGCGAAACTACCTACTACGCCGCTCTACGCCGCCGCGAGCTGCCGGTAGTATCGCGGCTACGTAGCTTCAGTGAGTTTGACCAGCCTCCCGGCGGGCCCGACTTATTTGCCGACCTTTTTGGCCGGGTGCCGCTGTTGCTGGAACCCGGCTACGCTGCGGCGTTGCAGGCGCTCGGGGCGGCCTGGGAACTGGCCACTACGCCTGCGGCGGTGACGTTGCTGCGGCGCTTCACCCGCGCTACTTTTGAGCGGGGCTTGCTGGCAAGTGATAGCGGCCGGCCGCAGTTTTATGGAAGTCAATTGCTTAGTTCGGCGCGCCACCTGCACGCTGCTGCCGCTGCTGATGCGGCAGCTTATCAGCCGCTGGCTGGTGCCGTACGCAGCCTGCGCCAGTCATTGCCGGCCGAGGCCAGCCTGACGGCCGTGGGCCCCGAAGTGTATTTCGTGGCCGAAAGCTGGGCCGACCTTAGCGGGGCTGTGCAGCAACTCCGCCAAGAACTGGTAAAAGCGCAGCGCCAAGTCCTTGTTGGTCGGGCGCTACCCTTCGCTGCCGTGCCGGTGGATGTTAACGGGCGCGGTCGGGCCTTTGCAGCCCGCGTTCCTGGTCTGTGGCAGGCCAAGTAACGGCTTGTTAATTAAATTGACCTAGCTCAGTTAATGTATAAATACAAACGCCCCTTCTGCTCAAAAGGGGGCGTTTGCATCGAGCAGAGAAGCTGCTACTAGGCCTTTAGGCGGGCTTTGAGGTAAGCCAAAGCTTTCTGGTGGGCATCAGTGGCTAGCTCTTTGTTGTACTTGGGGTTAGAAGGATTAGCGAAGGCGTGGTCGGCGGGATATTCCTTTACCGTTACCTTTTTGCCGGCGGCGGCCATATCCTTTTCGAACTGCTTTACTACCTCGGGATTAATCCACTTGTCTTGCTCGGCAAAGAGGCCCAGCACGTCCGAATTTAGGGTTTTGAGCTTCGCCACATCCTTCTCCGGCATGCCGTAGTACATGACGCAGCCCACAGTTTGCTTGCCGCCGAGCAGAGCGCTTTGCAGGCTCCAGCCGCCGCCAAAGCACCAGCCCACCGAAGCAAACTGCGCTTTGGGGCCGGCATATAGTTGGGCACCCTTAACGATAGCGGCGGCGCGCTCAGTTTTCACGCCTTGCATCAGCTTGCCAGCTTCTTCGGGGGTGGTGGCCACCTGGCCGTCATAGAGGTCGAGGGCAATGACGTTGACGCCCGGCATCTCCTGGGCATAGGTGGCAGCTTCTTTCTTGATGTAGTCGTTCAGGCCCCACCACTCGTGGATAACGAACAGATACTTCGTGCTCGGCTTGGCGCTCTTGATTTCAAAGCCGTGACCAGTTTGGCCGTCGGTGGTTTTGAAGGTTATCATCTGGCCATCGCCCTCGTATGAATAAGGTAGCGGCGCATCGTGGCCACCCGAAAAATCCTTGTCGGTCGCCAGCATGGCGAAGGCTTCGGTGGCATTAGCTGTGGCGGGGCGGGCACAGCAGCTCAGGGCAGTGGTTTGGGCGGTGGCGCTACCAAAAGTAAAGGTGGCGGCCAGCAAAAGAAGTAGTTTTTTCATGGATATGGATGCTAAAAAGGAATGGTCCGGTAGGCTAGCCTAACCGGACCATTCCATAGAGGTTTTAGAAGTAAGTGCTTGCGCCTGGCTTAGCCTTGAGCTAACCGGCCGGCGTATTGCGTCCGCACCACTGCACCTAATTCCGTAAGCAGTGAAAATAGCCCCACGTACGTCCGGTTTAGGTACACGAAGTGGGCCGAGCCGCGCGGCTCGCGCTGCTGGCGCAAGTCCTTGTCTTGCAGCAGGTCGTCGCCCAACGCGTACAGGCTTTGCAGGTAAGCGGGGTCGCCAAAGTCAAACGTGTCCTGGCGAAAGGGTCGGCCCACCAGTTCCAGCGACTGCGTGAGGGTGCGCAGATACATCTGGCGCAGGGCCAACGAGTCGGTGGGGCGCAGCACGCCCGCCTCCGTCAGCAAGGTTTCGAGGCGGGCCGGGTCGGCAAGGGTAGCTGGGTCGAGCAGGGCCAGAAACTGCTGCTGCTCCAGCCGCGGCACGTCCTTCACGCAGCCAAAATCGAGTACGCCCACCGTGCCGCCATTCGTTAGGCTGAATAGAAAATTACCGGGATGCGGGTCGGCGTGCAGCTGCCGCAATTCGCGCAGCTGGTACTGGTAAAAGTCCCAGAGCGCCTGCCCGAGTTGGTTGCGTACTTCCTGGCTAGGGTTGTCGGCCAGAAACTCCGCCATGTGCTGGCCAGGCAGCCAGTCCATAGTGAGTATACGAGCCCCCGAAAGGGCGGGGTAATAAGTCGGAAATTGCAAATGGAGCAGGTGACCGCATTTGGCTGCCACAGCCTGGCCCCGGCTTAGCTCCAGCTTATAATCGGTTTCCTCAATGAGCCGGGCCTCTACTTCAGCCAAATAGGGGCGTAGCGTTTCTTCCTTCAGGCCCATAATGCGCAGGGCCACCGGCTTCACCATCGCGATATCAGACTGGATGCTGGCACCCACACCGGGATATTGCACTTTTACGGCCAGCGTCTTGCCATTTTTGTGCGCCCGGTGTACCTGGCCGATGCTGGCTGCCTGCCGCGCCTCGGGTTCAAACTCGTCGAAAATTTGGCTGGGCGAATGGCCAAACGCGTCGCGAAAAGCCTTGACTACGAGCGGCCCCGACAGCGGCGGTGTCTGATACTGCGCCTGCTTGAACTGCGCGGCGTAGGCTGGCGGCAGCAGGTTTTTTTCCATCGCCAGCATCTGGGCCACCTTCAGCACCGAGCCTTTCATCTCACTAAGAGTGCCGTAAAGTTCAGCAGCATTGGCTTCGTGCAAGTCGGCAGTAGGCGAGTCGGCCCCCACGGCTTTCTTAGCGTAGTGCTGCACATAATTAGCACCCACTTTAAAGCCGGTTTTGGCGAAGCGGGCGGCGCGGGCCACCTTGGAGGTGGGCAGCGACTCCTGGGGTTGGTCAGCCATAAACTACGAACGCTTTTGCAGCAGAAAGCGGCCGAAATCGAGGGCCGAATCGAAGGTATTGCGGCCTACCAAGTCGAAGCTCAGTGTCACGGCTTTTTCTACGGCCGCGTCGGTGCGCTCGAAGTTAGCCGACTCATCGCGCACGAAATAAAGCAGAATAAACTGTAACTGGCGCAGGAAAATTCGTCCGTAGCCATCCTGCAAGAACGGCCGGCTGGCCACCTCGCCCGTGGTGCGTCCTTCGTGCAAAATATTTTCTACAAAGTCTTTAAATTCAGCCTCAAACTTACTGAGCACCTTAGGCACCAGCGCAGGCCGCCGCTGCTGCGAGCGCCCCAGCGTGAGCAGCACAAAGCTGCGATTATTCTTCAAAATCTCCAGCAGGGTGTAGTAAAAAGCCAGCAGCTTTTCGCGGGCGCCGTAGCCCTGCCAGGCGGGCTCCTGGGCGGCCTGGGCGCGGGCTTCGCGGCCAAACTCGGCCCACGCTTCGCGGTCGATGACGGCAAACGAGGCGTAGTGGCGGTAAAACTCACCCTCCGTGATGCCCTGCGCGTCGGCGAAGGCGAAAACGGTTTTGGGGGTGCGGCCGTGGCGGCGCAGATAATCCAGGTAAGCGGGCTTCAGCAAGGTTGGCTCCATACCAGTATAACCACGAGCGCAAAGCGGGAGTTTAAAATCCGATGGATAGAATTTGGAAGGAGAAATCGCCTCCTTCCAAATTCTTTATCTCAGCTCTTTGCGGCCCTTGCGGATGAGGTCGATGGCGCGCTCGCGGCCAAACTTATGGTCCACAATCGGGGCCGGGTACTGGTCGGTGCCAAACTCGGGCACCCACTGCTTTACGTACGCGTAATCGGGGTCATACTGCTTCTGCTGGCTCTCGGGGCTGTACACCCGGAACCAAGGCGCGGCCACGGCACCGGTGCCAGCCATCCACTGCCAGTTGCCCACGTTATTGCTCATATCGTAGTCGAGCAGCTTCTCGGAAAAGTAATGCTCGCCCAGCCGCCAGTCAATGAGTAGCTGCTTTACCAAAAAGCCCGCCGCTGCGATGCGGGCGCGGTTGTGCAGGTAGCCGGTAGCATTGAGTTGGCGCATGCCGGCATCTACGAGCGGGTAGCCGGTGCGGCCCTCGCACCACGCCTGGTACTGCGCCTCGTCGTCGCGGTAGGGGAGGCGGCGCATCTTGGGGTCGTAGGCTTCGGTAGCAGTATTAGGAAAGTGCCAAAGTAGCATCATGAAGAAGTCGCGCCAAATCATCTCGTTCAGCAGCTTATTGTTCAACTCCTGGGCTTGGTGCATAAGCTGCCGGATGCTGATGGTACCGAAGCGCAGGTGCACCGACATGCGCGTGGTACCCCGCTTCTCGGCCGGCAGGTCGCGTACTTTGTCATAGTTTTTGACGACCTCGGCGGGCGGCAGATGCGCCGGGGGCGTCCACTGCTCGTGCCGCTCAAAGCCCATACTAGCCAGCGTGGGGCGCTTGGCATCGCCCTTGTGGAGGCTAGCTAGGTTCTCTTTTTTAAAAAGCCGCTGCGACGGATGTGGCTTAAAATCTTCGGGGGTTACCTTGGCCTGCCAGGCCTTGGAGTACGCCCCGAATACCTTGGATGGCTTGCCATTCTTAGTTAGTACCTCGTTTTTGGCGAAGATGACCTGGTCTTTAAAAGCCTTAAAATCGACGCCTTGCGCAGCCAGTAGCTTCTCGATGGCCGCATCGCGCTCAGTAGCATAAGGCTCGTAGTCCTCGTTGGTGTACACGGCGGCTACGTCGTAGTCTTGCAGCAGTTGCTTGAACACAGCGGGTGTGCGGCCATAGCGGGCCAGTAGCCCGCCGCCAGCATCGTGCGCCTCGTGGGCCAGCCGCTCCACTTGGTCGAAGATGAAGGTGAGCCGGGCGTCGTCCTTCGCCAACTTTTCCAGGATGGTCTGGTCATAGATAAACAGCGGCAGCACTGGGTGACCGCTTTGCAGGGCGGCCGCCAGGCCGGCGTTGTCTTGAAAGCGCAGGTCGCGCCGGTGCCAGAAGATAGTGATTTTCATGAAGTAAGCGGAGTGCTTTCGATGGCTGGCCGTTGGTTCCCGGCAGCAAAAGCTGACTGCCAACTACCGGGGGGCAACTGCCGCTAAAATATTACTTCAGCTTGCCCATGCCGCCATCCACGGCCAGCACCTGGCCCGTGATGAAGGTGGCCTGGTCGGACAGCAGGAAGGCGGCCATATTGGCCAGGTCGGTAGGCTGGCCCACGCGCTGCAAGGGGTGGCGTTTGGCGCCGGCCTCGGCTTTCTCGGGGGTGTTGAGCAAGGCGGCGGCCAGCGGGGTGTCGGTGAGGCTGGGGGCCAGGCAGTTGACGCGCAAGCCACTGCCGGCGTACTCAGCGGCTAGGGCACGGGTGAGGCCCTCTACAGCGGCCTTGGCGGTGGCAATACTGGTGTGGAAGCTCATGCCCACGGCAGCGGCCACGGTGCTGAACAGCACCACGCTGGCCCCGCCCTCGGCCTTCTTGAGGCGCTTGGCGGTGGCTTGCAACGCCTGCACAGCACCGAGTACGTTCAGCTCAAAGTCGGCTCGAAAATCCTCGACGGGCACCCGTTCGAAGGGGCGCAGCTTAATGGAGCCGGGGCAGTACACGAGGCCGTGCAGCACCTCGGGCAGCGCCTCGAAGGCGGTGCCAACGGGCTGGGTAGCGTCGTAGGTCAAGTAGGTGGTGTCCAGCGCCGCCAGCTCGGGCGAGAGGTGGCGCGAGGCCGTGAAAAGCGTGGCGCCGCCTGCGTGCAGCAGCTGCGCGGTGGCTAGCCCAATGCCCGACGAGGCACCGACCACTAGAATATTCTTACCAGTAAAATTCATCAGTTGTTAGCGCAAACAAGTAGTTGAGCTTGGCTAACGGCTGAGCTAGGGCAAGGTTTTGGCCGGCGGGCCAGGCCTAATGCGGAATGGCGACCTGCGCCGCACCAAAGTTTATGGCTGGAAAATCGGCCCGTAGCGCGGCATCGAGCGCGGTTTTT
>Ga0268353_100101_pt1 | contig 14697 bp, 9 predicted proteins | sample G5R2_NF_18SEP201_FD_190168 | JGI IMG/M metagenome (GOLD analysis project Ga0268353, IMG submission 190168) | Phyllosphere microbial comminities from switchgrass, GLBRC, Michigan, United States - G5R2_NF_18SEP2017_LD1 | ecosystem: Host-associated > Plants > Phyllosphere > Phylloplane/Leaf | place... | reverse complement strand
GATGCTCGAATCGTAGTCTTCGATGTTGAACGAAGCCATCGGCTGCCCGCTCTTGGTGGTCCGGAACGTCACGCCCGAAACGAGGCCCGCTACGTTCACGTCCTTGCCTTTTTGCGCATCCAGCTTGTCGAGCGGGCAGGTGCAGTAGGCGTCGATTTCCATGCGGTAGGTGTCGAGCGGGTGGCCCGAGAGGTAGAAACCCACCACTTCCTTCTCGCGGCGCAGCTTCTCGGGGGCGCTCCATTCCTCCAGGTCCTGCACCTTAGGCAGCGGGGCCGACACTGCACCGAATGCGCCCGCGCCGAACAGGCTGTGCTGCGCCGATTCCTTCGCGGCCTGGTGCTGCTGGCCCAGCTTCATCGCCTTTTCGATGAGGTTCTGGTCGCCGGTAGGGGCGTCCATAAACTGGCGGCGGTTATACTTCTCAAAGCTGTCGAAGGCGCCGGCCTGGGCCAGGCTTTCCCAGGTTTTCTTGTTTACCGAGCGCAGGTTCACGCGCTTGGCGAAGTCGAATACGTCAGTGAAGGGGCCGCTTTTCTTGCGTTCATCCACGAGTTCGAGGACGGCCGCTTCGCCCGCGCCCTTCACGGCGGCTAGCCCGAAGCGAATCTGGTTTTCGCGGGGTACGTTGAATTTCTGCTCGCTTTCGTTCACATCGGGGCCTAGCACGGCCACGCCCTGCTTGCGGGCTTCCTCGATGAAGAAGGTCACCTTCTTGATGTCGCCCATGTTGTTGGTGAGCACGGCGGCCATGTATTCGGCGGGGTAGTTAGCCTTCAGATAGCCAGTCTGATACGCCACTACCGAGTAGGCGGCCGAGTGCGAGCGGTTGAAGCCGTACTCCGCAAATTTCTCCATCACGTCGAAGACTTCGTTAGCCTTCTTCGCCGGGATTTTGTGGATATCGGCCGCGCCCTTGATGAATTTCTCGCGCTCCATCGCCATCTTCTTCATGTCTTTCTTACCCATGGCGCGGCGCAGCAGGTCGGCCCCGCCGAGCGAGTAGCCAGCCAGAATCTGGGCCGTTTGCATAATCTGCTCCTGGTACACCATGATGCCCTGGCTGTATTCCAAGATGGGTTTTAGCAGCTCGTGCGGGTACTCCACGGGCTCGCGGCCGTGCTTACGGTTGATGAAGTCGGGGATGAACTGCATCGGGCCAGGCCGGTACAGGGCGTTCATGGCAATCAAGTCCTCGATGTTGGTTGGCTTCAAGTCCTTGAGATACATACGCATACCCTCAGATTCAAACTGAAACGTGCCGATGGTATCGCCGCGTTGGTAGAGCGCGTAGGTTTTTTCGTCGTCGAGCGGAATGTCGTCAATGTCGATTTTGACGCCGTGGTTGCGCTCAATCAAGTTCAGGGCATCCACAATGATGGTCAGGGTTTTAAGGCCCAGAAAGTCCATCTTGAGCATCCCCGCTGACTCAATTACCTTGCCGTCGAACTGCGTGATGAGCAGGTCCGAGTCTTTGGAGGTTGAAACGGGGATGTAGTTGGTAATATCATCCGGCGCGATGATGACGCCCGCCGCGTGGATACCGGTGTTACGCACCGAGCCTTCGAGTCGCTCGGCCAGCGCTAGAATCTGGCCTTTAAGGTCGCTCTGGTCGGCGCGGATAGCTTGCAGTTCGGGTACGTCGCGGAACGCGCCGGCCAGGGTAGTGCCCGGCTTTTCGGGCACGAGCTTGGCGATTTCGTTGGCGGCCGGCAGCGGCAATTCCATCGCCCTGGCCACGTCTTTAATGGACGACTTGGCGGCCATCGTACCGAAGGTGATAATCTGAGCTACCTGCGTCTTGCCGTACTTACCCACCACGTAGTCAATGACTTTCTGGCGGTTCACGTCGTCAAAGTCGATGTCGATATCAGGCATCGACACGCGCTCCGGGTTCAGAAAGCGCTCAAACAGCAGCGAGTACTTGATGGGGTCGATGTTAGTGATACCCACGCAGTAGGCCACCGCCGAGCCGGCAGCCGAGCCCCGGCCGGGGCCCACGGCCACGCCCATGCTGCGGCCTTTGTTAATAAAGTCCTGCGTAATCAAGAAGTAGCCCGCAAAGCCCATCGTCTGGATGATGCGCAGCTCGTAGTCGAGCCGCTCCTCAATGTCGGGCGTGCGCTCGGCGTAGCGCGGCGGCTTGGTCATGGTCACGGACCCGTTGCCCGCGCTGGCCCCGAAGGCGCCCACGTAGGTCAGCTCGCGCAAAAACTCGTCGGCATTCGCGAAGGGCGCGGGGATGGGGAAGTTGGGGAGCAGGATATCGCGCGCCAGTTTGGGCGGCGTAATCTTATCCACAATCTCGTTGGTGTTATCCACACTTTCGGGCACGTCGCTGAACAGTTCGTTCATCTGCGCCTGGTTCTTGAAGAAGAACTGGTCGTTGGCGAAGCCGAAGCGGCGGCGGCGCTGCTTCGGCGGCTTTTGCAGCTCCTCGTCGATGCGCGAAATCATGCGCCGCGCGTTTTCGTCGTAGCCGTGGGCGCCGCGTAGGTTGTCGAGGGTGTCGTAGTGCACGCGCTGGTCGGCGGTGAGCACGGTGTAGTAGTTCGTCTCGTAGTCGCCGACTGGGATGCTGCGCTCCTCGGCCGTGTTTACGCACAGCAGCAGGTCGTGGGCTGCGTAGTCGGTCTGGTCCACATAGTGCGAGTCGTTGGTGCAGATGACCTTGACGTTGTACTTCTTGGCAAAGCCTAGCAGCACCTGGTTCACATCTTCCTGACTTTTGCCGGTGCCGTCGAAGTTCATCAGCCCGTGCCGCTGAATCTCGATGTAGTAGTCATCACCGAATACGTCGAGCCACCACTTCAGCAATTCTTCGGCCCGCGCCTCGCTTTCGAAGAGAATGGCCTGCGGAATCTCCGCGCCGATGCAGCAGCTGGTGGCAATAAGGCCCTCGTGGTACTTGAGTAGCAGCTCCTTATCGATGCGTGGAAACTTAGAGTACACACCCTCAATGAAGCTCAACGAGCAGAGCTTGCTGAGGTTGTGGTAGCCGGCCTGGTCCTTAGCGAGCAGCAACTGGTGGAAGCGATTGTCCTTTTCGCCCTTCTCGCGCAGGAAGGTTTTCTTGTGGCGGTCGGCCACCATGTAGAACTCACAGCCCACGATGGGCTTCACGTTGTACTTGTTGGCTTCGGCCACGAAGTTGAACGCCCCGAACATGTTGCCGTGGTCGGTGAGGGCCACGGCGGGCATGCCGTCGGCCTGCGCCTTCTTCATGAGCGCCGAGATGCTGGCCTGGCCGTCAAGCAGCGAGTATTGCGTGTGCGAGTGCAGGTGCGAGAAGACAGGCATAGGGCAAGTAAGTAACAGTGAGCGAGGAACAGGAAAAGCAGGGCTGAGAGTTTGCCGCCGCTTCCTAATTCCTGGAAGTTCATCGAAACCTAAAGTTACCGCCGGGCCAGGGTTCGGCCGCCAGGGCAAGGGTGGAGCTGTCAGCTAGAACTTGAAAATGAGCTCGGTATTTTAGTCTACTGCTGAACTTCATATTAACCGCGTCGGTTACCTTCGCCACACGGGTCACAGTGGCCCGCCGTCGCCAGGGCTGCGTTCAGTTCTCCTCGCTGCCCGCCGCGCCTGCTTCGCCCGATTTTTTCCCTAGGGAAAGTTGGGGCTGAGGCTTTGCTTACGGCAGCTTCCCGCCGAAGCATCTATGAAAGTACTCGCTGCCTCTACCGACCCGGTTTACCTCCGGCCGGCGGCCCCTTCCTGGCTAGCCCAGCGGCTTACCCCGTATCTGCAAGACGAGCGCGACCTGCCGTTTGCCTACCTCATCCTGAAAATAACGGCCACCATACTGCCCCTGGCGGTGCTGCTTTTCGTGCCCGCCTTGCGCGGGGCTTGGTGGTGGGCTACGTTCGGGCTGTATTTCTACCTCAGTAATGCCCGCTTTAAAGGGCCGTTTGGGTTAATGCTGCACTGCACCAGTCACCGCGTGCTGTTCAAGAAAAAGCACGGCTGGCTGAATAAGTACATTCCTTGGGTAATTGGGCCACTGTTTGGCCAAACACCGGAGACGTACTTCACCCACCACATGGGCATGCACCACCCGGAAAATAACCTTCCGGATGACGAAAGCTCGACTATGTTTTACCAGCGCGATTCGCCGCTGGGCTTCCTGCACTACCTCGGCGACTTTCTGCTGCTTGGTATTCCGCGCCTCACGGGTTACTTCAACCGCAACAACAAAACGACGCTGCGCATGCGCTTGCTGCGCGGCGAAGTACTCTACGTCGGCCTCACCCTGGCGCTGGCCTTTGTGAATTTGCCAGCCACGCTGGCCGTGTTCGTGGTGCCGTTCCTGCTATCACGAGTCATTATGATGCTCGGCAACTGGGCGCAGCACGCGTTTATCGACGCTGAAGCGCCCGAAAACTGCTACCGCAACAGCGTGACTTGCATCAACACCAGCTACAACCACAAGTGCTGGAACGATGGCTACCACATCAGCCACCACCTCAAGCCCGCGCTGCATTGGACCGACCACCCGCACCACTTCCGCCAAAACCTGGCGCAGTATGCCAGCAACGACGCCATCGTCTTCGACGGCATCCACTTTCTGCACATCTTCTTTTACCTCATGGCCAAGCGCTACGACCTGTTGGCCCGCCACTTCGTGCTGCTCGACGGCATGGCCCGTACCGAGGCGGAGGTGGTCGGCCTGCTGCGCCGCCGCACCCGGCGCATCGGCCGCGAGGTGCTGGTGCCGCAACTGGCGTAGCCCCGCTAGCCCGGCCACCGCATGAAGGCCCGGTGAACTTGAGCTGGCCGCGTGCGTAAAGGCATAGGTAGCCAGCACGATAGTCAAAAGCTGGCGACCAGTGAGCTTATGAAAAACAGGTGGTTTACAGCCGGTTTAAGCCTGGCTTTAAGCGTGTGTGTGCTAGCCGCCCGTGCGCAGCAGTCGGTTGACCTGATAATGGACAACTTTACCAGCTCGGTCTTGTCACAGACGACTACTTTGCTGAATAACAATGCCGTGATGGCCGCCAGCCGCAACGCCGCTGCCGAGCGCCGCACCGGCCGCGCCAACACTACTGCCCGGCGCGTCAACCTGGCGTATTCGCCCACGGCGGCCCTGCAACAGCAAACGGTGCGCGACCTAGGCCAGCAGCTGCAAGCCCGCAGCCCGGCCGCCGTGCAAGCCTTCAACAATACTTTTGGACCGGGTAAAGCCGATTATGGCCAGTTGTTTCAGGAGATGGTGAAGCAGTCGGGCCTGCCGGCTAATAATGCGGCCACGGCCTTTGCGGCCTACGTAGAGATTGGCTACATGATTGTTAATGATGTGCAGAGTGAAAGCACCATCACGCCCACGATGGACCGGGCGTTGCAACGGCAAATGACCAGCCTGCTGAACCAGAATAATAAGTTGACTTCGCCCAGTGCCATCGCCAAGTTTGGCGAGACCACCAAACTGCAAGCTATTTTATTGTACGTGGGCTGGCAGGATGCGCGCAAGAGCGGGCAGGCCAGCCAGTTTCGCAGCAACATCGCGCAGCAGTTTCGCAAGCAGGGGCTCGACCTGAGCCTGGTGAAGCTGACAGCGCAGGGCATGAGCCGCAAGTAGCCTACTTTAGCCGCGCCGCAGCCGCAGGCGCTGCTCGTGCCAGGAGCGGGGGTGCCGCGCCAGGTAGCCCGGCAGCCAGGCCAGCAGCGTCAGTGTAAGCCCCGTACCCAGGATGGAGCCGGCAAATACGTCTTCCACAAAGTGTTGAGCCAGGTACACGCGGGAGTAGGCCGCTAGCGCAGCCAGCAGCAAGAAAGCCAGCCCCCAGCTTTTTTGGCGCACCACATAGGTGAGCACCAGAAACACCGAAAACGCCGAGGTGGAGTGGCCAGAGGGGAAGCTCTTGAGCGTGCCCATTACCACGCCTTCCACGATGTGCAGAGGCGGAAAGCCGGGATGCTCACCGAAATAGCGGAAGGGCCGCGGGTGGCCCGTAAAAATGAGGTGCTTGCCAATCTGGGCCACGAGCGAAGTCACGGCGAAGCACGCAAAGCTCAGTAGCGCCCAGCGAAAGCGCACAAACAGTAGTGCCAGCGATACAATTACGTAGAATACGCCATCGCCCACGTTAGTGAAGGGCCGGAAGAACTGGTCAAAAAACGGCGAATGGTGGCCGTTTACCCAGAAAAAGGCCGTCTGCTTGGGCGTAGCCAAAAGCACAGCGCCTACTGCCAGCAGCAGCGCTAGGTAAGGAAGCAGAAACGTGCGGGTTTGCCGAAGCAGAAAAAGCATAGCGGAAGAAGCTGGCCTGCGCGGGGCAGGAGGGGAGCAAAATTACCGCCGGGCGGCCGGGCGGCGTTTAGCACGAGCCGTAACTTGCGGCCCCAACCCGTTTTCCTGTCTTCTATGCGCTACGGTCCCATTGCCCCCGAGCTGTTTGTTGAAAATCGCCGCCGCTTCCGCGAGCTGCTGCCGCCGCAGTCGCTGGCCATTTTCAATGCTAACGATATTTTGCCCACTAATGCCGATGGCACGCTGGCGCTCAAGCAAAACACCGACCTGTTCTACCTCACGGGTGTGGACCAGGAGGAAACCATCCTCGTCATCTGCCCCGATGCGGCGCTTGAAAAGCACCGCGAAATCCTGTTTGTGCGCGAAACGTCGGAGTTGATTCTCGTGTGGGAAGGCTACAAGCTGACTAAGGAGGAAGCGCGCCAGGTGTCGGGCATCCCCACCATTATGTGGGTTGACCAGTTCGAAACCGTGCTGCCCGCCCTCATGAACGAGGCCGAGTACGTGTACCTCAACTCGAACGAGCACATTCGGGCCGTGGTGGAAGTTGAAACCCGCGACGCCCGTCTTATCAAAAGCTTACAGCGCCGTTATCCGCTGCACCAGTATCGCCGCGCTGCCAAGCTCATGCATCAGCTGCGCGCCATCAAGAGCCCCGAGGAAATCCGTCTCATGCGCAAGGCGGCCGACATCACCGGCAATGCCTTCCGGCGCCTGCTCGGCTTCGTGAAGCCCGGCGTGTGGGAGTACGAGGTGGAAGCCGAGATTATGCACGAGTTTATCCGCAGCGGTTCGCGCGGCCCGGCTTACACCAGCATTATCGGCAGCGGCGAAAGTGCTACTATCCTGCACTACATCAGCAACGACCGCCAGTGCCAGGACGGCGACGTGCTGCTAATGGACTTCGGCGCCGAGTACGCCAACTACGCCGCCGACCTCACGCGCAGCATTCCCGTCAACGGCACCTACACCCCGCGCCAGCGCCAGGTATACGAGGCCGTGCTGCGGGTCTTCCGGTTTTGCCAAAGCCAGCTCGTGCCCGGCAACGACATCGAAGCCTACCACAAAGCCGTGGGCGACACGATGGAGCAGGAGCTTATCAAACTTGACCTACTCAACGCCAGCGACGTCAAAAACCAGAACCCCGACGCGCCGCTCTACAAGCAGTATTTTCCGCACGGCACCAGCCACTACCTCGGCCTCGACGTGCACGACGTGGGCTACAAGTACCGCAAGTTTGAGGCGGGTATGGTCTATACCATCGAGCCCGGTATCTACATCCGCGAGGAAAAGCTGGGCATTCGCCTCGAAAACGACTTCCTGCTCACGCCCGGCGGCAACGAGGACCTCATGGCCAACATCCCGCTGGAGCTAGCTGACATTGAGCACCTGATGAAGCGCTAAGTGCATTTGCAATTCACAAAAAAGCCCTTGCTAGTGTAGCAAGGGCTTTTTTGTGCATCAATATTATTTACAACGGGCGGCGAAACAGCAGCAAGTGCTGCTGCGGCAGCGTTTCGCGCACCTCTACAAACTCCAGGCCTACGGCGGCCATCTCCTTGCGCGCCTGCTCCACGGTCATCTTATGAATGGGCTTGATGGGCACGTCTACGTCCTCGGCACGGTACTCTACCAAAGCTAGCCGGCCGGTACCGGGCCGCAGCGCCTGCCGGATGGCCTGGCCCATTTCGCGCGGGTGGTCAAACTCGTGGTAGGCATCCACGATGAGCACCACATCGACCTGGCTGGCTGGCAGGTGCGGGTCGGTGGTGGTGCCGAGCACGGGCTCCACGTTGGGTAGCTTGTTTTTAAGCTTGCGCTGGTTCAGCTCCGTTATCATCTCGGGCTGAATATCCACGGCCAGCACGCGGCCCTGCGGTACCAGCGGGGCCAGCCGGAACGAGAAAAACCCCGTGCCCGCCCCAATGTCGGCCACCGTGTCAGTGGGTTTGAGGTGTAGCTCTTGCAGCAGCGCGTCAGTGCCTTCCTCCTGGGTGCGCTCGTCGCGCTCCAGCCAGTCGGCGCCCTCGTGGCCCATTACGTGGGCTATCTGGCGGCCGTGGTAATAGCGGGCAATGCCGTTGGGGTCGCGTGGCGGGCGGCTTTCGTAGCCCGGCTCCTTGGGCGGGCGGCTGGTGATGGTGGCCGCCCGCAGGCTGGCCTGGCCAGCCACGTTCGACTCCAAGGGTAGCTGAGTGCAGGCGGCCGAGATGCCCGCCACCATTCCTAGGCCAGTCCACAGCGCAACGGCATTCTTCATAAGCGGCAAAAATCAGTGCAAAAAACCGGGTGGGCACGCAGGGCCTACGCCGCTGATACAACAACAAATATCATCGCGGCGTTCAGCCGCGAGCGGCGAAGCTACGTGCCAGCATCGGCCGCGCCATTCAAAAAAATGGGCGCTGGCTTCAGCCAAATCTATTTCTACAACGTACTCCGACCACAATTCTTTCATTAACCCTTTCACTTTTCACCTTATGCAGAACCTAACTTCTACTATGGGCCGCCTCGCCGTGGTCCTCGCCGGTGCCCTTGCCCTGGGCTCGTGTAACCGCGCCGAGTACGCCACCCTGCCCCGTTCGGCCTCCTACATGGGTACCGCTACAGCTACCTCAAAAGCCCGCGTGGCCGTGTCGTCGCCCATTGCGGCCGACCAAGTGGCTACTGCTCCCGAAGTAACCGTGGCTACGGCCCCAGTAGCTGAAGCTCCCGCCGTGGCGCCGCTTGCAGTTGCGCCCGCTGCTCCGGTAGTAGCCGCCGCCCCGCAGGCCCAGGTTACTGAAGCGCCGGCTGCCGTAGCTGCTACCGTGGCTAGCCCCGATGCCGTAGCCGCCACGCCCAAGCTGAACCTAGTGCAGCGCATGGCCCTGGCCAAAGTAACCAAAAAGCTCAACAAGCTGACGGCTAACGCTTCGAAGCTGAACAAAGGCGATAATACCGCCCATACTACCCGCATCAACGGCAACTTGCGTACGGGTATCATCTTGCTGCTGATTGGTTTGATTGTAGGCATCTTCAGCGGCCTCATCGGTACTATCATCGCCCTCATCGGCGTCATCTTCCTGGTGCTCTGGCTGCTCGACGAGTTGTAAGAAACCTGGCTTAGCAAAAAGCCCCGGCTGCCTAGAGCAGCCGGGGCTTTTTGTTTTACAGTACCGTCTGGTTGGCAGGCGCTACATGGGGTCCACGTCGGCCACGAGGCGCGCTTGGCGAAACTCCTTCTGGTCGCGCACCACGTCCATCGCGGCGCAAATAGCGGTTTTAGCTGACTTCAACACCGTGTGCTCGCGGCTGAGCTTGATGACGATTTCCTGCAAGAAGAAATTGCGAATGCGGAAGATGTAGGGCGCCTCCGGCCCCAGCACCGGGCCGCGCCCGAGGCGGTCGGCCAGCTCCTGGGTGAGCAGGATGGCGGCCCGCTGGGCCAGCTCCTGGTCCATGTGCTTTACGGTTAGCTTTATCACGCGGGCGAAGGGCGGGTATTCGTGCTCGCGCCGCTGGGTTATCTCGTACTCGTAAAACGCCACGTAGTCGTTGCGGATAACCTTGTCGAAAATCACCTGCGTGGGGTCGCCGGTCTGGATGAGGACTTTGCCCTTCTTGCCCTTGCGCCCGGCGCGGCCGCTCACCTGCACAAACATCTGGTAGGCACGCTCGTGGGCCCGGTAGTCGGGGTAGTGGATGATGGCGTCGGCATTGACGATGCCCACCAGGCTCACGTTCTCAAAGTCGAGGCCCTTGGTCACCATCTGGGTGCCCACGAGCACGTTGGTTTTCTGCTGCTCAAAGTCGCCGATGATTTGCTGATAGGCGTTTTTGGCGCGGGTCGTGTCCAGGTCCATGCGCTGCACGTTCGCCTGGGGCAGCATGATTTTGAGGTCGTCTTCGAGCTTCTCGGTGCCGAAGCCCTGGGTGCGGAGCGCCCGCGAGCCGCAGGCGGGGCACTGGGTGGGCATGCCCTCGTGGTAGCCGCAGTAGTGGCAGCGCAGCTCGTGGGCGTGCTTGTGGTAGCTCAGACTCACGGCGCAGCTTTGGCACTTGGGGATGTAGCCGCAGTCGTTGCACTCGGTGACGGGGGCGTAGCCGCGCCGGTTCTGGAACAGAATCACCTGCTCGTCCTGCGCGATGCGGCTTTCCATCGCGTTCAGCAAATCGGCCGAAAAGTGGTTGTGCATCTTCTTCTCGGTGCGCAGCTTGCGGGTGTCAACCAACTCAATCTCTGGCATGCCGGCCTCGCCAAAGCGCTTGCTGAGCGTGACGAGCCCGTAGCGGCCCAGCCGCGCCTGGTAGTAGGTTTCGACGGCCGGCGTGGCCGAGCCCAGCAGTACTTTGGCCCCCTGGAAGTTGCCCATCATCAGGGCCACTTCGCGGGCGTTGTAGCGCGGGGCGGGGTCGTACTGCTTGTAGGAGCTTTCGTGCTCCTCGTCCACGATGATGAGCGCGAGGTTATCGAAGGGCAGAAATACTGCCGAGCGCACGCCCACCACCACCTGGAAGCGGCCCGAGAGCACGCCGTTCCACACTTCCACGCGCTCGTTATCCGAAAACTTGGAGTGGTACACGCCCAGCCGCGAGCCGAACACGCGCATGAGACGCGTCACAATCTGGGCCGTGAGCGCGATTTCGGGCAGCAGGTAGAGCACCTGCCCGCCGCCGTCGAGTGCCTGCCGGATGAGGTCGATGTAAATCTCCGTCTTGCCCGAGCCGGTCACACCGTGTAGCAGCACGATATTCTGCTGCCCAAAAAGGCCCATCACCTCGTCGCGGGCCACGGTTTGGGCCTCGTTGAGCTGGTAGGGCATCTGGGCCAGCGGGTTTTCATCGAGCGGAAAGCGCGACACAATCTGGTCGAACTGCTCCAGCACGCCGTTTTTTATCAGCGTATTCACGGCCGAGGCCGAGAGGTGGGGCGAGCTGGTGAGGTAGGCTTTTTCGAGGCCCAGGTGGTTGAGGTGCTCGTTGTGGTGTACCGGCACGCGTTGCAAGTACTTGAGCAGCACATCCACCTGCTTGGGCTTGCTGCCCAGGTCTTCAAACAGCTTTTCGACCGCGCCCTGGGCGACGTAGTGGTGGGCCAGCCGCACCTTTTTCAGCACCTTGGGCGAGTACTTGTCGGACATCTGCTCGAACAGGAAGATGACATCTTTCTGCATGAGCGATTTGATAACCTTGTGAAACGAGGCGATGCCTAGTACGTCGCCCACCTCGGTAAAGGTGAGGGCCTTGCCATCCTCGGTGCGCAGGTTGTCCACGATGCGCTGTTCCTTCTCATCGAGCGGGTAGGGGCTGCCGTCGGTGAGGTAGGCGGGGTGCAGCTGAATGCGCGACTCGGACGAGAGCTTGAGCGCGGCGGGCAGCGCGGCGTTGATGACCTCGCCCAGCGTGCAGAGGTAGTACTCGGCTATCCAGCGAAAGAGCTTGAGCTGCGGTTGCGTCACCACGGGCGCATCGTCGATAAACTCCAGGATGTACTTGGCTTGGTACTCCTTGGGCGGCGTTTCGTGCACGGCGGCCACGATGCAGCTCAGCGTGCGCTTGGCCCCAAACTGCACAATGACCCGGCCGCCGATGACCACGTTGTCGTTCAGCTCATACGGCACCCGGTAGGTATAAAGCTTGGGTAACGGCAGGGGCAAAATCACGTCCACAAACAGCGTCACGCGGTCGGGCGTAGCGGCTGGCAGGGGGGCAGGAGCGGCAAATTCGAAGGTGAGCGACACGGATACTTTCTGGCGGCGGGCGAATAGTAAAGATAACCCCGGCCGGGGGGTAGATGGTTGCGGCGGCGGGCTATTTGGGGTGATGGCTGGCTGGGTGGCGGCCAAAAAAGCCCCGCTGCCGGGCAGGCAACGGGGCGGGCACTAGGGGAGCGGGGCTGGCTAGGCGGGCAGCGCGTCGTGGCGGGTCTGCACGGCCGCGATGGCCCCGCGCAACAGCGTGACCTGGGCATCGAGCTGGTCGGCGTCCACGTCGGCCAGGAAAGTAGCAGCACTGCCGGTATCGGCGCTGCGCTTGGTCAGGCGCGACTTCTGGTAGTTGGCCGTGAGCAGCTCGTCGTCGTAGCGGTCGCGGTCGGCAGCGGCGAGGTCGGGGCGGGCCAACTGGTCGGTGAGGTACTTCACACGGTCGGTGTAGGTAGCCAGGCGCGAGCTGGCCGTGGCACTGGCCCGGCCAGCCTGGCGGTCGCGAAAGTCCTCGTTCTGGTCGCGGTTCTGGTAGCCGTCGAGCTCGGCTTCGAGGCTGGCTTTGGCTTGCAGGCACTGAGCTCGGCTTTTCAGGAGGTTAACATCGTAGGGCATAGGGCAGTGAAAAAGGAAATGGTGTGCCCAAATGTAGGAATAAAGCGTAAGGCTAGTGCTTTAGCTACTTGATTTTTTTAGATATAGTTAACCCATTTCCTTGCCAGGCCGAAAGCCTCGTGCTAAAATCCTGATGTTTAGGTTGCCAAAAGCGCTTGCAGGGCGGTGGCCTCGGCTTCCAACACCTCAGCTTGCAGGCGCAGCAAGTGGTAGCGGGCGCTACGGGCGGGGGGCAGCGCGGTGGCGCGGTGGCCAAGCCAGCGGTGCCGGTACCAGGTGAGCCAGCCCGGCCAGTCGGCGGTGGGGTCGGGCTCCGCGTGGGGGCCGGGGTCGGGGGGTAGGGCGGCGCGCAGGGCGGGGAGGGCGGCCGCCCAGCGAGCGGCCAACGCGGCCTCGGCCTCCAGGGGGCGCAGCAACCGGCGCAGGCGGCGGGCATGGTGCTGGCAGTAGTCGAGGCGCGCTTCGAGGGGGGCCGCTTCGGGCGGGGCCAGCGCCAGCACGGGGGTAGCCGGGGCCGCGCTCGCCAGGCGTAGCGTGGGCGACGGGTGAGTTGGGCGGGGGCAGGGCGGCTACCAGTGGGGCCAGGGCCGCGGCCGCTTCGGGGTTGAGGGTGCGGCGGCCGGTTTCGAGGTGGCCCGATAGCGCTTTGCTGCTGCCTAGCCAGCCGGCCATTTCCTCTTGGCTAAGGCCGAAATACTGGCGCACGGCTGCTACGGCGGTATCGGGGTCGGCAGCGGGGCGAGTGAAGCGTGGCATGAGGTTGTAGACTTTGAATACGTTTGGGCAGTGAAAGTCTACAAATATTGTAGACTTTCACTGCCCAAACGTATTCAAAGTCTACAACGTTATAACTGGTACTTTGCTGAAATTGTCAGAAGCAAGTTGAGATAATCTTATGACATTGTAACCATTAATGGGATTAACCTTTCTTTTTTTTGGATTTAGACTTGATATTTTTATACTGGATATCTTTTTGAATTTGGATTACTTGTTCCAAAGTGATTTTAGCATTTTGCAAGAACGGGTCACCATATTTAGAGAAGACTTTTATTGATTTTTTAATATAAACAATAGATTGGGTGTAGTTCCTTTGGCCAGCGTATGTTTGGCCAATTTGAAATAATGTACTTCCTGTCCCAAACTCATATTTAATACGTTTTTGCCAAGTAATTGCTTGTTGATAATTTTTTAAAGCTAACTTCCATTGTTTTTGATTTTGATGAGTCATTCCTATTTGATAATAAGTAGACCACATACCAAATTCATCATTAGCCTGTAACTTCCAATTTAAGGCTTGACGATAGCAACTCAAAGCCAGTGACCAATGTTGCTGTAATTGGTGTAATATACCGATTTGATGATAAGTGCTTCCCCTTTGGAGTGTATTGTCAAATTTTTCTTGTATAGCAAGTGATTTGTTGTAATTATCTATTGATAAAGCCCATTTATGCTCTTCCTGATATACGCATCCGATTTCATGATATACACCTGCTACATCAATTCCGAAAAATAAGTCTTTGCATTTCTCATAAGCCTCCAGCGCTTCCGTTGTTTTTTTGTCTTCTAAATATACTCTGCCTAACGCGAACCATAAATTCCCTTGCGAGTAATTATTTCCTCGTAATCTTTCTTGTAGTACAATTGCCGTCTTATATGATTGTACGGATTCTTTATACTGAAACGCTTCAGCATACTCAGCTCCTAGCAGGCTCAGAATATCAATCTTATCCTTTAGCAAGCGCTTCTTATCACTGTCGTCGAGGGCTAGGTGGTTGTAGCGCTCCTGTAGCTCCGCGATGCGGGCCTGGCGCTCGGCTACGTTGCCGGGGCCGGGCAGGCGCTCGGGCGGGAGCGGAGGCAAGGCGGCTACGGGGCGGGCGGTGTGGTCCTCGAAGCGGAAACGGTAGGTGACCCAGTGCCAGAAGTCGGGGGCCTCGCGCTGCAGGGTGAGGAAGAATTCGGCGTCGCCCCAAAGCACGATGAGGTAGGGCACGCGCCGAAATAGCAGCTCGCGCTCCAGGTTGAGCTGTGCCGTGAGGGGGGAGGGCACAAGCTGGCCAGCTTGGTCGAGCAGGCGGCTGTTTTCGAGGCCGTGTACGTTGACTACCCACTGCACGGGCCGCGACTCACGCACTTCGGCGGGCAGGTGCT
>Ga0268353_100100_pt1 | contig 14771 bp, 15 predicted proteins | sample G5R2_NF_18SEP201_FD_190168 | JGI IMG/M metagenome (GOLD analysis project Ga0268353, IMG submission 190168) | Phyllosphere microbial comminities from switchgrass, GLBRC, Michigan, United States - G5R2_NF_18SEP2017_LD1 | ecosystem: Host-associated > Plants > Phyllosphere > Phylloplane/Leaf | place... | reverse complement strand
CGCTGGTGGCGCTGCTGCACGAGCGGCTGCACGCCTACTTTGGTCAGCCGCTGGCCGCCATCCGGTAACGCGCCCGCCCGTACTTTTGCCCCCTATGAAATTTACCGTTGGTCAAATTGCCCACGTGGTCGGCGGCACCGTGGAAGGTGACGCCGAGGCCACCGTATCGAGCCTGGCGAAGATTGAGGAAGCCCGCGCCGGCTCGCTCGCCTTTTTGGCGAACGCCAAGTACGAGCCTTTTTTGTACACCACGCAGGCTACCGCCGTCATTGTCAGCCCCGAGCAGCCATTGCGCCAGGCCGTAGCGGCCAGCCTCATCCGGGTGGCCGACCCCTACTCGGCCTTCACCAAGCTGCTGGAGTTTTATGCCCAGGCCACGCGCACCGGCAAGCGCGGCGTGGAGCAGCCCAGCTTTTTGGGCGAAAACTCGACCATCGGCGCGGGTCACTACCGGGGCGCGTTTTCCTACGTAGGCGAAAACTGCGTTATCGGCGAGAATGTGCTCATTTTCCCGCACGCCTTCATTGGCGACCGAGTGCGCATCGGCGATAATTCCATCATCCACGCCGGGGCCAAGATTTATGCCGACACGGTCATCGGCCAGCGCTGCGTGGTGAAGGCCGGCGCGGTGGTGGGCACCGACGGCTTCGGCTTCGCGCCGCAGCCCGATGGGTCGTACAAGGCCATTCCACAAATTGGCAACGTAGTGCTCGAAGACGACGTGAGCATCGGGGCCAATGCCACCGTAGACTGCGCCACCATGGGCAGCACGGTAGTGCGCAAAGGGGCCAAAATCGACAACCTCGTGCAGCTGGCCCACAACGTGGAGGTGGGCCGCCACACTGTTATCGCCGCCCAAACGGGGCTAGCGGGCTCGGTCAAAATCGGTGATTCTTGCGTGCTCGCGGGCCAGGTGGGCGTATCGGGCCACGTCATCATGCCCAACAAAACGACCGTCACGGCGCAGTCGGGCGTGGGCAAAAGCTTCAAGCAGGAAGGCCTGTTTCTGCAAGGCTCCACGGCTTTCGATTTCAAGCAAAACCAGCGGTCGCAGGTGGTTTTCCGGCGCCTGCCCGAGCTGGAACAGCGCGTGGCGGCCCTCGAAAAAAGCCAGCCAGCCCCCGATAAGGCGTAGCTTTGCGCCTGAATTGAGCTGTTAGCTAGTAGCTGTTAGCTGTTAGTCTCTTTCAACAGTATTGTATTGCCCGCTTCCTAAAAAAGCTAACAGCTAATAACCAGTAGCTAACGGCTAGATAATGAACGATAAACAACACACCATTAAGGCCCCCGTTACGGTACGGGGCATCGGGCTGCACACCGGCGCGGAGGCGACCATGACCTTCTGCCCCGCCCCGGTAGGCCACGGATACAAGTTTCAGCGCGTCGATTTGCCCGGCCAGCCCCTCGTCGATGCCGACGTAGACAACGTAGTGGACCTCTCGCGCGGCACCACCATCGAGCAAAACGGCGCCCGCATCAACACCGTGGAGCACACGCTGGCTGCCCTCGTGGGCTTGCAGCTCGACAACGTGCTCATCCAGCTCAGCGGCCCCGAGCCGCCCATCATGGATGGCTCGTCGGCTGAGTTTATCAAGGCCCTGAACGAAGTAGGCTTTGAGGAGCAGAACGCGCTGCGCAACTACTACGAAATTCCCGATACCATCCGCTACGTGGACAATGCGCGGGGCGTGGAAATCGCCGGCCTGCCGCTGGCCGACTACCGCCTCACGGTAATGGTAGACTATAACTCGCCGGTGCTGGGTTCGCAGCACGCGACCCTCACGGACATCAAGCAGTTTAGCGACGAGATTTCGTCGTCGCGCACGTTCTGCTTCTTGCACGAGTTGGAGTACCTCTACAAGTCGAACCTCATTAAGGGAGGTGATTTGAGCAACGCCATCGTGGTGGTGGACCGCGCCGTGAGCGAGGACGAGTTGGACGAGCTAGCCGCCATGCTGGGCAAGCCCAAGGTGTCGGTAAAGAAGGAAGGTATTCTCAACAACGTGGACCTGCGCCACAAAAATGAGCCTGCCCGCCACAAGCTGCTCGACCTCGTGGGCGACCTCGCCCTGGTGGGCCGCCCACTGAAAGGCCAGATTCTGGCCGCCCGCCCCGGCCACGCCGCCAACGTCGCCTTCGCCAAAAAAATCAAGAAGCGGATGCTGGAAGACCGCACCAGCGCCGTGCCGGTTTACGACCCCAGCCGCGAGCCGGTGATGGACATCAACCGCATCATGCAGGTGCTGCCCCACCGTTACCCCTTCCTGCTGCTCGACAAGGTGATTCACCTCGATGCGCAGATGGTGACGGCCGTGAAAAACATTACCATGAACGAGCCCTTTTTCCAGGGCCACTTCCCCGGTAACCCGGTAATGCCGGGCGTGTTGCAGATTGAGGCCATGGCCCAGACCGGCGGCATCCTGGTGATGAATACCGTGCCCGACCCCGAGAACTATTGGCAGTATTTCCTGGGTATTGAGAATGCGCGCTTCCGCAAGAAGGTGCTGCCCGGCGACACCGTCATTTTTCACTGCCAGCTCACGGCCCCCATCAAGCGCGGCATCGCCAAGATGAAAGGCCAGGCCTTCGTGAATGGTAAAGTAGTCTGCGACGCTGAGATGAGCGCCGCTATCGTCCGCAAAGACAACGTTTAAGTCAATGAACAATTATCAGTTAGCAATCAGCAACTCGCTTGAATTTCAGCGCCTTTTGCTATCGCTTGATAATTGTTAATTGCTCATTGCTAATTGATACTTCCCAACATGCTTTCTCCCCTCGCCCATATCCACCCTGCCGCCCGGCTAGCCTCGGGAGTTACCGTCGAACCGTTCACCACCATTTACGGGGATGTGGAGATTGGCGAAAACACCTGGATTGGGCCCAACGTGACCATCATGGACGGGGCGCGCATTGGGGCCAACTGCCAGATTTTTCCGGGCGCGGTAGTGTCGGGCATTCCGCAGGACTTGAAGTTTGCCGGTGAGGTGACCACCGCCCACATCGGCGACTATACCGTGCTGCGCGAGTGTGTAACCGTGAACCGCGGCACCATCGACCGGGGCCGCACGGTGGTGGGTAGCCACTGCTTGCTGCAAGCTTACGTGCACATCGCCCACGACTGCCTGGTGGGCAATCACTGCGTGATTTCCAATGCCACCCAGATGGCCGGCCACGTGCAGGTGGGCGACTGGGCCATTATCGGCGGCACCACGGCCATCCATCAGTTTACCAATATTGGGGCGCACGCCTTCATCGCGGGTGGCTCGTTGGTGCGCAAGGACGTGCCGCCGTTTGTGAAGGCGGCCCGCGAGCCGCTAACCTACGCGGGCGTCAACTCAGTGGGGCTGCGCCGCCGGGGCTTTAGCGAAGAGCAGGTAACGGCCATCCACGAGATGTACCGTACGCTGTACCTCAGCGGTTTGCCCATGACTGAGTCGCTGAGCCGCATTGAGGTGGAACTGCCGCCTTCCACCGAGCGCGACGAGATAACGCAGTTTGTGCGCTCGGCCGCGCGCGGCATTATCAAAGGCCCCAGCCGCGGCAGCATAGCCGAGGAAAACGCCGACTAATGCGGCTCGATGCCCAAAGCCTGGGCCGCCGCTATGGCCGCCAGTGGATTTTCCGGCAGTTGAGCCACGACTTTCAATCGGGCTCGGCCACGGCCATCCTAGGTCCCAACGGCGCGGGTAAAAGCACGCTGCTCAGCATTTTGGCGGGGCAGTTGCTGCCTTCCGAGGGCCAGGTAGCCTACTCACGTGCGGGCCAGCCGGTGCCCGTGGCGGAGGTGCCGCGCCACCTCGCCTACTGCGCGCCTTATATGGAGCTACCCGAAGACTTTACCCTGCTGGAGCTACTGGCTTTTCATACCAAGCTCAAGCCGCTACGGCCGGGCGTGTCCATCACTGAGTTGGTGGATATCATGTACCTGCACAAGGCGCGCCACCAAGCAGTGCGCACGTTTTCGTCGGGCATGAAGCAGCGGCTCAAGCTGGGGCTGGCCCTGTACGCGGCGGCCCCGCTGCTGCTGCTCGACGAGCCTACGACCAACCTCGACGCCCAGGGCACCGCCTGGTATCTGGAGCATGTGGCTCAAGTACGCGATGAAGACCGCCTAGTAGTGGTATCGTCTAACGTGCCCGCCGAGTATGGCTTTTGCGACGCCCAAGTGCGAATCACCGATTTTCAATAGCTATCCGCGTGTTTCTCCGTTATGCTTAGCGACGCTGAAAAAGACTATCTGGCCACCGAGCGACTGGCTTCTGGCCCCAGCGAATACCTTAGCGGACAGACTTTTCCGCTGCCCGGCCGCACGCTGGCGCAATCGCTCATCGCCGATAACACCGCGCTTTATCTGGCGGGTCAGGTGCAGGGCCGCGACTGCACCGTGCTGGGCAGTGCCACGCGGGTGCACGCGCTGGGCAGCGAGTTATTCACCTACCCCGACGTGACGGTGGTGTTCGGCAAGGCACTGTGGCTGGCCGATGGCTACCGAGATAATCTGCTCAACCCTACGGTGCTGGTGCGCGTGCTGCCGCACCCCATGCCCGCCCATTTTCAGGAGGTATTTGAGGCGTATTATGCCATCCCGACGGTGCAGCACGTGGTGCTGATAACGGAATACGCGGCGCGGGTATCGCTGGGCTCGCGCAATGCGGCGGGCAACCTCGACGTGTTTGGCTTCACTGGGCTGGAGGCAGTGCTCACCATTGAGGACCTGGATTTGGAACTGCCGCTGGCCGAAGTGTACCGCGGCGTGGTGCTGCGGGCGTAGAAACACGGGTTTATTTTGGGGGTCGGTGCGCGGGGCCCCAACCCATTTGGCTGCCCGTCGTATCTTCGCTCTACGTTCCAAAAACCATTCAATTACCCTCTGCTGCCCCTTTTTGCTATGCGACAGTACGATAACCTGGACGACGACGACCTCGCCGACGACGATAACCTCGACGCCTTTGCCAGTACGGGCGGCGCCAAAACCAAGGGCTCCAGTGAAGACCAGCTCTCGGCCAAATACGCGGACTACCTGATGTGGCGCGATACCGGCTCCTCGCACGATGAGGCGCTGGACCTTGCCTCCATGACCGAAGACGAGTTTGAAACGGCCGAGGCCGCCGAAGACCCCGACGGAGCCAGCGGCTTAGCTCCGCTCGACGACGATGATGACCTCGATGCCGATGACGACGACGATTTCGGCAGCAGCTCGCGCAGCCGCGGCCGAGGCGACGACTACGACAGCGACTACTAAGCTCAAGGCTAGCCCTGCAAAAAAGCGCCTTGCTAACCAATTGGTCAGCAAGGCGCTTTCGCTTTATAGATAGCCTAGCCGTAGTTCTTATTTACTACCAAATACGCGCTTAAGAATGGCCGTGGATTGGGCGGCCGGGTTCTGACGGATTTTACCTTCCTGCTGGGCAAGCAGCACGAAGAGGCCATCTACGGTTTGGGCCGTCACGTAGTCGGTGAGGTTATTCTTGGCCGGCGTCATCAGCGGAATCTTATTGTAGCGGTCGATGAGCTTGGCGTAGGCGGCGTTGGCGCCCACCTGGTCGAGGCTCTGCACGATGCTGGGGCGCAGGGCGGCGTTGAGGGCGGCTTCCGAGTTTTTGCGCAGCAATTGGGTAGCCGCATCTTTGCTGCCGCTGGTCACAAGCGAGAGCGCATCAGTGAGCGTTAGGTTTTGCAAAGCGTTGATAAATATATCCTTGGCGGCGGGAGCGGCGGCTTCGGCGGCGCGGTTCATGAGGTTGGTGGCCTGTTCTACGGCCTGCTTGCCCAGCGGGCCGGGCAGCGAGTTGAGGGTAGTAGCTACCAGTTGCGCATCGGGCGGGAAGGGGATGCGGATATCGTCGTTCAGGTTGAAGCCGTCGGGCTCGGAGGCGAAGGCCACGGCCTTGGTGATGCCGGTGGTGAGGGCCTCGCGCAGGCCGCTGGCGGCCTCGGCCTCGGTGAGCGGCGCTACTGGCACGGGGGCGGGCGTAGCGACTTTGGTGGTCGTAGTGGTTTTTTTAGTAGTCGTGGCTTTGACGGGCGCTTTTTTAACGACGGTGGTTTTCTTGGTGGTCGTGGCCTTTTTGGTAGTTTGGGCCAGGGCCGGAGCAGCGCTGCACAGGGCCAGCGCCAGGAGTAGATTTTTCATCAGGCAGAAAAAGAAAAAGAGGAGGCACGAAAACCGGATGGCTCGTATAGCTGTCCTGCTAGCACCCCGCCGCAAAGGTCTTTATAAAACCTTGCCAAACTATTCTATTGCTTTTCGATGGACGTTGAAATCATGACAATTGGCGACGAACTGCTCTACGGGCAGGTCGTGGATACCAATTCGGCCTTTATGGGCCAGCAACTGGGCCGCCTGGGCCTGCGCGTGCGCCAGATAACCAGCGTGAGCGACCGCGCCGACGAGATAGTGGCCGCCCTCGACCAGGCCCGCCAGCGCGCCAAAGTCATCTTGACGACCGGCGGCCTTGGCCCCACCAAAGACGACCTCACCAAACACGTGCTAGCCCGCTACTTCGGCCGCGAGTTGGTGGAGCACGAGCCCACGCTGCGCCACGTAGAGGAAATTTTCAAGCGCTTTGGCCGCCCGATGCTCGACGTAAACCGTCAGCAGGCGATGGTACCGGCCGGAACCGAGGTGCTGCACAACGCCGTGGGCACCGCGCCTGGCATGTGGATAGAGGACGGCGGCACGGTATTCATCAGCATGCCCGGCGTCCCTTTTGAGATGAAGCGCCTGATGACGGACCAGGTGCTGCCCAAGCTGCAAGAGAAATTCCAGCTAGCCCCCATCGAGCACGTAGTGGTGATGACGGCTGACTTAGGCGAGTCATTCCTAGCCGAGAAAATAAAGGATTGGGAAAGCGCCCTACCGCCCAACGTGAAGCTGGCCTACCTGCCCAGCCTGGGCAGCGTGCGCCTACGCCTCACCGGTACTTCCGATGGCCAACCCGACCTGCGGGGCCGTATGCTGGCCCTGTTGCCCGCCCTACGCGAACGTATTGGTTCTTACATTTTTGCCGAAGAAGACTCGCCGCTCGAAGTAGTCGTGGGCAAGATTTTGCAAGCCAAAAATTGGCAGCTCGGCACCGCCGAAAGCTGCACCGGCGGCGCAGTAGCCGCGCGCATTACGAGCGTACCAGGCAGCTCAGCCTATTTCCGCGGCAGCGTGGTAGCTTACGATAACGACCTCAAGGAAAGCTTACTAGGCGTGAATGCCGAAACGCTAGGCCAGCACGGCGCCGTGAGCGAGCCCACCGTACGCGAGATGGCCGAGGGCGCCCGCGCCCGCCTGGGCTGCGACGTAGCGCTGGCCACTAGCGGCATTGCCGGGCCTGGCGGCGGCACGCCGCTCAAACCAGTGGGCACCATCTGCATTGCTTGCGCCACGCCGGCCGGCACCGTGAGCCGGCAGATTAACATTGACCGCGGTCGGCAGACCAACATTGAGTATACTACCCAGGCGGTGCTCATTCTGCTGTGGCAGCAGCTAGCCGGCCACCGCGAGGCCGAGCTGCTGAAGGTATAACGAAGCTTACCGGGCTAGCTCGCGCAGGGAAGCAGTGGCTTCAAGCGTGGGCTAGCCCAAATTTTTGCGCTGCTGCGTAACAAACGTTTGTTAGTTTTACGTCGTTAATTGGCTTTCCTCCCACCCTAGCCAGTTCTGCCCGTCATGCTTTTCAATCCTGAAATTGAGCAGTTGCCTTTGCCACAACTGCGCGCTCTGCAGAATACTCGGCTGAAGGAGCAGGTAGCCTACCTGCACGCACGGGTGCCGTTCTACCAGCGCAAATTTGCTGAGGCAGATATTAACCCGGCTACGTTTCGCGGACTAGAAGATTTAACCAAGCTGGGCTTCACCAAAAAGACGGATTTTCGGGATAATTACCCATTTGGCCTCTTCGCGGTGCCCGAAACGGAGGTAGCGCGGTTGCACTGCTCCAGTGGCACCACGGGCAAAGCCACGGTGGTGGGCTACACGGCTGGCGACCTCGACATTTTCTCCGAAGTGGTAGCCCGCTCGCTGGCCGCCGCCGGCTGCCGGCCGGGCATGAAAGTGCAGAATGCCTACGGGTACGGCCTCTTTACGGGCGGGCTAGGCCTGCATTATGGCGCCGAGAAGCTGGGCCTCACAGTCATCCCCGTATCGGGTGGCAGCACCGACCGGCAGTTGCAATTACTTCAAGACTTTCGGCCCGAAATCATCTGCGCTACGCCCTCCTACGCCCAGGTGCTGGCTGAGGAATTGCACAAGCGTGGCATCACCCCCGAGGCCATCAACCTGAAGCTAGCGGTGCTTGGGGCCGAGCCCTGGACTGAGGCCATTCGCACGCAGGTGCAGGACGGCCTGCGCGTGGCGGCCACCAATATCTACGGCCTGAGCGAAATCCTTGGTCCCGGCATCTCGCAGGAAGACGTGGACGAGCGCGGCACCGGCAGCTACATCTGGGAAGACCACTTTTACCCCGAAGTGGTAGATAAAGAAACCGGCGAGCCGGTGGCCGAGGGTGAGTTGGGCGTATTGGTTTTCAGCACCCTCACGAAGAAAGCCATGCCCATCCTGCGCTACTGGACGGGCGACATCACCAATATTTACTACGACCACTCGGTGAAGCGTACCCACGTAAAAATGGGGCCGATACGCGGCCGGGCCGATGACATGCTCATCATTCGCGGGGTCAATTTCTTTCCTACCCAAGTCGAGGACATCCTCAGCGGACTAGCCCACGCTAGCCCCCACTACCAGGTGGTAGCCACCCGCCGCGGCAGCCTCGACGAAGTGGAAGTGAACTTGGAAGTGGCCGAGCCCTTGCTGCGCGAACTAGGGCTAGCCACTGCCACGCTCACCGCCGAGCACTTGGCGCAGCACGACAGCCTACGTCAACTTCAGGGCCAGTTTGCCAAGAAAATCAAGGATAATATTGGCCTCAGCATGCGGGTAAATTTGCTAGGTTACGGGCAATTGCCGCGTAGCGAAGGTGGTAAATTGAACCGCGTGAAGGACTTGCGCGAGATGAAATAAATCAACATAAGTCGGTCCTAAAACCGCTTGTCATGCTGACGAAGGAAGCATCTTATCACGGCTGAACCAGGCAGTACAAACCTGACAAGATGCTTCTCTCGTCAGCATGACAACGATTATTAAGCAAGAAACTTTCTATAAATGAGCCGCTTCCATTCCTTAAAAATCAAGAGCATCACCCGCGAAACGCCCGACTGCGTGTCGCTGGCCTTCGAGGTGCCGGCCGAGCTGCGCGAAACGTTTCGCTACCAGCCAGGACAGTACCTGACGCTGCGCCGCGAGCACGCGGGCGAGGAATTGCGCCGCAGCTACTCTATTTCCAGCAGCCCGCTGGACGAGGAATGGCGCGTGGCCATCAAGAAAGTGCCTGGCGGCCGCTTCTCGACCCTAGCCGTGGACGATAGCCTGCGCGTGGGCGACCTGCTCGACGTGATGCCCCCGCAGGGCCGCTTCTCGCCCACCCTGCACCCTAGCCAGGCCAAGCGCTACGCGCTGTTTGCGGCCGGTAGCGGCATCACGCCCATCCTCAGCATTGCCCGCACGGTGCTGCTGACCGAGCCAGCTAGCCACGTGTATTTAGTGTATGGCAACCGGGGACGCAACTCGATTATCTTTAAGGAACAGATTGAAGGCCTGAAGAATAAATTCCTAGGCCGCCTGAGCGTGTACCACATCCTGAGCCGCGAGCAGGGCGACAGCGACCTGTTTTTCGGGCGCGTGGACGAGGCCAAAACGGCGCAATTGCTGCGCCAGCTCATCCCGGCCGCTAGCCTCGACGAGTCGTTTATCTGCGGCCCCGAGGAGATGATACACGGCGTGCGCCAGGCCCTAGCCGACGCCGGCGTAGCGCCCGAAAAAATCCACTTCGAGTTGTTTGCTTCGGCCAACGGGGCTAGCAAAACCACCGCCCCGCCGCGCCCGGTGGGCGAAGACGACCAGAAAAGCCAGGTAACCGTGCGCCTCGACGGCCGCGCCTACCGCCTCGATATGTCGTACTACGGTGATACCGTGCTTGATGCGGCCCTGGCGGCCGGCATTGACGCGCCGTATTCGTGTAAAAACGGTATGTGCAGCACCTGCCTGGGCCGCGTCACGGCCGGCACCGCTGCCATGGACGTAAACTACTCGCTCTCAACCGAGGAGGTGGCCAAAGGCTACGTGCTCACCTGCCAGGCCCGGCCCACCTCGCCTGCGGTGACCGTGGACTTCGACCAATAGCCTGGCCTGGATATTTGTAGGCGGGAAGGCTAGCCGGGCCGTATGGAGAGCTAGCCGGGTGCATAGGCCCGGCATTCACTTCCTTGCTTCTTCTTTCCATGGAACACCCCTCCGCCCCTACTTCCCCCCTCATGCCGTACGTTCAGCGGGTGCTCATTGCGGTGGGCCTGACGCTGCTGGTGCTGGCGCTCACCGGCCTGCTGGGGCTGGCGTTTGGGGTGTTTTTGCGGCTGCTGGCGGCGCTGCTCATTGCCTTGCCGTTGCGGGCGGGCGGGGCGTGGCTACATCGGCGCCTCGGGCTGCCTGAGGGGCTAGCGGTAGCCCTACTGGCGCTATTGGTATTGGCCCTGCTAGGCGGCATGGGCTGGCTGTTTTCGGCCAAAATCAGCGAGCAAGTGCGTGATTTGCAGCAGCAGTTGCCGCAGGCCATCCGCACGGCGCAGGCCCGCGTGAGTGGCACCGAATGGGGCCAGTGGCTAGCCAGCGAAAACTTCGACTTGCGCAAAGTGATGGGCGGCACTTCGGAGTGGCTGGGCCGGGCCACGGGCATTTTTTCGACCACGTTCAGCATTCTGGCCGATGGCTACGTGATACTGTTTCTGACGGTATTCTTAGTGCTTCAGCCCAAAACCTACCGCGCTGGCCTGGTGATGCTGGTGCCCAAAGCCAGCCGCGCCCGCGCCAACGAGGTGCTCGACAAAATCAGCAGCACACTCGTGAGTTGGGTGCTGGGCCGGCTAGCCTCCATGCTGTTTGTGGGCGTGCTCACGGTGGTGGGGCTTAGCTTTTTGGGCATGCCGCTGGCGGCGGTGCTAGGGCTGTTTGCGGGCCTAGTGACGTTCATTCCGAACATCGGGCCGGTGGTGTCGATGGTGCCGGCGCTGCTGCTGGCCTTCTTTAATGGCGGGCCGCACATGGCGCTGTATGTGCTGCTGCTGTACCTGGGCGCCCAAACGCTGGAAAGCGCGGCCGTGTCGCCGGTGTTGCAGCAGCGGCTGATTTCGCTGCCGCCCGCGCTTATCCTGGTGGGGCAGCTTATTATTGGCTCGTTTACGGGGCTGCTGGGCCTCACGCTGGCTACACCCATCATCGCCATTATCACGGTGTTGGTCAAAATGCTGTATGTGCACGATGTGCTGGGTGATGACGAGGCCAAAGTCTAGTCCAAGTATCACCGCCGGGCTAGCCCCCTTGCTCGTTATAATCCCTGAATTTTCCTTAACTTTGAAAAACTAACACTTGTTAGTATTTGTTGTTCGCTTATGGAAACGCTCGCCCAAGACCTCACTCCCGAAGAACAATTTCAGGCCCGCATCGACGCCGACATCCGCATCGAGCCCAAGGACTGGATGCCCGAGGCGTACCGCAAAACGCTCGTCCGGCAGATTTCGCAACACGCGCACTCTGAGTTGGTGGGCATGCTGCCCGAAGGAAACTGGATAACGCGCGCCCCTTCGCTTAAGCGCAAGTCCATCTTGCTGGCTAAGGTGCAAGATGAGGCGGGCCACGGCCTCTACCTCTATAGCGCCGCCGAAACCCTGGGCACCTCGCGCGACCAGATGCTGGCCGACCTCCACTCGGGCAAAGCCAAGTACAGCAGCATTTTCAACTACCCCACCCTAAGCTGGGCCGACATGGGCTGCGTAGGCTGGCTCGTGGATGGCGCCGCCATCCTCAACCAAGTGCCGCTGTGCCGCACCAGCTACGGCCCCTACGCCCGCGCCATGGTGCGCGTGTGTAAGGAAGAAAGCTTCCACCAGCGCCAGGGCTTTGAAATTATGCAAACCCTTTGCGAGGGCGCACCCGTGCAAAAGGAAATGGCCCAAGAAGCCCTCAACCGCTGGTGGTGGCCCACGCTGATGATGTTTGGCCCCAAAGACAGCGAGTCGCCTAACACGGCGCAGAGCATGAACTGGCGCATCAAGCGCTTCACCAACGACGAGTTGCGCCAGAAATTCGTGGACATGATGGTGCCCCAGGCCGAGTTCCTGGGCCTCACTGTGCCCGACCCCGCTGTGAAGTGGAACGAAGAGCGGAAAGCATACGACTTCGGTGAGGTGAACTGGGAAGAATTCTGGAACGTGGTGAAAGGCAACGGCCTCTGCAACCACGACCGCCTGCAAGCCCGCGTGCAAGCCCACGAAGAAGGCGCTTGGGTACGCGAAGCAGCCATGGCCCACGCCGCCAAGCGTAAGGCAAGGGAGGCCGTGGCAGCCTAGCCAACTCCCAATTATTCGTCATGCAGAGCGCAGCGAAGCATCTCGCTCGCTTCATCGGGTTAGTAACTCTAACGTCAGCAAGCGAAATGCTTCGCTGCGCTCTGCACGACAACGATTTTTCAGAAGATGAATAACTCCGAATGGCCTCTCTGGGAGGTCTTTATCCGCAGCAAGCAGGGCCTCGACCACAAGCACGTGGGTAGCCTGCACGCCGCCGACGCGGCGATGGCCATGCAAAACGCCCGCGACGTGTACACGCGCCGCCTAGAAGGCGTGAGCATCTGGGTGGTGGAGTCGCAGCACATCCACGCCTCTAACCCCGACGAGGCCGCCGAGTTCTTCGACCCGGCCGCCGATAAAGTGTACCGGCACCCCACGTTCTACGACGTGCCGGATTCCATTAAACACATGTAAGCCTAATGGCCACGCCCGACCTTTCGCCCGCCCACACCGCCACGCCGGCCTACCCGGCTAGCCTGCAAAACCAGCTGTTTCAGTACGTGGTGCAGCTCGCCGATACCAGCCTCATCCTGGCGCATCGTCTGTCGGAATGGTGCGGGCACGGCCCCATTCTGGAGCAGGATTTAGCGCTCTCCAACATCGCGCTCGACCTGCTGGGCGAGGCACGCAGCTACTACCAGTATGCTGCTGAGCTAGAGGGCCAGGGCCGTACCGAAGACGACCTCGCTTACCTGCGCAGCGCCGTGGAGTACCGCAACCCGCTGCTCGTGGAGCAGCCCAACGGCGACTTCGCCTACACCGTGCTACGGCAGTTTCTCTTCGATGTGTTTCACTACGAGCTGCTTATCGGCCTTCAGCAGAGCCCCGATACGCGTCTGGCCGCCATCGCTGAAAAGTCGCTAAAGGAGGCCGCCTATCACCGCAAGTGGAGCGCCGAGTGGGTAATCCGCTTTGGCGACGGTACTCCTGAGAGCCGCCAGCGCCTCGAAAAGGCCCTGCGTACCCTCTGGCGCTATGCCGCCGAGCTTACAGCCGCTACGCCCGTCGAGCAAGCGCTGCAAGATGCGGGCCTGCTGCCCGATTACGATGACATTCAGGCGAAGGCTGCCGCATACGTAGCCCACGTTTTTGGCGAGGCGACGCTACCGGTGCCCACCGAGGCCTTTGCGCAGCCCGGCGGCAAGCTGGGCCGGCACTCCGAGCACCTGGGCTACCTGCTGGCCGAGCTACAATACGTGCAACGCTCCTACCCCGGCCTGACGTGGTAACCGTTGCGCCCACTGAGGCCCACATTTGGGAATTGCTGGAGGAGGTAACCGACCCCGAGGTGCCGGTGCTCACCATTCTGGACCTGGGTATCGTGCGCCACGTAGCTATTGAGGGCGCGCATATTACGGTGACCATCACCCCCACGTATTCAGGCTGCCCGGCCATGAATACTATCGCCACCGATATCCGGCTGCGGCTGTTGGCCGAGGGCTATACCCAGCTCACCATCCACAACCAGCTCAGCCCAGCTTGGACCACCGACTGGATGACCCCAGCCGGCCGCGCCAAGCTGGAAGAATACGGCATCGCGCCGCCCGTCAATGGCACGGCCAGCGGCCACGTTCTCAACCTGTTTGGCCAGGACACGGCCGTGCGCTGCCCGCTCTGTAAGTCGGACCACACGCACTTGGTCAGCCAGTTTGGTTCCACGGCCTGCAAGGCACTCTACCAGTGCGACGATTGCCGCGAGCCCTTCGACTACTTCAAATGCCACGCGTAGCCGTCAGTAGCGCGGACTTGTAGTCCGCTCCCGCTTCTACCTAAACGCGGCCTGAAAGTCCGCGCTACTCTCCCTTCCCATGTCCGACACCGCCCTGCTCTACTCTTTCGCCGATAGCGTAGCCACCCTCACCCTCAACCGGCCCGACGTTTTTAACAGCATCAACAAGCCGCTGGCGCTGGCCTTGCAGCAGCGCTTGCGCGAGTGCCAGGCCGATGCCGCCGTGCGCGCCGTGGTGCTCACCGGCACCGGCCGTGCCTTTTGCGCCGGGCAGGACCTGGCCGAAATAACTGGCCCGAATGCCCCCGACGTGTCGGAAATCGTGGAGAAGCACTATAACCCGCTCATCCTGCTGATTCGGGAGCTGGACAAGCCTGTAATCGCGGCCGTGAATGGCGTAGCGGCCGGTGCGGGCGCCAACATCGCGCTGGCCTGCGACATCGTAGTGGCGAAGGAATCGGCCGCCTTCATTCAGGCTTTCAGTAAGATAGGCCTGGTGCCCGACAGCGGCGGCACGTATTTCCTGCCGCGCCTCGTAGGCATGCAGCGCGCCAGCGCCCTCATGCTAACCGGCGATAAAATACCCGCCGCCGAA
>Ga0268353_100099_pt1 | contig 14881 bp, 14 predicted proteins | sample G5R2_NF_18SEP201_FD_190168 | JGI IMG/M metagenome (GOLD analysis project Ga0268353, IMG submission 190168) | Phyllosphere microbial comminities from switchgrass, GLBRC, Michigan, United States - G5R2_NF_18SEP2017_LD1 | ecosystem: Host-associated > Plants > Phyllosphere > Phylloplane/Leaf | place... | reverse complement strand
CACGAGGTAGGACCGGCCGTCTTCGTCCCAGAAGGGGCAGGGGTCAATCCAGCCCTTGGCGGCTTTCACGCACACCGGGGTGGTCCACGGGCCGGCCGGGTTTTGGGCGGTGGTTACGAAAATGCCCAGGTCGGGGTCGGGGTAGTAGAGGTAGAACTTGCCAGCGTGGTGGCGCAGGGCGGGCGCCCACACGCCGTTGCCGGGCTGCACCTGGCCGTAGCGGTCCAGCGGGAGCTGCCTGGGCAGCGCGTGGCCGATGATGGTCCAGTTGACCAAGTCTTTGGAATGCAGGATGGGTAGGCCCGGCGCAGCGTTGAAGCTCGACGACGTGAGGTAATAATCGGTGCCCACGCGCACCACGTCGGGGTCGGAGTAGTCGGCGTAGAGCACCGGGTTTTTATACTGACCGTTGCCCAGGTCGGGCACCCAGGGGGCGCGGGGCGTTTGGGCACGGGCGGGGCGCGCCAGCCCGGCCGCCAGGGCCAGCAGGAAAAGGAAGGAAAACGAGCGCATAGTGAGCTAGCCAGGGAAAGAGCAGTCCCCGCAAGGTAGAATAACGGGCGCATTCCGGGCGTTGAGCCGCCGCGCCGCGCGAGCAACGCGCCGTCGTATTTTTGTAGGTATACCTACTCTGTAGCTTGTGAAAAAAGCACTCTACCTCATCGGCTCGCCCAACCAAACTACCCAGATGCACCGCGTGGCGCAGCTGCTCGAAGAGGAGTACGAGCCCTACTTCAGCCAGCTCTACTACGATGGCTGGATGCGGGGCTTTTACAAGTGGCTGCTGCGCAATAACATCCTGGACCGGACCATCGTGCAGGGCCAGATAAAGGAGAGGGCCGACCGCTACATTGAGCAGCACCAGCTGCGCCGCGACTTCGAAAACCGCGAGTACGGCCACGACTACGACCTCATCGTGTGCTGCTCCGACATTGTGGTGCCCTGGCCGCTGCTTCAGCGCACCAAGTCGGTGTTCGTGCAGGAGGGCATGACCGACCCCATGCACCTGTGGGCGCGGCTCGTAAAGCGCTTCACCAACTTCCCCATCCTGGCCATCGGCACCTCGCTCAACGGCATGAACAATTGCTGCGACGTGTACTGCGTGGCTTCGCCGGGCTACGCCGAGCATTTTGAGAAAATCGGGGTCGATAAGGACAAGCTCATCGTAACGGGCATCCCGAATTTCGACGACATCGAAAAGCTGCGCAACAACAGCTTCCCGCTGCGCGACTACGTGCTGGTGGCCACCACCGACATGCGCGAAACCTTCCGGCCCGACAACCGCAAGAAATTCATCGAGCACGCCACGCGCATCGCCGCTGGCCGGCCCATGATTTTCAAATTTCACCCCAACGAGGTAATGGAGCGCGCCACGGCCGAAGTGCAGAAATACGCGCCGCCCGGCACGCTCATCTACACCAACGGCAACACCGAGGAGATGATTGCCAACTGCGCGGAGCTCATCACGCAGTACAGCACTGTGGCCTACGTGGGCCTAGCGCTAGGCATCCCGGTGCATTCGTACTTCGATGTGGACGACCTCAAGCGCAAGCTGCCCGTGCAGAACGGCGGCACCAGTGCCCGCCGCATTGCCGACATTTGCCGGCAGTTTGGGCGGTTTCAGGGTACCGGGCCGGAGTTTCTCAAGCAGTACAAGCCTACCGAAATTCCGCAGCTAGCCCCTATGGCTGCTTTGTGAGCTAGTTTGGAACTCTTGAGCCGCTGTAGTTACAGTTTGTACTGATTTTGTTACGTTTTATACTTTAAGCGATGCTCACTCTTATTCAGGCCCGGCGAGGCTCGTCGCGCCTGCCCGACAAAGTCAGCTTGGACCTCTGCGGTCAGCCGCTGCTTGTGCGGCAGGTCGAGCGGGTGCAGCTAGCCAGCCGGGCGGGCCAGGTGGCCGTCATCACCACCACCGACGCGGCCGATGATGCGCTGGCCGACATGTGCCAGCAGCACGGCATCGCCGTGTTTCGGGGCAATGCCTTGGACCTGCTCGACCGCCACTACCAGGCGGCGCTGCACTTTAGGGAGACGGAGGCGGTGGTGAAAATCCCAAGCGACTGCCCGCTCATCGACCCGGCAATTATTGACAAAGTACTGGGTTATTATGACGCCACGCAAGGCCAGTACGACTTCGTGAGCAACCTGCACCCTGCCACCTACCCCGATGGCAACGACGTGGAGATAATGACCTTCGCCGCCCTCGAAACGGCCTGGCGCGAGGCCCGGCGCCCGCTGGAACGCGAACACACCACGCCCTTTTTCTGGGAGAACCCCGAGCGCTTCCGGCTGGCCAACGTGGCCTGGGAAACGGGCCTCGACTACTCCATGTCGCACCGCTTTACCATCGATTACGCGGCGGACTACGATTTTATAAAAGCCGTGTACGAAGCGCTTTACCCCGCCAACCCGGCGTTCAGCCTGGATGATATCCTGACTTTATTAAAACAAAGGCCGGACCTTTACGCCTTAAATGCCGACCTGGCCGGTGTGAACTGGTACCGTAATCACTTGGACGAACTCAAAACCGTGGCCGCGGGCAATACGAAGCAATTATAAACCACCTGTCATGCTGACGAAGGAAGCATCTTATCACGGCTGCCTTCGCCAGAAACTAGTTACCATTCGAGCCCGGCGAGCGTGATAAGATGCTTCGCCGGCTCAGCATGACAAACGCGAAAAAGGCGATATGACTTCCGAAAAAAACCAAGCGCTTTCCGAGCTCGCCCTGCGCGTGCGCGAGCACATCGTTCGCCTCAGTACCGATGGCGGCTGCTTCACCGGTGCCTCGCTGAGCTGCGCCGACCTGCTGGTGTACCTCTACGCCGACTTCCTCAACGTGCACCCGGGCAACCTCACCGACCCCGAGCGCGACTACCTCTTCCTGAGTAAGGGCCACGACGTGCCGGCTCTCTACGGCACCTTCGCCGAGCTGGGCTTCATGCCCAAGGAGCGCCTGAGCAACCACCTGAAGTCGAACGACTCCATCTACTGGCACCCCAACCGTAGCGTACCGGGCGTCGAGTTTCACTCGGGCTCGCTGGGCCACCTGCCGAGCGTGGCGCTAGGTGTGGCCCTGGATGCGCGCCTGCGCGGCCAAAACCAAAAGGTCATCGTCATCACCGGCGACGGTGAGCTGAACGAAGGCACCTGCTGGGAAGCCCTGCTGGTGGCCAGCGCCCACAAGGTGAATAACCTCACCATTGTGGTAGACCGCAACCACTTCCAGGCCAACATCGCCACCGAAGACCTCATCCCGCTGGAGCCGCTGGCCCCCAAGTTCGAGGCGTTTGGCGCGGTAGTAAAGCGCATCGACGGCCACGACTTCGCCGCCCTGGAAGAAGCGTTCACCGCCCTACCTTTCAGCCCGGACAAGCCCTCGGTTATCATCTGCGACACGGTGCGCGGCCGGGGCCTACCCAGCATCGAGCGCCGCGCCGACCGCTGGTTCTGCAACTTCAGCAGCGAAGAAATCACCGACCTGCTCAAAGAGCTGCACAGCCAGGAAGCCACCACGCTCACCAGCGAAACCCTCACCGTCCGCTAAGCCCGGACCGCAGATTTAACGGATTTAACGGATTTCGCGGATACGCTTGCTGCCGCAAGCTGACTACGTGGGCGTTAGCCGTTCTCTGCACAGCAGCCCCACGGCTGCCACCTAGCCAACCACCAAATCTATCTGCCCGCCATCATCCGCGTAGTCAGCTTGCGCAGCAAGCGTATCCGCGAAATCCGTTAAATCCGTTAAATCTGCGGTCATGAATTACGAACAGCTTATCCACGAAACCGCCCTGGCCGACGAGCGCCTGCTGGTGATGACGGCCGAAAACCGCGCCCTTATCCGCAACCTGCCCGGCCCGCTGGGCGCCCGCTTCATCGACACCGGCATCACGGAGCAAACCATGATTGGGGCCGCCGCCGGGCTGGCCCTGCGCGGCCGCGTGCCGGTGGTGCATGCTCTGGCTACCTTTTTGACGCTCAGAGCGTTTGAGTTTATTCGCACCGACGTGGGCATTGCCAACCTGCCGGTGAAAATCAGCGCCTTCGTACCCGGCTTTCTGTCGGATGGCAACGGCCCCACGCACCAGGCTATCGAGGACGTATCGCTGATGCGTGGCATCCCCGGCATGACGGTTTTCGCCCCCGCCGACGAGGCCGACATGCTGGCCATGCTGCCCGCCATCTGGGCCTCGCCCAGCCCCGCCTACCTGCGCGTGAACACCCGGCCGGCCACGTATCAGCACGAGCCCTTCGTGATGGGCAAGGCTGAAATCGTGAGCGAAGGCAAGGACATTACCATCCTCACCTACGGCATGCTCTTCGAGCAAGCGCTCATTGCCAAGGACTTGCTGACCGAAGCCGGCTACTCGGTAGGCCTCGTCAACCTGCGCAGCCTCAAGCCCCTCGATACCGAAGCGGTGCTGAACGTGGTGCGCGGCGGCTCGCTCGTGGTGACGCTGGAAGACCACTTCCAGACCGGCGGCCTCTACTCCATCCTGGCCGAGTTGCTGCTCGAAAACGAACTGACCGCCAAAGTGCTGCCGCTGGCCCTCAAGGAGCGCTGGTACAAGCCCGGCCTGCTGAGCGAAGTACTCGAATACGAAGGCTTTACCGGCCAGCACATCGCCCGCCGCATCGGCGAGCGCCTAGGCGATGGCGTGCACTCGTTCGGCGCCAAGACTAAGGTGGTCGAAAACGAGTTTGCCGAGTAATAGGCGTGCGCAAGACTAAGAGAACGTCATGCTGAGCTTGTCGAAGCCTCTCTACCACGCCGCTAGGCTATTTATCCTAACGATGCGGTAGAGGTGCTTCGACAAGCTCAGCATGACGTTCTACTTTTACTAAAGAATAATTCAGCCTGCTAATCCAGCCTTATGAAATTCCCCAAATCCGACGACCTCTACGCCCGGGCGCAGAAAATCATGACCCCGGTCACCCAAACCCTGGCGAAGGGTCCGGGCCAGTACACCAAAGGCGCCAGCCCCAAGTACGTGAAGCGCGGCAAGGGCTCGCACGTGTGGGACGTCGATGGCAACGAGTACATTGACTACCAGATGGGCATTGGCCCGCTCTCGCTGGGCTATGCTTACCCGCGCGTCGATGAGGCCATCAAGGCGCAGCTGGAAGACGGCATTACCTTCTCGATGATGCACGAGCTGGAAGTAGAGGTAGCCGAGCTGATTCACGAGATTATCCCCAACGCCGAGAGCATCCGCATCTCCAAAACCGGGGCCGACGTGTGCTCGGCGGCCGTGCGCGTGAGCCGCGCCTTCACCGGCCGCAAGGACGTGCTGTGCTGCGGCTACCACGGCTGGCACGACTGGTACATCGGCACCACGAGCCGCGACAAAGGCATCCCGCAGGAAAGCAAGGAGCTGGTCGCCGCGTTTGAGTACAACAACCTCGACTCGTTCAAGGAATTGCTGACCCCGGACGTGGCCTGCGTTATCCTGGAGCCGTTCATCTTCGACGCGCCCAAGGACAACTTCCTGCACGAAGTAGCCCGCCTCTGCAAGGAGAACGGCACGCTCCTCATTTTTGACGAAATGTGGACGGGCTTCCGCATCGCCATCGGCGGCGCGCAGGAGTATTTCGGCATCACGCCCGACCTCGCGGTGTACTCCAAAGCCTGCGCCAACGGGATGCCCATCGCGCTGCTCACCGGCCGCAAGGACGTGCTGCAACTCTTCGAGCAAGACGTATTCTTCTTCACCACCTTTGGGGGTGAGGCGTTGAGCCTGGCGGCTACCATCGCCACCATCAGCGAGATGCGCGAGAAAAACGTGCCCGCGTTCCTGGCTAGCCAGGGCAACAAGCTGAAGGAAGGCTACAACCAAATCGCCGCCGACCTCGGCTTGAGCAGCTACACCAAGTGCTACGGCTATGACTGCCGCAGCATCATCACCTTCGACGCCAGCGCCGGCAACCCGCTGGAGGTGAAAGCCTTCGTGCAGCAGGAGCTATTCAAGCAGGGTATCCTGTGGGGTGGTTTCCACAACATGAGCTTCTCGCATACCGACGAAGACGTGGCCAAAACCCTGGCCGCCTACCGCGCCGTGCTGCCCCTGCTGAAAGAGGCCATCGACAAAGGCGACGTAGCCAGCCGCCTCGAAGGCGAGCCGGTAGAAGCCGTGTTCCGCAAGGTGACCAATGCTGCGCCGGTGAAGGCGAAGTAGGTTTTTGGCTGCTCGTCCTGGTGGGCGTCTCACCCCTAGCCCCTCTCCGAAAAGGAGAGGGGGACTAGTCTTTATATTTTCAAATGGTAGGCTAGCCGGTAAAAACTTATGCAAATCACGAGGCCTAAAATTTTAGGAACACTGAAAATAAATAGGATGATGGCTGGCAATTTGGCCGTTATGAATGATATAAAAAATGCCCCTAATAAGCTGATTGTCACAGTCCATTCATTTGAACACGGAGAAGAGCTTATTGCTAAGCTCAAGGCTGCACGCCCCGGTGATGTAATCACTGTTTGACTAAAAGGCAACGGGTGAAAGGCCCACGTGAACAGTAACCAAATGAATTTCTTCGACTTAACCAACAAAACGGCCATCGTTACGGGGGCCTGCGGCCTCATTGGCCAGAAGCATTGCGAGGCGCTGGCGCTGGCTGGGGCCAACGTGGTCGTGGCCGACCTTCACCTCGATAAGGCCCGCGAGGTAGCCGCTGGCCTGCCCGGCGCGGTGCACCTGCCGCTGGCCGTGGATGTGACCTCGCCCGAGTCGCTGGCCTCCGCGCGCGATACCATCATCGAGCACTTCGGCCACATCGACGTGTTGGTGAACAATGCCGCCATCAACGACATGTTTGAGAACCCGGCGCTGGCCGCCGACCTCAGCAAGTTTGAGAATTTCCCGCTGGCTACCTTCCAGAAAGTGCTGGAAGTGAACGTGACCGGCATCTTCCTAGCGGCGCAGGTTTTTGGTACGCCGATGGCCGAGCAGGGGAGTGGCTCCATCATCAACGTGGCGAGCACCTACGGCATCGTGGGGCCAGACCAGAGCATCTACCGCAACGAGGCGGGCGAGCAAACATTCTACAAGTCCCCGTCTTACCCCATGACGAAGGGCGCGGTGGTGAACTTCACCCGCTACCTGGCCGCCTACTGGGGTGCCAAGGGCGTGCGCGTGAACACCCTCTCGCCCGGCGGCGTGGAAAACAGCCAGGATGCCTTCTTCGTGAAGCAGTACAGCGCTAAAACGCCGCTGGGCCGCATGGCCCTGCCCACCGACTACCAAGGCGCGGTGGTATTCCTGGCGTCCGACGCCTCGGCCTACATGACGGGTGCAAACCTGGTCGTAGATGGCGGATGGACAGCCATTTAACGCCCTTGTAAAAATTAGATAACCTGCGCTACCGGCAGTTTTGTAGTAATTTCGGAAAACATATCACCAAGCCCATTTATGAAGCACGCTGACCTGGTTGCCAAAGCCCGCCGTATCAAGCTCGTTCTCACCGATTGCGACGGCGTGCTCACCGACGGCGGCGTGTACTACGGCGAAACGGGCGAGGTGTTCAAGCGCTTCAACATCCGCGACGGCATGGGCGTGGAGCGCCTGCGCGCCGTGGGCGTAGAAACGGGTATCGTCACCGGCGAGCGCTCGCCCTCGGTGCAGCACCGCGCCGCCAAGCTCAAAATCACCGAGTTGCACCTGGGCATCAAGGATAAGGCACCGCTGCTGGACGAAATCATGGCCCGCACTGGCCTCACGGCCGAGCAGGTCGCCTTCATCGGCGACGATACCAACGACGTGGCCATTCTGGGCCTAGTGGGGCTGGCCGCCTGCCCCGGCGACGCCACCGTTTTTGCCCGCGAGGCGGCCGACTACCGCTGCGAGGCCTTCGGCGGCCAGGGCGCTTTTCGGGAGCTAGCCGAACTGATTATCAGCTGTCAGGGCGGCGAGCCGCTGCCCAACCGCGGCTCGGAATAGCTGCGCCATAAAATAAAATCAGGTTGGCTGCGTCAACGGGCGGCGGGGTAGCAAAACCGCTGGCCTGCGTTGCTGTTAGGTTTCTTTTTGTTCTTTTTCGGCTCTTATTTTTTCGCCCACCACCTCTTTTGTTATGTCCGTAGTTCAAATCAAGAAGAACCGCGCCATTGGCCCCGGCCAGCCGTGCTACATCATTGCCGAAATCGGCATCAACCACAACGGCTCGCTCGACCTGGCTAAGCAGCTCATCGACGCAGCCGTGGCCGCTGGCGCCGACGCGGTGAAATTCCAGAAGCGCACGCCCGAGCTGTGCGTGCCCAAGGACCAGTGGGAGAAAATGCGCGATACCCCCTGGGGCCGCATGAGCTACATCGACTACAAGCGCAAAACCGAGTTTGGCCTCGAAGAGTACACCGCCATCGACGACTACTGCAAGGCCCGCGGCATCGACTGGTTTGCCTCGTGCTGGGATGAGCCGTCCGTCGATTTCATGGAGCAATTCCAGCCCGTGCTCTACAAAATGGCCAGCGCCTCGCTCACCGATAAGCCCCTGCTCGACCGCGTGCGCGCCACCGGCCGCCCCATGATGCTGAGCACCGGCATGAGCACCCAGCAGGAAATCACCGACGCCGTAGCCTACGTGGGCCTCGACAACCTGATGATTGCTCACAGCACGTCGGCCTACCCTTGCCCGCCGGCCGAGCTAAACCTGCGCATGATTCAAACCCTGCAAGCGCAGTTCCCCGGCACGCCCATCGGCTACTCGGGCCACGAAACCGGCCTGAGCACTACCGTAACGGCCGTAGCTTTGGGCGCCACCTTCGTGGAGCGCCACTTCACCCTCGACCGCGCCATGTGGGGCTCCGACCACGCTGCTAGCGTGGAGCCCGGTGGCCTGGCCAAAATGGTGCGCGACATCCGCGACACCGAAGCCGGCCTCGGCGACGGCGTGAAAGTGGTGTACGAAAGCGAAAAAGAGCCCCTGCGCCGCCTGCGCCGCGAGGTAACGGCCGCTTAGTAAGCCAGCCAATTTACTTTGTCAGAACGTCATGCTGAGCTTGCCGAAGCATCTCGCTCGCGCCGCCAGGGTCCCCACCCCAACGATGCGAGCAAGATGCTTCGGCAAGCTCAGCATGACGTTCTTATTTATAGACGGCCTTCTTTTTACTGCACTGGTTAGCCGCCCGTGGGCGAACATTAAGCCGCGTCGGGCAGTTAGGGGCAGAGATACTTAGTAGTTCATCCGCTATGCTAGAGACGATAAGCAAGTTTTATCACAGCCTCAACGCTGTGGGTCAAACCACCCTGATAACCACGCCCATCCTGCTACTGGCAGTGGTGGTGCTGCTGGTGCTGGAGCGGAAGTTTCCGTACCGCAAGGGCCTGCCGTTCTTCCGTGAAGGGCTGTTTGTAGACCTGTTCTGGTATACGCTGGTGCAGAGCTACTTCTTGCAAATTCTGATTTTTGGGTTTATCATCGCGCCACTGGCCGCGCACTTTGGGGCGCGGTTTCACTTGGTGAGCAGCTGGCCGGTGGTGGCGCAGGTGGGCTTTTTCGTCATCACGCACGACTTCTACATCTACTGGTTTCACCGCTTTCAGCACAATAGCGCGTTCTTTTGGCGTACCCACGAGGCACACCACTCGGGCAAGCAGGTAGACTGGCTGGCCGGCTCGCGCTCGCACATCGTCGAGATTATCATCAACCAGACCATCGAGTTTGCGCCCATCATCCTGCTCGGGGCCAACCCCATCGTAGTGCCCATCAAGGCGCTGATTGACGCCGTGTGGGGTATGTACATTCACGCCAACATCGACGTGAAATCGGGTAAGCTGCAATACGTTATCAACGGCCCCGAAATGCACCTCTGGCACCATGCCGACCACGAGGAAGTGTACTACGCCAACTTCTCGACCAAATTCGCGGTCTGGGACTGGCTGTTCGGTACCGCCTTTTTGCCCCAAAACCGCAAGCCTGAGCGCTGGGGCCTGCCCTACGCGTTCCCCAAGGACTACTTTTCGCAGCACGCCTTTTCGGTAGTGCGCTTCGATGAGAAGGCCTTGGCCGAGCGCTCGGCCACCTTCCGGGCCTACCACGGCGTACGATGGCGCGTGCTGGGCTGGCTAGGCGAGCGCGTGCCCGCCGCCAAGGTGCTGCAAGGCTGGGAAGTGCTCGAAGAAAACCACGAAACCGTGCCCGCCCCCCGCCCCGGCGGCAACCCCACCAGCAACGAACCCGCCGCGCCCGCCGTTGCTACCGAATCTCCCCGCCCTGTTGCCTCCGCCACGTCTTGACACTAAGCTTTAATCCCGCCTGGCTCTACCTGTTTCTGGCTTCCATCATGGAAGTGTGCTGGAACTACAGCCTCAAATACACGAGCGTAGCCAAAATCAAGGCCATCGACTGGTCGGCTTTCTTTACGAATTCTACGGGTGTCATGACCCTGCTGCCGGCCATCGGCTACGTAGGATTTGGGGTGGCCAACGTGTTTTTCTTCTCGAAGGCGCTCAACGTCATTCCGGCCTCCACGGCCTTCGCCATCTGGATGGGCATTGCCCTGGTCGGCATCAAAATCGTGGATACGCTGGTGCTCAAGGAAGCTTTTCAGTGGGCCCACGTTTTCTACATCGGCTGCATTCTGGTAGGGATTATTGGTCTGAAACGGACGAGCTAATCGCACGTAGCTCACGTATATTGCCGGCTTATTATCGGCCAGCCCCATGCAAAGAGAAGTAGCGAATGCGTTCGGTAAGGTATTCCTGACGATGACCTACGAGCCCCAAAACGACCTGACGTTCAACGTGTGGCAGGGCTACCTCACGCTCGAAAGCATCATGAACGGCTCGAACGTCGGCATCGACTTCCTGGCCCAGACCCGCTGCCCCTACCTGCTCAACGACAACACCCATGTGAGTGGCCCCTGGGACCACGCCGTGGCCTGGATAGCCCAGGACTGGACGCCTCGCGCCATTGCGCTGGGCCTGCGCTACTTCGCCCACGTAGTCAGCCCCGTATCGTTCGCCGCCCTCTCAGCCGAGGCGCTGGTATCGAGCGTGGGTGACAAGTTTGAACTGCGCATCTTTGGCGATATCGATGCGGCCCGGCAGTGGCTGCGCACCTGCCAGCAGACCAACCGGCCGCGCAAGGTGTAGCCTCTTAGCTAAGGCGTAATGCTGCCGAATGCGGTAGCTAAAGTTTGCCCGTGCGGGCGACCTCGGCCGTAACTTGGCTGCATGCAAAAAACGCTTGCGGGGCTGTGGCTAGTACTCCTCACCAGTGGCGCGGCCGCCGCCCAAAGCCTGCCCATTCTCAGCCAAAACCCGCCCCACTTGCGCTGGCAGGAAATCCGCAGCCCGCATTTCCGGGTGCTGTACCCGGCGGGGCTCGACACGGCCGCCCAGCGCACGGCCAGCCGGCTGGAAGCCGTGCACGGCCCCGAGGGCGCCACGCTGGGCGTGCAGGCCAAGCCCATTGCGGTGGTGATGCAAAACCAAACGACCGTGAGCAACGGCTTCGTAACGTTTTTGCCGCGCCACGCCGAGTTTTTCACCACCCCCGACCAAGGCCAGGGGCTGGGCACCGTGGACTGGCTCGATGGGCTGGTGGTGCACGAGTTTCGGCACATCAACCAATTCGACAAGGCGCGGCAGGGCTTCGGGCGGGTGGTGGTGCCGCTGCTGGGCGAGGGCGGGCTGGGCGTGGCGGCCGTGGGCGTACCACAGTGGTTTTTTGAGGGCGATGCGGTTGGTACCGAAACGGCCTTCACGCGTAGTGGGCGCGGGCGCATCCCGTATTTCGGCCTGGGCCTGCGGGCCAATTTGCTGGATGGCCGCCACTACAACTACCAAAAGGCCGTCAACGGCTCGCTGTGCGACTACGTGCCCGACTGGTACGTGCTGGGCTACTATCTAACCTCTTCGGCCAAAGCCCACTACGGGGCCGACGTGTGGAGCCGGGTGCTGGACGAATACTACAGTTTTCCGTTCTACCCGTTCTCGTTTTCGCGCAGCCTGCGCCGCACCACCGGCCTGCGCGTGGAAGACCTCTACGCCCGCACCATGCGCGAGCTGGACTCGACCTGGCGCGCCGAGCAGGCCGCCCGCCCCGCCCCCACGCCGGTGCGCGAGCTGGCGGGCCAGGCCGTTACGCCGGTTTTTACCCAGTACCAATACCCGCAGTACGTCAACGACAGCACGGTGCTGGCTCTGAAAAGCGGCCTCGGCGACATCGCGCAGCTGGTGCTGCTGGGCCGCCACGGCCGCGAGCGCCGGGTGTTCATCCTGGGCCAGCAGAATATCCCCGAAATGCTGTCGGTAGGCGGCGGCAAGGCAGTGTGGCCCGAATTCAGGCAAAATCCGCGCTGGGGCCAGCGGGTGTATTCCGAGCTAAAAGTGCTGGACTTGAAAACCGGCCGACTCACGCGGCTGGGGCGGGGCCAGCGCTACTCCGCCGCCGCACTCTCGGCCGATGGGGCGCGCATCGTGGCCGTGCGCACCGATGAGGCGTACCACCACGCGCTCGTCATCCTCGATGCAGCTACCGGCGCCATCATCCGCACGCTGCCCAACCCCAAGAACGACCTGTACCAACAGGCGCGTTTCTCGCCCACTGGCCAGGCCATTGTGACGGTAGCCTTGAGTGCCGCTGGCAAAACCTTGCAGCTCATCGAGCCTACTAGCGGGCTGGAGGTGAACATGCTGCCGGTGGCTAACATCAATCTGGCTAATCCGCAGCTGTGGGGCGAGTACGTGCTCTACAATTCGCCGCAGTCGGGTGTGGATGCCCTCTACGCCGTCAACTACCGCACGCACCAGACCTACCAGGTGGCGAGCCGGCCCACCGGCGCGTACCACGTCGCCGTGGCCCCCGATGGCCGCCACCTGGCCCTGCACGACTACCGCGCCACCGGTGCCCGCGTGGTCGAGATGCCCCTCGACCCGGCCACCTGGACGGCGCTACCCAGCGCCACGCCCCCGCAGGTACCCGCGCCCTACGTAGCCGCGCTGGCCGCCGGCGAGCCCGGCGCGGCGCGCATCACGCAGCTACTGGCCTCGCCCGACTCGGCGGGGCCGCGCTACGGCGTGCGGCGCTACCGGCCGCTGGCCCACGCGTTTCGGGTTTTTAGCTACGGGGTGGTGCAGAGCCCGGCCGGCGATGCGGTGAGCGTGGGCGTGCGCTCGCAGGATTTTTTGAGTACGACCCAGCTTTTTGCCGGCCTCAGCTACGACCAGACCGAGCGCACCGTGGCCGCCACCGGCGCGCTCAGCTACCAGGGCCGCTACCCGGTACTCGACGTGGAAGCCACCTACGGCGGCCGCAATGCCGCCCGCTACGTAGACCGCGCCGAGCCCCTCGACAGCCTGCGCCGCGACCAGTGGCAGTACGCCCGCCTGCTGGCTGGCGTGCGCGTGCCGCTCGTGCTCACACGTTCCAAGTACTTGCAGGCGCTCACCGTGGGCGCCTACTACCTGCACGAGCGCGTGTATGGCTACGACCTGCCGGTGCGCAACCGCTCCGAAGTAGGCCCCACCGCGCCGCTGCACGCCGTGCAAACATCGCTGGCCTACGCCAGCCAGCTCAAGCAGAGTGCCCGCGACGTAGCCCCGCGCGGCGGTGCTACGCTGCTGGCCACCTACCGTACCACGCCCTTTAATACCCGTTTGCAAGCCAGCCAGGTGGGCGTGCAGGCGGCTCTGTACGCGCCGGGGCTGGCCAAGCACCACGCGCTGCGCCTGCGCGGCGGCTTCCAGTATCAGCAGCAGAATCAGTATAGTTTCTCGTCGGCCATCTCCTTCCCGCGGGCCGAAACGAGCTATATCAGCTTCGACCGGCTGGCCGTGGGCAGCGCTGATTACTACCTGCCGCTGGCCTTCGTGCATTGGTCGGTGGGGCGCGTGCTGTACGTGCAGCGCCTACGTGCCACCGTCTTCTCCGACGTGGCCCAGGGCAGCAGCCTAGTGGGGCTGCGCACGGCGGGCGGCGGGGTGGTATCCACCCGGGCCATTGTCAATTATCAGAACTACGGGGCTGATTTCATGGCTTTGTTCAACGTCTTTCACCTGCGCACACCCGTGGAAGCAGGCGTGCGGGTAGCCTATAGCAGCTACCTGCAAGGTTTCGTGGTGCAGCCGCTGGCCCTCAATGTGCGGCTGTGAGCAACGTGGCGCACTATTACTACTGGTTAGCCACTCTATCCTGGTCGGCCAGGGTAAACTGCGTGAGATAGGCGGTTTCTTCAGCCACGTCGGCGCGCGCCAAGCCGGATTCGCGGATGAGCAATACGCTGGCGTAGAGTAATAGCAGCGCGCCTATTACGCTCAGCGCCGCGATTACCCAAGCCCGCGAAAAATCGGCCAGCTCAAATACCCCGATGGTGAGGATGCTGCCGATGAAAATGCTCAGCGTGAAGTGCAAGCAGTTCATCACCCGCTGTAGCAGCCGCGCCCGCCGGATGGCGAACCGCAGTTGCTGCGTGAGGTGGCCGTGCTCGGCGGGGTCGGGCGTGGCGGTGAGGGCCTGCTGCTGGTTTTGGCGCAGCAGCTGGGCCACCTCGCGCTGCCGGTCGAGGCTGCGGCTCAGGCGCTGCGAGGTGGTGAGAATGAGTGAACTGCACGCCGACACCAGGATGGCCGGCGTAAACATGGCCGACAGGATGGCGAGCGTGCCCGAAAGATTAGCCATGCGGGGGCAGCGTCAGACTAACGGCTTGACTTCCAGTTCCCGCTCCTTCAGCGGGGCCTTGGGCTTGCCGATGATGTAGCGCATGCCCTTGTCCTGGGTGATGTAGTTCCAGGCCCAGGCCAAAAACACCGAGAGGCGGTTGCGGAAGCTCACCAGCGCCATGATGTGCACGAAGCTCCAGCCCAGCCAGCCCAGCCAGCCGGTGATGTGGTACTGCTTGCCGAAGAGCATGATGTCGCCCACGGCGCGGTGCCGGCCGATG
>Ga0268353_100098_pt1 | contig 14912 bp, 8 predicted proteins | sample G5R2_NF_18SEP201_FD_190168 | JGI IMG/M metagenome (GOLD analysis project Ga0268353, IMG submission 190168) | Phyllosphere microbial comminities from switchgrass, GLBRC, Michigan, United States - G5R2_NF_18SEP2017_LD1 | ecosystem: Host-associated > Plants > Phyllosphere > Phylloplane/Leaf | place... | reverse complement strand
TGAGCTACTGTCGTTAGGGCTGGCGACTGCCGTGGAGCTGCGCGACGGCGGGCACAGCAAGGGCCGGGCCGTGGCTATCGTGGCGGGTACCTCCCTCATGCTGCTCCTCGGGGCTGGTATCGGTACTACTGTGCTGCGCGGGGCCACCGGCAACCTGCTGGAAATAGTGCTTTCCTTCGGCTTAGCCGCCCTCTTATTTCTGGTCACCGAGGAATTGCTGACCGAAGCTCACGAAGAAGCAGAAACTCCCTTATTGACACTTGCCTTCTTTGTAGGATTTCTTCTATTCCTACTTTTAGGTATGGTTAGCGGTTAGCGGGTAGCGGGTAGCGGGTAGCGGGTAGTGGGTAGCGAAAGGAGTTACTGTAAGGTGTTATAACGTTTATTAAACGGAGGACTGTTTAATGTTATGCCCTAGCCAGAGGGGGGCTCAACAATGCACGCCTTTCGGAGCCACTCAGTAGCTACTTGAACTAGGAGATGTTAACAGTCGCGTAACCAGAGCACGGTTGCGGCTAGTTGAATGAAGGCCAGAAAATGGGCCTCCAGCTTATCGTAGCGAGTCGCCACCCGGCGAAACTGCTTGAGACAGCTGAACAGCCGTTCTACGGAGTGGCGTTGGGCGTAGCGGACCGCGTCGTAGGTACGCGGGGCCCGGCGTTTGCGTCGGGGCGGAATGACCGCGCAGGTGCCGCGGGCAGCGAGAGCAGCTACGAGCGGGTCGGAATCGTAGCCGCGGTCGGCTACCAGATAGGCGGGGGCCAGTCCCTCAAGCAGGGGCAAGGCCTGGGGCGCATCGTGACGCTGGCCGGCGCTCAGCCCCAGGCGCAATGGCCGGCCCCGGGCGTCGGCCACGGCGTGCAGCTTGGTGGTCAAGCCCCCGCGACTGCGGCCGAGGGCTTGCGGCCCGTTTTTTTGCGCGCCCCTGAGGCGTGCTGGTGCGCGCGTACGGTGGTCGAGTCAATCAGCAGCGTGTGCAGGGCATCGTCTTGTTGCACGGCCGCCAGCACCCGGGCCCACACACCCGAAGCCGTCCAGCGCTGGAAACACGTATACGTCGTGTGCCAGTTGCCCCACTTGGCACGCAACGGCTGCCGTTACGTACCAGCCACAGCACGGCCTCCACAAACCGGCGGTTGTCCTAACCCCGGCCGCCTTTGGTTCCTGCCCGACCCGGCAGCAGCGGCGAAAGCCGCGCCCACTGCGCGTCTGTCAACAAATAGTCCATGTCCAGACATAATACATACTGTTAACACTTCACTGGTTTACGCGCGTCCATTTCCACCCGACCATCTTATTGCTTCCCTAACCGCCGCTTACCCCCGAAAACGGTAGCGCTAGGTATATAGCAGTGAACTGGGTAGTGCCAGACGGCTGCGCCAGTACGCGTGCTGGGCGTAGCGGGCCTCACTGGCGTAGAAGTAGGTGCGCGCTCGCTGATTGGCCAAAAACACTTGGTCTACCTGCTTCTGATAGTTGAGTAAGGAGGCGGGCTGCTGCGTAGGTTGGGCCAGGCATTGGTCTAGGGCACGCCCGGCTTGCAGGCCGCTGTAGAGCGCAAAGAACAGCCCTTGAGCCGCCAGTGGGTCAAAAGCCAGGGCCGCGTCGCCCACGCACAACAGGCCGGGCGCTGCCGCCTGCCGGGCGCGGGCAATGCCAGCCTCTACGGCGTACACCCGGGGCAGGGTGGCCAGGGGCAGGGGCTGTGGCAGCAGCGCCGCAGCGTTAAAATCGGCCAGAAAGCTGGCTGGGTTCCGCACCAGTGCCGCCACCGTAGCGGGCTCGCTGTGAAAGCAGATAACGCGCTGGCCAGCTGGCAGCCGGGCCGTATACCACCAGCCACCCGGCACTGACCGAATACGGGTGGCCGCATCGTGGTCGTGGGGGCCGGCGGCCACCCAGGCTACGGCCGCCAGTTGGTCGTCTAGCCGTAGCCGGCCGCCTTGCAGCCGGCGGCTCACGAAGGCGGCGCGGCCGGTAGCGTCCACGAGCCAGGAGGTCGACAAATCAGGTAGTTGGGAGTCAGGTTGCCCGTCGGCCCCAGCCCCGTCTAGGCGTAGGTAGTGGCCAGTAGCATTGGCCGCCAACTGGCGCAGGCGGGCCGGATAGATAGGTACTCCTACTGCGCGGGCCCGCACCCGCAGGGCCGCATCAAACGCTGCCCGGTTTAGGTGCCAGCCGCCGCCCTCGGGGTTACGCAGGGCGTCCTGGTAGGTCCACTGGTCGCTGCCCCAGGCCGAAGCATTGGCCTGGCAGGGGTGGTAATCGGCGGCGGAAAGCAGGTCGGGCAGGCCAGCAATACCTAGCTGGGGCAGCAGGCGGACCACTGCTCCCGGCAGCGACTCGCCCACCCGGGGGCGGGCGGCCGCCGCCGGTGGGGCATCATCGACCAGGCACACGTGCCGGCCCGCCCGCTGCAGGGCTAGGGCCGCCGCGCAGCCAGCCGGCCCGGCTCCCACCACTACGGCCTCGTACCGGATGGCGGCGCTCAATTGCCCTGGCGCAGGATGGTGGCAAACTCATTGCGCTGCTCGCGGCTGGTCCAGCCGGCTTCGGCCAGCAGCCGGTCATAGAAGCCCAGCTGGCTAAAGGACTTGCGGAATAGCTTGCTGTCCTCGGCCAGCTCGGCTTGCTTCACCGGGGTGAGGTTTTCCACGTACAGGTACTCGGGCAGCCAGTCGAGGTCGGCGGGCCGGGGCAGGGCTTCGAGCACGCCCATCTCGCTGAAGTGGGCAATCATATACAGCATTTGCTCGGGGGCGGGCAGCTGGGAAGGCAGCTGCCGGAGCCAGCCGGGGCGCGACTGAAAGGCCGCGATGCGGATTTCCAGCGGCTGCGCCTGGTCGCAGAGCGTTTCGTAGTCCATCTGGGTGAGCACCTGGTTGGGCACGCGGGCGGGCCAGAAGGTGGGCAGATAGGGGTCGTACTCGAACTCGTAGCCCGAGCGGCAGTAGGCCGTGTCACCTTGCCAGGGCAGGGCCATCCAGCGGCTGAGGCTGCCCGGGCTCTGGCCGTAGAGTGGCCCGTTGACGGCCCGCACCTTGTCGGCGGTGAGGGTGGTGCCATAGGCCGGGTCGGTCAGGCCCTCCTCGCAGGGGCGAATGCGATAAGGCGCGCGGTACATGGAAGCGTGGCGCATGGGCCAAGTCAGCTCGGCGCCGGGGTGGAAGGCGTCGGCCAGGCAGAAGTGCATAGCGGCGCGGTCCAGCATCTCGGGCTGGCGTTGTAGCTGCACTTCTTCCAGCTTTTCGGGCGGCCGCCGCTGGGGGTCGTAGTCGTTGGTGAATAGGCCGTTCACCCAATTTTTCAGGATGTAGTCGTACACCGGCGGCAGCTGCAGGTAGGTAGCGGCGGCCGGCGGCTGCGAGGGGTCGGGGTTGGTGTAGCCGAAGGCGTCGCCGTAGCTCGACGGCCAGGCCGCCACCTCGGCATTGGCCTCATTGGTGGCCCGGAAGCTGTTGTAGATGCTGCGGCGCAGCTCGGCGTACGGGTCAGGATAGTAGCTGGTGTCGAGCGGCACGAAGGCCAGCTTACGCAGCAGCTCGGGGTCCTCGAAGTTGAACGGGGCCCCGGCCCCAAAGGTAGCCAAAAAGCCCTTATTGACCCACTGCAGGCCACTCAGCCGTTGCAGGATGGGCAGCACGTGCTCGGTGAAGGACAGTTGCTGGGGCACGGGCAGCATGCCGGCCTGCATGTACACGCCGCGCAGCAAGTCATCCAGGGTGCGCCAGCCCACCAGGTCGGGGGCAAAGTTGGGCGGGGCCGTGGCTACCCAGGCCGCATCGGCGTCGAAGACGTGGTTGCCCAGCGTCACGCGGGCGTGCACCGGGCCGTCGGCAATGTCGTCGTACCAGCCGTCCGCGTTGTTGAAGCTGTCAGGCTTGAGGGGGTCGAAGATGGGCCGGCCCGCTGGGCTGGCCGATACGCCGAAGCCCGCCAGCACCAGCAGCCGGCCCTGGCTGTCGGTGCGCAGCTCGCCCAGGGTCACGGGCGTGCCCTGAAAGCTGCCGCTCAGTACGTAGCTGTCGTCGGCCATGCTCAGGCCCATGATGGTTTTCTTGCCGGGGTCGATGACCAGAGCGGCGCGGTCGGCCCCAGTCACGTCGGCATTGCGCAGCGGTACGGTAAGGGTAGTCGTGGCCGGAATGTCCATTGCCGCGTTAAACTGATACCAGGCGGCCTTCTTGTTGGCCAGGTGCACCGACCATTGGATGCTGGCCGCGCCCGCCTGCTGAATCTCGGCCACCACGTGGCCGAACTTGTCGTAGCCATACACCCGGAAGCGCGCCGCCTGCCGTTTGAGCGCCCCGCCCTCGTCGCGCGTGGTGCCAAAGTCGGTGCGGGTGGGCGTCATCACTTCCGGCCCCACGTAGTACTCCTTCGGGCTGTTGCCCACGCGGGCAATGCCGATGCCCGGGTGAATGCGCACGTGGGTGATGCGCGCCATTTGCTCCTCGGTGAGAGCCTGGGGGGCGGGCTCGGCGGGCTGCTGGTGCGGAAACGGGCACACCGGGTTTTGTACTGCGGGCTCGCCCGGCGCGGTGGGCTCGCTCACCGGCTGGCTGTTCTCGGCGCGGCGGTAGTCGGCACTAGTCTGATACACCTGCACGCGGGCCTCGGCGATACTGCCCACCGGCTGGTTGGCCAGCGGCACCCGCCCGATGTTGAAGGCCAGCCAGTCGCCGTACACCTGCTGCTCGGGCGCGGTGATGTCTTGCTGAAGGAAAGAAAGGGTAGCCACCTTTATCGGTACGGCCAGTTTCTCGTCCCAGGTCACGGTAGCCCGGTCGAGCGGAAAATGCTCCTCCATGTAGGCCTCGCCCAAGCTAGGGTCGTCGGGCCGCTTCTGGATGTATAGGTCGAGCGTAGCCGGCCCCAAGGCCATGCGCCCGGCCAGGTCCTTGCCCAGGAAGTTGGGGTCGTTGGTATCGACCTGCTCGGCAAAGGTGGAGTTGCCCGGCCGCAGCATGTACTTGCAGTACTGCCCCTCCCCTAGCCGGAACGGCACCACGCTCCAGAGCTGGGTTTCCAGCACCGAGCGGATGGGCTTGGCCATGTCGTTGAGCAGCTGAGTAGTGTGGGGGGCGTGCTGCTGTATCCAGTCGGCGTCCCAGCCTTCCAGGGCGGCTTTGGTAAACTCGCACATGTCGCGGGCCGTATCCACGAAGAAGAACGGCACGTTTTGCAACAAGAAGTCGGCCGTGCCGGCCCCGTCGTCCGACACGTACTTCTCGCCCGGCACCTCGAATACCTTGATGCCGAGGCCAATGGTACTCATCCAGTCGGGCCTTCCATCGGCCAAATCCGATGAGTAGCGCACATACACCGGGCGCGGGCCCGTCGTGGCAAATACCCCCTGCCGCAGTTCCTGCGGGATGGCGTCGAGCACGGTGAACTCGCCCCGCATGATGCCGTGGGTGCGCAAGAATACCGGCCGCCGCACCGGGCACTGGCCCGCCCGCACCCGATTTTGCTGCACCAAGTCGCAGAACATGTGCCGCAAACACGCAATGGGGTCGTCGCAGGAGCAGGTTTTTTCGACTTGCTTACCTTGTTGCAGGAGGCTTTTCATGGAGTAGTGGAGGAGAGCGGCCAGTGCGGCACAAGCAGGGCGATGGACAGGCCGGGTGGAAGAATACTACGCGTAAAGCCTTACGAGCTAGCGTAGTGCAGAGTAGGTAGTAAAAAATATGAACACCAAACTGTTGGCAGATAAGCCCACTGCGCTCACACCACAAAGCAACCGACTGAGCACCTTATTTTAGCCCGTAAAACTACGTGTTTTGCCTATCCAGGTATTCTTATGTGATTCTAAAAACTACTCAGCGTGGCGCCAACCTAGTCCCAACCCAACTATGGACCAGATTGGCTTAGCTACCAAACCAACTCCACATAAACTCAGGGAGACTGGCTCTTCTGTGCTATAGGAAACCAGCCGCGTGTTACCATTAGGCAATAGTCCCTGCCAAGGGCTAATTCATCTGATGTCGCAAAATGAAGGGGGTAGCCACTTACTAGCTTTCCTAGTCCGAGTGCGCAACACGCCCGGCCGGGGCCGGCATACGACCAACGCGCAGCGCGGAGTCTCACTGACCAAATCTTCGGGCAGCGCTTAGTGCATGTCCCGGCCCACGATTTAAGGCGAGCAGCAGTCCGGCCCAACGCCTAGCCAGAGCCCATCCCACTCTGGCGCGATAAGTACGTAGTATTGCATACCCCGACTCGGTCGGGGGCCGTGGGAGCGGCTGACTAAGCAAGTGATTCAGCGCACGCCCATAGGCTCAAGTCGATGGTACGCGGCACAAACCAGTGGGATTCCCGGGCACGCAGCCCGCGGGCGCCGTAGCGCTGGCTGTAGCGAATAAATTCCACCCCACCGACCTTAACTACGAGCTGTCTTATCGCTGGCTAAACACGAATTTTTTGTTCTATTCATATCGTTTGTTGGGCGATGTGCTTAACGTAGCTGGAAGGAATATACGTCCTGTCCCTGGCCGCCTCGCTCAAACCAACTCCACTTAAACTGATTTACTCAGGAGCCACTTGTAATAAGCGTATGCTCCCCTACCCTACCCAGTACGCGTAGCATTATAGACCCAGCACGCTCATTGTCTAGACTATTGATTGATTTGCCGCCAGCAGACGCTACTGACCTGAGGTACTCGTTTTTGAGGTTTCGGTCAGACCAAGTTCTTGATAAGCACTGTTTAGCTACCTTATCCTTTTTCAGGATTAGGACACTTTCTCCTCAGTTAACATTTATCGGCAATAAATACGCGGTGGCTGTTCCGCTGCTCACAGCGCTGCCAAAGGCCCGGTAAACCAAGCACTCCATCAGGCTATCAACTGATTCTTCCCTTCCCCGCCGTCTTGCTCTCTCTACGGCATGGAGCCTCCCTAGCTCTTAGATGCTACCCTAGCAAAGTAAAATCAACTTGTATTTTCGTGTTGCAGTTATTTCAGTATTGCTAATATTTTCGTGTTGCTGGTATTTTTACATTGCTGATGTTTTCGTGTTGTTCTAATTTTTATATTATTCGTATTGCAGTATTTTTCATGAAGCAAAAATTGCTTTTCTGTTGAAAAAGGCGGAAAATATCGCTTCGCATATTGCAGTGTTGCAACGGAACAGAAATTAGTTGTTATAATAGATAACTTATTGTTTTTCATAAACTACTTGATAATAATTTGCTGTAAATACGTATTGCATAGCGGTCTTTAGGGTCATTCTTTATTTGTTTTTGGTCTTCGTATTGCAGTATGGCAAATATTGCCGTATTGGTCGTGTTTTAGTGTTGCACGTGCTTCTGTATTGCAGTGTGTATGGTATGTTTATATTGGGTGTATTTCTCACATTGTGATGTTGCCAGTATTTTTGTATTGGCTGTACTTCCGTATTGCAGTGTTGCCCGCCGGTGGTATATTTGCAAAGAATCTAGCTTACCCACGCATGCACATCTTAACATTTGCCAACAACAAGGGAGGGGTCGGCAAGACGACTTCCGCGCTGTCGGTTGCCCACCGCTTAGCCGAGTTGGGCAGCCGCGTGCTCTTCATTGATGCCGACCCGCAGGCTAATGCCAGCACTGCCTCGGGGCTGCCGGCTGAGCACCCGCACCTGGGCCTAGCCCTCACGGAAGGGGAGGGAGTGCCCACGCTGGCTGCGCTCTGCTACCCGCTCAGCCCAGGGCTGAGTATGGTGAGGTCGGCTCGCATCATGGCCCAGCAGGAAAAGGGTTTCGGCAACGCGCCCGATTACCAGTTCTTTTTCCGCCACCAACTCGAAGAAGTGCAGTCTCGCTTCGACTATGCCATCATTGATACTGCCCCAAACCTGGGGCCACTCACCGTATCGGCCCTGGTGGCCAGCGAAGCGGTGTTTATTCCGCTCCAACCCAACTTATTTGGCAGCGAAGGAATGACAGCGCTCATTGAGATGGTGGCCCGTCTCAAGCGCAACTTTAATCCGCAGCTACGGGTTGGCGGCATTTTTTTCACCAAATACTCGCCTACTTACCGCAAGGCACTGCACCACCAGTACGCCCGCGACCTCCAGGCTGACCCGGCCCTGACCGCGCTCATTATGCGGCAAACCATCCGGGAAAACGTTTCGCTGGACGAAGCCCAGAGCATGCAGCGGCCCATCTACGACTGGGCACCTAATTCCAATGGCGCCGCTGACTACCGTGGCCTCACCGACGAAATTCTCACCCGCATTTCCTGATTTTTATGGGCAAGCCCTCAATGACTGGCACGCGCCCTAGGGTGGCCGCCAGTGCCGATGACCTGATATACGGCGTGGAGCCTAGTCCTAGTGCAGAACCGGCCCCCTCCCCGGTGGCGGCTGCCATCCCGGTCGAGCCAGCGCCCGCCGCTCCCCAGGAAGTAAGCCGGGTGGTTTTCACCAATCAACTCAAGCCCGAAGTGTACCGCGAGCTGCGCCAGTACGAGTACTGGGCGCACATGGAACTGCACGAAGTGCTGCACGAGGCTTTGGTGGCTTATCTGGCGGATAAGCCCGAGGCGAAGAAGGTCCTGCCTCCCAAAGTGGCGGCCAAAACACTCAAGCGCTTGGTGCGCAAGTCTGACTAGCGCACCAAATGCTTAGCCACTAGGAGGTGTTAACAGTGATTCGTAGATTAGCACATGGATTTTTTGCTAACTGAGGCGCAGTGGGCACGCATCGCGCCGCTGCTGCCGGGCCGGGAGGGCACGAGTGGCGGGCGAGGCCAAGACAACCGCCGCTTTGTAGAAGCGGTGCTGTGGCTGACGCGCAACGGGTGCCGGTGGCGGGCCTTGCCGGCCGAGTGGGGCAACTGGCACACCACGTACACGCGCTTCCAGCGCTGGACGGCTTCGGGCGTGTGGGCGCGGGTGCTGGCGGCCGTGCAACAAGAGGATGCCCTGCACACACTGCTGGTCGACTCGACCACCGTGCGGGCGCACCAGCACGCCAGCGGGGCGCGCAAAAAAACGGGCCGCAAGCCCTCGGGCGCAGCCGCGGGGGCCTGACCACCAAGCTGCACGCCGTGGCCGACGCCCGTGGCCGGCCCGTGCGCCTGGGTCTGAGCGCCGGCCAGCGCCACGACGCGCCGCAAGCCCTGCCATTGCTCGATGGGCTGGCTCCGGCCTACCTTATTGCCGACCGGGGCTACGACTCCGACCCCTTGGTGGCCGCGCTCGCCGCTCGCGGCACCTTGGCCGTGATTCCACCGCGGCGCAAGCGTCGCCTCCCGCGGGCCTACGACCCAGCCCACTATGCCCAGCGCCATCCCGTCGAGCGGCTCTTTAGCCGCCTCAAGCAGTTTCGCCGCGTCGCGACTCGGTACGATAAGTTGGATACGCATTTTTTGGCCTTTGTCCAGCTTGCAGCAACCGTACTCTGGCTACGCGACTGTTAACACTTCCTAGTTTTTACCAGCGCTGCACATCAAGCCCCCTTGCCTACCAGATAGGGGAGGGGGCCCGGCAATTACTGGTGCACTGCCGCTTGGCTAGCGGCAACAGTGGCCTCCACACTGGCTGCGTAAGAGCAGCAACATCTAGGCACGTACGGCGAAGCCCTTGGAAACCCATTACGGTGGGCTGTGAGCGCACGGAACTGCTGCTAGCTAGTGAGAGATTAGCTGAAACGTTGACGATGCGCTGACGGGGTTCTTTTGACGCTCAGACAAACAATTAGCCTATTGGTCGAAAGCCGTAGCCCTGGCTTTTGCCTTAATCTTACGACTGCGGTGCAGAAGCCAACTTTCATTCCATGATTCCGGCGCAGAGTCTAAGCTATGTGGCCTGATTGAAAATTATTGTTCTTAACAAATATATAATTTTTATTTTCGCCCGACGTGCGGAGCCAAACTGGGTATTTGGCTAGTAAGAAAAAGCTGGCGAAGCCGCCACCTTTCTAAAAAAAAATCACTAGCTAGTCTTTACTTCTTAATAAGTCTTATAGTCTTTACGGGTCTCAAAACGTGTTGATTACTAGATATTTAAAAGCCCTATCTGCTACCAAATTGCCGTTATCTGCTACCAAATTGCCGTTTCACAACTACCAAATTGCCGTTTCACGACTACCAAATTGCCGTTTTAGAAAGCCATATCTGCTACCAAATTGCCGTTATCTGCTACCAAATTGCCGTTTCACGACTACCAAATTGCCGTTTCAGAAATTTCTATCTGCTACCAGATTGCCGTTTCAGATAGCTTTTTCTATCTGCTACCAAATTGCCGTTTCGGCGAGTAAGCCAGCAGTAATTGCAGAGAAATGCGTACCTTGAAACGCCTATCTGCTACCAAATTGCCGTTTTGTGACCAGTCAGCTAACCATCATCTCGCCGCGACCAGAAGTGCGCCAGCACAATGCACTGATAAACAGTTCATTTGTGCTCAATACCTTAGAGTGGCGCGCCTTTACGGCAATTTTGGCGCGTATCCACCCCGACGATGAGGAATTCAAGGAATACTTTATTCCCGCCCCGGAACTGGTGGGGGATGAAACCGGCGGTAGTGCCTATCTGCAAATCAAGGGGTTAGCCAAGAGATTGCTGAACCGAACGTTGTATGTGGAACTGCTGGGGCCCAACGGGGAGCGGATGAGTAAGCCCGACTACGAGTACATTTCCTTTATCACGAAAGCGCGCTACATGCGGCAGCGTGGGGGGCTTTTTGTGAAAGTTAACCCTGATTTTGTTCCGTATTTGCTGCAATTAACGGAGCGGGGTAATTTCACGAAAAGCTTGACTACAGAGCTTAAAAGTCTGAATAGCAGCCACTCCTTTAAAATTTACTGGCTGTTATCGGAGTATCGCAAGTTTGGAACGCGCACCTTCACGGTGGAAGACCTGCGGTTTCGGCTGGGCATTCGGGCCGATGAATACGCTGACCGGTTCAATAACTTTAAAGCAAAGGTGCTGGATAAGGCCCAAGAAGAACTGGCCGATACTGACTTATGCTTTGAAATGGAACTGTTGCGGGAGGGCAAGGCAGTGAAGCAGATTCGCTTTACGTTCAATGCCAGCCCCCTGGTGCTAGAGTCATCTGCTACCAAATTGCCGTTAGTGGTGACGAACACGCCACCGGTACAGGAAGCCTGGGCCACTGAGTTACTAACTATTGGGGTAGGGGAGGCCGGCTGCGATGTTATCCGCCGCCACTTGTTAGAAAACCAGTACTCAGTTGATTACCTGGGCTATGTACTAGAGGTGATGCGCCGGCCTCGCAAAGCCAAGATTCGCAAGCCGGCCGACTACGTCTACAAGTGCATTACGGGAAAGCTGTTGCTCGAAGAGTTCCGTCGCAGTCAAGAGCCAGTGGCGGTACCAGCGACGCAAAAGCCAGTGCGAAAAGTAAATAACAAATCGGTCCCGGCGGCCTCGGCCGAAACGCTTTACCAACTCGAAGAAATACGGGAAATGTATGATAATCCGGGACCTTTTATGAAGCGCAGCGAACTCGCCCCTACATTTGAGGAGCACTTGCAGCGCATTTACCTAAGCCAAGGCTTCGTGATGGAAAGGCGGGGTGGCAAGCAAGTGCTTATATTAAAAAATGGGCAGCAATAGACTTACGCTCACTACGTTGGAGTCTACCAGTCGGGCAACGTGGTTGCCACAGTTAGCTAAGGGAGGGCTCCTAGCTAAAGGCATTGTTAGGCGTTTGAAGGGTGAGTCTCGGGTGTAGTCGCGGTAGCTCCCAGTACAAGATGCGTCTCTGGAAGTCCGCTAGCGGGCTCCCGCGTCGTTCAGGAGCGTTCTTGTGGTGTGAGGTCAACTATGGCTCCCGGCTACTGCGCGAGGCCGAACGCTTCCCATGGTTGATTTTTGTTGAAAGCCTGGTAAAAGAACTGCATTTGTTTCCGCAGTGGGTCTTGCTCCGGCTACTCCCTATTTAACGGTAGTAGCCACCTAAATCAACTTGCAACGCCTACGTCAGCGTTCGTCCGAAAAAGTTAAATTCACCTTGTCGGCTGCTATGCTGGGGTGCGGGCGACCTGCGCTCCGGAGGTATCCGAGCTACGGCCTCACCAGCGGCGAAGACGTGCGCACCGAGCTGCGCTGTCGCCGCCTACCGGTAGCGATGCTCCAAACTGTCTCTTGCGTCGGGTCTGACTAACTCCGCGTCGCCGACTGACTTGCTTCTTCCCACGGCTACCCCAGTTCCAGCATCTCAAAGGTTGGGGGTGGTGGCGGGTAGCCTGGCCCCAGTACGTGTTTCACGTGTTGCTCACGCAGGCACCTTTCCACAAACTCATTCAAGTAACTCTTTGTCAGGCGCGCGTTTGCTGGTATCCTACGCCAGGTACTGGCCATTCTCACTCATCGCAAAGGGCAGCAACGAATGCTCTATACCTAGATAGCCATTCGGCTCTAAGGGGAAGGGGTTATCGGGTGCCATTTCTGCGTAGAACGCAGCCAGCGCTTCCTGGATGTAGGGACTGCGCACCAGCTAAGAGTCGGGGTAGTTGCCTAGGAGCACGTAGATAAGGAACAGCCCACCCAAGCGGCCCCAACCAAACTCCTTGGCGAACTCCTGATACGAGGGCGGAAAACCCAGGCTATCCGCCAACTGGTGAGTTGCTAGGTACTCCGCATCAATGGCCACTGCCACCAGGGGCTTCGGGAGTTGCTGGAAAAAGGACATGCGATTTAGCTAAAAGGTGGCAAGCCGACAGCAAGATGTTCGGGGTGTCCTGTAGTGGGAATAAGGTAGTGGGAATAAGGTGCTTTTTCGGCGTCCTTCCAGTGTGGCTTAATGCAAATAAACTTCTTTCACCCACTCAATGCGAATTCATATTCTCCGCAATCAACGCAATTTGCGGAGAATAGAGGCTATATTCGCCGCAAAACTTGCGGAGATTAAATGTATATTTACCAGCAGCCCACTTGGCCGGATTTTACTTGGCAGCATGAGCAATTAGAACCTCTCCTGGGGGCGGTTCGCCACCAGCAGGGGCGCGTACTGGGGCACATGGAGGCGCTGGGCTTTTCATTGCAGGCCGAAGCCTTGCTGCAAACCCTCACGCTGGAAGCACTCAAGTCCAGCGAAATCGAGGGAGAAATGCTACCTAGCGAGCAGGTACGTTCCTCGCTGGCGCGCCGCTTGGGCATTCCCGTGGCCGGACTCGTGCCCGCGGAGCGCCGGGTAGAAGGCGTGGTCGAAATGCTGCTGGACGCCACGCAGGGCTTCGCGCAACCCGTCACGGCGGAGCGCTTGTGCGACTGGCAGGCTGCCTTGTTTCCCACTGGGCGCAGTGGGCTGCAGCGCATCCAGGTTGGCGCCTGGCGCACGGGGGCAAAGGGGCCCATGCAAGTCGTTTCTGGAGCAATTGGCCGGGAGCAGGTGCATTTTGAGGCACCCGCGGTGGAAAAGGTAGCTGCTGAAATGACCCGGTTTCTTACCTGGTTCAATGCCCGCGCTCCACTCGATGCCGTGCTGAAAGCCGGGGTTGCGCACCTCTGGTTTGTCACCATTCACCCCTTTGAAGATGGCAACGGTCGCGTGGCCCGTGCCCTAACAGAGTTACAACTGGCCCGGGCTGATGCCTCGGCCCAGCGCTTTTACAGCCTCTCGGCTCAGATGCGGCTGGAGCGCCCTGCTTACTACGCCCAGCTAGAAGCTGCCCAGAAAGCCGGCCTCGATATTACGGCGTGGCTCGAGTGGTTTCTGGCCTGCTTGAGCCGGGCGTTGCGGGCCACGGAGCAGACCTTGGCCCAGGTTCTGGCGAAAGCACGGTTTTGGAAACAGCACGCGGCGTTTCCCTTTAATGCCCGGCAGCAACGGCTGCTCAATCAATTGCTCGACGGCTTCGAAGGCAAGCTGACCTCTTCCAAATGGGCGCTCATCGCCAAATGTTCGCAGGATACGGCCACGCGTGATATTCAGGCCTTGCTCGAGCAAGGCATCCTGATGAGGGAAGCGGCCGGGGGACGCAGCACGAATTATCACCTCGCCGAGGCAAGTAGGCGCTAACCAAGGCAGGGCATCCAAATATCCAGTGCAACCCGGCCGCCTTAGTTGACCGGTTGGCACTATTGGCTTGGTACAGCAGCGTCGAGGAACACTACCGTGGCTGTGGTGCTCAGCGGGAGGGGCATAACCGACTTAGAGAATAGACTAGATAACCCTAATAATATTAATGATACTGATAATACAGCTGAGAAATGACACTAGTAATCAGGTTGGTAAAGTAGCAGCGAGCTTTTTGGGGTGGTCCAGTAAAAAAGGACAGTGAGCTAAGATAGGCAAATTCGGAAATCGCGTTCAAATTGGTGCGGCGAGCGATAGCCCAGGGCGGAGTGGCGCCGGTCGAGATTGAAGTAGGTGTCGAGGTAGTGGGCGACTTCTAAACGGGCCTCTTCTAAGCTGGCAAACGCGCCGCCATGCGGCAGCAATTCGGTTTTAAGCGTGCTCCAGCCGGCCTCAGCCTGGGCATTATCGTACGGGTTGCCCGGCCGGCTATAGTTGGCCAGTGCCTGGGCTTTTTCGATGCGCGCCCGGCACGCCGCGCTGGTGTATTGGCTGCCGCGGTCAGCGTGGATTATCAGGCCAGGCGCTGGCTGGCGCAGCGTCAGGGCCTGCTCCAGGGCTGTGAGCACCAGTTCGGTGGGCATCTGTTGGTCGAGGTGCCAGCCGACTACGCGCCGCGAGCAGGTATCGCGCCAAGTGGCCAGATAGCACCAGCGCCCGCCGGCCAGGGGCAGATAGGTAATGTCCCCGACCCACACCTGATTGAGCGCGGTGGGCGCAGGCTGTCCGAGGAGCAGGTTTTCGGCCACGACTGCTGCGGGGTCGTCCACCGTAGTGCGGGGGCGTTGCGGCCGCGTGCTCAGCGCCCGCAAGCCACGGCGACGCAGCCAGCTGCGCAACGCGTAGCGCCCGACGGCGTGTCCTTCGGCGTGCAATTCCGCCCGCAAGCG
>Ga0268353_100097_pt1 | contig 14953 bp, 10 predicted proteins | sample G5R2_NF_18SEP201_FD_190168 | JGI IMG/M metagenome (GOLD analysis project Ga0268353, IMG submission 190168) | Phyllosphere microbial comminities from switchgrass, GLBRC, Michigan, United States - G5R2_NF_18SEP2017_LD1 | ecosystem: Host-associated > Plants > Phyllosphere > Phylloplane/Leaf | place... | reverse complement strand
AAAGAAAGGCTCTGGCGAAGGCGTGCCATATAGCCGCTCGGTATTCGTGTTGTTGTCGCAAAACAGCCATTCGGCCGCGCCATCGGCGTAGCAGGTCAGCTCGCCCAGCTCGCGGTGGCTCACCTGCACGGGGCCCGCGGACGTGGCGGCCAGGGCGGGCCGGTAGTCATCGGCTTTCCACGACCAAGTGTTGCGAAACCAGAGCTGCGGTAGCACGTGTAGCGCGGCGGCGTCTGGTCCCCGGTTCACGATGGTGTACTGGATAAGCAGGTCGTCGGGGCCTGCCTTGGCGTACTCCACAAACACGTCGAAGTAGCGGTTTTCGGCAAAGATGCCGGTATCCAGCAGTTCGTATTCGGGCTGGTTGCGGTCGCGCTGCCGGTTTTCCTGCACCAGCTTTTCATAGGGAAAAGCCTGCTGCGGGTACTTGTAGAGCAGCTTTTGGTAGGAATGCGTGGGCGTAGCATCCAGGAAATAGTAGATTTCCTTCACGTCCTCCCCGTGGTTGCCTTCTGGCCCACTCAAGCCAAAGAGCTGCTCCTTAAGCAGGGCGTCCTGGCCATTCCAGAGGGCTAGCCCCAGGCATAGGTGCTGGGCGTCGTCGCAAAAGCCAGCCAGCCCTTCCTCGCCCCAGCGGTAGGCGCGGCTGCGGGCCTGGTCGTGGGTGGTGTAGTTCCAGGCGTCGCCGTGGGCCGAGTAGTCCTCGCGCACCGTGCCCCACTGGCGCTCCGACAGATATGGCCCCCAGCGTCGCCAGGTTTTTTCGTTGGCATCGGCTTCGGCCAGGCGTTGGTGTTCGGCGTTCAAGGAGTTGGAGTTGTTGGTCAATATAATTTTCCCGTAGCGGGCGCAGTGTTTTCACAGAAGACGCCCGGCCCGGCGGCCAGTTGCTATGTCGGCTGCAAAAACAACGCGCCCGCTGCGGGCAACGGTATCCTAGCCGCCCGAGGCGAAGCCAGGATACAGGGTCATACCGCCATCCATGAAGATGGTTTGGCCGGTGATGTAGTCGGCTTCGTCGGAGGCGAGCCAGGCGGCCAGCTGGCCAATGTCGGCGGGGTCGCCCACGCGGTTGTAGGGAATGAGCTCCAGCAGCGCCTTTTCCTCCTCGGGCGTGTCGCGGGCCGAGAGGTTGATGGGCGTAGCGATAGCGCCGGGCGCAATGCTGTTGATGCGGATTTTGTGGGGAGCCAGCTCCTGAGCGGTACTTTTCATCAACTGCATGATGCCTCCTTTGCTGGCCGCGTAGTTGACGTGGCCGCCCCACGGAATAACTTCGTGCACGCTGCTCATGCAAATGACTTTGCCCAGCGCCTTGCTCACCTCGGGCTGCGGGCCACGCTTGGTAAACTCCCGGGCAGCTTCGCGCACGCACAGAAATTGCCCGGTTAGGTTCACGTCAATCACCTTCTGCCACTGCTCCAAGGTCATGTCCAGAAAAGGCGAATCGACCTGAATACCGGCGTTGGCCACCACAATATGCAGCGTGCCAAACTCGTCGTTGGCGCGCTTGAACATGGCCAGCACCTGGTCTTCCTTGCTCACGTCGGCCTGTACGGCCAGCGCCTTGCCGCCGGCTTCGGTAATGGTTTTGACGACTGCGTTGGCGCCGTCCTCATCGTGGCTGTAGTTGACGATTACGCCGGCCCCGTGGGCAGCGAGGGCAATGGCAACGGCCGCCCCGATGCCGGAGCTGGCCCCCGTTACCAAGGCAAATTGCCCAGTTAGGCGGTTAGTGGTAGGTTGAGGCATAGCTAATAAGCCTGTTCTTAAAGAGTAGGTAAAGCAACGGCCCAGCTTAACCAGGGCCGGCGGCCTGAACGCGGCCTCACGTAAAGACGCGGTTTGGCTGGCTGGGGTTTTGGTTAAAGTTCTTATTTGCTGCTCCTCACCCACCCTTCACGCGGTCCTGAAAGCCACATCGACTAAAAAGCCGGCTTGGTCGGCACAATAGCGGGCACCGCCGACTATCCCCGGCCAGCGGCTGGCAAGTGGGTAGTTTTGATACCGTTGCCGCCCCGGCTAACCGGGCCAGATGGCCTGGCAGCGAGGGCCCTTTATCCCCGTTCCTATGCTTGCTAAAAACACCCTGCGGCTTGCCTTGCTGGCTGCTGCCGTGGCTACTACCGGCCTCACTGCCCAGGCCGCGCCCCACCTGGTCCTGCCCACTCAAACCGGCCCTGGCCCACGCGGCAACATATTCAAAGACCTGAACCTCACCCCCGAGCAGCAGACGCAGGTGGAGGCGCTAATGAAGGAGCAACGGGGTCAGCGACCCAGCGGCCCGCCTACCGACGCCGACCGCCAGGCTATGCAAGCCCGCCGTGCCGAACTGGATACCAAGCTGAAAGCCATTCTCACCCCCGAGCAGTATACCAAGTACCAAGCTATGCGCCCGCAGCGCGGCCCGCGCCCCACACCCGTCAACTAGCTTTTCCAGACATACCCCTAGCCTTCCGCTCTTTTAGTAATTAGCCAAAAGCCCCGACCAGTAGCTGGCCGGGGCTTTGTCGTTATATACAGCTAGCAAGTATAAAGCGCCCTTTGCGTGGGTCCGCACCCTCACAACGAGTGCAGGCGCTGCGCGACTTACAGGCTTTTCAAAACCAGCCACCTAACTCCAGCGGCTCAAAAACTGACTGAAGGCCTCCTTATATTGCTCACCTACGGGAATAGTTTCGGTGCCAATCTGCACGGTGAGGCGGCGCACGGCCTCAATCTTGTCGAGGGCCACGATAAACGAGCGGTGAATGCGCAGGAAGCGCCGGGCGGGCAGCTTTTCCTCCATTGCCCGCAGGCTCATAAGCGAGAGCAGGGCGCGGGGCGTGCTCTTGAGGTGCACTTTTACGTAATCCTTCAGGCCTTCCACGTAGAGGATGTCGCTGAGCGCCACGCGCACGAGTTGGTATTCTACTTTCAGAAAAATGTGCTCCTCCTCGGGGGCAGCCGTGGCTGGCGCAGGGGCCTCAGCACTGGCGTGCGTGAGCTCGGCGTAGGCGCGGGCCTTGTTAGCAGCGCGCAAAAACTCCTCATAGTTGAAGGGCTTCACGAGGTAGTCGAGGGCATCGACTTTGTAGCCGTCTAGGGCGTACTGCGGGAAGGCGGTAGTGAAGATGATGCGCGGCGGGGCGGCCTGCTGGCCCAGCACCCGCGCCAGCTCCAGGCCGGTCAGCTCCTGCATCTGGATGTCGAGGAAGGCCACGTCTACCGGCTCGGTCAGCTCGTGCAAGCCCTTGAGGGCTTCCACGCCGCTGCCGTAGCGGCCCACCAGCTTCAGGAAAGGTGTTTGCTCGATAAAAGTGCAGAGCAGGGCGAGCGCCAGCGGCTCATCATCAACGGCGATGCAGGTAACGGGGGTCATGACAAATTTTTGGGGCTACTGCTTTTTTCTACGGGGCTTTTACCTGCCTATTTTTTTACTAGTTCCACCCGGCGATTCTGGGCGCGGCCGGCCTCGGTGGCATTGCTGGCCAGGGGGCGGGTCTGGCCGAAGCCAGCGACTGTGAGCCGGCTGGCCGCAATGCCGTGGGCCGCGAGGGCGGTGGCTACAGCACGGGCGCGGGCTTCGCTCAGCTGCTGGTTGTGGGCCGGGGTACTGGTGTTGTCGGTGTGGCCTTCCACGCTCAGGCGCAGGGCGGGGTCGGCTTGCAGCAGCTTCACAATTTCGGCCACCGCCGGCTCCGAGTCGGATTTAATGTGCGCCTGGTCGGTATCGAAGTTGAGATAGAGCGCGGCCCGGCCGTCGGTATCCAGCTTTTTCTTGAGCTCGTCGGCCTTCATAATGGTGGCTTGCTGCGGCATGGCGGCGCGCTCCGTCACCGTGATGCAGTAATCACCGTCGCTGCCCAGCGCCGACACCTGCGCCCACACTTCCTTATTTGCCTGGCGAATGACGTAGGTGTCCGTTTCGCGGTAGTTATCGACCACCCATTTGCCGTGCTTGTAGGCTGCATCGGCCCCCACTTTTTCGATGGCGGCCTGCGCTACCGCGCCCGAATGCACTTTCACGGCCCCGAGGTCTTTGAGCAGGTCTTCGTAATTGCGCCGAATCATCAGCGCGGAAGCTTTTTTGGCATTATCGTCCAAGTCGAAGTACCGCTGCGACACTTTTCCCTCGATGGGTAGCAGGGCTTTGCCGTCGTACACGTAGGCGCGCTCAAAGTCGAATTCCTCGCTGTTGTTCTTGTTCACGCTGTAGCCCGTCAGGGGGCCGAGATAGGGAAAAGTGCCTAGTTCGGCGCTCGTTACCGGCACTGTGCTGAGGTCGAACGTGGCGGCTTTGACGTTGGCGGTATCGGGGGCCGCTACGGGCGCGCTGGCGGCAGGCGCTTCGGCCGCTGGGGTGGCAGCGGCTACCGTAGCGGGCGCGCTGGCCTGCTCAGTAGTCTGCTCTTTATGGCCGCAGGCGCTGAGGCCGCCGGCCAGGGCCAGGGAAGCGAGAAGAAGACGGGAAATTTGGTGCATGAGTAGAGAAGTGAAAGTGTTTTGTGGCGGCAAAGAAAGACACTTCCTCTTAAGCAGCCGGCTGGCTGGCAAAACGCATGGCGAGGCCACGGACCTAGCTCCCAACAACCAGCGTCAGCTTTACTTCAAACTCGTTATCAGGCGTTTTAGGATTGACCAGCAAGGTGTAGCGGCCGGGATAGAGCAGGTCGAGGCGGCGCTGGGTATTGGTAAGGCCGATGCCGTTGGAGCCAGCCAGGTCGGTGCTGGGCTTGGCAAACAGCGTGTTGCGCACATCTATTTCCAGCTGCTGCGGCGTGGGCTGCCGCACCCCGATGTAGATGCGGCTGGGCGCCGTGGCCGCCACCCCGTGCTTGAAGGCATTCTCCACAAAGGGCAGCAGCATCATGGGCGCGATGAGTACCTCGCGCAGCGGCTCGGGCTGCTCAAAAATTACCTCCACGCGGTCGGTGAGGCGCAGCTGCATGAGCGTGATGTAGTCTTGGATAAACGCCACCTCCTGGCTCAGCTGGGCGTGGCCCGAGGCCGTGTCATACAGCACGTAGCGCATCATGCGCGAGAGGCGGTGCAGGGCCGCCCGCGCCCGCTCGCCATCTATTAGCGTGAGCGAGTAGATGTTGTTAAGCGTATTGAAGAAGAAGTGCGGGTTTATCTGGGCCTTGAGCAAACTCAGCTCGGCCTCTACGCGCTGCTGGTCGAGGCGCTCGCGCAGGCGGGCTTCCTGCTGCCAGTGCTGCACCACCGTGATGGCCGTGCCGATGCCCAGCACCAACAGCGTAATGAGCAGGCTCACCAAGTCGAACCGGCCGCCGCGCGGCCGGGGCGGGCCGGGGCCGCGCCGCCCAGCCTCCTCAGCCGCGTGAAACGCCTGCCGCATCAGCTCCGACAGGTGCAGTGTGCTATCCAGAAAGCGCCCCAGCAGCGTAATCACCACTACCGTAGCCGCCAGCGCCAGCACAAACCAACCCGTGCGCCCGCGCAGCAGCAGGCGCGGCACGCTCAGCCGCGTAGTAGCATAAAAGGCCCCCAGCCACAGCACCAGCAGCGCCCCCTGCCGCACCCAATATTGCGGCGGCAGCACCACCCGGCCCTGCATAGGCTGAAACAGCAGCAGCGTGAGCGCCAGCAGCCCCCACGCCAGCACGTGAATCAGCGGTGTGAGAAATCGCTGGGAGGAAAAAGCGGCCATAGCGGTAGGTAATAAGTAGCTCAAAAGTAGCCGCCCACCCGCCCACCCCTCGCCCGCATCCGACTACCGGGCCGATTGTGCCGACTGCGACCCCTCTTTTACCGTTCGGCTGGGTGGCGCTTTTTCGTTACTTTTACTTCATCTACTTCTGGTTGCCCGCCTCTTCCCCACCCCAATGCTCTTTTCCCGTGTTCTCCTTTTCCACTGCTCGCTACCGGCTAGCCCCCCAGCTGGCTAACATCCTGGCCGCGTGGGGCCGCCGCGCCGGCTTGGCCTGGTGCCTGCCTCTGCTGCTGGCCCTGGCTGGCCCTGCCCGCGCCGCTGCTCTGCCCGAAGACACCCTGGTGGCCAGTCCCGCCCGCCCCGCCCAGTACCTCAACGACCGGTTTTACAGCGTACTGGAAGACCCCAGCGGCCGGCTGCCACTCAGCCAGGTGAGCAGCCCCGCCTACGCCGGGCGTTTTGCCACGCTGGCGGGCACCGGGCTGCCGCCCAATATCCAGCACCCGCGCAGCACTTACTGGCTGCGCTTTACGCTGCGCGCCGCCCCCGGCCCCGCTACCGACTGGTACCTGGAGCTGTACGACTCGCACATTGGGGCAGCCACGCTGTACCGGCCCACCGGCCTGACTTGCCCGGCGGGCCTGGCCTACGACAGCGTGCTCACCGGGGCCAACTACCCCTTCGCTACCCGGCCGCTACCCTACAAAAACTTCCTTTTTGACCTGCCCCTGCGCCAGGGCCAGCCCGGCACCTACTACCTGCGGCTGCGCTCCGACACCCCTACCAGCTTCCGGGCCATGCTGCACAGCGGCCCCGGCCTGCTGCCCGAAATGAGCCTGCAATACTGGCTGCTGGGTGGCTTCTACGGCGTAGTATTCCTGATGCTGGTTTATAACCTGTTCTTATTCTTTTTCTTAAAGGAAAAATCTTACCTCTACTACGTTCTCTACGTGCTGGCGGGCGCGCTGCTCTTTTTGTCGGAAGACGGGTTAGGATTCCAGTACCTGTGGCCGGGCAGCGCGCTGCTCAACCACTTCATTGGAGTGGCAGCGCCAGTGCTACTGCTGCTGGCCTTTGCGCAGTACGCCCGCTCGTTTCTCGACATGGCGGCGCGGCTGCCGCGCCTCGACCGCGCCATCCGCTGGGTGGTGGCGCTAAGTGGGGCGCTGCTGGTGCTCGACGCCGCCGTTATCAACTCGGGCTTTAGCTTTTGGCTGTACCTGTTTCCATACGGGCTGCTGTACTACGCCGCCTGGCGCGCCTACCGGGGCGGGCTGCCCTCGGCGCGCTACCTGCTGCTGGCCCAGGCGCTGGTGGCTGGCTCGCTGGCCTTCCTCATCAGCCGCAAGCTGGGGCTGGAGTTTTACAACAACGCCTACACGGTGTATAGCCTCAACGTGGCTTTCGTGGTGGAAGTAGCTGTGCTCAGCTACGCCCTGGCCGATAAGGTGAAAGCTTTGATGGACACCACCTTGCTTACGCAGCGCCGCCTGCTCAAGCAGCTGCGCAAAAAGCAGCAGGCCCAAAATCAGTTGGTCATTCAGCTGCGCGAAAATCAACTCCTCAAGGACCAGCTCAATACCGAGCTCGAAGCCTTAGTGGCCCGGCGTACCGACGAGCTGCGCCAGCAAAATGACACCATCGCCACCCAAAACCGCGAGTTGCTCGAAACCAACAGCCTGCTAGCCTTGCAGTCGGCCGCCATTGAGCAGCTCAACCGCGACCTGAGCCGCGACCTGCAAGACCAAAAAGAAGCCCGCCTGCAAGCCCGCGAGTTCGACTTTGGCGAATTCAGCCAGCTTTATCCAGATAAAGATGCCTGCCTGCGCTACCTCGCCGACCTCAAATGGGCCAACGGCTACCACTGCCGCAAGTGCGGCCACGAGAAAAGCTGCGAGGCCCGCGAGCCCTTTGCCCGCCGTTGCACCCGCTGCCGCTACGTAGAGTCAGCCACCACCGGCACGCTGTTGCAGAAGTGCAAGTTTCCCATTGTAAAGGCGCTCTATGCGGTGTTTTTACTACACGCGCACCGGGGCCGCTACGCCCCCGCCGAGCTGGCTCGGGTGTTGGAGCTACGCCCCGCCACCAGCTGGGCCTTCGCCCAAAAAGTGCTGGCGGCCCTGGAGCGCCGCCGCCAAGCGCCCGACTACGAAGAAGGCGAAGCCTGGACCTTCGTGCTGCTCGATGATGCTGCCAATGCCGACCTGGAAACAGCTCTCGAAACGGCCTAATTCCTATTACAACTCATTCGCCAAAGGGGCGGCTCGTCGGGTACCCACCCATCGAGCCGCCCCTTTGGCGAATAAGCTATACGAACCTAGCAGAGATTCCCATTACCTCTTCAGCGTTAGCAAATTACCTACCCTAAGCTTAGCCCAATAGCGCGGGGCGCTGGCCTGCTACGTCCGCAGGATGCCTACACAATTCACACAATGACTGCCAGTTGAGGGTCAGCTACTAGTAAGCACGGAGCAGAGCTCCGCGCCATCCACGCAAGGAGGGTTGTTACTAATGCCCCTCTGCCTTCCATACGCAGCTGGCATAGCCCGCAAAGCAGCTTGCTGCACCCACGCAAATAGTGCGAAAACTATAAGCTGCTCCACGGATGAACGCCAGCTTATTATGACAGCCATCAGAAATGGCTATTCTATGGGCTAGACTGACCGTGGTGCCCAACGTGTGTACACCCGGCTGGCGCCCAGGTGCTAGAAGTCGCGTTTTTTCTAAAAAACTTTGAAAAAGGGCATTGTTTTTTAGCCAAAGAGCTGAGCAGGTCAAAATACGGTCAGCAAGTTTTAGGACCCGTTCGGTCATTTTTTGCGTGTGTGCTAAGTGTAATCGCTTAGCACAAGGGGATGCAAAAACGTCATTTTTGGGGTGCATTGGCAATTTTTAGGAGGTTTTTTTACAAAACACTCGCGCTACTTTTGGCTAGCCAATGGAGGTCGGCCCGACTTCTATTCTCTTCCTACTCCTGCTAAAGCAGTCGCTTGCTACCCCGCAACCGATTGTGGAGATTCTCGCCCTGAAGTACCCGTTGGCCAGCCTGCTTGAGCACGCTTGGCCCGCTACTTTTTTCTATTCCCACCCTTTCCACTTTTTAGTATGAAGCGAAAGCTTTACCTAGCCCCGTCGTTTCGACACACTGCGCTGCTCCTAGCCTGCGGGCTACCAGTGGCAGCGGGGGCAACCTCCCCCCACCTGGCCAGCACCCCGCTGAGCATTGCCGCCGAAATACCCGTGACCGGCCGGGTAGTGGGCCCCGACGGGGTGCCGCTGCCCGGCGTAACGGTGCTGGTGCGCGGCACCACCATCGGCGGCACTACTGATGCCGATGGACGCTTTTCGCTGCGGGCTCCCGAGGGCAGCACCCTGCTGTTCAGCTTTATCGGCTACGTAGGCCAGCCGGTAGTGGTGACGAGCGCCAACGCCAGCAGCCTGAGCGTGACGCTGCGCGAAGACGCCCAGAAGCTCAACGAAGTCGTGGTAGTTGGCTACGGCACCCAGGAGCGCGGCAGCGTGACGGGCGCCATCTCGTCGGTTGGCTCGGCCGATATCGTGCGCCAGCCGGTGCCCGATGTGACGCAGGCCATCCAGGGTAAGGTTTCGGGCGTGACTATTACCTCCAACGGCGGTGCGCCGGGCGGGGCGGCCGGTACCTCCATTCGCATTCGCGGTATAACGTCGGCCGGCAACAACAACCCGTTGTACGTAGTCGATGGCTTTCCACTGCCCGATGGCGGCGACAATCAACTGAACGCCATCAGCCCCAACGACATTGAAAGCATTGACATTCTGAAAGATGCCTCGGCCACGGCCATCTACGGGGTGCGCGCCGCCAACGGCGTCGTAATCATCACTACCAAGCGCGGTAAGGCCGGCAAGGCCACCGTCAACTTCGATGGCTACCGGGGCGTGCAGGTGGTGGCACGTAAGCTTGACTTGCTCAATGCCAAGGAGTACGCTACGCTCAACAACGAGTCGCTGCTGGCCGCTGGCAAGCCCATTGCTCTCGACAAGCTCCGCGACCCCTCGACCCTGGGCGAAGGCACCGACTGGCAGGATTTGCTCTTCCGCCGGGCCAAGATTCAAAACTACTCGCTCTCGGCCACCGGGGGCAGCGAGAAGGCGCGCTACGCGCTGTCGGCCTCTTATTTCCAGCAGGACGGTATTATTCTGGGTTCTAATTTTGAGCGCTTTACGCTGCGCGCCAACGGCGATGTGCAGGTAAACAAGTACTTCAAAATCGGTAACAGCATCGCCCTTACGCACCTCAGCGACCGCCAGGTGACGAGCAACAGCGGCGAGTACGGCGCGGTGCAGCAGCTGCTGCGCATTCCGCCCACCGTGCAGGCCTACCGCCCCGACGGCTACTGGTACCAGCCCAACAGCGCCTCCGACAACTTCACGGAAGAAAACCCGCTGGCTACCTCGCAGCGCACCAACCAGCGCTTCACCCGCAACCGCGCCATCACCACGTTCTACGCCGAGCTGGAGCCACTTAAGGGGCTGCGCTTCCGCACCAACGTGGGGGCCGACTTCATCTTCGACAATTTCAACGCCTTCTCGCCCAAGGGCCCGGAGCTGGCTGGCTATACCCAGCGCTACATCACGGCCGGGGCCACGGCCACGTCGAGCTACTCGCCCACGTACCTCATTGAGAATACCCTGTCTTACGACCGCCTGATTGCCGACAAGCACCAGGTAACGCTGCTGCTGGGCCAGTCGGCGCAGGAGTTCAACTACAGCAACGTGGAGGCCTACCGCACGGGCTACCTGCGCAACGACCTCCAGACCATCAACGCCGGCCCCCTCAACACGCTGCTGGCTAATGCGGGCACTATTGACCCCTATCCGCGCCGCCTGGCCAGCTACTTTGGCCGCCTCAACTACGAGTTTGCCGGTAAGTATATTTTCCAGGCCATCGCGCGCTACGACGGCTCGTCGCGCTTCCAGCCCGGCGAGAAGTTTGGCTTCTTTCCCGGCGCTTCGGTGGGCTGGCGTATTTCGGAGGAAGAATTTCTCAAGGGCAACAGCACCATCAGCAACCTGAAGCTGCGCGCCGGCTTCGGCCGCGTAGGCAACGAGCTGAATGCGGGCCGCTTTGCCTACCTGTATTCCATCAACTTCGGCGTTACCTATCCGCTGGGGGCTGATGGCACCATCAACACGGGCGGTGCCCCCACCCGCCTGGCCAACCCCAACCTGCGCTGGGAGTACAACGACCAGGCCAACGTGGGCCTGGACATGGGTTTCCTGAACAACCGCATCGAAGCCAGCATCGACCTCTACAACCGCAACTCGCCCAACCTGATTGCGCCCGTGCCACCATCCCTGGTATCGGGCACCTACGAGTCAGTGAATGCCAATGCCGCCGCCGCTTACAACCGTGGCATCGACGTATCGCTGACGACCCACAACTTCGTGGGCGGCGATAACGGCCTGACCTGGACCACTAACTTCAACGTGTCGGCCTTCAAAACGCGCCTGACCTCGCTCGGTGCGGGCATCCCCTACAACGGCTTAAGCTCGCTGAGCGGCACCATTGTACGTTATGATGCCAACCAGGCGTTCGGCGCCTTCTACGGCTACATCGCCGACGGCCTGTTTCAGACTGCCGATGAGGTGAAAGCGGCCCCCACGCAGCAGCCCGGCACCGCGCCCGGTGATATCCGCTTCCGCGACCTCAACGGCGACGGCGTTATCACTGACCTCGACCGCACGTTTATTGGCAACCCCAACCCCAACTACTCCTTCGGCCTGACTAACACGCTGACGTACCGGGGCTTCGACCTAAGCTTCTTTATCCAGGGCGTGCGCGGCAACGACGTGTATAACCTCAACCGCTACATCACGGAAAGCGCGCTCTACAGCACCACCAACGGCACCACTAACCTGCTCAACCGCTGGACCGGCCCCGGCACCAGCAATGACGTGCCCCGCGCCATCAACGGCGACCCCAACAATAACCTGCGCGTGTCGACGCATTACATTGAGGACGGCTCCTACGTGCGCCTCAAAAACCTGACGGTGGGCTACACGCTGCCCAAGACCATCCTCAACCGCCTCACCGCTAGCCAGGTGCGCGTATACTTCACCGCCCAAAACCTGGTAACCCTCACCAAGTACACCGGCTTCGACCCCGAGGTGAGCGCCAGCGGCGTCGACCTGGGCATCTACCCGCAGGCCCGCGTGTTCCTGGGCGGCCTCAACATCGGGTTCTAATTCTTCCTGTATCCCACCCTATTTTTATGAAACTCAGTAAATACGCCTGCGGGGCTTTTCTGCTCTCGCTAGGCCTGTTCTCCGGCTGCACCCAGAAGTTTCTGGAGGAAGCGCCCGCCGACCAGATTACAGACGCCAACTTTTACCAGACCCAGCAAGACGCCATCCAGGCCACCAACGCGGCCTACAGCGAGCTTACCAAAGAAGGCCAGTACAACCTCGCCATGTGGGCCTTCGACATCATGGCCGACATCTCGGTGACGGGCGGCGACGATGGCAACGACGGCATCGAGTACAAGCAGCTCGAATCGTTCAGCATCCCCTCCACCAACACCGTGGCTAACCGCCTGTGGGGCAGCTGCTTCATTGGCCTGCAACGCGCCAACCTGGTGCTGCAAAAGGTGCCCGCCATCCAGGGCATGGATGCCACCATCCAGAAGCGCTGCCTGGGCGAAGCCCAGTTTCTGCGCGCCAAGTACTACTTCGACCTCGTGCGGGCCTACGGCGATGTGCCGCTGTTCACGACTCCGCCCGCTAGCCCAGCCGAGGTGAACATTGCGCGCTCGCCGGCAGCCGATGTGTACGACCAAATTGAGAAAGACCTGCTGGCCGCTATCGGCAACCTGCCGGGCTCGTACAGCGGGGCCGACCTGGGCCGCGCTACCAAGTGGGCCGCCACCGGCCTGCTGGCCAAGGTATACCTCACCAGAGGCAAAAAAGCCGAGGCCGCCCAGCAGGCCCTGGCCGTTATCAAGAACTCGGGCAAGTCGATGTGGGCTAACTACGCCGACAACTTCAAGATTACCAACGAGAACAACAACGCCAAGGAGTCGCTCTTCGAGGTGCAATACGTGAGTGGCCGCAACCAGTACGACCGCAACCAGGTGGGCTCGTCGATGAACGAATTCTTCGGCCCGCGCGGCGCCAACCAGACGCCCGGCAGCGGCTACGGCTTCAACATCCCCGAGCCCGACTTCGTGAACGGCTACGAAGCCGGCGACACCCGCCGCGACGCCACCATCTGGAAGCCCGGCGATACCTACCCCGACGGCACCAAGGCCGCCGCTAAGGCCACCGGCTCGCCCTTCGGCTACAACTGCAAGAAGTGGTTTATCGGCAAGGTCGATACCAACATCTGGGACTCGGGCCTCAACGTGCCCGTGCTGCGCTTGGCCGAGATGTACCTAATTGTGGCTGAGGCCCTCGGGCCCACCGGCGGCGAAGATGGCGGCCTAGCCTGCATCAATAAGGTGCGCCGCCGCGCCTTCGGCCTCGACATCAACACGCCCGCCCCGGCCGTGGACCTCACCGCTACATCCGACTTCAACGACCGCGTGATTCGGGAGCGCAAGTATGAGCTGGCGTTCGAGTTTGACCGCTGGTTTGACCTTAAGCGCCTGAATGGCACCGCCAACGGCCTCATCCCGGTGATGACGGCCCAGGCCAACTACCTGCGCACGCTGGGCATCACGCAGCGCGGCATCCCGACCGAGAAAAACCTGGTGCTGCCCATTCCACAGTCGGAGCTGGATGCCAACCCCGGCCTCAAGCAAAACCCTGGCTACTAAGCCGCCCACCCGGAATTTTTAGCCTCGCTATCCCCCATGAAACATACGTGGAATAAAGCTGCCTGGGCCCTGCTTGCCAGCCCGCTGCTTATCGCCTCCTGCAAGAAAAACGACCACGGCAGCCTCGAAGGCCCGGTGCCCGTGGCCAGCTTCACGAGCACGGTTAACGCCTCGCAATATCCCGTCACCGTCACCTTCACCGACAACAGCCAAGATGCCGGCTTCGTCAACCAGTGGGAGTTTGGCGACGGCACCATCGGCACGGGCAAAACCGTGACGCACACCTACACCCAGGCCGGCACCTACAAGGTGCGCCTTACGGAGGCGGGCCGCGGCGGCACCGGCGCCACGCCCCAAACCGACATAGTAGTGCCCTCACTCTGCGGCCAGGGCGGCTTCGCGGCGCTGGTCAACTGCCAGAACAACGCCGCCTCGGCGCGCATCTTCACGTACTCCAACGCCGCCGGGGCCATCAAGCGCCTTGATGCCAACAACAACGTTCTCTCCTCTTCAGCGGCCAACTCGCTGACCTCGTGCCAGGCCGACGACCAATTTACCTTTAGCGGCACCTCGGCTACGTACACCTACGAGGCCAACGGCGGCACCTACGCGGGCACCGCCTGCGGCGATGCCAAGTCGGGCAGCGGCTCCTACGTGTACAAGCCCGGCACGGGCGGGTCGCTGGGCCAGATTGTCCTGCAAAAGGAAGGGGCCTTTATCGGGGAGGCCGTGGCCGTTACCAACCTCACCTACGACATCCTGGAGGCCAGCAGCACCGTGCTGCGCCTACGCGGCACCCTGGCCGATGGCACCAAGACCGAAGTGACCCTAGTGCCCTTCGACGCTGTAGCCCGCGTGAAGCAGCTGCTCACCAATGGTACCCAGAAAACCTGGCAGCTTGACAATTCGCAGGCCGCCGCCATCGTGGTGGGCACCGAGGGCAACCCCACCGAGTATTTTGCTGGTGGCACTGTCGGTAGCCTGCCCACCTGCCAGGCCGATGACGAGTTCACGTTCTCGGCGGCTGACCTGTATACCTACGATGCCAAAACCGAAACGCTGGTAGCCGGCGGGGCGGGCTGCCAGGCCCCGCGCTCTACCACCTCGCCCTTCACCCTGGGGCCGGCCGATGGCACGGGGCTCGCGCAGTTTGTGTTGGGCAAGGCGGGCACCTTCATTGGCATCACCGATGCACCCGACCTCACTTACCGCATCCTGTCGATTACCGATACCAAAATGCTGCTGCGCGCCGGCTCCAGCAAAGGCACCGTCTTCACCATGAAGCTGATAGCCAAGTAGCCACCGCTTTGTATACTTTTTGACTACGTGCCCGGCGCCAGCGGTGCCGGGCACCCGTTTCCCCCTTCCTATGCCTGCTTTCTCTTTTCCTACCAGCTGCTGGCCCACTGGCCCCGGCCTGGCGCTAGCCCTGCTGCTGGGTGCCTGCACCGAAACCAAGACGCCCGATATTCCGACGCCCGTGGTGCCACCCACCGCCACCAAT